>Ga0316622_100000237_pt1 | contig 29824 bp, 28 predicted proteins | sample OWC_Aug_OW2_C1_D_FD_207646 | JGI IMG/M metagenome (GOLD analysis project Ga0316622, IMG submission 207646) | Wetland soil microbial communities from Old Woman Creek delta, Ohio, United States - OWC_Aug_OW2_C1_D5_C | ecosystem: Environmental > Terrestrial > Soil > Wetlands | place: USA: Ohio... | reverse complement strand
GGGATTTCGCGAAGTTGTTGGCGTAGTACTTCCCCGGCTGCCGCACCGATTCGCCAACCAGGCACGAGGCCGCCATGTGCACCACGAAGCGCACCTCGCCCGAGCCGAGCAGGGGGTCGAGGGCTGTGCGATCGCCGAAATCGCCCACCACGAGCGGAGCGTCCCCCAACGCGCGCCGGTGTCCCTCGGAGAGATCGTCCAGGACGAGCACGTCGCGCCCGACCTCCCGCAGCCGGCGCACGATGTGGCTTCCGATGTAGCCTGCCCCCCCGGTCACGAGAATCGTGCTCATCCCCGCTCCTTGCCCTCGAAGCGCCGCATCCTACACCGCTTCTCCGGAATAGACGACGCGCTCGAGGTAGAGTCCGCGCGCCGGCGCCGTGGGTCCGGCGAGGCCACGCTCGCCGCGCGCCAGGATCTCCTCGATCCGCTCCGGCGCGAAGGAGCCTCTCGCGACCTCGAGGAGCGTCCCCACCAGGTTGCGGACCATGTGATTCAGGAACCCGTCGGCGCTGAAGGTGAACCAGCCGGTGCGCGCGTCGGGCTCTTCGTACGAGGCCTCGGTCAGGCAGCGCACGCGGTCGGCGCTCGCGCACGCCGCACCCGCGAAGCCGGACCAGTCGCGCCGACCGGGAAGACGCCCGAGGGCGTCGGCGAGCGCCGCGTGGTCCAGCGCGTGCGGGTGGAAGAGGGCGTGGCGGGCGAGAAACGGATCTCCGGTCGGCGAGCGGTCGAGCCGGTAGCGGTAGGTCTTGGCGAGAGCCTGGAATCTGCTGTGGAAATCGGGCGATACGGTCCGCAGCGCGAGCGGCCGCACGTCCCAGGGCAGGATGCTCGCGAGCGATCGCAGCAGCCCCGCGTCGTCGAGGCGCGTCACGATCGCCGCGTCGGCCACCTGCCCGCGCGCGTGGACCCCCGCGTCCGTGCGTCCCGCCCCGCGCACTCCCACGGCCCCTCCGCCCTGGATGCGGGAGAGCGCCGCGCACAGCACCCCCTGGACCGTGCGCGCGCCCGGCTGGACCTGCCAGCCCGCGAAATCGGTGCCGTCGTAGGCCAGGTCGATGCGGACGCGCCGCTGCGTAGGGCTCACGACCGCCCGGCGACCTCGAGCGTGCCGGCGCGCGTGTCGAGGCTGGCGACCGCGCCCAAGGGGAGCGCCCGCTTGCGCGCCACGTGCCCCGCGGGAAGCCCGCGCACGACCGGCACGCCGAGGGTGCCGAGCGCCTCCCGGACGACCTCGAGCAGCGGGCGGTCCGGTGGGAACGAGCGCGTGCGGTGAGGAGCGCGGAAGCTGCCGAGGACGATCCCCGCCGCCTGGCCGAGGGCGCCCGCCATCGTCAGGTGCTGCAGCATGCGGTCGATGCGGTACACCTCCTCCCCGACGTCCTCGAGCAGCACGAGCGCGCCGCGAAGATCCGGTGCGTGGGGGGTGCCCAGCAGGTGGCTCAGGACCGTGAGGTTCCCGCCCAGAAGCCTGCCCCGCGCGCGCCCCGCGCGCAGCGTCCGCGCGGGCGGGAAGCTCACGCAGAAGCTCTCGCCGCCGAGCGCCGCGCGTAGGGAGGCGGGGTTGTATGTCCGTGGATCGCCCAGCTCGCTCACGACCGGGCCGTACACGCACACCGACCCGCTGTCGCGCAGGATCGGGGAGAACAGAGCCGTCAGATCGCTGTAGCCCACGAAGACCCTGGCAGGGCCCTGCGCCAGTGCCTTCCAGTCGACGCGGTCCAAGAGCCGCGCCGTCCCGTAACCGCCGCGCGCGAACCAGATCCCTCCAACCTTCGGATCCCGCAGCGCACGGTTGAGATCGCTCAGTCGCTCGGCGTCGGTCCCCGCCAGGTATCCGTGCCGGGAGAGCGCGTGCTCCCCGACGCGGACCTCGAACCCCATGCGCCGCAGCGCTTCGATCCCCGCGCGCAGCGCGGGCGGCCGCACGGCGAACCCCGGCGCGACGACCGCGACCGTGTCACCTTTCCGAAGAAACGGCCCCATGGACCCTCGCTCGATCCGGCTCCGCCGGGTCCGGCCACCCGGACCCACGGCGGAAACCGCGGACGCCGAAGTCGTCCGTAAGCCGAATTCTGTCCCTCCTCGCGGAGAGGACGGCCATTCCTCTAGGAGCGGGGTCTCCCCCGCCCTCCAGCAACCTACCCGGAAGCTTCGGCCGGGCCAGCCTCGAACGCTTCCCTATTTGGTCTTGCTCCACGCGGGGTTTGCCGAGCCGCCGGCGTTGCCGCCGGCGCTGGTGCGCTCTTACCGCACCGTTTCACCCTTGCCAGCCTCGCCCTTGGTTCCGCCTCGGGGTGGCCCGAGCGGAGGGCGAGGCCGGCGGTCTGCTCTCTGTTGCACTTTCCGTCCCGTCACCAGGCCTGGGCGTTACCCAGCGCGTTGCCCTGCGGAGTTCGGACTTTCCTCCCCGGCGCGCAAGCGCCGCGGCGGCCGTCTGTCCGGCTTCGGCGCCCACTCCATTATAGCGGCTCCCCCGCAGCGACCTCCCCGTCGCCGCCGGGTTTCCTCACGCCTCGAAGCCGGAGACGATCTCGGCGAGGGCCTGCACCGTCACCATCCCCTCGCGCAGGAGCCTCGGACGCGGTCCGGAAAGGTCGAGGATCGTGGACGGCTTGGCGCCCGTCGCGGGGCCTCCGTCGAGCACAAGGTCCAGCCCTTCGCCGAAGCTCCTGAGCGCTTCCTGCGCCGTGCGGGCCGGCGCTGCCTGGTGCAGATTCGCGCTCACCCCCGTGATCGGCCGGCCGAGCCGCAGCGCCACGGCCCGCGGCAGCACGAGGCCCGGGACGCGGATCGCCACGGTGCCTCGTCCGCCGGAGATCTGAGGGGACAGATCCTCACCGGCGGGAACCACGAGGGTCAGCGGTCCGGGCCAGAACCTCGCGGCGAGCGCGGCGAACGGCCGCGGCAGATCGCGGGCGACCAGGGACACCTGCCCCGCTTCTCCGAGGAGGAGCAGGATCGGAGCGTCCCGGGCCTTGTTCTTGAGCCGGTTCAGGCGTCCGAGTGCCTCCTCATGGAAGGCATCGGCGGCCAGGCCGTAGAACGTCTCGGTGGGGAGCGCGATCACTCCGCCGCCGCGAAGGACCTCGGCCGCGTCCGCCACGCGATCCTCGCGAGGCTCGCTGGGGCTTACGACCACGACACGGGGGTTCATCGGCAGGGCCCGACTACTCGTGCTGCGCGGCCGCTTCCGCGCAGGCACGCCCCCGGCCACTCGCGCTCGCTCAGCCCGTCGACGCCTCCGATCACGATGTTCGGCCGCAAGCGCCGAGGGTCATGACCGAAGACCGCGCTTGCGCCGTCGGTGGCGACCAGCAACGGCGGCACGTCGAAGCGCATCGTCTTGACCGGATATCGCCGGATCTCCGCGACGTTCACCCTCGTCATTGTATCGCGCGTCCCGCGCTCGAGTTTCCCTCCTCCATCGACGTGGCCCTCGCCCGGTGACGCTGCGCTCGTGAATCTGCGCGATCGACACTTCCGTCGCGCAGCCCGCGCGCTCCGAGGGCGTAGTAGCATTCCGGGGCATGCTCTCCCGAGCCCACCCTCTCCTGCAGCGAGTTCGCGCCCTGCGCCGCGATCGCGCGCTGCGCGACGCCGAAGGGGTCTTCCTGACCGAGGGAATCCACCTCGCGCAGGAGGCACTCAACGCCGCGGCCGACGTCGAGCTGGCGCTCGTCTCCGACCTCCTGCGGCGCGTCCCGGAGGGAGAAGACCTGCTGCGGGATCTCGCTGCGGCGCGGGTACGCGTGGAGGAGGTTCCCCCGGCGCTTCTCGACACGCTGCAGGACGCGCGCTCGCCGCAGCCGATCCTGCTCCTCGTCCGGCGCCGCAGACTCGGCCTCGAGACGGTCCTCGACGAGGGGCGCCCGGGCGTTCCGCTGATCGTGATCGCCCACGGCGTGCAGGATCCCGGCAACCTCGGGGGGATCCTGCGCAGCGCGGACGCCGCGGGCGCCAGCGGCCTCCTGGCCTCGGGGAGCGGCGCCGATCTCTACCACCCCCGCACGGTGCGCGCGACGATGGGCTCCCTGTTCCGGCTCCCGAGCGCGGCGGCGCCGATCGAGGAGATCCTGCGCGGGCTCGCGGCGCGCGACGTGCCCGCCGTCGCAACCGACCTCGAGCGCGGCGTGCCTTTCGAGCGCCACGACTTCCGTGGTCCGACCGCACTCATCCTGGGCAGCGAGGGGGGCGGGCTCGGCGCGGAGCTGGTGGCGCGCTGTGCCGCGTCGGTTCGGATTCCGATGGTCCCCGGCGTCGACAGCCTCTCCGTGGGGGCGGCCGCGGCCGTTCTGCTGTTCGAGGCCGCGCGCCAGCGCTCGCGCGGCGCGTAGAGCGGGCCGCTCCGCTCAGCGCTCCCCCGCCCGGGGACGGCGGATGATCCGGAAGCGGGGGTTCAGGCCGGGCTCCTGCGGGCTCGCCGCCGGCGGAGCGGCCGGCGTGGGCGCCGCGGGAGCCTCGGGCCCGCGCGCGCGGGCAGCGAGCGGCGGCGGCGCGACATCGTCCACGCGCTCGGGCTCGCTCCCCGAAGCACTCTCGCGCCGCGCGTCGGAAGCGGGAAGCGTGAAGATGAACGTGGAGCCCCGCTCGGGCTCGCTCTCCGCCCGGATCGAGCAGCCGTGCAGGCGCAGGATGTTCCGCACCAGGGACAGACCGATCCCGCTCCCCTCCTCGCGCGCGGCCTCGGCCTGGCGCCCGCGATAGTGGCGGTCGAAGATCCGCTCCAGCTCGTCCGCGGGGATCCCCATCCCCGTGTCCTGGACCCTCACCTCGACGAACCCGGGCTTCCCGGGGACGACGTCGACGTGCACACGGCCCCCCTCGCGGTTGAACTTCACCGCGTTCGAGAGCAGGTTCACGAATACCTGCAGGATCTTCTCCCGGTCGGCATCCACCTCGACCCCGGGCTCCGCGAGCGAGTAGCGGAGATCGATCCCCCGCGCCCGCGCCTTCACGCGCAAGAGGTCCAGGCTCTCCTCGATCAGCGGCTTGAGCGGGAACCTCTGGAGCTTGAGCTCCGCCGCCTCCCGCGGAGCGCGGGTGAAGGCCACCAGGTTGTCGATCATGGCGATCAGCCGGTCGATGTTGCGCAGGGACAGCGCCAATCCCTTGCGCTGCTCCTCGTTGATCGAGCCCAGCCGCTCGCGCAGGATCATCTCCGTGTAGCCGCGGATCGACACCAGCGGCGTCTGCAGCTCATGGGAGACGTTCGCGAGAAGATTGGATTTCATCTCGTTGAGCGCCTTGAGCTCGCGGTTCAGCTGCTCTTCCTCGAGGGCCTGGGCCGCAACCTCGTCCTTGATCCGGTTGAGGCGGGCGTAGGACGCCTCGAGCTCCGCCTTGCTCCGGGCCAGCGCCTCCGCATTCGCCTCGAGGCTGCGCTCGAACGCCCTCTGGTCGGTGATGTCGCGGCACGCCAGGACGCGCCCCAGGATCGTCCGCTCCGGCCCCTCGAGGATCGCCAGGCGCAGCTCCAGGACCCGCGGGCGCTCCCCCTCGAGCGCGATGCGCTCGGCGCGCGCCGCACGAGGCGAGGCCGCGATGAAGGCGGCGATCATCTCCGCGCCCTCGCCGCGCTCGCGCAGCACGCGCAGGAGCTCCCCCTCCGAGGCCCCCAGGACCTGGCCCTGGCGCAGGCCGAGCATGCGCAGGAACGCCTGGTTGGTCATGCGCACCACGTCGCCGCCCGCGGCGTTCGCCAGGAGCAGGATCCCATCGGAAGCCGCCTCGATCACCGCGTCGAGACGCGCCTCGTTGCGGCGCAGCTCGGTCTCGACCAGGCGCTCGGCCGTCTCGTCGTGCAGCGAGGCCAGGACCGCGGGGGCCGCGCCGAAGCGCACGGCGCTCGCGCGCATCCGGACCTCGGCCGTGGGCCGGCCCTCGCTCGAGAGCAGGGTGAAGCGCAGATCCTCCTGGCCCGCGCCCGTGCGCTCGAGGTTCTGCAGCCGGTCCTCGACCACCATCAGGTCGCGCGTGGCGATCCAGGAGCGGAGCGGCTTTCCCTCCATCTCGTCGATGCGCGCGCCGCACAGCGCGGCCAGGGAGGGATTGGCCAGGACGATCCTGCCCTCCTGGAACACGAAAACTCCCTCGGCGAGCCCCTCGAACAGCGCGCGGTGACGAGCTTCCGACTCGCCCAGCTCGGTCTCGAGCCGCACCTGCGACGTGATGTCCTTGGCCAGGAGCAGGAAGTAGCCGGGGGCGTTGCCGGTTCCCGGCACGAGGCGCACCGTCAGCTGTCCCTGAAAGATCGTGCCGTCCTTGCGCACCATGCGCGTGCGCGTCTCTACCCCTCGCTCGCGGAAGCTGCGCCGGGACAGCCGCGGGAGCAGGTCCTTCCAGGACCGCTCGTCCATGAGCACCGAGGCCTGGCGTCCCAGGATCTCCTCCTCCTCCCAGCCGAACAACTCGCTGGCGGCGGAGCTCATGCTCTGGATGTCGCCGTCGAGATCGGCGACGACGAGCGCGTAGTCACGCGCGGCGTCGAGCAGCGCGCTCAGCCTCTCCTCCGCTCCCTGAGCTTCACGGATCCGCGTCGCGAGGTCTTCCCCCAGCCGGTTGACCGCCGCCGCGACGAAGCCGACCGCCGATCCCCGCGGAAGCTCCGCCTTGCGGGCCAGATCGCCGCCGCGCAGCCCCTCGGCGGCGCGCACGATCTCCCGGAGGTGACGCCTCTCCTGGGCCCGCGACGCGAGGAGCAGGGCGAAGAGCAGCGCGACCAGCCCCAGGAGCGCGAGCGCGACGATCCCCAGGGCACCCGACCCGCTCAGAGCGGAGATCTGTTCCAGCGCCTGCTGCATGCCGGCTCCGCCGTCCCCGTCAGGCCTCGTCCCGCGAGCGCGCACTCCGCCGCATCGCCGGCGCCGGGCCGGGACGGGCGAAGTGGAATCCCTGGCCGTAGCGCGCGCCCAGGGTCAGCAGGACCGCCACCTCGTCGGGGGACTCGACCCCCTCCGCGATCACCTCCGCCCCCATGCGCCGGCTGATCTGGACCAGGGACGAGAGGAGATCCTGCTGGATCAGATTCTCGTGGACGCCCCGCACCAGGCTCGCGTCCATCTTCAGGAAATCGGGGCGCACGCTCTCGAGGGTGCGCAGGGTACCGTAGCCCGTGCCTACGTCGTCGAGGGCCAGGGAGAACCCCTCGTCGCGCGCCCGCGCGCAGCCGGCCGCGAACCCCTCCGGGTCGGCGTCCGCGCCCCTCTCCGACACCTCCACCACCAGGTCGCGCGGCGCGAGCGCCGCCCCCTCCAGGAGCGCCGTCATCTCCCCCGCCCGCCACTCGGGATCGACCAGGGTCTGGGGCAGGAAATTGAGGAACAGCTTGCTCGCCGCTTCGAGCCCGTGCAGGCGCGTGAGCGCGCGGCGCCGGCACAGGCGATCGAGGGCCGGTGCCAGGCCGAAGCGGCTCGAGAGCGCGAACAGCGTGCTCGGCAGCTCGAACACGCTGTCCTTGGGGCCGCGCGAGAGCGCCTCGAACCCCAGCACCGCGCCGCTCGTGAGGTCCACGACCGGCTGGAACAGCGTGTCGATCGCGGCATCCTCGATGATCCGCCTGAGCTCCGCCTCGCGGGAGGCCTCGCGCCGCTCCTCGCGCTGGGCCTCCATGCGGCGCGCCTGCTCGACCACGGAGTGCACGCGGCGCTCGAAGCGGTAGAAGGGGTCCTCGGAGAGCAACGCATGTCCCGCGCGGAACCGGAGCGGCGGCGAGAGCCCGGCGAAGTCGTCCCCGTCGAAGGAGGATTCGAGCCTCTCGCGAACCTCCGCCGCGACGCGCTCCAGGTACGCAGGCTCGACGGGATCCCCTCCCGCGGCGGCAGGCAGGAACGCGACGAAGCGATCCCCCCCCGTTCCGTTGATCCCCAGGAGCGTGCCCGACGGCAGCGACTCCCCCAGTTCTCCCCTGAGGCAGCTCGAGGCGCGGGCGAGGATCCGATCCAAGACCTGCCAGCCGTACAGCGACTCCACCAGCTCCGGATCCGCGATCTCGAGGTGCAGCACGCCGAGCCGCCGGCGCTGCTCGAGGAGCCCGCGCAGGTCGTCCACGAGCAGCGTGTAGGACGGCAGACCGGTGGTCCGGTCGTGCAGGGCGCTGCGCAGCTTCAGGGCCTCGGCGCGGAGCGAATCGAGCGGGTCGTCGAAGGCCGGCGGGGTCATGGCGCTCACCGCGCGGGCGCGGAGAGGGTGGGCCGGGAGGCTCCCCCTTCCCGCGTCTCCAGGACGCGCCGCACGCGCTCGAGCAGCTCGTCCAACGCGAAGGGCTTGGTGATGTAGTCGGTGGCGCCCTCCTGGATCCCGTGGACCCGGTCGCGGAACTCCGACTTCACCGAGAACATGACGACCGGGACCCAGGGCAGGGACTCGTCGGTGCGCAGCAGGCGCAGCGTCTCCCAGCCGTCCATCCCGCCCGGCATGTTGATGTCGAGGAGGACGAGATCGAAGCCGGCTCCCGCGAGGGCGCGCAGGGCTTCGCGCCCGGAGCCGACGGTGGCGACCTCGAAGCCGGCACCGGTCAGAACCAGCCGGGTCAAGTCACGGATTTCCGTGTCGTCATCCACCACGAGAACACGCCGCGGATCGCTCAATCCCGTCCCCCCTCGACCTGCCCTCGCCAGGATCTGTGCCGCACACGCTCGGCACACACAGAGGATTCAATCCGAAAGGTACCACCAGGGTGCGCGCACGGGCAACGAGAAACACCCATATCGGGAGCGCGAGAAACCGCCGCTGTCGTGAGTTTTTACGCTCTGTAGGCTCTGGAGCGGGAAACGGGATTCGAACCCGCGACCCTCAGCTTGGGAAGCTGATGCTCTACCAACTGAGCTATTCCCGCATCGGGCTGCTACAGGCCGCTCGAGTCTACACGTGCCGCGCGTGCGTTTCAAGCGATCCCCTCAACCACACTCTTGCGCACGCATGGATACCCGTGGCGGGCTGAGCGGACAGACCGCATCGCGACGCGGCGGCGCAGCCGGGCGAAGCGTTCGCGGCCGGGGAGAGAACGAACTCTACGCGCGGAGCGTCAGTGTGTACTTCATCTCGAGCCGCGCGGGGAAGTACGACAGCTTCGCCTGGCGCAGCCCAGGATCTCCCAGGTCTTCCTCGCGGTTGATCCACGCGAAGCCCTCTGCCGCAATCACCCGGGCGGCCTCGCGGTTGATCACCTGGTACAGTCCCGTTTCGCTGCGGAGGGCGCGCTCGAACAGTACGACCGCGGTCGTCGGGTTCAGGCGGTCGAAGATCGAGAACGCCGCCGGGCGGCCGTTCGCGCGCAGGAGCAGCCCCCGGAGGCTCAGGGGCCTGAGCAGATCGAGCGCCCGCCCGAGCGCGCGGGTTTCCTGGGGAAGGGTGACGGCGAACGAGGAAGCGCGCCGGACGGCGATGTCGTCGTCCACGTCGAGACACGACTGCGCCTGCTCCGGCCCGAGAGGCTCGGCCGTCCAGGAAGCGAGCCGGGAGGCCTGCGCGATCAGGTTGCGCTTCTTGGCATAGCGGCGGCCCGGAAGCTCGGCGAGGTCGGACGCCGCGTAGACGTAGTTCGCGCCGTCGCGGACCGGGACGACGTCGAAGCGCTCCACGAACTCCGGGTACGCCCGCAGGAACGCGTCGCTCACCGACTCGAAGCGGAGGCTCTCGGGCGACTCGCGCGCTTGCTCGAGGAGCGCCTGCTGGAGCGCCGCCGGGAAGACGCCTACCGGCTGGAGCAAGCTCGGGCGGCCATCGATCCCGGACTGGGCGGACACGAGGAGGGTCTCCGGCCCCGCGAATGCGATCCGGTAGTCGAAGACCGTCGCCCAGGTCAGGAGCGACGCGACACAGTAGTCGGAGAGCGGTTGCGGGTGGCGCGCAAGCAGCTCCGCCACGCGGGCCCGATGCTCGATCCCGATCGGAACGAAGTCGAGCCCCGAGAGGTCCGCGACTGTCATTCCTTCGACCTATGCAGCATCAACTGGTGGCCTGCGACGACATGGAATCCCAGCGGCTCGTAGAACTCCTGCGTGCCTGGCTCCGCGACCAGGCCGATCCAGCCGATGCGCGCCTCCCGGCAGCGCTCGGCCAGCCTGCGGACGATCTCCCGGCCGATCCCGCGCTGGCGGAAGCGCTCGAGGACGGCCACGTCCTGGATGTACGCATCGCTCGCACCGTCCGAGAGGACCCGGCCCATGCCGACGATGTCTCGCTCGGGGCTCTTGGCCACGAGGAAGCAGAAGCTGCCACGGATCATCGCGGGGATGGCGGCGCGCGAAGCCTCATTCTCCCTCCACCAGCCTGCGGACCGGTAGAGCTCGACGATGGCTTCGACCGGAGCGGCGGAGACGAACTCATAGGTGATGTCCGACATTCCCGAACAGTGTAGCGCGCGGAGCCGTCTCCAGAGATCCTCGCCGGTCTGCCTCGGGCCGGAGGGAACACGCCGAGAGCGTCGGCGCGGGAATCCGACGCACGCGCCCGCCAACGGAGGGACCGCCTATGCCGCGAGGGTGGCGGCGAGCGCGCGGATCGCCGCCCCCGCGCGCGTCGCCAGCAGGCGCCGCGCATCTCCCAGAGCCCCCTCGAGTTCGGCATCGAACGGCACGCTCCCCAGGAACGGGACGCCGAACTCCTCGGCCAGGGAGCGGCTCGCGGCGGGAGCGCCACGGCTCATGTTCTCCACCACACCCGCGACGCGCGAGCCGAGCTCGCGATGGAACGTCAGGGTCCGGCGCACGGTCTCGAGCACGACCCGCGAGGGATTGGCGAGGACGAGGTACTCCGCGGCGCGCAGCAGGCGCACCAGATCGAGGCTGGCGTCCCCGAGACCGGGAGGCATGTCGATCACCAGAACATCGGTCGGGCCCCAGTGGCCCACGGCGAGCAGCTCGATCAGCGCGTCGCTCAGCTCCTCGCCGCGCAGCGGCGCCGGCCGCTCCCCCGCGAAGTAGCTCACGGACAGGAAGCGCACGCCGTGCACCCGCGGCGGATCGAGGCCGAACTCCTCGCTCGGCTGGCGCTCCCCGAGCCCCAGGATCAAGTGATCGCAGGGACCCGTGAGGTCGAGATCGAAGAGCCCCGTCGCCAGGCCCCGCTCGGCCAGGGCCAACGCGAGCGTCGAGGCCACGACGCTCTTGCCGATCCCGCCCTTGCCCCCGCTGACCGCGACGATCCGCTCGACCTCGGCCAGGCGCAGGCGCACCCCGGCGAGGCGCGGATCGAGGACGCTCACTCCCCCTCCACGGCGTGCAACGTCACGCCACGGCCCCCTTCCACGGCGAAGTCCGGACTGGCGCAGCCCGGGCAGCGCAGGAAGGCATGCGCGAGCTCGGGCACGAAGTGGATCGCCTCGGCGGCCGTCGCGCCGGAGAAGCCGGGCGCCTCCTCGAGCAGGAACTCCCTTCCGCAGGGCCGGCAGCGCAGGCGCGCCCGCTCGATCTCGATGCGGATCTCGGCAGCGGCGAGGCGCGGCTCGTCCGCGGGGATCATCGTGCGCAGCGCGAAGGCGAAGGTCTCCCGGTCGATGCTCTGCAGCTCGCCCACGCGCACCTCGATCCCCGTGATCCGCCCGATGCGCTCCCGCGCCGCCACCTCGAGCGCGGTCGCCACCACGGCCTCGGCCAGCGCCAGCTCGTGCATCGGCTCCCCCCTCCGCGAACGCGCGCCGCCGGATCATACCAGCCGCTCCGGCGCGCGCGAAGGTGCCGCGCTGCGCTAGGCTACGCGCATGTCGGGCGAGAGCGGGATCCTCGTGCTCGGGGTGGGCAACGTCCTGATGGGGGACGAGGGGGTCGGCGTCGAGGCCGTGCGGACCCTGGGCGCGCGCGGCGTGCCGGCCGGGGTCGAGATCGTGGACGGCGGGACCGGAGGCTTCCACCTGCTCGAGTACCTGGAATCCGGGCGGCGCGTGATCCTCATCGATGCCGCGCTGGACGGCGCCGCTCCCGGGACCGTGCGCGTGGTGAGGCCGCGCTTCGCGCGGGATCTCCCGCCGAACCTCTCCGCCCACGACATCGGGCTCAAGCAGCTCCTGGATGCGGCCGCGCTGCTCGGGAAGGCCCCCGAGGTGCGTCTGGTCACGGTCTCCGTGGCCGCGCTGCCGGAGGGGCTGGCGCTGGATCTGTCGGCCCCCGTGCGCGCCGCGCTCCCCGAAGTGTTGCGGCGCGTCGACGAGCTGATCGCGGAGCTTCGGGAACTGGAACTCCGGGAGTCGCCGTGAAGCGCCGTGGGGCCCTGCTCCTGCTTGCCGCATGCGGTGCCTGCACGGCTCCCCCGGCGACGGTGCCTCCGGACCTCGGGCGTCGCATGTCCCCCACCCTGGCCAGCATCGAGCGCGAGGTCTTCGCGCCGCTGTGCGCGCGACCCGCCTGCCACGGCGGGCCTGCGCCCGAGAGTCTGCTGAGCCTCGAGCCGGGGCGGGCCTACGGGAATCTCGTGGGCGTGCCGAGCCAGCAGATCTCCGAGCTCATGCGGGTGGAGCCCGGGCGCTCAGACCGCAGCTACCTCGTGCGCAAGCTCCTCGACGACCGGATCGTGGGCGAGCGCATGCCCACCCAGGGCGGGCGCCTGCCCCCCGAGGCGATCGAGGTGATCCGGCGCTGGATCGATGCCGGGGCCCCGGAGCGCTAGCCCGCTACAGCCCCGACCCCCCTCCCGCGCGTTCCGTCCGTGGCGCCTGCGAAGGCTGCGGCCCGCGCCGCAGGAACTTCCAGCCGCCGATCATCGACGAGATCGTGCCCGTGGCCTCCACGTAGTCGTGGTACGCGGAGAGGTAGACGTGCACCAGGGAAAAGACCACGAAGAACCACAGCCCCGCGTGATGCCAGACCCGCACCGTGTGGTCGCCGCCCAGCAGGGGCACGATCCAGGCGAAGAGCTTGGGCCAGCCCGAGGGGCTCATGGCCGAGTACAGACCGAAGCCCGTGACGGTCATGAACAGGAATGCCACGAACCCCAGGCTGTAGGCGATCCCGGCCAGCGGGTTGTGGCCCACCGAGAAGGTCGCGCCCTTGTAGGTCTGGAGCACGTCCACGCGCAGCACGGCGCCGATCTCCTGCCACTGCTCGCGCCGCAGCGGCAGGAAGTTCCGGAAGCGCACGTACTCGTTCCCCGCGAACCCCCAGTACAGGCGCACGACCGCGATGCAGACCCAGAGATAGGCCGTGCCGAAGTGCAGGAAGCGCACGGTCCCGAACCAGTACTGCTGGGAGGCATCGGACGCGCTGCCCAGCGCCGGCGGCGACCCGATCAGATAGCCCGAGACGCCGAGCACCATAAGACACAGGAAGTTGACCCAGTGGAACAGCCGCACCGGGAACTCCCAGACGTAGACGTGATAGCGGTCGGCTTGCTTGACGGCTGCCATGGACGCCTCGTCAGAGAACCTGCACCCGGCTCAGGTGCTGGCCCTCGGGATCGTACAGATGGACGGCGCAGGCGATGCACGGATCGAAGGAGTGAACGGTGCGCAGGATCTCGAGCGGCTGCTTGGGATCCGCCACCGGCGTGTCGACGAGCGATGCCTCGTAGGCAGAGCGCTGCCCCTGCGGATCTCGCGGTGACGCGTTCCAGGTGCTGGGGACGACGAGCTGGTAGTTCTCGATCTTGCCCCCCCGGATCACGATCCAGTGGGCAAGCGCACCGCGCGGAGCCTCGGTCAGTCCCACGCCGCGGGCCTCGTTGGGCCAGGTGGCGGGCTGCCACCTCTCCGTGTTCGCCATGCGGCTGTCCCCGTTCTTGATGTTCGCGAGGAGCGTGCCGTAGAACTCCTTCATCCAGCGCGCCGCCAGGCGCGTCTCGAGGCCGCGGGCCGCAGTGCGTCCCAGGGTGGAGAAGAGGGCCGTGGGCGGGGCCTTCAACCGGCCCAGCGCCTCTCCCACCACCTCGCGGATCTCCTCGTTCCCGGCGGCGTAGCCGACGAGCAGCCGGGCCAGGGGGCCGACCTCCATCGCCTTGTCGCGCCAGCGCGGGGTCTTGAGCCAGCTGTACTTCCCCTGCACATCGAGCTGTTCGTAGGGCGGGCGCGGGCCGGTGTACTGGAACTCGGTCTCTCCCTTCCAGGGGTGGAGCCCGGCTTGGTCGCCGACCCCGTACTTGTACCAGGAGTGAGCCACGAACTCGCGGATCTGCTCCGGATCCTCCCCCTGGACCTCGTGCACCTCGCTCAGGTTCCGGTCCAGCACGATCCCGCGCGGGAACTTGAAGCGGGGCGGGTCGCCGTAGCCGTTCGTGGGCAGGTCGCCGTAGGCGAGGTAGTTGCTGAGCCCGCCTCCGATCGCGAACCACTCGGGGTAGAACGACGCCACCGCCAGGAGGTCGGGCAGGTAGACCTGCTCGACGAACTCCTGCGCGCGATCGATCAGCGTGCCCACCATGGCCAGGCGCTCGGCGTTGAGCGCGTTGGCCTCGTCGGTGTTGACGGCGCAGGCGGCACCCCCGACCAGGTAGTTCGGGTGCGGGTTCTTGCCGCCGAAGATCGTGTGGATCTTGATCACTTCCTTCTGCCATTCCAGGGCATCCAGGTAGTGGGCGACGCCGATCAGGTTCACCTCCGGCGGGAGCTTGTAGGCCGGGTGGCCCCAGTAGGCGTTGGCGAAGATCCCGAGCTGGCCGCTGTCCACGAGCTTCTGCACCCGGCTCTGCACCGTGCGCATGTAGCTCTCGGAGTTCTTGGGCCAGGGCGAGATGCTCTGGGCGATCCGCGCCGCCTCGCGCGGATCGGCGCGCAGCGCGCTCACCACGTCGACCCAGTCCAGGGCGTGGAGGTGGTAGAAGTGGATCACGTGGTCCTGGACGTACTGGGCGCAGAACATGATGTTGCGCACCATCTCCGCGTTGGGCGGGACGGCGATCCCCAGCGCGTTCTCCACTGCGCGCACGGAGGCCAGGGCGTGGACCGTGGTGCACACCCCGCAGGCGCGCTCGCAGAAGGCCCACGCGTCCCGCGGGTCGCGCCCGTGCAGGATCTTCTCCAGGCCGCGTACCATCGTGCCCGAGGACCAGGCGTCGACGATGCGGCCGCCGGAGATCTCGGCCTCGATACGCAAGTGACCCTCGATGCGGGTCACGGGATCGACGACGACTCGCGTAGCCATCAGCGCTCCTCCTTACCCTGCGAGCCGGGCTTCACGTCCTGCTCGCGCACGGCGCCCTCGATCTCGCTGCTGATCAGCCTGCGCTTGCGGATGTTGGTGGACACGGCGTGGACTGCGATCCCGGCCGCGGTGGCCGCCGCGGCGGCCAGGCCGATGCGGTCGGCGTTGGTCTCGATCCCGAAGCCCGGGAAGCCGGCCAGGTGCTGGTAGAACGGCCCCTTGTCCCAGAACCCCTCCTCGCTGCAGCCGATGCAAGGATGGCCGGACTGGATCGGGTAGCTGACCCCGTTGTTCCAGCGCACGATGCCGCAGGAGTTGTAGGTGACCGGACCGCGGCAGCCCATCTTGTACAGGCAGTGTCCCTTCTTGGCGTCCTCGTCGTCGAAGCTCTCGACGAACAGTCCGGCATCGTAGAACGGCCTCCGGTAGCAGGAGTCGTGCACGCGCTTCGAGTAGAAGGCCTTCGGGCGGCCCAGGCCGTCGAGCTGCGGAATGCGGTCGAAGGTCAGGACGTGCACCACGACGCCGGCCATCACCTCCGCGATCGGCGGGCAGCCGGGCACGCGGATGATCGGCTTTCCGGTGACGATCTTGTGCACGGGGGTTGCGCCGGTGGGATTGGGGCTCGCCGCCTGCACGCAGCCGGTGGTGGCACAGCTCCCCCAGGCGACGATCGCCTTGGCGCCCGAGGCCGCCTCCTTCACGATGTCCAGCGCGGTGCGTCCGGCGACCGTGCAGTAGATCCCGCCGTCCGCGGTGGGGACGGAGCCCTCCACCGCCATCAGATATTCTCCGCGGTACTGCTCCATGGTCTTGTGCAGAGCCTCCTCGGCCTGAAAACCCGCGGCGGCCTGCAGCGTCTGGGTGTAGTCCAGCGAGATCGTGTCCAGCACGATGTCCGCGACGACCGGGTGCGACGATCGGATGAACGACTCGCTGCAGCAGGTGCATTCCTGGAAGTGGAACCACACCAAGGGAGGCCGCGGTTTCTTCTCCAGGGCGCGCACGATCGAGGGGAGGCCCGAGGAGTGGATCCCGCAGGCCGCCGCCATGTACGAGCAGAAGCGCACGAAGTCGCGGCGCGAGTAGCCGCGCTCGCGCATCGTGTCCCACAGGGAACGCCGACGATCCTCCATGTATTTCCTCCTTCCCCCGCCCCCACGGCGGCCGCGGCGGGTGGGGCGGCCGAGCCGATGGCGGAGACTCCATCACGATGCGGAGCACGACTCAACCCCGTTTTGCGACCGAATTGGTCCACAATCCCCGGACTGCCGGGGCTTGACGCGGCGGGCGCGCTTCGCGCCTTCTGCCGGAGGTCGCCCGGTCGGGCGGCGCACAGGCGATTCGCGTGGACCCCCCTTCCCGCAGTTTCCTGCTGGGTGCGGCGTGATCGCCGTCTCCGCGCTGGCCGTTCTCGCTCTGGGCGTCTAGCAGATCCGCGGCAGCTGCTCGCCGCTGAGCATGTCCACGACGCGCGTACCGCCCACGCGGCTGCGCAGGAACACGCGGCCGGGATGCTCGGAGAGGACCGTGCCCACGATCGCCGCGTCGCGCCCGAGCGGGTGCTCGCGCATCGCGCGCAGCACCGCCGAAGCCGCGGAGGGCGCGACGATCGCCAGGCATTTCCCTTCGTTGGCCACGTACAGCGGGTCGAAGCCCAGGATCTCGCAGGCCCCGCGCACCTCCTCGCGCACGGGAACGCTCGCTTCGTCGAGACGCATCCCGACCCCGGACTGGGCCGCGATCTCGTTCAGGGCGCTGGCCACGCCGCCGCGGGTCGGATCGCGCAGCACGCGCAGCGCCGTCCCTCCGACCTCGAGGATCCGCGCCGCCAGATCGTGGAGCGGTGCGGAGTCGCTCACCACGCTGGTCTCGAACTCGAGCCCCTCGCGCACCGAGAGCACGGCGATCCCGTGCTCCGCGAGACTGCCGCTGAGCAGCACCGCGTCGCCGGGCCGGGCCGCGCGCGGGCTCAGATCGATCCCGGGAGGGACCAGGCCGATCCCGGTCGTGTGCACGAACACGCCGTCGCCCTTCCCGCGATCCACGACCTTGGTGTCGCCGGTGACGATCGGGACCCCGACCGCCTCGGCCGCGACGCGCATGGAGGAGACGATGCGCGTCAGGTCGGCCATCGGCAGGCCTTCCTCGAGGATGAAGCCCGCCGCGAGAGCGACCGGCCGCGCGCCGCACATCGCCAGGTCGTTGACGGTCCCGTGCACGGCCAGCGAGCCGATGTCCCCGCCGGGGAAGAACAGCGGCCGCACCACGAAGGAATCGGTCGAGATCGCCACGCGCGCCCCCGCGATCTCGAGCACCGCCCCGTCGTGCAGCGGCTCGAGTGCGGGGTTCCGGAACGCCTCGAGGAACACCTGCTCGATGAGCTGCTGGGTCAGCCGGCCCCCACCGCCGTGCGCCAGCAGGACGCTCGGGTACGCGCTGCGCGGTACCGGGCACTGCAGCCCCGCCCAGGGTTCGCGCGGCTCCCCGTCGCTCACGCGCCCCTCCCGTAGCGATGGTAGGCGGCGCACGCCCCCTCGGCGGAGACCATCGGCGCGCCCAGCGGATGCTCGGGAGTGCACGCCGTCCCGAACTGTTCGCACTCGCGGGGCTTCTTGCGTCCGCGCAGGATCTCGCCCGCGATGCACAGGTCCGACTCGACGACCTCGAGCGCCGCGACCTCGAAGCGCCGCTCCGCGTCGTGGGCGGCGAACGCCTCGCGCAGGCGCAGGCCGCTCCGCGGAATCACGCCGATCCCCCGCCAGGGGCGATCGCACACCTCGAACACCTCGGCGATCGCGCGCTGGGCGTGGACGTTGCCCTCGCGCGTCACCGCGCGACGGTACTGATTCTCGACCCCGTGGCGCCCCTCTTCCAGGGCACGCAGCGTCCGGTGGATCCCCTCGAGCAGATCCAGGGGCTCGAAGCCGGTGACCACGATCGGGACGCGGTGGCGCTCGGCGAGCGGCTCGTACTCGTGGTAGCCCATGACGGCGCACACGTGGCCGGCGGCGAGAAACCCCTCCACCTGGTTTCCCGGGGCGGAGAGGATCGCCTCGATCGCCGGCGGCACGAGCACGTGCGAGCACAGCATGGAGAAGTTCCCGAGGCCGCGCTCGCGGGCCAGGCGTACCGCCATGGCGTTGGCGGGCGCGGTGGTCTCGAAGCCCACGCCGAAGAACACCACCTCGCGCTCGGGGTGCGCCGCGGCGAGCTTCAGCGCGTCCAGGGGCGAGTAGACGACGCGCACGTCGGCGCCCGCCGCCTTGGCCGCCAGCAGGTCCGTGCGCGAGCCGGGAACGCGCAGCATGTCGCCGAAGGAGGTCAGGACCACGCCGGGTCGGCCCGCGATGGCGATGGCGCGGTCGATCATCTCGAGCGGCGTCACGCACACCGGACAGCCCGGCCCGTGGACCACGCTCACGCTGCGCGGCAGCAGCTCGTCGATCCCGCTCTGGATCAGGGTGTGGGTCTGCCCCCCGCAGACCTCCATCAGGGTGTGCGGCCGGCTCACGCTGCGCGCGATCGCCGCGAGGAGCTTGCGCGCGGCGGGCTCGCTGCGGTACTCGTCGACGAATCTCAACGCGGCTCCGCCCCGTCCGGGGGAACGCCGGCCTCGGGAAGGTCGGCCATCTGCTCGAGGATCTCGAACACCCGGCGCGCTTCCTCCTCGTCCACGCGGCTGATGGCGAAGCCGACGTGGACGATCACGAAGTCTCCGACCACCGCCTCCGGCACGTAGGCCAGGCAGACTTCCTTGCGGACGCCGCCGAAGCTCACGCTGCCCATGTTGATCCCCAGGGGATTCGTATCGATGCGGACGATCTGTCCGGGAATGCCGAGACACATGGAATCACCCCGCGAGCTCGAGTTCGCGGCGATTATACCCGGCCGCCGGGCTCGCCTGATCCGGCGAGACGGGCCGCCGCCACCAGGATCTGGCCCAGGCCGATCCCGCCGTCGCCGGGAGGGACCTCGCGCTGCAGGAGCACGCGAAAGCCGGCCTCCTCGAGGGCCGCGGCGGTCCGCTCGGTCAGGAGCCGGTTCTGGAAGCAGCCGCCGCTCAGGGCGACGCTCGGCTCCCCCACCTCGCGCGCGACGGCGACGATCGCAGCCGCCAGCCCGTTGTGCACGCGGGCCGCAATCTCCGCGCGCGCCGTGCCGCGCGCGAGGTCCCGGAGGACCGCATCGAGCAGCGGACGCCAGTCCACCTCGACGATCCCCTCCGTCAGGCGCAGATCCAAGGGGTAGGACGCGAGCAGATCCGGGTCCGCCGCGTGCTCGAGGGCCATGGCGGCCTGGCCCTCGAACGTCGCGCGCTGGTGCAGTCCGACGAGCGCCGCCAGGCCGTCGAACAGGCGGCCGGCGCTGGTCGTCACGGGCGATCCGGCCCCCGTTTCGAGCATGCGCCCGAGGAGCGCCAGCTCCGCCGGCTGGAACGCGCGCAGCGGCTCCAGGTCCGGGCGCTCGAGCACTCCCCTGCCCTCGATCTCCCACAGCAGTCCCAGGGCCGCGCGCCGCGGCTCGCGCACGGCCTGCTCCCCGCCCGCGAGACGGAACGGCCGCAGGCGGGCGACGCGCCGGAAGGCGGCCGCGCCGCCGGCCAGGAACTCGCCTCCCCACACGGTTCCGTCGCCCCCGTATCCGGTCCCGTCCCAGGTAACGCCCAGAGCGCGCGTCTCGGCCGGGTGCTCCGCGAGGCACGAGGCGAGGTGGGCATGGTGATGCTGGACCGCGATCTGCGGCAGCCCGGCAAGCCGCGCCAGGGCCGCGCGCGCCGGCCTCTCGCCGCGCGCGGGGTCCACCGCCTCCTGCGCCCAGCGCGTGGTCACGTAGTCGGGATGGAGGTCGTGCGCCAGCGCCACCGGGACCGCGTCGTAGATCTCGAGGAAGTCGGCGATCACCCTCTCGAACGCGGCCAGGGCTTCGGCGCTCTCCATGTCGCCGATGTGCTGGCTCAGGAAGACGCGGCGCCCGAGCGACAGCGCCACCGCGTTCTTGAGCTGTGCCCCGACGGCGAGGAGCGTCGGGACCTCGCGCCCGAGCAGGACCGGCCGCGGCGCGAACCCGCGCGCCCGGCGCAGGAGCCGCGTCTCGCCGCGCAGCCGCCAGGCCACGCTGTCGTCCGCGTGGCGCGCGATCGGACGGTCGTGGACCAGGAAGCACTCGGCGATCCCGCCGAGCCGCTCGAGCGCCTCTCGCTCGTCGGTGCAGATCGGCTCCTCGCTCAGGTTGCCGCTCGTGGCCACGAGCGGTCCGGGAGCCTCCCGCATCAGGAGATGATGGAGGGGCATGCAGGGGAGCATCAGGCCCAGGCGCGGATTCCCCGGCGCGACCGACGCGCAGACCGGGGCTTCGGGGCGGCGCGGCAGGAGCAGGATCGGCGCTTCGGGTCCCTCGAGCGCGCGCGCGTCCGATTCGTCCACGAAGCACAGGGCCGCCGCCTGCTCGCGGTCGCGGACGAGGAGCGCGAGGGGCTTGTCGCGGCGGACCTTGCGCTCTCGGAGGCGCGCGATTGCGGCCGCGTTCGCCGCGTCGACCATCAAGTGGAACCCGCCCAGCCCCTTGACGGCGACGATCATCCCCTCCGCGAGCGCCGCCGCCGCGCCCGCGAGCGCCGCCGGGCCGCGGGCGACGGACCGGCCCTGCGCGTTCCAGAGCGCGAGCTCCGGCCCGCACTCGGGGCAGGCGTTGGGCTGGGCGTGAAAGCGCCGGTCGGATGGCCCTTCGTACTCTGCGCGGCACGCCGCGCACATCGGGAAGGCGGCCATCGTCGTGCGCGGCCGGTCGTAGGGAAGCGAGCGCACGATCGTGAAGCGCGGGCCGCAGCGGGTGCAGTTGGTGAACGGGTAGCCGGAGCGGCGGTCCGCCGGGTCGAAGATCTCCCTCAGACAGTCGGCGCAGGTCGCGAGATCGGCAAGGAGCTGCACGGTCTTCGCGCCGTCCTCGCGGCTCGACACGATGCGAAACCCGGAGAGGCCGGCGGGAGCGAGCCAGGTCGTTGCGATCGTCTCGATCGACGCCGCGGCGGGCCGCTCGGCGCTCGCCCGCTCCAGGAAGCGCTCCAGGCGGATCCGCTCCCCCTCGACCTCGACGACCACGCCGCGCGGGTCGTTTCCGACGAAGCCGTCCAGGCCCAGCTCGTCCGCGAGGCGGTACACGAAGGGGCGGAAGCCGACCCCCTGAACGGCTCCGTGGAACTCGATCCGGAGACGCTCACGCATCCGCCGCCGTCGGCGTCGATCGCCCCGCGGCCTGGTGTGCGAGTTTCGACCCGGCCGCCGTGAGCTCGTACACGTACGAGCCGGGCCCGCGCTCGGCGGGCAGCGAGGCGATCCGGCGCTGCGCGTCGTGCGGCGCGAGCAGCCCTGCGTTCTCGAGCGAACGGACCGCGTGCGCCACGTCCCCCGAGAATCCGGGGAGGTTGAAGCGCCCGTCCTTCAGCACCCAGAGGATGAGCTTGCCCTGGCCCGCGAGCGCGGCCAGCAGGATTCGCTTCTGAAGATCGCTCACGTTTCCCACGCGCTCAGACCTCCGTTCCCGTCGCGGCGATCCAGCCTCCGCCCAGGACCAGACCACCGTCGTAGGCGACCAGCGCCTGGCCGGGCGTCACCGCCCTCTGTGGCTCGTCGAATCGAACCCGCGCGCAACCGTCGCCCGTCGCCGCGAGCGTCGCGCCGACCCCGGCGTGCTGCGAGCGGATCCGCACCACGGCCCGCAGGCTTCCCGAGAGCCGCTCGAAGGGGATCCAGCGCGTGCGCTCGATCGTGCACTCCTCGCGCAGCAGCTCGCGCTCCTCGCCCACGACGACGCGCCGGGTCGTCTCCTCGATGCGCAGCACGTACAGCCGCCTCCCCGAGGCCACCCCGATTCCGCGGCGCTGCCCGACGGTGAAGGCCGAGATCCCGTCGTGGCGCCCGAGCACCGCTCCCGCGGAGTCGACGATCTCCCCGGCGCCTCCGCCCGGGGCGAGCCCGCGAACACCGAGGAAGTCGCGGTAGTTCCCCCCGCTCGGGACGAAGCACAGGTCCTGGGACTCACTCTTGTCCGCGGTCGCAAGCCCCAGCGCGCGCGCCGCCTGCCGTACTTCTTCCTTGCGCATGCGCCCCAGCGGAAACTCGGCCGCGCGGCGCTGCTCCTCCGAAAGGTCGAAGAGGAAGTAGCTCTGGTCCTTCTCCTCGTCCGCGGCGCGGCGCAGCAGCGTCCGTCCCGCCGCCGCGTCGTGCTCGAGGATCGCGTAGTGCCCGGTGGCGACCCGCTCCGCGCCCACCATCCGCCCGCGGGAGAGCAGCTCCCCGAACTTCAGGAAGGTGTTGCAGCGCACGCACGGAGAGGGCGTGCGGGCGCGGGCGTAGTCCACGTGGAAGGGCTCCAGGACGTGGCGCCGGAACTCCTCCTCCATGTGCAGCACGTAGTGCGGAACGCCGAGCCGGTCGGCCACCGCGCGCGCGTCACGGAAGTCGTCGGGAGAGCAGCAGCGCCCGTAGCGCTCGTCCTCGCCGGCGAGCCGGTCGACGAGCTGCATGGAGAAGCCGACCAGGGACCGCCCCTCGCGCGCCAGCAAAGCGGCGGCGAGCGAGCTGTCGACGCCCCCGCTCATGGCCACCGCAGTGAGGCCGCTCGCGCTCATCCCGGGGACGGTAGCGGCAGGAGGCGGAAGCGTCAAGAACGCCCCCCGATCTGCGCGCGAAGGCGCTCCACGACGCCCGGGAGGGCCTCCAGGAAGGCACGTGTCTGCGCGCGGGTGCTCGACCAACCCAGGGAGACGCGCACCGCCCCGCGCGCCTCCGCCTCGCTGCGTCCCATCGCCCGCAGGACGTGGGAGGGCTCGATCGCGCCCGAAGCGCAGGCCGAGCCGGTCGAGAGCGCGAAGCCGGCCAGGTCCAGCGCGATGACCAGCATCTCCCCGGGGATCCCGGGTAGCGCGAAGCTCAGCGTGCCGGGAACCCGTTCCACCCCTTCGCCGTGCACGACCACGCCGGGATAGCGCTCACGCAGGAAGCGCTCGATCTCCCCTCCCAGCCGGGCGAGCCTGCGGGACTCGGCGACGACGGCGGCAGCCGCCGCTTCCGCGGCCGCGCCGAATCCGGCCAGGGCCAGCACCCCCTCCGTCCCGCCCCTGCGCCGGCGCTCCTGCGCGCCTCCCGGGATCAGCGGCGCCATCGGCATCCCCGTGCGCACGACGAGCGCACCGGCCCCCTGGGGTCCGCCGATCTTGTGGGACGACACCGCGAGCAGGCTCGCGCCCGCGACACATATTTCGAGCGGGAGCTTTCCGGCCGCCTGCACGGCATCCACGAGAAACGGCACGCGCGCCGCGGCGCAGGCGCGGCCGACCTCCGCGACGGGCTGCACGACCCCGGTCTCGGGGTTCACCCACTGCAGCGCGGCGAGGGCCGTGTCCTCGCCGAGCCGCGAGGCGAACGCGTCGCAGGCGATCCTGCCGCTCGCCTCGCAGGCAACGAACTCGATCTCGAATCCCATCTCCCCCGCGCGGCGCGCGGACTCCAGAACGGCGGAGTGCTCCACCGCAGAGACCACGAGCCTGCGCCGCGTCGCCGGCGCCCGCGCGCATACCCCCAGGATTGCCGCGGCGATCGCCTCCGAGCCGCCGCTCGTGAACACGACCTCGCTCGCGCTCGCGCCGAGCAGCGCCGCCACCTGTCCCCTCGCCTTCTCCACGATCGCGCGCGCTTCCCTGCCTTCGGCGTGCACGGAGGAGGGGTTCGCCACGGAGCCGGTCAGCAAGGCGCGCAGCGCCTGCCGCGCTTGCGCGCGCAGCGGGGCACCGGCGTTGTGGTCGAGGTACACCCTGCGCTCGCGTCCGCCCATTCCGCCTGATCCCTTCTGTGCTACAGTACCCGCTTCCCTGGGGTCCGCCAAGTGTCCAAGAACGTTGAACTTAAAAGCACCGTCGCGCTGCCGCGGACCGAGTTCCCGATGAAGGCGAACCTCCCGCAGCGCGAGCCGCGGATCCTCGACTGGTGGGACAGCACCGACGTCTACCACCGGATCTCGGAGGCGCGCGAGGGGCGGGCAACCTTCGTCCTGCACGACGGCCCGCCCTACGCCAACGGCAACATCCATCTCGGCCAGGCGCTCAACAAGATCCTCAAGGACTTCGTGGTCAAGTCCCGCTCGATGCTGGGCCTGGACGCGCAGTACGTTCCCGGCTGGGACTGTCACGGGCTCCCCATCGAGCACCGCGTCGACAAGGAGCTGGGGCCGAAGAAAGCGACGCTCGGGGCTCTCGAGGTGAGGGAACTGTGCCGGAAGTACGCGGAGCGCTTCATCGGCATCCAGAGGTCGGAGTTCCGGCGCCTGGGTGTCCTCTGGGATCGCAACCTCGACGCCCGGGAAGAGGAGAGCGACGAGCCGAGCCGGCGCGCGATCTATCGCACGATCGACCGCTCCTACGAGGCCGAGATCATCCGCCAGCTGGGGGTGTTCTTCGCCAAGGGGGCGATCTACCACGGCGAGAAGCCGGTCCACTGGTGCTTCTCGTGCCGCACCGCGCTGGCCGAGGCCGAGGTCGAGTACGAGGAGCGCAGCGATCCTGCGATCTACGTGAAGTTCCCCGTGCACGGCCTCGAATCCCGCGTCCCCACCCTGGCCGGACGCAGCGTCTCGGTCGTCATCTGGACCACGACGCCCTGGACCCTGCCCGCGAATCTCGCCGTCGCGCTCCATCCCGACTTCGCGTACGCCGCCGTCGAGGTGGCGGGCGAGACATTCCTCGTCGCCCAGGGTCTCCTGGCGCAGGTCGCGGCCGCCCTCGGCTGGCAGGAGTCGTCGATCCTGGCGGTCGTCTCCGGAGCGGATCTCGTGGGCGAGGGCAACGCCTGGGTCGGGCGCGGCGTGCGCGTCGATCGCCCCTACACCGCGCCCGGCGGGCCGGCCGCCGGCCCCGGGGTCCTGATCCTCGGAACGCACGTCACCCTCGACGCCGGGACCGGCTCCGTTCACACCGCGCCCGGGCACGGCGCCGACGACTTCTACGTCGGCCAGAAGTACGGCCTGCCTCCCTTCAACCCGGTGGACGACGCCGGCAGATTCCGCCCCGACCTGGTGGGACCGGAGTGGCTCAAGGGAGTCCCGGTGCTGGAGGCGAACGCCAGGATCGTGGACGACCTCGAGCGGCGAGGGCTGCTGCTGCGCCGCGAGGACCATCCCCACACCTACCCGCACTGCTGGCGCTGCAAGAACCCGGTGCTGTTCCGCTCGACCCCGCAGTGGTTCATCTCGATGGACACCGATGCGCTGCGCGGCCGCGCGCTGGAGCAGATCCATGCCACGCGCTGGGTTCCCCCCTCGGGCGAGGTGCGCATCGCCCAGATGATCGAAACCCGTCCCGACTGGTGCATCTCGCGCCAGCGCACCTGGGGCGTCCCGATCCCGGCCGTGATCTGCGGCCCCTGCTTCGACGAGCATCCGGATGCCTTCCTGCGCGACCCCGTCTTCTTCGAGCACCTGGAGCGTCTCGTCGCCGCCGAGGGGTCGAACGCCTGGTTCGGCGTGCCGACCGGGAAAGGATCGCACCGCCCCTACGCCTCGCCGGAGGAGCGGCTCGCGCGCCTCGTGCCCGAGGGCGTCGGCTGTCCGCGCTGCGGGAAGCGCGAGGGGCTGCGCTTCCATCAACATATCGTGGACGTGTGGTTCGAGTCCGGGGTGTCTCACTCCGCGGTCCTGGGACGGGATCCCCGGCTGCCCTGGCCGTCCGATCTCTACCTCGAGGGGCACGACCAGTACCGCGGCTGGTTCCACTCCTCGCTTCTGGTCGCGGTCAACGACCGGGGGCGCGCGCCGTACCGTGAGGTCGTCACCCACGGATTCACCCTCGACGGCAACGGCCGCAAGATGTCCAAGTCCCTGGGCAACGCGATCTCGCCCCTGGAGGTCGCCGACCAGCGCGGGGCGGAGATCCTGAGGCTGTGGGTCTCGATGGTCGATTTCCTGGAGGACATGCGCCTGTCCGAGGAGATCCTGGACCGCAACGCCGAGGCCTATCGCAAGATCCGCAACACGTTCCGCTATCTGCTGGGGAATCTGGATCGCTTCGACCCGGTGCGCGACACGGTCCCGTTCGAGGACCTGGAGGAGATCGACCGCTTCGTCCTGCACCGCCTCGAGGGGCTCAGGCGCCGCCTCCTGGACGCCTATCAGGCGCATCAGTACCACGTGGTCTATCACGGCCTGCACCATTTCTGCGCAGTGACCCTGTCCTCGTTCTACCTCGACGACCTGAAGGACCGTCTCTACACCTCGCCCCGGCGCTCGCGCGAGCGCCGCTCCGCGCAGACCGCCCTGTACCGGTTGGCGATGGATCTGTGCCGTCTCATGGCACCGATCCTGTGCTTCACCGCGGAGGAGATCTGGCAGGAGCTGGAGGCGCTGCACGGCCGGCCGCGCTGGGCGGCGTCGACGGTGCACGCCCAGGTCTTCCCGGAGGCGCTCGACCGAGCGGAGGACCCGGCCCTGCTGCAACGCTGGGAGCGGCTGCTGCAGGTCCGCGAGGAGATCTCGAAGGCCCTCGAGGGCGAGCGCGCGGCCAGGAAGATCGGCAGCTCGCTCGAGGCCAAGGTCATCCTCGATGCGTCGCCGGAGCTGCGGGGCTTTCTCGAGTCCTTCGGACCGGGGCTGCGCTTCCTCTTCATCACGAGCGGGGTCGAGATCCGGGATCTCCCTGCGGGAGCGCTCCCCGCGGCCGCGGAAGGGCGTGCCCAGCCGCTCGCGCTCCGGGTGCGCGTGGCCGCGGCGGACGGGACGAAGTGCGAACGCTGCTGGAACTGGACCACCGACGTGGGCGCCGGCGGCGCCTGGCCCACACTGTGCACGCGCTGCAGCGTGGCGGTGAGCGAGATCCTCGCGGAGACGGAATCCTCCTCATGACCATGGTCGAGGCCTTGCGCCGGCGGCAGAAGTACTTCCTGCTCGCGGCCGGTGTGCTGCTGGTCGATCAGGCCTCCAAGGTCGCCGCGGACACCCTGCTCAGACGCGAGGGACCCACGCGCGTGATCCCGGGGCTCCTGAACCTCTGGTACTCGCGCAACCGCGGCGGGCTGTTCGGCTACTTCTCGGAGTGGGGCGATCCGTGGCGCTCGCTGCTCTTGACCCTCTTCCCGCTGCTCGCGATCGCGCTGATCGCGTGGTTCCTGGCGAAGGCCGAAGAGCAGCACGGCTCCACCCTCGCGGGGCTGGCCCTGATCCTCGGAGGAGCCGGAGGGAACCTGGTGGACCGGGTCGTGCGCGGCGAGGTGGTGGATTTCCTCGACGTGTACGCAGCCTGGCCGCCGCTCGCCGAGCGGCTGGCCTCGCGCTTCGGCACCGCGCACTGGCCCACCTTCAACATCGCGGATTCCGCGATCGTCGTGGGAGCGGGGCTTCTGATCCTCGACATCCTGCGCGGCGAACCCGCCGCGCGCGGCGTCGAGCAGGAAAGGGAGCAGGGCCGTGGCTGAGAGCGGGCCCGCCTAGCCGCCATGCATCCGATCCTCGTCGATTTCGGCTGGTTCGACCTCCCCCTGCTCGGGCGGACGCACCTGTTCCTTCCCACCTACGGCGTGCTGTTCGCGGCCGGCGCGCTCACGGCCTGGTGGTGGTTCCTGCGTCGCGCCCGCACCTTGCCGGTGCACGAGGAGAAGGTCTTCAATCTGGGGTTCTACGCCCTCCTCGCCGGGATCGTCGGTGCGAAGGCGACGCTGATCGCGGTGGAGTGGCGCTACTATCTCGATCACCCCCGCGAGATTCTGGACTCGATCCGTTCCGCGGGGGTCCTGATGGGGGGCGTTCTCGCGGGCTCGCTCGCCTTCGCGCTGTACGCGCGCCGCAACCGCCTGCCCCTGTATCCGCTCGCGGACGCGGTCGCGGCTCCCCTGGCCCTCGCCCAGGCGGTCGGCCGGCTGGGTTGCTTCGCGGCGGGCTGCTGTTACGGGGTCCCGGGACGGTTCTGCGCCGTGACCTTCACCGACCCGGTCGCGGCCGCACAGACCGGGGTCCCGCTCAACATTCCCCTCGTCCCGACCCAGCTGATCCAGATGGGAAGCGATCTCGTGCTGGCCGCGATCCTGAGCGTCCTGTGGCGCCGGAAGCTCGAGCCCGCGGGAGCCGTGTTCTGGTGGTACGTGCTGCTCTATTCCCTGACGCGCGGCGTGATCGAGTTCTGGCGCGGCGACAGCGTGCGGGGGGTGTTCTTCCACGGGCACGCATCCACCTCGCAGCTGATCGCGGCCGCGGCCGGCATCCTCGCCGCCGCGATGCTCCTGCGCGGCGCTCGCGCGCGGCGTGCATGAGCGAGAGAACCGTGAGCCTGGCGGTCCCCTCCGATCAGGACGGCACCCGGCTCGACGCGTTCCTGGCCACACGCTTCGGGGAGATCTCCCGCTCCGCGTGGAGACGCCTGATCCTGGAGGGCCGCGTCCGGGTCGACGCTCGCCCCGCCGCGAAGCCCGGTCTCGCGCTCCGGGCAGGAATGCGCATCGAGGCGGCGTTCCCGGAACCCCGCCCGGCCGCTCCCGCACCCGAGCAGATCCCAGTGCGCGTGGTCCACGAGGACGAGCAGCTGCTCGTCGTGGACAAGCCGGCGGGGCTCGTGGTCCACCCCGGGCACGGTCGCGGCGGCGGCACCCTGGTGAACGCGCTCCTGGGCCGGGGAACAACGCTCGCGCCCGGGGGCGGAGCCCAGCGCCCGGGGATCGTCCACCGCCTGGACGCCGAGACCTCCGGGCTGCTGGTCGTGGCGAAGGACGACGCGACGCTGCGCGCGCTGCAGCGGGCCTTCGCCGAGCGCCACGTGGGCAAGACCTATCGCGCCCTGGTCTGGGGGCGACCGCGGCCGGAGGCGGGCCGTGTCGAGCGCCCGATCGGCCGGAGCCGCGCGAACCCGACGCGCATGGCCGTCCACGGCGTGCGTGGCGCGCGCGCCGCGGTGACCTTCTACGAGACCCTCGAGACGCTCCCCGGGTTCACGCTGCTCACGGTCCGGATCGAGACCGGTCGTACGCACCAGATCCGCGTCCACCTCCAGTCGCTGCATCACCCGATCGTGGGCGATGCGCGCTACGGCGGCCAGCAGTGGAAGGGCGTGCAGGACCCGCGCAAGCGCAAGGCGCTGCGCGAATTCCGTCGCCTGGCTCTGCACGCGTCGGAGCTTGCGTTCGTCCACCCGGCGACGCGCCGGGAGATCCACTTCCGCTGCGCGCTCCCGCCCGAATTCGAGGACCTGCTCGCGGTCCTGCGCGGGGGCGGAGGATGAGCGCGCGCCGGAGGACCGCGCGCCGGCGGCCCGTCACGGCGCTCGTCGGGGGCGGAGGGCTCGCGCGCGCTTTCCTGCCGGGTCTGCTCGCGGCCGGCTACCCGGTGCGCGCCCTCGCGGCGCGCACGCTGGGAAGCGCCCGCCGCGCGATCGCGGGCCGGCCTGGGATCCGGGCCACGAGCAGCGCGCTCAAGGCCGCGCGCGGCGCGGAGCTGATCCTGCTCGCCGTCCCCGACCGCGAGCTCGCCGGGCTAGCCCGGGTCCTGGCGCAAGGCCTCAAGGGACGCCTCGAGCGCTGCGTCGTGCTGCACCACGCCGGGGCACTCGGCCTCGAGCCGCTCCAGCCGCTCGCCCGCGCGCGGGCCGCGGTGGGGGTGCTCCACCCGCTCCAGAGCCTGGCCCCGCGCTCGCGCTCGGCATCGCTCCTGGTCGGCGCACACGCGCGCGTCGAGGGAGACCGGCGTGCCGCGGCGCTGGCCCGCAGGCTCGCGCGCGATCTGGG
>Ga0316622_100000236_pt1 | contig 29896 bp, 24 predicted proteins | sample OWC_Aug_OW2_C1_D_FD_207646 | JGI IMG/M metagenome (GOLD analysis project Ga0316622, IMG submission 207646) | Wetland soil microbial communities from Old Woman Creek delta, Ohio, United States - OWC_Aug_OW2_C1_D5_C | ecosystem: Environmental > Terrestrial > Soil > Wetlands | place: USA: Ohio... | reverse complement strand
CGGAGAAGCCCCTCGACCGCGACCTCCGGGCCCGGGATGAACTCCTCCACGATGATTGGCTGCGGCTCGTCGTCCGGGGCGCAGACGTCGGGGCCGCGCACGATCGAGGCGACGCGGGCGAATGCCGCCGCGAGCCCGGCCGGATCGTCGGCTCGGATCACGCCCCGGCTCCCCGAGAGGTCGACCGGCTTCACGACGACCGGGAAGGTCGGTGTGGTCACCTCCCCGGGATCCATGCCGGCCGGCCAGGTGCGGAAGTCCGGTGTCGGCAGGCCGGCGGCGGCCAGCAGGTCCCGCATGCGCGCCTTGTCGCGGCTGGCCTCGACCGCCTCGACGGTGTTGTGGGGCAGGCCCAGGCGCGCTGCGGCATGGGCGGCGGCCAGGGTGGACCCGTCGTCGACTCCCACCACGGCGTCGAAGGGCCGATCCCGCGCCGCGGATTCGACATCGCGTCCGCCGGCCTCCGGCTCGTCGAGGTGCACGCCCAGCCACCCGTCGCCCATCGCCGAGGCCAGGGCCGGCCGGTCCTGCATGCCGACCACGACCTCGACCCCGAGCCGTCTGGCGGCGTCGAGGAAGTCGTGCGTCTTGTACGTCCGGTCGGGGATCAGCAGCAGGATGCGGGTCATCGCGGGCAGTATCGGCCACCGGGGTGCGCATCGCGACTACCATGCGCGTGATGGAGACGCTCCGGATCACCCTGACACCTGCGGCACAGGCCAAGGTCGCCGCGGCTGCGGCCAGCGCCGGCCACCCCGAGGCACGGCTGCGGATCCGCTTGACGGGACGCCGGTCCGGCCGCTACGTCTACGACCTCACGCTGGTCAACCCCGCCCGCCCGCCGTTCGGCGACCTCGTCGTCGATGCCGGGGCGGGCGTCGTCCACGTCGACCCGGAGGGCGCCGAGCATCTCGACGGGATCACGATCGACCTCGACACGGCGGTGTTCGGCGGGGCGATCACCGTCACCAACCCCAATGACGGCTGGATGGATCCGGTCGCGATCCGCGTCCAGGAGCTGCTCGACCGCCAGGTCAACCCGGCTATCGCTTCGCACGGCGGGTTCATCGACCTCCTCGGCGTCGACAACGGCACCGTCTACCTCCAGTTCGGCGGCGGCTGCCAGGGCTGCGCCCAGGTGGACGTGACCCTCCGCCAGGGGGTCGAGGTGGCGCTCAAGGAGGCCGTTCCCGAGATCGTGGCCGTCGTGGACTCGACCGATCACGCCGCCGGCACGAACCCGTACTACCAGCCCTCGAAGAAGTAGCCCAGCCGATGGCCGGATCCACCGTCGTCACAGTCGCCGGCCCGCTTCCGGCCACCACGCTCGGGATCGTCGACGCGCACGATCACCTGTTCCTGCGGACGCCCGCCCTCCCCGGTCAGGACTTCGATGACCTCGACCGGGCGATCGCCGAGGTCCGCGAGGGGCAGGCGACCGGGCTCGGCGCGATCGTCGAGATGACGCCGATCGGGTGCGGACGGCGGCCCGCCAGCCTCCGGGCGGTGTCCGAGGCGACCGGGATGCCGATCATCGCGGCGACCGGCTACCACCGCGACGCGCACTACCCCGCCGGGCACTGGGTCCACGACGCCTCGGTCGAGACGCTCGCGGAGCGGATCGTCACCGACCTCGAGCACGGGATGCATCCGGCCGACTGGCTCGATCCTGGTCTCTCGCTCGATCCCGCGCGGGCGGGGGTCATCAAGGCCGGCGCGTCGTACCAGCGGGTCAGCCGCTCGGAGCATCAGCGCCTCACGGCAGCAGCGATCGGCAGCCGCCGCACGGGCGCTGCAGTCCTCGTCCACGCGGAGATCGGGACGTGCGGCCAGCAGATCCTGGACATCCTCGAGGCCGAGGGGATCACGCCGGACCGGGTGATCCTCGCCCACCTCGACCGGAACCCGGACGCCGAGCTTCATGGGGAGCTCGCCGCCCGCGGCGCCTGGCTCGAGTACGACACCGTCGGCCGGATCAAGTACCGCCCCGACAGCGACCTCCTCGCGCTGATCGAGGCGCTCGTCGCCGCCGGGCACGGCGACCGACTGATGCTCGGCCTCGACCTCGGGATGCGCGACTACTTCCGCGCCTGGGACGGCGGTCCCGGGCTGCGCTACCTGCTCGAGACGTTCGTGCCGCGCCTGCGCCGCCGGATCGGCGACGCGGCGACGGACGCGATCCTCGTCGCGAACCCGGCCGCCGCGTTCGCAGTGCGGCAGGAGCGCCCGGGGGCCGCGCCCCGTGACTGATCGCTGCGACGTCCTGGTCGTCGGCGCCGGCTCGGCCGGGGCGAGCGCCTCGATCTCGGCCGCCAGGACCGGGGCCCGGACGATCCTCGTCGACCGGCTGGCGTTCATGGGCGGGACCTCGACCGCCGTCCTCGACACCTTCTACGCCTTCTACACACCCGGACCTGGACGCCGTCGGGTCGTCGGTGGCCTCGGCTGGGAGATCGTCGAGCGATTGACGGCGGACGGCGTCGCCTTCGAACGACCGAACACCTATGGCGCGGGGACCGGCGTCACCTACGACCCTGAGCACCTCAAGGTCCTCTGGGAACGGCTCGCCGAGGAGGCCGGCGTCGAGATCCGGCTCCACACCTGGGCGACGGGGGTCGTGCTCGAGGACGGCCGGATCCGCGGGGTCCGGACGTGGGACAAGGGAGGCGCGCGGACGATCGAGGCTGCGGTCGTGATCGACGCGTCCGGCGACGCCGATGTCTGTGCGATGGCCGGGGTGCCCTACGACGATGCGAGGACGACCGGCACGACCCAGTCGCTCTCGACGCTCTTCCGGCTCGCGAACGTCGAGGTCGACCGCGCGGCTGCCCTCCCCAAGGCCGAGCTGTGGGCGCGGATGCGGGACGCAGCCGCGACCGGCGAGTATGTGCTTCCGCGCCTCGAGGGGTCGTGGCACCGGACGCCGCACGACGGTGTCGTGATGATCCACATGACCCGGATCCCCAACGTCGATGCGACCGATCCGGAGCAGCTGACGCGCGCCGAGCGGGAGGGCCGTCGGCAGGTTCAGGAGTACCACCGGTTCCTGCGCGACCGCGTGCCAGGCTTCGAGCGGTCGGTCATCGTGTGGACGAGCCCCGCGATCGGCGTCCGCGAGAGCCGCCGCGTCCACGGGGACCACCGGCTGACGCGCGAGGAGGTTCTCGCGGGCGCGCGCTTCGCCGACGAGATCGCCCTGTGCGGCGCGCCGATCGAGGACCACGGGGCCGGTGGCGACACCGAGTGGCGGTACGTGGCCGAGGGCGGTGTCTACGGCATCCCGTACCGATGCCTCCTGCCGCAGGGGGTCGAGGGCCTCCTTGTCGCCGGCCGCTGCTTCTCGGCGACCCACGATGCCCACGCCTCGGCCCGGTCGATGGCGACCTGCATGGCGATGGGCCAGGCGGCCGGCACGGCGGCCGCGCTCTCGGCCGCCGGCGCCACGGTGCCCAGAACCATTCCGGCGGACAGGCTCCGGGAGCGGCTGGCACTCGGGGGCGCGCTGCTCGATCCGGTGGACGTCGAGGTGCCCGCATGACGGTCGACATGCTCCGCAGCGGCCCGGTGGCCGAGGCCATCCGCCGGCATCGCCTCGTCGTGGTGCTGCGACGCGTGGAGCCCCGGTCCACCCTCCTGGATCTGGCGGCCGAGCTCGCGGACGCCGGGGCGCGCATCTTCGAGGTCACCTTCGACGCGCCCACCGCGGATGCGGACCTCCTCGCCGTGCGCGAGGCGCTGGGCATCCGGACCGACGGCCCCTTCGTCGTCGGCGCCGGCACGATCCTCCGCCGTGGGCAGCTGGAAGCCGCCCGGCGGGCGGGAGCGGACTTCGCGGTTGCGCCGCTGCTGGACCCCAACCTGGTGGCCACGGCCGTCGCCGAGGACCTGCCGTTCATCCCCGGGGCCTTCACTCCCACCGAGATCGCCCGGGCGTGGGCCTCGGGTGCGACCTTCGTGAAGCTCTTTCCGGCGTCCGCGGTGGGACCGACCTTCGTGCGCGAGCTTCGCGGACCGATGCCCGATGCGTCGCTGATCCCGACCGGCGGGATCGACGCCTCCAACGCACGCTCGTACCTCGATGCCGGCGCGGCGGCCGTCGGGATCGGGAGCGCGATCACGAACGCCGATCCGGCGACACGGCGAGCCATCGTCGCCGCGGTCGCCCTCGCGGACGAGGCCGGCGCACCGGCAGTCACGCCGGCGAATCCGGGGTGAGCGTTCCGGGCCGGTTCGCCGGCGGGCATGTCCTGGTCACCGGCTCCACGGGCATGGCTGCCTCGGCGGCGCGCGCGATCGCGGCCGAGGGCGGCGAGGTGTTCGTGACCTCGCGGACGGCCGCGCATCTCGAGGCCCTTGCCCGCGAGATCCGGGACGCCGGCGGCCGCTGCGAGTGGCAGGCAGCCGACCTGCGCGAAGAAGCGGCGGTCGAGTCGGTCTTCGCGGCGTTCGACTCGGCGTTCGGGCGGCTGGACGCCGTGTACAGCGCGGCGGGGATCTCTGGCCGGCGGTTCGGCGACGGTCCGATCCACGAGGCGACCGCCGAGGGATGGGAGGCGGTCATGACCGCCAACGCGACGAGCCAGTTCCTGGTGGCCAGGTCGGCGATCCGCCGGATGCTCGCGCAGGAGCCGGACGAGGCGGGCTCGCGCGGGGCCGTCCTGCTCATGTCCAGCACGCTCGCCACGCACCCGGCACCGGCGTTCTTCGCCACCCACGCGTATGCCGCGAGCAAGGGCGCGATCGACGCCCTCGCCCGCTCGCTGGCCGCCTACTACGCCCCCCGCGGCATCCGGGTGAACGCCATCGCCCCGTCGCTCATCGCCACGCCCATGAGCCGCCGCGCCCAGGACGACCCGGCGATCCGCGCCTACCTCGCGGAGAAGCAGCCACTCGCGGGTGGACCCATCGGGGCCGATGCCGTGACCGAAGCCGCGCTCTGGCTCCTGAGCCCGGACGCGCGGATGGTGACCGGCCAGGTCGTGGCCGTCGACGGCGGCTGGGGCGTCAGCGAGCCGCGGACGGGCGGTGGCTGACGTCAGCCCGGGCGACCGGCAGGTCCCGTCAGCCGCCTGCTCGGCGCACCGGCGAGACAGCCTCGATCGCACGCCAGAGCGCGACGATGTTCGCCGGCGGGACGTTGGGCTGCACGTTGTGGATCGACGCGAAGAGGTAGCCGCCGCCTGGCGCAAACGTGGCGACGTGACGACGAGCCTCGGCCCCGACCTCGTCCGGGGTCGCCCGCCCGAGCGTGCCCTGGGCGTCGACGGCACCGCCCCAGAACACGAGGTCGCGGCCGAAGTCGCGGGCGAGGCCATCGGCCGCCATCCCCTGGGCCGACACCTGGATCGGGTTCAGGACGTCGACCCCGATCTCGATGAGGTCGGGGATGAGCGGTCGGATCGCGCCGCACGAGTGGAGGAACACCTTTGCCCGCGTGCGCGCGTGGAAGAAGGCGAAGAGCTCGGCGTGCAACGGCTTGACGACACTGCGGTACGTCGCCGGCGAGAACAGGAGTGAGTGCTGTGCCCCGAGATCGTCGGCCTCGCCGACGACGTCGACGGTCTCGCCGAGCTCGGCCAGCGCGCGCTCCCAGTAGCCGAGCTTGACCTCCAGGATCCGCTCCATGATCCGGCGGGCCATCGCGGGGTCGCCCTTGAGGTCCGCGTAGCCGTCCTCGTAGCCGCGCAGGCGGAAGTACGTCTCGGTGATCCCGGCGCAGATCGAGCCGACGAAGATGGCCCGCCGTTCCATCTCCACGATCCGGCGGGCCGCCTCGCCCATCCCCGCGTAGCGGGCCGGGTCGGCCGGATCCGGCCAGGGGAAGGCACGCACGTCGGCCGCCGAGATCGTCCCGGCCAGCGGCGCCCGGGTCGCGTCGTAGTAGAGCCCGCCGTCGAGCGGCATCGAGCGGACGACGCCCCACTCGTCGCGGAACGACCGGAAGCGCCCGTCGGTCTCGATGACCCGCTGCCATGTCGAGGGGGCGCGCGGCTCGACACCGCGGACGTCGGCCCCGACCGCCTCGAGGACATCGTCGTCGATTCGTGCGAGCTGCTGGCTGACGTCGCTGATGAGCGGCTCGACGGGAGGAAGCCCGAGGGCCGTCCGGAACGCCGGGTAGACGCCGACATTTATGCCGGTGAACCGGGTGCCGCCGAGGTCGCGCGGGATCCGGTCGGCTTCGTGGTGATCGAGGGCGAGCCGGACGCGGGTCCGAGCGTCGAGGGAGCCCCGGTGTGGTGCCGTATCGTTCATCGCGGCCAGCCGGCTGGGTCGCCGGGACGCGGGCCGGCGAGGCTCGCCGCTGCCACCGCCTGGCCGTGGCGCTTCTGCCGCTCGTCGGCGACATGAAACACGATCCCCTCTGCGGCGGCCGGGTCCTCGGCGGCCAGCACCGCCCGCGCCGTCTCGATGACCACGTCGCCGCCGGCGCCGGTCATGACCCGCCCGAGCAGCAGCAGGTGGTCGAGGTCGTAGTGCTCGCGGTAGGTGAGCAGCCCGTGCCCGAAGTACGTGCCCACGGTGCGGTAGACGAGATCCGCTCGGGGGTTGCCGGCGGCCATCAGCTCCTGCAGGTGAACCAGGCGCTCGGGCAGCGCAGCGCTCTCGTCCACAGCGATCGCGGCGGCCGCCATCAGGCGGGCCGTCGCCTGCTGCGAGAAGTACTGCACCCCGCAGCCTCGATCACCGGACCACTCGTCGCTCGGCGCCTCCGGCGAATCGTCGACCGGCGCGAAGGCGAGCTCGTCGATGCGCGATGTCAGGCGGCCCTCGCGGTCGACATACCCTGCCGCCTGGCTGGACCCCATCGCGATCCCGAGCAACCCTCCCGCGCCCGCCATCATCGAGCCCGCCAGGGCGGTCACCTCCCCGTCGTTCACGACCACGAACGGGATGCCGCCCCAGGCATCCTGGAGCTCGCGGAACAGCCCACGGACGCGTGTCTCGAAGGCCTCCGAGGGGACCGACCGGAAGAGCGACGCCGCCCGAACCTCGCTGTTCACGATCGCGCCAGCCGAGCTGCCGCCGATCGCATCCACTCGCGGCAGGTGAGCGGCGGCCCGACGCAGCGAATCCATGATCTGGTCGAAGTGCCACTGGGGGTCGGCCTGCCGCCCCGGGTCCCACGGGATCTCCTCGCTGAACACGACCTCGCCGTCGATCACCGCCGCGGCCTTGCGGTCGCTGGCGCCGAGGTCGAAGCCGATCCGGCACCCGTCCAGGTGTCGACCGAGGTGAGTGCTCGCCTCGTGTGCGGGCGGGAACTCGCGCTCTGGGACGCCGACGACCTCGAAGGGGACGCCGAACAGCAGCGGGCCCATGAAGCGCGCGTCGAAGATCCCGGTGGGCTCGGTCGCATAGTGGTCGGCCAGGAACGTGACCAGCGCCCGGGGCCCATCGACGTACAGGCGCGCGCCGCCGCAGGACCAGAGGAGGAACTTGCACAGCCGCTCCACCGCATGGTGGGACACCGTCTCGCGAGGATGGCCCGACGGGTAGACCAACGCGCGGCGGTGCCAGACCGATCCACCCGGCTGCTCCACCGCGAGGGCGACCCGGGCTCCCAGACCGCTGGCCGCGATCTCGTCCTCGAGCTCGGCCTGGACCAGCCACATCGGTCGAAAGCCCGGATCGAGCGGCGGCTGCATCCGCGGCCTGCGCCCGGCGCCGCCGGCCCCAGGGGTGATCGCGTCGCGTCCGGGGCCATCCGGCCCCGCGCTCGTCATGTCCTGTTCCCTGCCCGCTTCAGGTCTGGCTCGTCCGGGCAGCCTCTGCGGCGACCTCTGCCGCCCGCTCGGCGCCGTGGACCGCAGCCCCGATCGCGCCGGCCCAGGTCCCAAGCTCCGCGGCGACCAGCGTCACCTGCTCGATGTCGGTGATCGTCACGCGCTTCCGGAGCTCCGCCCGGATCGGCTCGAACAGGAGCTCCCCGGCCGCGGCCACGCCGCCGCCGAGCACGATCCGGTCCGGCGAGATGACGACGACCAGGTTCGACAGCCCGATCCCCAGGTAGCGCCCGACCTGCGCCAGTCCCTCGCGCGCCCGCGCGTCGCCCTCCCCGGCACGGACCACCGCCTCTTCGGCCGTGGCGGTCCCACAGGCCGCGGCGATCTGGTCCGCCCGCGCGTAGGCCTCCAGGCAGCCCCGGTTGCCGCAGCCGCACCACGGGCCGTCGGGGTCGATCGTCTGGTGACCGCCCTCGCCGCCCGTCCCGTCGTGGCCCTGGTGGACCCGCCCGTCGACCGCGATCACCCCGCCGATCCCCGTACCCAGCGTGAGCCCCACCATGGACGAGGCGCCCCGCCCTGCGCCCAGGCGCAGCTCCGCGAGCCCGAACGCGCGGGCGTCGTTGATGAGGAACGCGGGTACGCCCAGCCGCACAGCGACGGGGCCCGCGACCGGGCGCCCGGCCCACTCCCCTGGCAGGTTGGGGAGAAAGCGCGTCGTTCCCGCCGCGGGGTCGTAGAGGCCCGGCACGCCGATCCCGGCCGAGACGATCCCCGGCCAGGCCGCCATCACGTCCGCGCCCGTCTCCGCGATCCGCCGGACGAGGGCCTCGGGGCCCTCCTGCGCTTCGGTGGAGACCTGGCCGGTGGCAGGGGTCCGCCAGTCGCCGTTGCCGTGCTCGACGACCGCCCACTTGAGGTTCGTGCCGCCAAGGTCGAGGCCGAGGTGGCGTGTTGTGCCGCTCATGCCACTAGCCTACCGAAGGTCGGCGGCCCGGCGATGGCTGGTTGCCCGTCCGCGGCGCGTCACCTTGGTCGTGCGCCGATGCTCAGTAGCCGACCGAGGGCAGATACGCCCCCCTCGGCTCCTGGTAGATCCCCAGCGCCATGAGGTTCACCACGAAGAAGATCCGCAGGCCGTGGGCCAGCGACCAGCGCATGAGATCGCCGTTGGTGAGCGGCACGAGGTAGCCCGGCGTCCCGAAGTCCTCGGCCTCGGCGATGAGCGCCACCATGTCGTCGTTGGTCTCGGCGACCGAGTGGCGGAAGTAGTTGATCCTGGTCGTGTAGCCGGTCAGGCGGCCCAGCCGCTCGACTACCCGCATCTCGCCGGATTCGATCGCCTCGCGCACCTCGCCGGCCCGGGTGTGGCCGTGGACGCGGATGCACAGCGCGTTGCAGGCGGCCTCGTCGTCGAACGTGGCCGGCCGGACGTCGTAGCCGGACATCCGCTCGCGGATCGGATCCCCGTACATGGCCGCGAACGATTCCTTCACGTCCATGCCGAGCTTGGCGTACAGGCTCAGGGACCGGTTGTGATAGGCGATCTGGACCAGCCGGACACCGGGCGTGCCCGTCTGGCGCGCCCGCTCGAGCGCCGCCTCCATCAGCAATCGGCCCACGTGCTGGTCCTGCGCCGCGGGGTCCACGGTGATCGGCCCGATCGCCGAGATCGTCCCGCGCTCGTCCATGTGGTTGCTGCCGATGACCCGGCTGTCCTTCTCCGCGACGACGCTGAAGAACTGCGGGTGGTTGATCATCCAGCGGATCGGCTCCGCCGCCGAGGCCACCGTCGGGAAGTCGTGCGGGAATCCGTGTCGGTCGGCCAGCGTCGCGAAGGCCTCGTAGCAGATGCGGCCAGCCTCCACCCAGTCGGCGTCCGCCGCCTCGCGGATGATGACCCCCGTCGCCGTCCGATGGATCGGCTCGGGCGCGCTGCCACCCATCGGTGCACTCCCCTGCTGCATCGCGTCGTGGCGCGCACGATAGGGCCGGCGCTCGATCGGGCGCCACGGCCGTTCGGCCCGAAACGCGCCGGAGGTCACTATGCGGCGGGCCGTTCGAACCTCCCCGAGAAGGCCCGCACGGGGGACGATCCGAGCACGTGATGGCCGCCGGACCGGCGCCCCGGCCCCGACCATCCTCACCGCTCGGATGGTGACGGTCGCCCTGCGTGAGCAGGGACCCATCCACCAGAGACGGATGGCCTGACAAGGGAGGAGCGACCAGGTGGGCTTCCCGCATCTCTTCAGCCCAATCCAGGTGGGCAGCATGGAACTGCCCAACCGGATCGTCCACGTCCCGACGGACATCAGCTCCTCGCATGCCGACGGCGAGGTGAGCGAGCGCGACATCCACCACCACACCGACATCGCGCGCGGGGGCACCGGCTTCATCATCGTCGGCGCCACGACGCCGGACATGAAGACCGGGCGTCCCACCGTGACCTGCCTCGTCGCCGACGGCGACAACTACATCCCCGGGCTCGCCCGACTGGCCGAGGGCATGCACCGCTACGGCGCAAAGTGCGCCGTCCAGCTCCAGCATCCCGGTCGCCAGTGCGCGATCCCTCGGTACAACACGCTGGGTGCCACCGACCGCGTGCTCAAGCTCCCCTGGTCGGCCGGGCACGAGATCATCTACGAGAACGCCGAGGAGAAGGGCAAGGAGATCCGCGAGGCCTCGATCGCGGAGATCCTCGAGCTCGTCGACCTGTTCAGCGAGGCCGCCTGGCGCGTCAAGCAGGCCGGCTTCGACGCGGTCGAGCTGCACGCGGCGCACGGCTACCTGCTCTCGGAGTTCATGAGCCCGTACCTCAACATGCGCACCGACCGGTTCGGGGGCAGCTTCGAGAACCGGATGCGCTTTCCCCTCGCGGTCATCGACTCGATCCAGAAGAAGTGCGGCAAGCGCTTCCCACTCCTCGTGCGCTACTCGTTCGAGGAGTGGTGCGAGGGCGGCCGTGGCCTGGAGGAGGGCATCGAGACTGCCCGCGTCCTCGAGCGGGCTGGCTGCGCCGCGGTCGACCTCTCGATGGGCATGCAGGAGAGCCCCGGCGCCGGGTTCGACCCGCCCCCGTACCCGCAGGGCTGGGCAACCTATGCGGCCGAGGCAGTGAAGAAGGTCGTCAAGATCCCGGTCATCACCAGCCACTCGCTGCGTGACCCCGAGTACTGCGAGCAGATCCTGGCCGAGGGCAAGACCGACCTGGTTGGGCTCGCCCGGCAGCTGCTCGCCGATGCGTACTGGCCGGTCAAGGCCAGGTACGGGAAGGTGAAGTCGATCCGGCGCTGCATCTCCTGCCTGGGCGGCTGCTGGCAGGAGTCGCTCATGGCCAAGAAGGAGATCGCCTGCTCGATCAACGCTGCCTGCGGCAACCCGGCCTACGCGCGGATGGCGCGCACCGGCCGGCCGGTAAAGGTCGCGGTGGTCGGGGGCGGGCCCGCCGGCATGGAGGCGGCCCGGATCGCGACCGAGCGCGGCCACCACGTCACGCTCTTCGAGAAGCACGCCGAGCTCGGCGGGGCGATGCTCTACGTCTGCCTCGTCCCGGGCAAGGAGAAGATGCGCTGGTACCTCGACTGGATCCGGGACCAGATCCTCGATCTCAACGTGGACATCCGGCTCAATCACGCCCCGAGCGTCGAGGAGCTGCGCGAGTTCGAGGTCGTGCTGAACGCGACCGGCGCCGTCTCGTACGTCCCTCAGGTCGCCGGCGATGCGTCGCGTGTCGTGCCCTTCGAGGAGGCCATGGCCTGCCCGAAGATCTCGTGCGAGTGCCACCCCGGCGGGCGCCGGATGCGCAAGCTCGGCTCGCGGGTCCTCCTGTGGGGCGACAGCTACGCGGCGACAGACACTGCCGCCTTCCTCGCCGACATCGGCCGGGAGCTCACGATCGTGACCGAGAACCGCGAGTTCGCCGCCGACTGCGAGGTCATCCACATGTACGTCCTGCGCAAGCGCTTCGCGCAGGGCGATGCCGAGGTGCTCCACTCGCGACCCTACAAGCACCCCGTCACGGTCATCACCAGCACGACGGTCGAGTCGATCGACGGGACGACGGTCGTCCTGCGCGACAAGGACTTCAACCGGTCGACGATCGAGGTCGACGAGGTCGTGACCTGCCACACCCGGCCGATCACCGGGCTGTTCGACGAACTCCGGGCGGCCGGCGTCCCGGTCGTCAACGTCGGCGACTCGGTCCGGCCGCGCAACCTCTACCACGCGGTAAAGGAGGGCTCGGCGTTCGGCCTGGCGGTGGACGAGCACATGCTGTTCAACAGCAACCACGCCATCCTCAACGAGCTGCCGATGGACGTCCTTGGCCAGCTCACCCGGGAGGAGGGCCCGGCCTACACGGCCAAGCGGATGGAGGAGCTGCTAGCCTCGGCCGGCCGCTGAGCGCCGGAACGGGCGGCCGGGCTGCCGGGTGGCGGCCGGGCTGCCGGAACGTTGTCATTGATCGTCCCGGACGATCAGGGGGCGGGTCTCGCGGGCCACTGCGCGCCGGAACGTTGTCATGGATCGTCCCGGACGATGGGTGACGAAGATTCGGCCTGGGGGCGGGGTCCAGCCGGGTGGGGCTCCGCCATGGATCACCCCGGACGATGGGTGACGAAGATTCGGCCTGGGGGCGCTTGCCCTCGCGCTTGCCCTCGAGCTTCTCCTCGCGGCTGCCCTCGCGCTGGCTCTCGGCGCGCTTGTCCTGGCCAGCGCCCTCGCCGGCGAGCCGCCCGTGAGCGACGCCCGCCCGCCGGCAGCAGATTCAGCGGCTCAGCCGGCGCCGAACCATTCTCCGGCGCGGGCGACCCGCTGGACCACGAAGTCGTCATCCAGCTCGACGAGGTCGGCACGCTGGCCCACCGCGATCCGGCCGCGGTCGTCGACCCCGAGGAGGCTCAGGGGGTTCCGGCTCGCCGCCGCCGCCGCCGCCGGGAGCGGCATCCCCGAGCGGGCCAGGTTGCGGACGGCCGAGTCCAGGGCGATCACGCTCCCCGCCAGGGTGTCCGTGCCGAGGAGCGTGGCACGGCTGCCGACCACCTGGACCTCCAGCCCGCCGAGGGTGGCCCTTCCATCGCCGGTCCCGGCGATGGACATTGCGTCGCTGACCAGGATCAGCCGGTCCTCCGGCTTTGTGCGGGTGATGATCGGCCACAGCGACACATCGACGTGGTGGCCGTCCGCGATCAGCTCGACATAGACGGCGTCGTCGGTCAGCGCCGCGACCGCCAGTCCGGGGGCGTGGTGGACGATCCCGGTCATCGCATTGAACAGGTGCGTCGTCGTGCGGCCGCCCGCCGCGTAGCCCGCCCGCGCCTCCTCGAACGTGGCCTCGGAGTGCCCCAGCGAGGGGGCGACTCCGTTGGCGGCCAGCCAGCTGATCAGGTCGAGCCCGCCCTCGGCCTCCGGCGCGACCGTCATGACCCGCATGCCAGGCAGCAACGGGACCAGCGCGTCGCGCGGAACGTCCGCAGGGGCGACGATGAAGGCAGGGTTCTGGGCGCCCTTCCGTTGCGGCGAGATGAACGGCCCCTCCATGTTGAACCCGAGGGGCTCGGCGCCGTCAGGCGGCGCAGCCGGCATCCAGTCGCGAACCCGGTCGGCGAAGGCACGCAGCGTGTCGATGCTCGCCGTGACCGAGGTGGGCAGAAAGGAGGTCACGCCGCGGCGCAGGAGCGCCCGGGCCATGCCGTCGAGATCCTCCCGCGACCCCATGGCGTCGTGGCCGCCCCAGCCGTGGCAATGCACGTCCACGAAGCCCGGCAGAACGAGCGGCCCGCCGGCCTCCGCGTCGTCGGGCTCGATCGCCGAGATGCAGCCGTCCTCGACGGCCAGCCGTCCGGGGACGATCGAGTCGTCGAGCACCAACCTGCCACGTACCAGCATCACGTCTGCCCCCGGCATGCCGTTCGGATCCCTGACGAGCGGTCAGCCATGTGCGGTTGCCCCCTCGGCTGTGCCGGCCTCGACCTCGAACCGCACGTCGAGCGCGTAGCGGTCGCCCGGGTAGCGGGATTCGGTCTTCTCGATCGGGTGGCCGTGACCGTCGGTGATGACCCGCCGCTCCACGAGGAGGGGGTCGCCCTCGTGCACCTCGAGCAGCCGCGCATCCTCGGCTGTCGCGGTCTCCGCCGCGATCGTGGCACTCCCCCGCCGGAGGACGAGGCCAGACCGGGCGAGCGTCTCGTGGAGCGATCCGATCTCGAGGTCGGCGGCCATCACGGCCTCCGCCGTGCGGCCGACCAGGACCGCCGTCTCGATCGCGATCGGCACGCCGTCGGCCAGGCGCAGCCGCCAGACCAAGACCACCGGCTCCGCGGGGCGGAGCGCCAGTGCGGTCGCCTCGGCGTCGGTCGCGGCACGGATCTCCCGGGCGAGCAGCCGGGAGCTCGGGGTGCGGCCCTGGCGCACCATCTCGTGCGAGAAGGCCATCAGGCGGTCGGCGTACCGATGCGCCGGCGGCGTGACGACGAAGGTGCCGCGGCCCGGGATCCGCTCCACCAGGCCGTCCTCGGCTAGCCGCTGCATCGCGTTGCGGGCAGTCATCCGGCTGACCCCAAACTCGTCGCACAGCTCGGCATCCGAGGGAAGGCGCTCGCCCGCCCGCATCGCCGGCAGGCGCTCGCGCAGCGCAAGCTCGATCTGCCGGTACTGCGGGAGCCAGGAGGTCGCCGGCATCGGGCCGCTAGCTGCCATCCGGCTCCTCGCCCTCGCTCAGGACTCCGCCGTGATTCGCGTGTACGCGGCCGCGACGGCGACGATGATCGACCCGAACAGGATCTGGCGTACCGCCTCCGGGAACCCGAGGGCGGACAGGAGCGACGAGAGGACGGTCAGGATGAGCGCCCCGACGATCGTTCCGCCAAACCCGCCCCGCCCGCCCATGATCGACGTCCCGCCGATCACCGCCGCGGCAACCGACGGCAGGACGTACGAATCGGCAAGCGTCACAGAGGCGATGTTGGTGAGGCCGGCGAGCAGGAACCCGGCGACCGCCGCGAGGAGCGCCGAGATGACGTAGAGGACGATCAGGACCTGCCAGGCGCGGGCGCCCGACAGCCGCGACGCGACCGGGTTGTCGCCGATCGCGTACAGCAGGCGGCCATACCCGGTTCGCCTGAGGAGCAGCAGGATCAGCGCGGCCAGCGGGACGAAGACGAGGAGGCTGTTGGGCAGGATGCCCAGGAACAGGCCCGATCCGAGCCACCGGAACAGGTCGGGGACCCCCGTCCCCGTCTGGACCATCTGGAGCTGCCAGACGTTGGCCAGCCCGAGGACGACCAGGCTCATGCCCAGAGTCATGATCAGCGGGTGCACCCGGAACACGCCGACGCCGATGCCGGTGACGAATCCCGCGAGCGCCGCGGCCGACAGCGCGACGACGATCCCGGCGGGTGTCCCCGGGCCGGCGACCAGCGTCGCCACGACGAACCCGGACATCGAGGCGACCGCGCCGACCGAGAGGTCGATCCCGCCCGTCAGCATCGTCAGCGTCTGGCAGCCGGCCAGGATCGCCAGGACCACCGCTGCGCGCAGGATGACGCCGGCCCACTCGGGGTTGACCATGCCCGGCCGCACGAGCTGGATGATGAGGACCAGGACGCCCAGCAGGCCGATCAGCGGGATGATCGGCCGGTCGCGGAAGAGGCGCCGCCAGGCGGCCCACGTGAGCCACGGGTTGCGGGCGCGGTCCGGGCGCGTGGTCTCGCTCATGCGCGGCTCCGCCGCAGCTGGACGAGGCTGCCGACCATCACCACCCCGATGAGGATGAGCCCCTGCACGACGACGGCAAGGTTGGTGTCGACGTTGAGGAACGTCATGTCGGTCCGGATCAGCTGCAGGATGACGACGCCCACCATCGGTCCGAACACGCCGCCCCGGCCACCAGCAAGGCTGACGCCGCCGAGGACGACCGCGGCCACGCTCATCAGCGTGTAGGGCCCCGGCACGGGCGTCCCGATCCCCGTGCTGGCCGTGAGGGAGAGGCCGCCGAGCGCCGCGAAGAGGCCCATGAGGACGTAGGCGGCGATCCTCGTCCGGCCGACCGAGACACCGCTCCGGAAGGCGGCCAGCCGGTTGCTGCCGATCGCGTAGATCGAGAGGCCAAGCCTGGAGCGCCGGATGGGGATCCAGATGACGGCCACGATGATGACCAGGATGACCGCACCCTTGGGGATCCATTCGTTGAAGAGGGATCCCTTGACAAGCTCCTTGAGCCAGTCTGCCGCGCCGCCACCGGGTGTCTTGAGCACCAGGAGCGCACAGCCGGCCCAGACGAACGACATGGCGAGCGTGACGACGATGTCCGGCACGCGGGTGAGGACGACCAGCGTGCCGTTGACCGCACCGAGCAGGAGGCCGAGCAGGAGGACGCCGATGACCACGGCAACGGCGAACTCCTCGCTCTGACCCTTCATGAGCGAGGCGGAGATGACGCTCGTCAGGGCCATCATGGAGCCGATCGAGAGGTCGATCCCGCCCGAGATGACCACGATCGCCTGCGCGACGGTGGCGAGCGCCAGCGGCAGGACGGAGATGGCGAGCCCCTGGATCCCGGGCACGCCGTAGCTCGGCTGGATGAGCTTGGTGAAGACCAGCAGGAGCGCGAGGAAGCCGAGCAGGCCGAGGGTCCACGCATTCCGCCGAGTCCACGACGCGATGACGTCCGCCGGGCGGCTGCGAGCGGCGTCGACGGGGGCGGTCGTCGTGCTCACCGGTCACCCTCCGACGGCACGGGCTCCGCGCCGCCGTCGGCTGATGCCTCAGCGGCAACGGCCTCGGCCGCCAGCTCCTCGGGCATCAGGGCATCCGACCGGAGGTTGTAGGCGGCGCGCAGCAGCGCCGCCTCGTCCGCGTCCGCCGCGTCGATCTCGGCGACGACCCGACCGCCGAAGATGACGATCGCCCGGTCGCAGACGAGCTGGATCTCCTTCAGCTCCGACGTGTAGATGAGGACGGCCGCCCCGGCCTCCGCGAGATCGCGGAGGAGCAGGTAGATGTGGTTCTTGGTGCGAATGTCGATCCCCCGGGTCGGGTCGAAGCAGAGCATCGTCTGCACGCCCCCGGCGACCCAGCGCGCGATCGTGACCTTCTGCTGGTTGCCACCGGAGAGCCGCCGAACCTCGCCCCCGGCCCGGGCGTCGATCTGCAGCGTCGCAACGGCCTCGTCGACCGACCGTCGCTCGCGCCCGAGGTCGATCAGGCCCCACCGGCGGATGCGCGCGGTGGACGGGAGGGCGATGTTCTCGCGGACGGAGCGCTGCATGAGCAGCGCCTCGGCACGGTCAGCTGCAACGTACACGAGGCCGGCCCGGATGGCGTCGGCGGGATGGCGGAAGGACACCGGCGCGCCGTCAACGAGGAGCTCGCCGCCGCTCGGGCGCACCGAACCCGCGAGGACGTCGAACAGCTCGTCCTGGCCCTGGCCCTCCAGCGCCACCACCCCGAGCACCTCGCCCGGGTGCAGGTCGAACGTTGCATCGTGCAGCTTCGTGCCGGACGCGAGCCCGCGCGCCGCGAGACGAGGTGTGGCGTCCGCCGGCCGCCGGGCACCGGCCGCCGCCCCTGCAACCCGCTCCGAGATGCCTTCGACGATCCCGCCGAGCATGAGCTCGACGATCCGCTCCTCGGAGCCCTCGGTCACGTCCACGACTCCGACCGTCTCGCCCTCGCGCAGCACGGTCGCCCGGTCGCAGACGGCGGCGATCTCGATCATCCGGTGGGAGATGAAGATGACGGAGCGGTCTCCGCCGCGCTGGCGGCCGACGACCTCGAGGACGCGCTCGGTGAGGTTCGCGGGCAGGGCCGCGGTCATCTCGTCGAGCATCAGCACGTCGGGCTCGATGGCGAGGGCGCGCGCGAGGTCGATGATCCGGAGCGAGGCCAGCGGCACGCGCCGCGCCAGGCTCGAAAGATCGAGGCTCGGATGGCCGAGCTCCTGCAGCCAGTGTCGGAAGGGCTCCAGCGGTGTCTCGGTGAGGCGCAGGTTGGAGCGGAGGTCCAGGTCCGGGATGAGGGCCGGCTCCTGGTAGACCGAGACGAGCCCGCCACGGCGGGCTTCGCCCGGTGAATGGACGGTGCGCTCCCGGCCGCGGACGGCGATCGTGCCGCTGTCGGGCCGGACCGCGCCCGTGAGGATCTTGACGAGGGTGCTCTTCCCGGCGCCATTGGCGCCCATGAGCGCGTGGACCTCGCCCGGGAGCACGGCCAACGACGCCGCCTTCAGCGCGACGACGGCGCCGTAGGTCTTCGAGACGCCGGTCGCCTCGAGCAGGAGGTCGGTGGTGACGGTCATCGGTCCCTGAAGAGTGCCGGGGATGCCGGCAAGCCGGCATCCCCGGTCGTGTGGACGCTCAGGTCGGACTAGTCGTTCGGGCCCTTGCAGGCGATGGCCTGCTCCGGGGTGTACGTCGTCCAGCCCTCGATGGTCAGGCCGAGCGGCCAGGTCGGGTCGAGGCCCTCGACGAGCCAGGATTCGAGGGTGGCCCTGCCCGCATCGTTGTCGTCGGCGGCGACGACCGGGACGAGGAGGACGGTGTTCGGCTGCGGAGCCGAAGGATCAGTCTGGATGGTCTCGCCCCCCAGGAGCTTGAGCGCCAGCGCGATGCCCGCGCCGCCGACGGCGGCGGTGTTGGTGACGGCCGCGCCCTCGAGGCCGGCGAAGCCGGTCTCGTCGAGGAGCTGGTTGACGAACCCGCCGCGGTCAGCGCCGACGATCGGCACGAACTTCTTGCCGGCGGCCTTGATGGCGTCAACGGCTTCCTGGTCCATGCCCGACGTCCAGATGCCGTCGGTCTCGTCGTACTTGCCGCTGGCGATCCAGTTGTTCATGAGCTCGGTCGTCTTCGCCGAGTCCCACTGCGTGTGCTCGCCGTCGATCGTCGGCAGGACCGTGATGCCCGGGTACTCGGCCAGGGCCCTCTGGAAGCCGGTGTGGCGGTCCGTGTCGGCCGGGTGGCCGGCGAAGCCGCGCATGTAGTAGACGTTGCCCTTGCCGCCGAGCTTCTCGAACAGCCACTTGGCGCCGAGGTACGCGTACTCGACCTGGTTGTTGTACAGGTTGTAGGTATCGGGATTGGTCACGAAGGCATCGACCGCGATCGTCCTGATCCCGGCAGTGTTCGCCTCCTCGAGCGCGGGGTTGAGGGCCTCGGGGTCGTTGGGGTTGAAGACGATCGCGTCCACGCCCTTGGCGATCAGGTCACGGATGTCCTGCAGCTGGCCCGCCGCGTCCGTGTTGCGGTGGATCGTGGTGAGCTCGGCGACCGCGCCGGACGAGAGGGCCTCCGCCTTGGCGGTGCAGACCTGCTCCTCGCGGAAGCCGTTGCCGACGCCCCCACCGTTCGAGTACCCGATGTTGAAGGTCGTCGGCTCTGCCGACGGCGCCTCGGTCGGGGCGGCGCTCTCCGGGGCGGCGCTCTCCGGGGCGGCGCTCTCCGGGGCGGTGGTGGCGCCCGTCGTGCACGCACCCACGATGACGGCGACCGCGGCCAGCGCCACGATGCCCCGTGTCATTCCGATTCGCTTCATTGACGAGTCTCCTCCTTGCGGCGGCCGGGCGCTCCTTGGTGGAGCAGGGTCCGCCGTATTCCTCGTGCCGATCTCATCGTTGCGGCGGCCGGCGCTCCCTGGTGGAGCAAGGTCCGCCGTCTTCCTCGCGCGTCAACCTCGTCGGGCTCGTCATCCACCTCCTTGCTGGTCGATCGCACGGGCGAGCCGCCGCGCATGCTCTCGATAGGCCTCTTCAAACAGTGCCTTCGACCGCTCGGCTCCCACGGCGCTCGCGCGGGTGATGACTGGAGGCATCGCACCGCGCTCCGCGAGCAGCTCTGCGGTCCGGACCTTGATGGCGTTGACGATGGCGACGGCACCGATGGTCGACCCGGGTCCAACGGGACTCTCGAGGCCGTCGATGGTCACCATAGCGTCTGCGTGGGGCGTGCACACGTCCAACACGAGATCTGCCTCGTCCAGCAGCCGCGCGCCCGCGGCGGGCTCCGGCTCCCCGGACATGGACTGTGCCACGGACGTGACGGCGATCACGCGGAGACCCCGAGCCTTCGCGCCCCTGGCCATCTCCACGGGGACGGCCGTCAGGCCGCTCGCGGAGAAGACCACCATCACGTCACGAGGTCCGAACCTGAAGTTGGAGAGGATCACGTCCGCCAGCCCCGGGACGCGCTCGATGAACATGGCCTGGCGCTGGCCGTTGGCGCCCACGACCTGGGTGTGGAAGGTCATCGACAGCTCGACGATGGGGTTGAACCCCGGGTACGACCCGTAGCGGGGGAACATCTCCTCGACCGGGATCCGGGAGTGCCCGGTCCCGAACAGGTGGACCAGGCCGTCGGCAGCGATCGCCTCCGCGCACCACTGGCTGGCCGTCTCGATGCCCCCGGCCTGTGTCTTGCCCACGCGTTCAAGCACGGCGGCCGCCTCCCGCAGCCAGGTCCCGGCCGCGCCCACGGGTGCGCTCATGCCGCGGCCCCCGGCGGGGTGCCGTCGCGCTCGATCGCCCGCCCGTGCATGACGTTGCCGGTCGCGACGGGGCGCATCAGTACGTGCCCGCCTCGCCCGCCGGGGCGGTCGCCGGCGCGGTACCGGCCTTGCGCGCCCGGAAGTCGTCGATGATCGTCCGCGTCGCCGTCGCCCCGATCCGGGTGACCCCGAGGGCCATCACGGCGAGCAGCGCGTCGAGCGTCCGCACGCCGCCGGCGGCCTTGACCTGCGTGGGCAGCGAGGTGCTCGCCCGCATGAGGGCGAGATCCTCGTGGGTGGCCCCGCCAGGGGCGAAGCCGGTCGAGGTCTTTACGAAGTCGGCGCCGGCCGCCTCGGTCAACCGGCAGGCGCGGACCTTCTCCTCGTCGGTGAGGTAGGCGTTCTCGAAGATCACCTTGACAATGGCGCCGACGGCGTGGGCCACCTCGACGACCGCCGCGATGTCGGCCTGGACCTCGGCATCGCGGCCGGACTTGAGCGCTCCGATCTGGAGCACCATGTCCAGCTCGGTTGCCCCGTCGGCGAGGGCCTGGCGGGCCTCGAAGACCTTGGTCTCGGTGCGGTGGTTGCCGTGCGGAAAGCCGATCGTGGTGCCGACGGCGACGCCCGTGCCGGCGAGGATGGAGACGGCACGTCGGACGTCGGCCGGGCGGACGCAGACCGAGGCGACGTCGTACGCGGCCGCCAGCCGGCAGCCGTCCTCGACAAAGGCGTCATCGAGCTCGGGCCGCAGGAGCGAGTGGTCGATGGTCTTGGCGATGTCGCGCTCGCTGGCGCGGGCGAGGAGGTCGGCGAGCAACTCGGGGGTGAGCTCGTCCGGCGTGCGGGGAGCCATCACCTCGGCCCAGGAGCCGGTCGGGGTCGTCACGTTCGCGGCGCTCATTTGCAGTACGGCCGCAGGATGTCGCGGGCAATGAGGAAGCCCTGCTTGACCTTCTCGTCGGTGCCCTCGAAGCGGCGGTCCTCGTGCTCGATGATGCAGTCGCCCTCGTAGCCGGCCCTGTAGAGCTCGCCGAAGACCACCGTCCAGTCAACCTCGCCGAGACCGGGGATGCGCGGGATCTGCCAGCCCATCCCCATCGAGAGGATGCCGCGCTCGTAGAGCCCGTCGCGGTCGATCATCAGGTCCTTGGCCTGGTAGTGGAGGACGTGCGGGCCGAACTCCCTGAGGAACCGGCCCGCGTCGATCATCTGGAGTACCAGGTGCGAGGGGTCGAAGTTCAGCCCGATCGTGTCGCCCCACTGCTCGAGGATCCGGCGCCACATGCGCGGGGTGGTGGCGATGTTGTGCCCGCCCGGCCATTCGTCGTAGCTGAAGATCATCGGGCAGTTCTCGAGCGTGATCCTGCGGCCGTGGTCCCGGGCGAACGTCACGATGTCGGGCCAGACCCGCAGGGCCTCCTCCCAGTTCTGGTCCTGGTTCCTCGAGCCGTCGCCGCCCATGAACGTGTTCACGAGCTCGATGTCCATGAGCTCGGCCGCCTCGATCACCTTCTTGAGGTGGCCGATGACCGACGCCCGGTGCTCGGGATCGGGATGCAGCGGGTTCGGGTAGAAGCCGAGACCGGAGACGCTGAGGCCCTTCGCCTCGATCTCGGCGCGGATGTCCTTCGCCTGGGAGTCGGACAGGTTGGCGACGTCGATGTGGCTGGTGCCCGCGTAGCGACGGGTGGGGCCCGACGAGCGCGGCCAGCAGGCGATCTCGAGGACCTCGAAGCCGCTGGCGGCGGCCCAGTCGGCCACCTCCATCAGCGGTGTCTCGGGGAACGGGGCAGTGAGGAATCCGAGCTTCATCGCGGTGGGGCCTCCTGGGACGCCTGCCTGGGTGTCATCGATCGATGGGTGTCATGCGCGCGAGCTCAGGCACGGGGGACCTCGACCCAGCGACCCGTCCGGGCGCTCTCCGCGATCGCGTCGCCGACGAGCATCTCCTCGTGGCCCTCGGCGAAGGTCGCGTAGGGCGGCCGGTCGGCCATCCGGCCTGCCGCGACGTCGGCGTAGATCGCCCGGAAGAGGGCGCCGAAGGTGTCGGCAAAGCCCTCGACGTGCCCGCCCGGAAGGCGGGCAGCGGCCGTGCCAGCCTCCCCCATCAGCGCAGGGTTGCGCTGCAGGATCTCGTTCGGCCGGTCACGGTGGCCGATCCAGAGGTGATCGGGCATTTCCGAGTCCCAGGCCACCGCAGCGTCCGACCCGTCGACCTGGTAGGTGAGGCTGTTCTTGCGGCCGGGGCTCAGCTGCGAGACGGCGACGCTTCCCCGGGCACCGTCCTCGTAGCGAAGGAGGATGGTTGCGACGTCCTCGGTGTGGATCTCGACCGGGACCGTCTCGGCGGTGCGCTCGGTCGAGAAGGTCAGCACCGGGCCGGCGGGCTTGCGCCGGACGGGGATGAAGGTCGTCAGATCGGCCATCACCGCCTCGACCCGCAGACCGGTGACGAAGCTCGTCAGGTCCAGCCAGTGCGAGCCGATGTCGCCGACTGCCCGGAGCGAGCCGCCCTTGTCAGCCTCGAGGCGCCAGTTCCAGTCGGTGTCGTAGAGCAGCCAGTCCTGGAAGTAGTGTCCCGACACGAGCCGGACCTCGCCGAGACCCCCGTCGCGGACGAGCGCCGCGACATGCTGGTTGAGCGGGTAGAAGCGGATGTTGAAGTTGACGGCGGCCACCCGGCCGCTCGCGGCCGCCTTCGCCACGAGATCGGCCGATTCCGCGGACGTCATCGCCAGCGGCTTCTCGCAGACCACGTGGCGACCCGCGGCCAGGATGGCGCTCGCCTGGGGGTGATGGAGCTCGTTGGGCGAGGTGACGTGGACGACCTCGACCGCCTCGTCGGCGAGCAGCTCGTCGAGCGTCGCGTAGGCCTTCGGGAGGCCGAGCTCGCCCGCCCGTCGCACCCCGAGCTCGGGCGATTCCTCGAGGAGGCCCATGACCCGGACGCCGATTCGCCGGAGAGCCTCGACGTGGACGGTGCCGATGAACCCTGACCCGATGACGGCGGCCCCGACGTCGGCGATGGTCCGCATCCTCTCCTCCTCCGGCAAGCTGCCCGGCATCTGCCAGGGCGTCGGTCCGCGGGTCGATATGCAGCTCTCGGTCGAGGCTGTCTAGACGACTAGATGGCTGATGCTACGAGGGCCGGGGGATGCGGGTCAAATCGGACACGGCAGGCTCATCCGCGATCACCCGGAGGCGCGGGTGGATGCGGAGGAGCGAGGCCGGGCAGCACTCCGTCGCGGGGCCGTCGACGGCCCGGGCCAGGATCGCGGCCTTGGACTCGCCCCGGGCCAGCAACCAGACCTCGCGGGCGGCCAGGAGCGGCCCGAGTCCGAGGGTGACCCCACGGGTCGGTGGCGGGTCGGCGCCGTAGCCGCGCGCGGCCTCGATCGTGGACGGTGCGAGGTCGACCGGCCGGGTCGGGGCGCCGGCCGGGGTGCCGGGCTCGTTCATCCCGACGTGCCCGTTCGCCCCGAGCCCGAGGATCGCGAGGTCGAGCCCGCCGGCGGCCTCGATCGCGGCGTCCATGGCCCGGCAGGCGGCCTCCGGGACGCCGGCAGCGTCATCCACCGCGAACGGGATGAAGGCAGGCGGCGGCACGAGGCGGTCGAGGAGCAGCCGGCGCAGCGTCGCGTCGCAGCGCGCAGGGTGCCCCGGCGACAGCCCGAGGTATTCGTCGAGGAGGACGACCGTGACCCGGGACGCGTCCGCTCCATGCGCGACGAGCGCCGCGGGGAGCCGCTCGTAGAACGGGACCGGCGTCGAGCCCGCGGGCAGGCAGACGCGCAGGTCGGGGCGTGCCGCGATGGCGCCGGCGAGATCGGCCGCGACCCGGTCGGGCCAGTCGGCCGCCGCCAGGACCTCGAGGGCCAGGGTCACGCCCCCGCGACGACGCGGTCGGTGAAGTCGCCCGAGACCGGGTCCTTGAGGATGAGCTTGTGGCGGCCATCGGGCAGGATCTCGCGCTTGATGACGACCTGGCCTTCGTACAGCTCGGGCTCGCTCGCGATCCGCTTCGTCGAGCCGCCCCGCCACTCGGCCGTCACCGGCTCCCAGGCCCGGCTCTTCGCCGAGCGGTAGGCCGCGTCCATGATCGAGTTGACCAGGTAGCCGTCGTAGAACGTCTCCATCGGCGCCCGGCCGCTGTCGAGCGCGTCGAACATGTCGCTGAACATGTCGACGTAGCCCAGCTCGGATACCTCGTCGCCGACCGGGAAGAGCCAGCCCGCAGCCGTCTCGGCCTTCTCGGCCACGTAGCCGCCGCTCGATCCGGCGGTGAACATCTCGAAGCCGGTGCGCAGGAAGTGGTTCATCCAGATCGTCCCGTGGGTGCCGGCGACCTCGTCGCGCAGGTCCATGCCACCCCGGAAGGTCCAGCTGACCTCGAACTGGCCGATGGCGCCCGACTCGAACCGGATCAGCGCGATCGCGTTGTCCTCGTCGGCGATCGGGTGGACGAGCGTGTCGGTGTGGCAGAGGACCTCGACCGGCCGGTTACCCTTGCCCACAAAGCCGCGGATGATCTCGATGCAGTGGCAGCCGAGGTCGATGATCGCTCCGCCGCCGGTCAGCCGGCCGTCCCAGAACCAGGCCGAGTGCGGGCCCGGGTGGGTCTCGCGCGAACGGACCCAGGTCACGTCGCCGATGGCCCCGCCCCGGACGGCCTTGAGCGCCTTGAGCGTCTTGGGGGTGTAGCAGAGGTCCTCGAGGTAGCCGGCGAAGACACCGGCCCCCTCGACCATGTCGAGCATCCGCTTGGCCTCCTCGGCTGTCCGGCCGAGGGGCTTGGTGCAGAGGACGGCCTTGCCGGCCTTTGCGGCGAGGGCGATGGCCTCCTCGTGGAGGAAGTTGGGCAGCCCGATGACGATGACGTCAGTCTCTGGATGGTTCACCGCGGCGGCGATGTCGGTCGTCTGCTCGGGGATGCCCCACCGCTGGCTGAAGGCGGCGCCCCGCTCCTCGCTGCGCGAGTAGACGACCCGGACCCGGTCGCGGCCGCGCTGGCCATGCAGGGTCATCGTGTAGAAGTCGCCGATCAGGCCGGTGCCGAGCATCGTGATCAAATGGGCCGGCATGGCGATACGTCTCCTCGTGCTCGTGCTGGATCGTGGACTGGCCCGATTGTAGGAGTCTCGGCCGCGGCCGGGACGCGCAGCCGCCCGCCCGGGCATCCCCGTCCAGCGGCGCGATCTCACATCTGCTTGAAGCGCGGCCCCTCGCCGCCCTCGGGCGGAAGCCAGCGGATGTTCTCCAGCGGACACTTCACCGCGCAGGTCATGCAGTGAAGGCAGTTCGAGGCGCTCAGGACGATCCGCTCCCCGTCCCAGCGGTAGACCTGGCCGGGACAGAAGTGGGTGCACGACACGGCGTAGTCGGCCTCGCAGGCCTGGCAGCGCCCGGGATCGAGGATCGTCATGTGGGCCGGCTCGTCCTCGCGGTGGAGCGAGCCGGTCAGGCTGACGAAGGTCGCCCCGTCCATGCCGCCGTTCTCGCGAAGGCCCAGCCGCGCCCCCCGCCTCGTCCCCCGGAAGTCGGGCTCCATGGGGAGCCGCACCGGGAGCCAGCGTTGGATCTGCGAGATGGGCGCCCCGGCGTAGAGGCCCCAGCGGAAGCTCTGGCGGTAGTTGCGGGCCCGGCGCAGGTCGGGCAGGACGCCGCGTTCCTCGAGCCGGCGGGCGTAGCCGGTCAGCCCGACCGGTCCGTCCGCCGCGACCTCCAGGCCCTCGGCCACGGTCTCGGCAGCGGCCATCCCCGAGAGGATCGCGTAGTGGATGCCCTTGATCTTCTCCATGTTCACGAAGCCCGCGCCGTCGCCGACGACGAGGGCACCCGGGACGGCGATCCGCCCCAGCGCGTGGTAGCCGCCCTCGGGGATCGTCTTGGCCCCGGTCGCGATGGTGACCGAACCCTCGAGCAGGTCGGCGATGAACGGGTGGGCGCGGTAGCGTTCGAACTCGCGCTGCGGGGACAGGTCGCCGTACTTCCAGTCGAGCCCCAGGATCAGGCCGACCGCCACCGACTGCTCGCCCATGCTGTAGAGGAAGCCGCCGCCGAAGACGCTGGCCGGGTTCGGGTAGCCGAGGGTGTGGACGACCCGGCCGGCTCCGAAGCGGTTCTCGCCGCTGAACCGGACGATCGCCTTGATCCCCAGCGAGTAGACCTGCGGGTTGCGCCCGGCCCCGAAGCGCTCGCGGAGCTGGGACGAGAGGACACCCCGGGAGCCGTCGGCCAGGATCGTGACCCGGGCCCGGATCTCCTCGGCCGGACCGTGGTTCGACTTGACCCGGCCGCCCGCGGCGAGGCCGACCTCGGCCAGCCGGATCCCGACCACGCGGCCGTCCTCGACCAGCAGCGATCGCGCCGAGAAGCCGCTGAACAGCTCGACTCCCGCCCGCTCTGCCCGGTCGGCCAGCATCCCGACCAGCCGCGACAGCGAGATCGTCACGTCGCCGTGATGATCCATCGGCCGCGGCACGACGGGCGGTGGGATCCGGATGGCCCGCTGCCCCAGGAGGAAGACCATCTCGTCGCGCTCGACCGTCGACACGTGCTCGATGAACCGGCGGTCGTCGCGCCAGCCCGGCACGAGCTCGTCGAGACAGGCAGGCTCGAAGGCCGCCCCCGACAGGGCGTGGTAGCCCGGCTGCGGTGCCTTGTCGATGACGACCACCGAGGCGTCCCGGGAGGTCGTCGAGAGCAGCTGCCTGAGCCGGATGGCGGCCGCCAGCCCGGCCGGGCCGGCACCGACGACGAGGACGTCGATGGGTGTGCTCATGCGACCGCCTCCGTGGCCCGGATGAGCTCCGGGACGACCGTCTCGATGTCGCCGACGACGCCGAAGTCGGCGTAGTCGAAGATCCGCGCCTTGGGATCCTTGTTGACCGCGACGACGATCTCCGAGCCCTGCATGCCGGTGATGTGCTGGATCGCCCCGGAGATGCCGACCGCCACGTAGAGCCTGGGCTGGACGGTCTGGCCGGTCTGGCCGACCTGGAAGTCGTGGGTCGTGAAGCCGTCCTCGACGGCCATCCGCGAGGCAGCCACCCGGGTGGTCCCGCCCAGCAGCCGGCCCAGCCCCTGGGCAAGCGGCCGGAGATAGGTCTCGAAGTCGGCCCGCGAGCGGAAGCCGTGGCCGCCGGCGACGATGATCTCGGCGTCGCGGATGGAGATCTTGCTGGCGAACGATTCGACCGGGACGGCCTCCAGCCCCAGGTCCGCCGGAGTCAGCTCGACCGGCGGCCGGACGATCTCGCCGGTCCGCGACGGATCGGCGGCCGGGACCTTGAACACGCCGGGCCGGACGGTCGCCATCTGGCACGGCGAGTCCTTGGTCATGATCGTGGCCATCACGTTGCCGCCGAGGGCCGGCCGGGTCTGCTTGAGGATCCCGACGAGCTCGGTGGTCCCCTTGCGGTGGTCGCCGATCTCGAGCCGCGTGCAATCCGCCGTGAGGCCGGAGCGACACGCGTAGGCGACGCGCGGCGCGAGCTCGCGACCGAGCGGGCTCGCCCCGAACAGCAGCACCTGCGGACGGCGCTCGCGCACGAGGTCGGCGATCGCCTTCTTGTGGGCCAGCGGGTCGAACGAAGCCAGCAGCGGATGCTCGAGGACGTAGACGGTGTCCGCGCCGGCGGCGATCAGGGCCTCCGGCCGGTCGCCCGCCTGGTCGCAGGGGAGGACCGCCCCAACCTGCTCGCCCAGGCTCCCGGCCAGCCGGCGGGCCTTGCCCAGCAGCTCGAGCGAGACCGAGCGGACCCCTTCGCCTTCCCGCTCTGCGAAGACCCACAGCTCGCCGCGATAGGTCGGCTCGCGGCCGTCCAGCGCATAGGCCTCGTCGCTGTCGGCACGAGCGCCGGGCGCCGCGGAGTGGTAGCGGGCCGCCAGCCGCTCGACGAGCTCGGCCGGGTCCCGGACGAGCTCGCAATCCTTCGGCCGGACCTCGGACGGCGAGAAGAGGCGGTAGACCTGGGTCCAGGAGCCCTTGAGGCCGATTCGCGTCGGGTCGGCCTCGACCGAGGCGGCGTCCCACTCACGGACCGGCGCGCGGCGCGCCTCGCGGGCGCGGGCGAAGGAGCGGTAGAGCGGCTCCGTGCAGGCGGTCACGGTGATGAGGATGGGCCAGCGGAGAGGATGCACGTCCTCGACCCCCTCGGACGCGATCCGCCGGATGGCCAGCGTCGGCTCTGTCCGGAGGTCCTTCGCGTAGGCGATGTGGTCGATCCCCAGCTCCTCGGCGATCTGCGGCGGGACCTGGGCCGTGTCGCCGTCGACCGACTGCATCCCGGTGACGATGGCGTAGTCGCGACGCCCGTCGAAGAGCTCGCGCTCGATCCGCCGGATCGCGCAGGCGAGCGAGTAGGCCGTCGCTCCGGTGTCGGCCCCGGCAAAGGCGTTGTCGGTGAGCAGGATCGCCTCCCCGGGCACCCGGGAAAGGCAGTCGACGAGGACCTCGCGGGCCATCGGCGGACCCATGCTCAGGAAGACCGTCCGTGCCTCCGGGTCGCCGTCGGTCAGCCGGCTCGCGAAGGTCAGGGCGTGGAGGTCCAGCGGGTTGAGGATGCTGTCGAGCATCGCCCGCCGGAGGGTGCCCTTCTCGCGGTCCCAGGCGTCCTCCGGGATGTTCGAGATGTCCGGGACCTGCTTGACCAGGACGATGCAGTCCATGTCAGGCTGGGCGTCGTGGCGCGCTTGTCATTGGGCCCTCTGGTGGGAAGCGATTCAGGAGCGCAGGCCATCCTCCCTCACGCTCGAGCGACGCGGGAACGGCCACCGGCACCGCGACGGGGCGCCATTCGGCCCATGGGCGGCCCCCGGAATCGTCGCCTCGCCGGCCGATTCGGGCCATACGGCCCGGGCGGCCCGGCCGCCACGGAGTGGGCTCGCGATTGGTCGGCTGCGGCCGCTGGCAAGGCTCTGCGCCGCGGCGTGACCACGGTTGCGCCGGTGCGAGCCTGGGCGCCGAGGCGTGACCACGGTTGCGCCGGTGCGAGCCTGGGCGCCGAGGCTACGTCGGCCGCCCTGGGCGTAGCGACAGCTCCGGTCGGTATCCCGGAGACCCTCAGCCGGCCTCGGCTGCCCGAGCCTGGCGATCGAAGGACACCCCGCGGTCGCGCAGCGACACGTAGGCGTCGTGCCCGATGACCAGGTGGTCGAGCAGAGCGATGTCCAGCAGCCGACCCGCCGCCAGCGCCTCGCCGGTCAGGTGCAGGTCCTCCGGCGACGGTGTCGGGTCGCCGGACGGGTGGTTGTGGGCCAGGATGACCCCGCTCGCGCTGAGGCGGACCGCGTCGCGATAGAGCTCGCCGACGCGCACGAGGCTGCTCGACACGTTGCCGACGTAGACGGTCACGACACGCAGGACGACGTTCCTGGCGTTGAGCAGGATGACGCGCAGCTCCTCGCGCTCGAGCCGTCCCATCTGGAGGATCAGCCGGTCCGCGACGTCCGACGGCGACCGAACCGTCCAGCGGCCGGACGGCCAGTCCGCCATCAGTCGCCGGCCGAGCTCGAACGCGGCGGCCAGCTGGGCCGCCTTCGCTTCGCCCACGCCAGGCACGGCGCACAGCTCCTGCTCGGTGGCACGGGCCATCCCGGCCAGCCCGTCGAGCCGGACCAGCACATCCTCGGCCAGGTCGACGACACTCCGGCCCCGGGTGCCCGACCCCCAGAGGAGCGCGATCAGC
>Ga0316622_100000235_pt1 | contig 29912 bp, 21 predicted proteins | sample OWC_Aug_OW2_C1_D_FD_207646 | JGI IMG/M metagenome (GOLD analysis project Ga0316622, IMG submission 207646) | Wetland soil microbial communities from Old Woman Creek delta, Ohio, United States - OWC_Aug_OW2_C1_D5_C | ecosystem: Environmental > Terrestrial > Soil > Wetlands | place: USA: Ohio... | reverse complement strand
TTCTCCACACCTGCCGCTCGATGTTCTCCATCCACGACGGCGTAGCCGTTAAGGGCGGACATCTCTAAGTGCTTATACCCCCGGACATCTCCAGTGCTCCTTACATTGTTCGCCGGCTGTGTTGACAGGACCCACTGCGCTCATCTAATTAAAACGCCTTTTCTCAGATACCTGGAGGGTCATGGTGCGCCGCGAAAAGACGAACTACATCATCCAGTCGGTGTCCCACGCGCTGGATGTGCTGGAACAGTTTGGTGGGGAGCATGACGAGCTCGGGGTGACGGAGCTGAGTAAGCGGCTGAAGTTACACAAGAACAACGTCTTCCGCCTCCTCGCCACGCTGGAATCTCGAGGATATATTGAACAGAACAAGGCAACGGAGAACTACCGGCTCGGTATTCGGTGCCTGCAACTGGGTCAGACCTGCATCGCGCAGATGGGGTTGCTGCGCCAAGCGCATCCCATCATCGATGGACTGGCTCACAGCGCCAACGAGACGACGTTCGTGGCCGTCTTGCGGAAGACTGGCGTGGTGCCCTTGGATGCGGTCGAAGCCGAGCGGCCAGTGCGCATGACCCCGAACATCGGCGAGTCGCTCCCGCTCCACTCGACGGCAGCGGGGAAGGTCCAGCTGGCCTTCATCTCCGACGCCGATCTACGCGAGGCACTGACCGAAGGGCTGCCCCGTTTCACCGAACGGACCATCGTCGACCGGCAGGTGCTTTCGGCACAGCTCCGGGAGGTCGCTGAGCGCGGTTACGCGGTCGAGCTTGCCGAGCACATCGACGAGGTACATTCGATCGCCGTCCCGATCCGCGACTACACGCGCAACGTCGTCGGGAGCCTTGCCATATCGGGACCGGCTTACCGGATGAGCAGCGAGCGTATCGAAAAAGAGATCGTTCCCCTGGTGCTCAAAGCGGGACACGAGTTGTCCAGCCGTCTGGGGTTTGAGAGCTGACGAGAGAGACGCCGCGCCGATCACCGACCGCGTCGCATCCCAGCGCGCCTGTCCGACGATATGCGACCGGCGATAAGCCGGGAAGCGATACGTGATTAGCCAGCTTGATGCGGAAGCGTTGGTCGATCGGTTGACGCTCATGGAACACCGTGGTAGCGACTGAAGCCTGGTTTTTCCGATCCGAAAGAGAAAGTCGGATCGAGGCTTATTCGCGCCTAAGGAGGATCCCCGTGAAAATCTTGGTGACTGTAAAGCGGGTCCCAGACCCCAATGCGACGATCAAAGTTCGTCCGGATGGCGCCGGCATTGTGACCGAAGGTCTCAAGTACGTCGTAAACCCATTCGACGAAATCGCCATCGAGGAAGCGCTGCGCATGAAGGAGAAGATCAGCGGCACCGAGGTGGTGCTGGCCAGCATCGGCTCCAAGGCATCGACCGAGCAGCTGCGTACCGGGCTCGCCATGGGCGCGGATCGGGCGATCCTGGTGGTCAGCGAGGACGAGGTCGAGCCGCTGGCGGTGGCCCGAATCCTTCAGAAGCTGGTCGAAACGGAGAAGCCGGATCTCGTCATCCTGGGGAAGCAATCGATCGACGACGACTCGAACCAGGCGGGGCAGATGCTGGCGGAACTGCTGCGCTGGCCGCAGGCGACCTTCGCTTCGAAGGTCGATCTCAGCGCCGATCAGAAGAGCGGGGTCGTGACCCGTGAAGTCGACGGCGGACTGCAGGAGTTGTCGATCCAGCTCCCCGCGGTGATCACTGCGGATCTCCGTCTGAATGAACCGCGCTACGCCTCCCTCCCTGGCATCATGAAGGCGCGGAAGAAGGAACTGAAGGAGATCCCCGCCAACGATCTCGGAATCGATCTGAAGCCGCGCGTCCGCGTGTTGAAGTTCTCCCCACCGCCCAAGCGGGAGGCTGGGAAGCGGCTCGAGACCGTGCAGGAGCTCGTCAACCTCCTGCACACGGAAGCCAAGGTGATCTAGCCGCGGCGCCGCGAATGCTCAACCGTCGACAGTTCACGGTCAACCACGCCGGAAGCGTCCTTCCAGCTCGTGACTCTCAACTGTCGACTCTCAACTGTTAACTGTCGCTTAGTCAAGGAGCCAACATGAGCAACGTTCTGGTCTACGCCGAGCATCATCATCAGAAACTCCCGAAATCGACCTTGGTCGCCATCAAAGCGGGGCTCGATCTGGCGGCAAAGACCGGTGGCGCATGTTACGCCGCGGTTTTCGGCACCGGCATCGACTCCCTCGCCAACGAGGTGGCCGAGTACGGAGTGAAGAAGGTCTTCGCGGTCGAGCATCCGAACCTGGAGCACTACGTCGCCGACGCCTATACGCAAGCGGTCTGCCAGCTTGCGCAGGACAAGGATTGCGACACCGTCCTGGCGACGGCAACCGCGGTCGGAAAGGATCTCCTGCCCCGGGTGGCGGTAAGGCTCGACGGCGCCATGGCCAGCGAAGTCACCGGCTTCAACGACGACGGCACTTTCGAGCGGCTCATGTATGCCGGCAACGTCATCGCGACGGTGGCCCTCGGAGACGCCAAGCGGGTGATCAGCCTCCGCGGGACTGCTTTTGATGCGGCGACGAAGGCCGGAAAGGCCGAGGTGGAGAAGCTGAGCCCGACGATCGACGGTGCCTCGCTGAAGATGAAGTTCGTCGCCTTCAACGAAACCAAGTCAGACCGGCCCTCCCTCACCGAAGCGCGGATCGTCATCGGAGGGGGCCGCGGGCTCAAGAGCGCCGAGAACTTCACGAACGTTCTCGAACCGCTCGTCGACGCCATGGGCGCCGCGATGGGCGCCAGTCGGGCCGCGGTGGACGCGGGGTTCGTGCCCAACGACCTCCAAGTCGGGCAGACCGGGAAGGTGGTCGCTCCCGAGCTCTATGTTGCCGTTGGGATATCCGGCGCCATCCAGCACCTGGCGGGGATGAAGGACTCCAAGGTCATCGTCGCGATCAACAAGGACCCCGAGGCCCCCATCTTCCAAGTCTCCGACTATGGGCTCGTCGCCGACCTCTTCAAAGCCGTCCCCGAAATGAAGGAAGAGGTCGAAAAGCTGAAGCACTAAGAAGTCAAAAGGCAAATCGCAAAGGTCAGAAGTTGGAAGTTCGGTTCGGCCAGCGGCGCCGACTCTACGCTGACCTCTCCTTTTGACCTGGAACAGGGCCCCGGCCCCTATTCCATCGCCTCCGCAACGAGTTCCATCACATCGAGGGCGTGGACTTTCTCTTCCATCCCCTTCGACTTGAGCCCGTCGTCCACCATCGTCATGCAATAGGGGCAAGCGACCGCGACCACGTCCGGATTGGTCGCCAGGGCCTGTTCCACTCGTCGAATGTTGACGCGCTGGGTTGGCTCCTCTTCCATCCACATGCGGCCGCCGCCGGCGCCACAGCACATGCCGAAGCGCCGAGTCCGTTCCATCTCGCGCAACCTCGTTCCGGGGATGAGTTGGAGGATGTCACGGGGCGGCTCGACGATGTCGTTGTAGCGCCCGAGGTAGCAGGAGTCGTGATACGCGATCGCGCGGGTTCCGTTCGCCTTGAAGCGAATCTTGCCTTCGCGGATCAGCTTCTGCACCAACTCGGTCGCATGCACCACCTCGTAGTGCCCACCGAACTGCGGGTATTCGTTCTTGAGGGTGTTGAAGCAATGGGGGCAGTTGGTGATGATCTTCTTCACCTGGTAGCCCGCGAACACCTCGACCGCCGCCTGTGCCATAGCCTGGAACAGGTACTCGTTGCCGATGCGGCGGGCCGTCTCACCGTTGCACGGCTCCTCGACTCCGAGAATGGCGAAGTCGACCCCGGCCTTCTTCAGAATCTTCGCCAGGGCCTGTGTGGTGCGCTTGTTCCGGTCGTCGAATGAGCCGGCACAGCCGACGAAGTACAGGTACTCGGCGTCGGGCTTCTCGGCCATCGTCGGCACCTCGAGACCTTCCGCCCAGTCCGCCCGCGTGCCCGCGTCGAGACCCCACGGATTCCCCTGCGTCTCCATACCCTTGAAGGTGCGCGTGAGCTCTGCGGGGAAGCGCGCCTCCTCTTGGACCAGGTAGCGCCGCATGTCGACGATTTTGTCCACGTACTCGATCAGTACCGGGCAGGCTTCTTCGCAGGCGCGGCACGACGTACACGCCCACAGCACGTCGTCATGAATCAGGCGCTCGCCGACAATGTTCTCTCCCACCGTGAGCGGGGCATCGCCCCCCCCGCCGTTGGTCTTGGTGCTCATCGCCAGGACGGCATCCTCGTTCTCATACAGGTAGTCCCGGAGATTCAGCAGAAGCTGGCGCGGCGCCAGGGTCTTGCCACTGATGGTGGCAGGGCAGTTCGACGAGCACCGTCCGCACTCGGTGCAGGAGTACATGTCGAGGATTTGCTTCCAGGCAAACTGGTTGATGTACGACGTCCCGAAGGTCGTCGCGTTCTCCAAGTCCTGCTTGTCCAGCGCCCCAACCGGTTCCAGCTTCTTGAAGAAGACGTTCGGGATCGACGTGATGATGTGAAAGTGCTTCGACAATGGCAGGAGATTGAGGAACACGAGGATGACGCAGTTATGCAGCCACCATCCGAAATCGCTGGCGAGCTTTGGGGCAGCCGGCCCAGCCTTGACGAGCAGTGCACCGACGAGCGCGCTCAGCGGCTGCCAGGCGCGCTCTGCCGCCGCATGCTCCAAGTCGGCTTGGAAGACCAGACGGCCGCCGTCATAAAGGAAGCCACCGATCATGATCAGACCAATGAAGCTCAAGATGAGCAAAGCCTCCCAGTGCGACTGGCCCCGCAGCCGGTCTTCCGCCGGCGCGAAGCCGTAGAGCCGGGCCGGGTGGGAGACCATCCAACGGTAGAAGGCGATCCCGACCGCCACGAGGACGGCGAGTTGCATGATGTCCTTGAGCAGCAGATACGGGCCACCCAGCAGTCCGATCGAAAGGCCGGGCAAAGTGAAGTCTTCGACGAAGCCCCGACCAAACATGTGGACGACCTGGATGGCAAGGATGGTAAAGCCCCAGAAGATCAGGAAGTGCATCCAGCCGGCGGGCTGCTCGCCGATCACGAATTTCTTCTGCCCAAACGCATATACCAGCACCGCCTGAACCCGCTCCGGAATGCGGTCGAACCGGGCGACGGGCCGGGCCTTTGTCAGCACCGAGAAACGCCGGTAGAGTGTGCGCGCAAAATAACCTAGCGCGGCGACCAGTAACACGAGAAAGATGAGCGTGCTCATGCCGGAACTCCTCGAGAGCGAGATGGTTGGTGCGCCCGGGGCGACTCCTAAAGGAAAAGAGATGTCGATGCAAGGTAGTGTCCAGCAACGGCTCACGGCCGTGCTGGTGCTGCTTGGGATGCTGTCGATCGGCTGCGAGAACCACCCGGAAGTCGTCATCCGCACGCAGGCCGGAGACATGGTCCGCGTGCCGGTCGAGCTCGCGGTCACGCCAGAGACGCGCACCCGCGGCCTGATGTACCGGCGCAATCTCCCGTCCGATGCCGGGATGCTGTTCGTCTTTCCCGAGACCAGCCAGTACTCGTTCTGGATGAAGAACACTCCCCTTGCGCTCGACATGATCTTCATCGACGAGCAGCTCCGTGTCGTGGGCTTGGTCGAGAACGCCGTGCCGTTCTCGCTGGCGCCCCTCAGTGTCGGTAAGCCGTCCCGTTACGTCCTCGAGGTCCACGCCGGCTTCGGCAAGCGACACCACGTCCAAGCGGGCGACCAGGTCGAATTTCGCAACGTTCCAGGCTCCTAACCGCGCCTCCCTTTCTTGTCAGCCGGGGTGATCCATGGTACACGACCCGCGACGTTCTTTCGGCGCGCCGAACAGGAAGAAGGAGCGATGTACGTAGCGAGAAAAATTTTCCTGACGAAAGGTGTGGGCAAGCATCGCGAGAAGCTGACCAGCTTCGAGATGGCGCTGCGCAGCGCGAAGATCGCGCAGTTCAACGTCGTTCGGGTCTCGAGTATCTTCCCGCCTTACTGCAAGCTCATTCCCCCACAGGAGGGCCTCAAGCTGCTCAAGCCCGGGCAGGTCCTCCACGTCGTCATGAGCGACAACGCGACCAACGAAGCGCATCGTCTGGTCGCCTCGTCGGTTGGCGTCGCAATTCCCAAGGACCGATCCCAGTACGGCTACCTCGCGGAACACCACAGCTTCGGCCAAACGGAAGAGAAGGCGGGCGACTATGCCGAGGACCTGGCCGCGTCGATGCTCGCCACCATCCTCGGCATCGAGTTCGACCCCAACACCAGCTACGACGAGCGCAAAGACATCTGGCGGCTGTCGAATGAAATCGTCATCACTCGGAACGTGACGCAGTCAGCCATTGGCGACAAGGATGGCATCTGGACCTCCGTCGTCGCCGCCGCCGTACTCGTCGAGTAGCCGTATAGGAACCTCCGCGGCCGCTTGCAAACCTCCGGCCGCTCTTGCTGGCCCCGGCCCTCTTCTCTCTCCCCCTCCCTGATTTCTCCAACTTTGCAAAAGAAAAGGGCCGAGAGGCATCATCCTCTCGGCCCTTCCCGGCGCTGACGATTGTCTATGCGAAACTACGGCATCTGGATGATGTCGACGTCTGGTCGGACACCATCCTGGTCAAGCTGGAAGGCAGCGCTGGCGCGGACGGTGCTGAGGTCGTCGGATGCCGTGCGATGGAACTCCTCGGCGATGCCGATGAGGCCGTTGCCATGGGAGACCTCACCGTCGTCAACCGGACGCATGCGCGTATGACCCGTCAGCGTCCCCTGCACGTTGACATTGAAGATCGACCGCTGCTGGTTGTTCGACGCCGGATCCGTGTCGCCGATCGCGCGGTCGCCAGCCGCCCCGAGCGCGATCGCGGACAGCTCAAACTCCTTGAAACAGCGGACGGGCCGGCTCGTCGAGTAGCGCTGCTCGAACTCATTGTAGACGAGGAACTGAATCGTGGTGTTGAATAGGGCCACATCCTGCAGCACGAAGTTTTCTGAGCAGGGGACCACGGTCAGATGCGTGCGCACGTACCCCGGGGGGACGCCGTTCGGCTCGGAGAAGACGAGCGCATCATCGAAGAAATGATCGAGGATCAGAATGTTTGGGCAGCCGTTGTACTCGGCGCCGAGCGCAGCATTGCTGAGGTCGCCGAGAACCAAGGTGTTGTCGCCGTTGTTGACATCCGCCTCCTCGGAAGCGTGAACGCCCAGTGCGTTGTAGTCGCGCGCGTCCAACAGGGCCTCGGTCGCGGTCACGATCGTCGCCTCGCCCTTGAGGTCGTTCCGACCCACCGGTTCCTCGGTATCACCAACCTCCACGCACTTCAGCTCGCCCACAAACGGGTCTTCCGCCACCGGCGGGATGCTGCTCTCGGGTCCGTTGGACTGACCACCCGGCCCTACCCGGTTGAGCCCATCCAGCGGGAAGAACGGCAGCCCATCGCTCACGCGCCAAATGATGGGCTGGTGGGCGGTCAGCCGGAAGCTGAAGTCCGTCTCAACCCAACCCGGTATGCACAGGCCGCCCGCACCATACTGCTGACAGTCGGCGGTCACGTTACAGACCTCGTCAGGGGCGTTGCTGCAGTGCGAGTTCGCATTCACATAGAAGCACCGCACATTGATCTGATCGCCCGAGGTATTGCTGAGCTGAATGACCGTGTCGACGCCAGCGTCTGAATCGTACACCAGCTTTGGCCACACGATCAGCCCGGCTGCGTTGTCAGCCGTCACGTCGGCCTTTGCCGTTCCTATCCACAGTACCGCTCCTCCCAGGATCGCACAGAGACCTGAGAGAACCGCACTCCACTTCACCGTACGCATTGCCCTTCTCCTTTCAGCCGTCAGGGAGAACCCACCCACTGCCTTGACCCCGCTCCGATTCGTACCGTTGGGCCTACGGCTCGGAGAGGATGACCTTGTCAACCACGGCGCCATCGGTCGCGGTGAAGCGGTCACCTTCGATGTGGATGTTATGCAGGGTCCGCGCGATCTGACCGTCACGATCGGCGCGCACGACGCCCGCGACACCGATGACACCACCCTCACCATCAACAGGCTCGATGACCGTCATCGCCGCGGTCGAGCCAAGTACGCCGGCGCTGAAGACCGAGTTCTCAGGATTATTCCGGCTGTCGACTTGGTGCAGGAAGAAGTTCTTCCAGCAAGCAACGGTCGTGCTCGCCGAGAATGGCGTCTCGAACTCGTTGTAGATGGTGAACTTTACGGTCACCACTCCGCCCTTCTGCTCTTCGAAGTCCTCCTGGCACGGCACCAGGGTCAGATCGGTCAGAGTAGCGCTGCGCAGTGACAACTGGTTGCCGCTCACCGAGACCTCTGGTCCGCCGTCGCAGACATAGTCCCCACCGCAGTCGTCGTCGGACGAGCAGGCTTGGACGTGGTCGAAGTTGGCCTGCTGACTGGTCACCTCATCGAGCATGCAGACTCCGCCGCGGCCCAGCGCGAGAACCGCCGGGTCCGTCGCGCCTTCGGCGATGTGATTGAGGAGCAACCGGTTCGGACACGCGCTGTACTGACCACCGTCGGTCGCCCCCTTCGGCAGGTCGAGGAGGAGGGTGTTATCAGTCTCACCAGCGAGGTCGGTGGCTTCGAAGCCGATCCCGTTGTACTTGGCGACGTCACCATCGCTGTTCTTGACCGTCGCCTCGCCCTTGAGGTGATTCCCACCAACCGGAGTTTCCGACTCGTCGACCTCGACACACTTCAGTTCACCCACGAAGTCCTTCGGAACCGGAGGTACTGCTCCTGGATCGATACCGGCGTTCTCGCACTCCTCAGCGTCGATGCTGTTCTCGAGCGTGAAGCAGTGATCGAGCGGGTTCACCTGACGGCCCGTGCTCACGCGCCAATGCGTGGGCTGCTGCTTGGTCAGCCAGATGGTGAAGTCGGTCTCCTGCCAGATGGGCTGGTTGAAGGGCCCCTCCGGCTCGTTCGGATTCCGCAGCCGTGCGTTCACATAGAAGCACCGGGCATGCACCATATTGTTTGACAGGTTTGTGATCTGAATGACCGTGTCAGCCGACCCGTTCGCCAAGACCTTCGGGAAGGCGAGGATCGATGCCCCTCTCTCGATCGTCACGTCCGCGCGCGCGCTGGCTGCTGTCAATCCCAGCACCACCGCCGTCACGCAGAGGCCCGAGAGAAAAGCATTCCACTTAACCGTTCGCATTGCCCTCCTCCTTTCCAGTCGGCCGAGACTCATCCCTCTCTCTCCTTTGCGTTGGAAGACCGCCCCACGCTGCCCATGCACCTGCCGACAGCGTCTGCAGAAGTGGCGCGTTACATACTCAAAATACAAACGCCTTGTCAAGGAACTCCCACCACCCAAAGCGCGTTTTGCCCGCCGCCTCACCTGGCTGTCGCCGCTGCTGCGCCGTCTTCTAGCGCCCTCGATATCGGCCGGTTTTACCTCACCCGTGCCACTCGCTCAAAAAAAGCCACCCTCTTAGATCACTTTTGCGTTGCCAGGTCAAATGCAAAAGGCCAGGCCGCGCCCACAGTTCCGCGCCGACCGTCGCCGCACCGGTCTTCTCCAAACTACCCGGTCCATTACTAGGCCCGGACGATGTTCTCCCGCCCCACGCTTACCCCTTTGGTAGCGTTGCGCGTGTCTACAACCAGCCGGCTTTCGCGGACGATCATCTCGTAGTCGAACCCGGAGTGATCGGTGGCAATCAGGACGGCATCCGCCGCCCGCAATTCCTCCACCGTCAGCGGCACCGACTGGAGCTGGAAGTCGTATCGCCGGGACCGTTTCAGAACCGGAATGTAGGGGTCGTGGTAGACACAGCGCGCCTGTTTGCGCTGCAGCAACTCCATGAGCTTGAGGGCCGGAGACTCGCGGTCATCGTCGAGATCACGCTTGTAGGCCACACCGAGGACCAGAATGCGTGCATCCTTGAGACTCCGCCCCTGACTATTGAGCGCGTCAGCGAGTTTCTCCACCACGTACGCCGGCATGCCCTGGTTGATCTCGCCGGCGAGCTCGATGAAGCGAGTCGTGAGCTCGTACTGTCGGGCTCGCCAGGTGAGATAGAAAGGGTCGATGGGAATGCAGTGCCCGCCGAGGCCGGGCCCCGGATAGAAAGGGGTGAACCCGAACGGCTTGGTGGCTGCGGCGTCGATCACCTCCCACACATCGATTTCCATCCGGTCGAACAACATCTTCAACTCATTGACCAGGGCAATGTTGACGCTGCGATAGATGTTCTCGAGCAGCTTGGCCGCCTCAGCGACGCGCGCATGCGAGACCGGGATGACGCGGTCGATCACGGCACGATAGAGCGCGGCGGCGACTTCACCACACTCGGGGGTCATGCCGCCGACGAGCTTGGGAATTGTGCGCGTGGTGTATGCCGTGTTGTTGGGGTCTTCGCGCTCGGGCGAAAACGCCAGGTGGAAATCCCGACCGACGCGGAGCCCGCCACGTTCGAGGATGGGCTGCAAGACCTCCTCCGTGGTTCCGGGATACGTCGTGCTCTCCAAAACCACGAGCTGTCCCGCTCGGATATGCTGCGCAATGACTTCCGTCGTGCCGACGACGTACGATAGGTCCGGCTCGCGATTCGCCGTCAGCGGTGTCGGCACACAGATCAAGACCGCATCGCACCGGGCGAGCAGCGGGTACTCACCCGTCGGGTAGAAGCCGGGGTGGCCGACCTCGGGAGCGACCGGGCGCAACAGCGAGCGCATCCGTTCCGATGGAACGTGGCGGATGTACGACTTTCCTTGCCGCAGGGCATCGATCTTCGCGACGTCCCGGTCGAAGCCAACGGTCGCAAAGCCGGACTCCGCGAAAGTTGCCACGAGCGGCAGGCCGACGTAGCCCAGTCCCATCACGCCCACGACTGCCTCACGGCGTTGGATCTTTTCCTTCAGGTTCTGCATGCGTTTCCTAGCCGTCCCTCGTCTGATCAGCGCACCACTTCGTGTATCGGACTGCGGCGGGAAACTCCAGCACGAGTTGAGGGAGGCCGTCCATCGGGCGCCCCCTCGCTCGCCTCCCAGCGCACGCGTCCCAGTTATCGCGTCTGCGTCCCCTCAGATCCCCCTTCGCTCCCACTCTGAGCTGGTCGCGGAGTGACGATGAGGAGAAGCCGGGATGGGGGCAACGACACTCGTCCTCCCCTGAAACGCGAAGCGGGGGACCTCCCCAGGAGATCCCCCGCTCGCCACGCGTCGAATGCTCACGCGCTAATAGCGGCGCCTACGCCCCCAGAGAATCAGCAACGGGGCCAACAAAACCAGGAACGAGTTCAACGGATTGCTCCGCTCCGTCCCGACGATCTCGCAGTGGCAGCCGTCGTGATCACCTCCTGCCCTTGCTCCCGTCGTCGTCGGGGTCGCTGAGCCCGTTGGGGTCGCGGTCCCCTCCGTGGGCGTGTCCGTGGGCGTGTTGGTCGGCCCCCCGGTCCAGCTCGGTGTCTGAGTTGGCGTCGGGGTCGATGTCACCGGCGGAGTGGTCGGCGTGATGGTGGGTGTGGGCGTCGACGTACCTCCGGTGAACGTCGGAGTGGGGGTGGGGGTTATCGTCGGCACCTTGCATATCCCGTTCACGCACACTTCGCCGGTTGGACACGGTACGTCGGGGCCACAGGGTTTGATGCCGATGAACCCGCCCTGGCCCTCTGACGGCAGCGCCTGCGCGATCGGAATGCTGTCGTCGGCCACTTCGAGGAGCGCGAAATCGAGTGGCGTGTCCCCGAGAGGAGCGGTTTCCAGAATGTCGAACGTGCACCGGACCAAGGCCCCGTCGTCGATGATGTTGATCGGCGAGCAGATCGACTCTTCCTCGATATCGTGGCAGCGCGTGCCCGACGGGCAGTCTTCGTCGTCGGCGCAGGTCCGGACGCATCGCTCGAACGGGCAAATCTCATCCTCTCCGCAGTCCTCATCGCTGTCGCACGACGTTGCGTTGCGCGTCGCGTCGACGACGGCCAAACGCAACCGCCTCGGGTTCGGCGGATTTTCGGGGATGATCGGCGATGTCGCGACCAACTCATGATCAGCCGTCAGGCGGCTGTCCAGCTGACAGGCCGTGACCACATTGGCTATGCACATGTTGCCCTGACAGACTTGGTCGCCGGGACACTTGCCGTCCGCGGTACACGGCGCCTGCGCCTCCGGCGCCTCGGCGATGTCGAGCGCGTTTCCGTCAAAACAGATGTCGAAGAAGACGCTCCCAACCTGCCCCTGACCACCCGACATGTTCGCCGTCATTCCAGCAAAACCGCCCGGCGGACCATCCTCGCCCACCACCGCCACCACGACCGTGCCGACCGCGATGTCAACGCCCTGCCCTGCGCCAGCGGGCGTCGGACAGAGAAATTGCGCACCGGCTGCCGAGGCCCCCGCCAACTGCACGAGAGCCACCACGAATAGTATGACCGCGACCGAACTGCCCGTTCCCAGGTGTCGGCCCCTCAACGCCTTGGCTTCCATGCGAGATTTCCTCCTCCAACTCGATCCGGTAGGCGCGACGCGTGCCGCACTCACCGCTTCCTCCGCAACGTCTGCGGGCCAGCTCGATCGAGTCTCCAGCCGGGCCCCGCTCTCAGGTATCCTGATCTCGTTCACGAACGACACTCCCCTCCAGCCGTGGCGATATTGGCGTGCCCCTCAAGGACACCCGCGGCTCAGATTGTTGAGCCCAAGGAGCACCTCGTCGATACTCACGCCGCCGCTGCCATTCGCATCCGCGGCACGACACGCGCTCAGCGGCAATTGCCCGACCAGGATGCGGACCGCCGTCACCAGCTCGGTGACCACCGTGCTGCCGTCGCCGTTGCAGTCGCCGGCACACTCGCAGAGCTGATCAACGCACGCCTGCCGACGACCGGAACTACAGTCGGCCGCCTTGGCGCATTCGCGACGCGGCACGGTTGGCGGCGCTGGCGGCACCGGCGTGGCGGTTGCGGGTGGCTCGGCTGCTTCGGTCGGCCGCACCAACGGGACACTCACCACCACCGAGCCGGGGGCCCAATCGGTACCAAACGATCCCGCCGTAACGTCACTCGCGTTCGGCTGCTCGGCGGTCAGATCCACGACTCCAGCCGGTGCGTTTGCGTTGATCGCAAACGTGCAGGACAACACGGGCCCGTCGGCAAACGCATCCACCGGCAATACGAGGTCGCCGACGAAGAGGCGAAGCCGCTGTCTCCCAGGCGGCGCCGGCGGGCTGTCGGGATAGCTCACCTTCAACACCTGCCTGCTCAGTCGCCCGTCGAGCCGGCACCCGGTCTCGGGATCGCTCAACGTGAGAACCGATGGATCGAACACGAGATCGAGCTGGGCCATGACCAGCTCTCCACCACCGCCGCGCACACTCACGCCGACATCGACCGTCTGGCCGGGGGCGCCCTCAGCTGACCCAAGCTCGAAGGTCACCACGTCTCCGGAGCGACTCTGGCCAAGCCCCTGGAGCGGAGTCAGCAGATCGGGGCACCCCTGACCGAGGTTCGACAGGGCAAGGGATATTTCGTTGCCCGTGACCTGTCCATCCCCATTGATGTCCGCAGCGCGACAGACAGAAAGGGGCGCTACTCCAGCGAGGATGTTGATCGCAGTGGAAATCTCACCGCCGAATACGACACCATCGATATTGCAGTCACCACCGCATTCGCACACGCGTCCGCCATCGTTGCAGGCTGCCGCTAGGTTCTCGATGCAGGCCTCGGTGGCAAAGCACCCGCCGGCGTCCTCGCAGAATCTCGGCGGCACACAGCGCATCGACCGGCAACGGTCTGCCGGACAACACTCCCCCTCGACACACGTTCTATCGGGAGGCTCTTGAAGCAGAGGGCAGCCGTTCGCATCGAACGCTCCGCAGTCCTGTTCCCCGGCGCAAGCCACCTGGCATTCGTCGTCACTGGTGCACTCACGACGAGCACAGACGCACACCCCGTTGATGCACACCTGGCCCGGCGGGCACGGGGTCTCCGGACACGGACCCGGAAGGGGGGTCAGGGTCGGCGACGAGGTTGCCGTTGGTGTTGCAGTCGGAGTCGGCGTCGCACACTTACCATCGACAGTGCACACCTGACCCGGAGGACAATCGGCGTCATCGACACACTCCGGCGGCACGCATTCGCCGTCCACGCACTTTGCGTTCCCCGGGCAATCGCTGTCGCTTTCGCAAGCCGGGGTCCCAGCAAATGCATCCATGAAGCCCGCGGTGTCCCCGGGCACCAGGTCTGACGCGGACGACGCAAACGCAACCCAATTTCCATCCGGACTGATGCTCGGCGGTAAGTCGGGCGCGCTGCCGTTCCCCGCACTTCCGCTCGGGTTTCGACTGACGAGAACCGTCGTTCCCTGCTCGCGGTCGCGCACGTAAATCTGGGCGTAGCCGTGCGTTCCCCGCCCCAGCACCAGGTTGCTGGCGAAGGAACCGAAGGCCACGAACCGGCCATCGTCGCTGATGCTGGCCGGGAAGCTGTTGTCCGTTCCCTCCTGACCGACGGACCCGACGCTCACCCGTTCGGTTTGTCCGGTTGCGCAATTGTGGACGAAAACATCCGCCGCCCCGTTCAGATCGCCCGGCACGAGGTTTGACGCCAGTGACTTGAACACGACGAGATTCCCATCGGCACTCAATTCTGGAAGGAAGCTGATGCCGTTGGCTTCGTTGCCATCGCTGTCGACACTCGCTCGGCAAGTCACGACACCATCACACGCCACATAGATGTCAGGGACTCCGTTGGTGTCAGCGGACCAGAGATTTGTCGCGCTCGAGGCAAACGCCACGCAGCGCCCATCGGCGCTGATTCCCGGCGTGACGCTCGCTCCATTTGCTTGCGCACCACCGGCCCCCACGCTGATCCTGGCAATGGCACCTGTGGCACGGGTGGAGATAAAGATGTCCGACGCAGCGTTGGTATCCGCAGCGACCAGGTTCGACGCGGTCGACTGGAAAGCAACGATGCCGCAGTCCGCATCGACACTGGGGAACGAGCTTGCGCCATTGCCCTCGCCATCCGCCCCCGCACTGACGCGGTCCGTCGTTCCGGCAACCAGCTCGCGAACGAAAACGTCCGCCTTGCCGTTGGTGTCGCCACCCACCAGGTTCGTGGCATCGGAGCTGAATGCCACACACGTGCATTCGGCATCGATCGCCGGCCGGAACCCCTGGGCCTGGCTTGCTCCGTTGGCCTGGCTGCCATCGCTGGCAATGCTCACGCGTTCGAGCCCGCCGTCGCTGCGGAACAGGAACACGTCTCGCGCGGCGTTCGAATCCTCGCGGCGAGGGAGCAGGTTCGTCGCATCGCTATAAAAGGCCACGCACCGCGCGAGGTGGCTCGCAGCCGGTCCCGAGCTCGGCCCGTTTCCCTGGATTCCGCCCGGCCGGACGCTCACACGTTCCACCGCGCCGGCGCTCCCGATTCCGGCCGTGCAGGCAACAAAGACCAAGATGAGGCGGAACTGAGAGCGAAGTGCACCGGACAGTGTCAACCAGCTCGTGACCGGCTTTATCGGGACGTTCATTCGATCTCCTCCCAAGAGTCTTCACCGCGCAGTTCGGCTCGATGGCAGTGACTCACCAGAGCGGGTCTCGCTCCCTTCCTGATCCGTCCATTCGTTTCATCCCGGACTGGAATCGCACGGGCGATGGTTCTTCCCTGCGGCGGATGATAACGAAACCGCAGTTGCTTCACTCTCGAATTTCCCCAACAGTCACCCACCCGCCTCCAAACCCTGCCGCCAATGACAGGCAGCGCCGCTCTTACACCATCGTTGGCAGCCGAAGTCAAGGCTTTTGGGAGATGATACGGGCTCCAACACCTCGAACGCACGGCCCAGATCGGGGTGCGGCACAAACGCCGGAAACCTTGGGGGCAGCACACGGCGCAGCAGATGCTGCGGTGTCAAGTGGAGCTGACCGGAGTCGAACCGGCGACCTCCTGAATGCCATTCAGGCGCTCTCCCAACTGAGCTACAGCCCCGTCTGAACCGTCGTTCGTCGCGCGTCGTTCGGGACTCGTGTTACCGGATTCACGGCGGTCCTGCAAGAACCGGATTGAGGCGGCACCGCAAGTCAAAGGGCAGATGGCAAAAGTCAAAACTCGGAATTCCGATCCCCCACCTTTGCCTTTTGCGTCTTGACGTCTGCCTCTTGACTTTCCCGATCACTCTCCGACTGCCCCGCGCGCGCCTTCCGCAACGCCGCCCACCGCGCCAGACGCTCGGCAATGGCCGACTCTGCGCCGCTGCTCGACGGTACGTAATACCGCCGCCCGCGCAGTGGCTCGGGCATGTGGGAATGCTGCACCACGTGATCCTCGTAATCGTGGGCGTACTGGTAGCCGCGCCCGTAGCCGAGCGTCCGCATCAGGGGCGTTGGCGCGTTGCGCAGATGCACCGGCACGGGCAGCGCGCCGTGCTGCTTGACGTCTTCCGCGGCGGCCAGCATGGCCTGGTACGACGCGTTCGACTTCGGGGCGGTCGCGAGGTAGACGGCGGCCTGCGCCAGCGGAATCCGCCCCTCGGGGAGGCCAACGAAGTGCACCGCATCCTTGGCAGCCACGGCGAGAGGCAGCGCCTGGGGATCGGCATTGCCAATGTCTTCGGATGCAAAGACTACCATCCGCCGCGCGATGAAGAGGGCATCTTCCCCCGCCTCGAGCATTCGCATCATCCAGTAGAGCGCCGCATCGGGATCGCTGCCGCGCATGCTCTTGATGAACGCGGAGATTACATTGTAGTGCTCCTCGGCGCCCTTGTCGTAACGCAGTGCGCGATGCTGGCCTGCCTCCTCGATGAGCGACAGCGTCAGCGTGCTCACCCCTTGGCGCGCCGCCAGTGTGGCGGCGGCCTCGAGCGTGTTGAGCGCGTTGCGCGCGTCGCCGCGGGTCTGCTCGGCAAGAAGATTCAAAGCGGCGGCGTCGATCGCAAGCCCACGGTCACCGAGCCCCCGGTCGCGATCCGCGAGCGCTCGTTCGACGATGCTCCGGATGTCGTGCGCCGTCAGCGGCTCCAAGACCAGCACCGACGTCCGTGACAGCAACGGCGCGATGACTTCGAAAGACGGATTCTCCGTCGTCGCGCCGATCAACACCAGGGTACCGTCCTCGACATGCGGCAGGAAGGCGTCCTGCTGCGCCTTGTTGAAGCGGTGGATTTCGTCGACGATGAGCACGGAGCGCCGTCCGCGATAGGTGCGCTCGGCCCGCGCCTCTTCGATCACCTGGCGCAGTTCCTTCACCCCGGAGAGCACCGCGGAAAAGTAGACACAGTGCGCCCCCGATGCGAGGGCGATCAGATGCGCCAGCGTCGTCTTTCCGCATCCGGGCGGTCCCCACAGGATGAGGGAGTGCAGTTCCCGTCCCTCGATCAACTCGCGCAGCAGCCGCCCGGGCCCAACCAGGTGAGACTGGCCGACGAACTCGTCCAGCGTCGCCGGCCGCATGCGGTCTGCCAGGGGGGTGCCGTCCCGCAGCGGGCGGCTGCGTTCGGGGGCGAAAAGATTGGCTTGGACCTCCCCTCGGCGTCGCGGCATGGAAGCACTGTAGCACATGGCTGCCTGCAGGCGCACCGTCGAGCAGACGACGCGGCGAACGCCCCGTCCCCTTTGCTGCCGAAATCCCTGCGTCTCCTTGCCCCCGTGTCGCCCCGCCAGCCGCAGGTTCAACTCGGCGCCGGCATGCCCTCGGAGCCCATGCCCTCGGAGCCCCACTGGCTCACCGGCCGGCGGTCCTGCTATGGTGCCCGGCGTGCAAGCCGTCGGCGTGGTGGTCAAGCGGGCGCACCCGGATGCTTTGGCGCTCGGCCGTGATCTCGTTCAGTGGCTGCGGCGGAAGCAGATCACCCCGCTGGCGACGATCGAGGCGGCGGAGAGCCTCGGGTGCGCGCCCGGTCTGGAGATCGGCGCGCTGGTGTCCCGTGCGGACCTGATCGTCGTGCTCGGAGGCGATGGCACCCTGCTGAGCGTGGCGCGCCATGAACGCCAGCGTCCGGTGCCGATTTTGGGGGTCAACCTCGGAGGGCTCGGCTTTCTGACCGCGGTGACCACAGACGAGCTGTACCCGGTGCTGGCCGACGGGTTGCGGCGGGCGTTGCTCGTCGACCCGCGGATGACCCTCGAGGTGCGCGTTTCGAACGACAATCGCATCCATCAAGTGCTCAACGACGCGGTGATCACCAAAGGCGGAGCTCTGGCACGCATTGTCGACCTGGAGACCACCGTCGACGGGGTGCCAGTCTGTACGTACAAAGCCGATGGGCTCATCGTTGCCACTCCCACCGGCTCCACCGCCTACTCCCTCTCCGCCGGCGGGCCGATCGTGTTTCCGTCGCTCGACGTGGTTCTGCTCTCGCCCATCTGCCCGCACACGCTCACCCACCGGCCGATGGTGCTGCCCGGGTCGGCCACCGTCGGCGTCACGGTGCGCACGAGCGACGAGGAGGTCGTGCTCACGCTCGACGGTCAGGAAGGTGTCTCGCTTCGCAATGGCGATACCGTCGAAGTGCGGAAGGGCAGCATGACAGTCCCGTTGGTGCGCACCCGCGAGCGCAGTTACTTTGGCGTGTTACGGAGCAAGTTGCGTTGGGGGGAGCGATGACGCGTCGCCTCTGTCTCGCCCGCGAGCCGCTGCGATGGTCCCGTGTCGACACGTTACTGACGCCGCGGGCGCGGCGCCGCGGGGACACGACGAGGCGGCCACGATATTTCCGGACTGAGCGGGACGATGCTGCGTGAGCTGCGGATTCGCGATTTCGCCATCATCGACGACCTCACGATCACGTTTCGCCCGGGACTGAACGTCATCACCGGCGAAACCGGCGCCGGGAAGAGCATACTGATCCAAGCCCTCGGGCTGCTGTGCGGAGGCCGCGCGACCCCCGAGGTCGTGCGCGACCAGACGGAGGCGGCGTCAATCGAAGGGGTCTTCGATATCCCCGGCGAGCGTGAGAACTTCGCGGCATACGGGATCGAGCCAGATGACGAGCTCATTGTCCGCCGCGTCATCCCGCGAACCGGCAAGGGCCGCGTGTACCTGAACGGCAGCCCGGCCACGGTTGCGATGCTCTCGCAGGTGGGGACCCGGTTGGTGCATCTCTATGGCCAGCATGACCAGGCCCTGCTGCTGCACCCCGCCAGCCATCTCGATTTCCTCGACGAGTTCGGCGCGCTCGCTGAGCTGCGCACGCGCATGGCCGCGGCATACGCTGCGCTCGCGGCAGCGCGGGCAACGCTGCACGAGCTCCGCCAGCGCCGTGACACGAGACAGGAACGCCAGGAGCTGTTGCGGTTCCAGATTCAGGAGCTCGCCGCCGCCGCGGTCGAGCCCGATGAAGAGAGCGCGCTGCGCCGTGAACGCGAAACCGTGCGCCATGCGGAGCGCCTGCAGCAGGCGTGTCACGATGCGGAGGTCACACTGTACTCCGGGGAGTCGGCAATGACGTCGGCGTTGGCGCGCATTGCCACCCAGCTCAAGGAGCTCACCCGGATCGACGAGGCGCTCGGCGAGCCGGCCGAGCTCATCGACACCGCACGCGTGCAGCTCGAGGACGCCGCCTTGCGGTTACGGGACCACGCCGATCGCATTCATTTCGACCCCGAGCGTCTCGAGGCGATCGAGGACCGCCTGGCGCTGCTAGGCCATCTGAGCCGGAAGTACCGCGTGCCCACCACGGATCTCCCCACCAGCCTCGACACGCTCCGCGGTGAACTCGGCGCGATCGAAGCCTCGGTCGCGGACTGCGTGGACGCAGAGGGCCGAGTCGCCGCCCTGACCCAGGACGCGCTGGCAATTGCGGGCGAACTCTCCGCAGCTCGGCGCGCGGCGGCGCAGCGACTGGAGAACGAGATGGCGCAGGAGCTGTCCGCGCTCGGCCTCGCTGGGGCAACGTTCCGGGTCGTTCGGGAAGCGTCCGCAACCGACGCCGGCGCGGACCACCTGCAGCCAACCGGCATCGACAGCCTGGAGTTTCATCTGTCCGCCAATCCGGGAGAAGCTCCAAAGCCGCTGGCGCACATCGCCTCTGGCGGTGAGCTGTCTCGGATCATGCTGGCGCTCAAGGCAATGACGGCCACGGCCGTCGAAACCCCGATCCTCGTGTTCGACGAGGTCGACGCCGGCATCGGCGGCGAAGTTGCCGCGGCGGTCGCGCGCCGGCTGACCGCGCTGGCGCACACACGGCAACTGCTGTGCATCACCCATCTGCCGCAGATCGCGGCGTACGCCGACTACCATTTTGCCGTCGAGAAACGCGTGAGCCGCGGTCGCACTGTCACCCACGCGCGCGTGCTGGAAGCCGACGAACGGGTCGCCGAGCTGTCGCGGATGCTCGGCGGCACGGTCGCTCCCACCGAGGCCGCGCGATACGCACGCCGACTGATCGCCCAGGCACGCACGGCCACACCGCGCTAGAAGTGCGGCCCAAGAGTCACGGCGCGCGGCAATCCGACAGAATTCCCTCTCTCTCGCTTGTCATCCTTGACTTGTCCAGAATTGCCGTCGTAAAGCATCCTCGGTTTTACTGGGGGCCCTGCGGATCCTGGGCGTGCGTGCAACGGCACAGTTGGCGCAGAAGGAGGAGGACGATGAAGGCTGCAGCGGTGAAACGGGGGACACTGGTCGCGATCGTATTGGCAATGGCCGTGCCGGCGCTTTCCGAAGATACGGCCGAACCGTCGGCGGTCACCGACCGTGACCGCGTGTTCCGCAACTACGTGCGCGAGGCGGCCACCGTCGGCAACGGCATGCTGCGTCTCGAGCTTCGCGGGTACCATTCCGAGGACGAGCATCGCCCGGACATTGACGTCCTGGGATACCCCGTGGCCGACGTTGAGCGACAGAAAGACGCCACGGTGATCCGGAACAGCGGTGGAGTCATCGACTTGCTGGGAAGCTACGGCCTGGGGCCGAACGCCGAGGTCGGATTCGATATTCCATACGTTCTCGAGAAGTTCCGGCTTGAGGACGCAGCCGGTGCCCAGCGATCCTTGAACGAGGAAGATATCGGCGACATCCTCCTGTACCTCAAGGTCAAGCGACAGATTGCCACCAACTGCCGCATCGGCGCCGGGGTGGAGTTGACCCCACCGACCGGACCGGAACGGAAGTTCCTCGGCACGGGCGAGATTGGCCTCAATCCGTTCGTCTCAACGCGCTATCAGAACGGCCGGTTCAGCGCCGGTCTGCACGTCGGGTACCTGCTGTACACCGGCGACGTCAGCGACGAGCTGAACTACAGCGCCCAGTTCATCGCTCGAGGGTCAGCTCTTTTTGCGCTGCGGCTGGAGTTCTCGGGCCGCCACTTCAAGGCCTTCAACCGAACGTACGACGACGTCCTCGTGTTCCCGGGGGTCGATGTCAACATCACCGACACGATCACCATTCGCCCGACCGGCATCTTCAACATCACGGACGAGTCGCAAGACTGGGGGGTCGGCGTCGGCATCGCCGGACAGTTGCCGGTGATATAGGTTCGTCGCGCGGGGCGCGAACGCCCTCGTCAGTACTTCACTTCCGTCAGGCAGAGGCCGTGCGCCGGCGCCGTGATGCCGGCACGCGTGCGGTCACGCGCGGCGAGGAGAGCCCGGATGTCATCCGGCCGGCGAATGCGCTGGCCGACGTCCACCAGGGTCCCGACGATGTTGCGCACCATGTGGCGCAGGAAGGCCGTCGCCTCGATCTCGTAGCGGATCAGGTCGCCGCTCCGCTGGATCTCGCTGCGCAACACGCGCCGCACCGGGTGGGCCGCATCGCAGCCGGCGGCGCGAAACGAGCTGAAGTCGTGCTCGCCCACCAGCATCGCCGCCGCCTCGGCCATGACATCGACAGCGAGCAGATGGCGGATGTGCCACGCGTAACGCCGCCAAAAGGGCGATGGCATCGAGCGGTTCCAGAGGTGGTACACATACACCCGGCTGCGCGCCGAGCGCCGCGCATCGAAGTCGTCGGGCACCTCGTCGACCGTGCGAACGGTCAGGTCCCGCGGCGTCAGCGCGTTGAGCGCGCGCAGGATGGTATCCGGAGCCAAGGGCCGCGGCGTCCGAAAACAGACCACCTGACCGCTGGCGTGGACACCGGCATCGGTCCGGCCAGCGGCGCACACCCGCGCCGGTTGGCCCAGCAACCTGGCCAACGCCTCTTCCAAGGCCGACTGGACCGTTCGCACGGTCGGCTGGATCTGCCATCCGGCAAAGTCGGTACCGTCATATTCGATCGTCAGGCGGAAGTGCATGAGCCACGAATCCGTGATCAGTGATCAGTAGTAGTGATCGGTGAACACCGCGTCCCCGCGCCGGCCCCATGCACATCGAGACGTCGCACCAGCCGCGCACGTCGAGGCGAATCACAGATAGTCGCGGACGAGGATCTCGGCGATTTGCACGGCGTTTCCGGCGCCGCCCTTGCCGCTGCCGTCGATGGCCACCCAGAAGTTCAGGCCGAAGCGAACCGTGAGATCGTCGCGGATCCGGCCCACCAGCGTCGCCTCCTGGCTGACGGCATCGATGAGCGTCGGGTAGGAGTGCGTCTGCACATCGTCCATCAGCAGGACGCCGGGCGCCGCCCGGAACAGCGCGCGGGCCGCTGCGGTATCAATGGACGCTTCGGTCTCGACATTCACGGCATACGCCTGACCGTAGAAAGTGGGGACCCGAACGCTGGTCATGGTGATCGGCAACTCTGGGAGGCCCAGCAAGCGCCGCGTCTGGGATTCCACCTGCCACTCGCCGGTCGAGATACCGGTGGCGAGAAAGTCGCCGACCTCTGGAATCACATTGAAGGCGATCCGGTGCGGGAAGATCGCGACGTCGGTCGGCTGGCCATTCATCAATTCGGCGGTCTGCCGCGAGAGCTCGTCGATCCCCTCGCGCCCCGCGCTCGATACCGGCTCGTACCCCGCGACGACGACCCGCTTCAACCCTGCCCGTTCATGCAGCGGCTTGAGCACGACGGACAACGCCACCGCCCCGACAACCGGGCTCGCCAGCAGACACCCGTGGGCGTACTTTCCGACTTCCGACGCGTTGACTTCGGGCACGATGACTGGCACCGCCGCATCGTCCGCAAAGGCACGCGTCGTGTCGATGACCATCGCCCGCTCGGCGACTGCCCGCGGCGCCCATTCCAGGGTGAGACCCGGCGTAGCGCACATGAACACGATGTCCACGCCGCGCAGGTCCGCATGCTCCAACTCGTCGACGGGCACCACGTCGTCGCCCTCGGTGCACGCCACCAACGCCTCCGCGGTATCGAACAATCGCCATTCCAGGATCGGGAACTGGCGTTCCCGCAATACCACCTGCACCTCGCGGCCGATCAGGCTGGTGGCGCCGATCACAGCAATGACACAGTGCTTCTCGTTCATGGAACCATAGTCTCGAGCCGCCGACGCACGACGGCGCCCATTTCGTGGCAGCCAACCAAGCGGCAGTTGTCCTGCTGGATGTCCGCCGTCCGCCAACCGGCATCCAGCACCTGGCCGACCGCGCGCTCGAGCGCGACCGCCGCGTGCGGCTGCCCGAGCGAGTGCTGCAACATCATCGCCGCGGAAAGTATTGCCGCCAGCGGGTTCGCCAGATCTCGGCCGGCGATGTCCGGGGCCGATCCGTGCACGGGTTCGTACATGCCCAGCTGTTCCCCGAGCTGGTTGTGCGTTTCCCCGAGCGAGGCCGACGGCAGCATGCCGAGCGATCCGGTGAGCACGGCTGCTTCGTCGGTGAGGATGTCGCCAAACATATTCTCCGTCACCACGACGTCGAAGTCTCGTGGATGCCGGAGGAGATGCATCGCCATCGCATCCACAAGCAGGTCGTGGAATTCGACATCGGGGAATTCCCGCGCCACTTCATGGGCGATCTCTCGCCACAGCCGCGAGGAGGCGAGGATGTTGGCCTTGTCCACCGATGCCAATCGCTTCCGGCGTCCGCGCGCGAGGAGAAACGCGCTGCGCACCACCCGGGCGATTTCCCCTTCCGTGTAGGCAAGCGTATCCACCGCTTCTCGACCGTGGGAGCCGGTTCGCCGTGCGCTGGGCTCGCCGAAATAGATCCCGCCCGTCAATTCTCGGACGAAAAGCAGGTCGACGCCCTCGAGCAGTGACGGCCTGAGCGAGGAGACCGGCAGCAACGCCCGGTAGACACGGATCGGACGCAGGTTGGCGAAGAGGCCGAGCCCTCTGCGCAGGCCCAGCAGCGCCTGCTCCGGGCGAATCCGACGGTTCGGGTCATCCCACTGGGGGCCACCCACCGCTCCCAGCAAGATCGCATCGCTCTCCCGCGCCAGTCGCATGCTCGCCTCGGGCAGCGCCGCTCCGTGACGCTCGATCGCTTCACCGCCGACACAGCCCTCGACCCATTTGACGCCGAAGGCGAACCGCTGCGCACACAGATCGACGCACTCGCGCGCCTGCTGAATGACCTCTGGACCAATACCGTCGCCGGGAAAAACCGCGATCGTGCCAGTCTTCTTCACGCTCCCCTCCGGGAGAGGTCACGGTGAGGGAATGAGATCATTTCACCCCCCCTCACCTCAATCCTCTCCCTGCGGGAGAGGAAGAATGTCGGAAAACCTTCGCGTGGCAACAAGAAATGACGCGTTTGTAGTTCAGGCTTGCGGGCGGGGCGCAAGCCAACACCAGACCGCGGGGGCAACCACGAGACGGGGGGATCGGATGACTCCGACGCTGGAGTCATTCGCCCCATCACCCCATCACCTCGTCTCCGCCTCTGTTGGGCAACACGCAGTGCGATCTCCGGCAGCCCCACTGTGCCTACTCTTCCCGGCGGTCCCAGTCAGGGACCCTCCCCCGCAGCACGCCGGTACCGCCGCCGCCGATCCTGCAGCTTGTTGAGCGCGTTCACGTACGCCAGCGCACTGGCCATGATGATGTCGGTGTGCACCCCGTGGCCGGTCACGGTCTGGTTGTCGTCGTCGCGGATGAGACAGGAGACCTCCCCCTGGGCCTCGGTTCCGCCCGTGATCGCGTTGACCAGGTATCGCTCCAGCTTCGGCTGGACGCCCACGATCTTCGAGATGACCTTGTAGCAGGCATCGACCATGCCGTCGCCCGTCCCGTTGGCCAGCCGCTCTTCCCCGTCCACGCGCAGCTTCACCGTGGCGTGCGGCACCGCCATGCTCGATGAGGTCACGTTGAGATACAGGAGCTCGTAGCGATCGGGCGCCCGCACGCTCCGCTCGGCCACCAGGGAAACCAGGTCCTCATCGTAGATGTTCTTCTTCTTGTCAGCGAGCGCCTTGAACTGGGTGAACGCGTCGTTCATGTCCACTTGGGTCAGATCGATCCCCAGTTCCCTGAGCCGGGCCACAAACGCGTGCCGTCCAGAATGCTTGCCGAGCACCAACCGGTTGCTTTGGAGACCGACCGACTCCGGCCGCATGATCTCATAGGTGCGCGTGTCCTTCAGCACTCCGTCCTGATGGATCCCAGCCTCGTGGGCGAAGGCATTGTCGCCGACGATCGGCTTGTTGATGGGGATCGGAATGCCGGTGATCTTCGACAGCAGCCGACTCGACGGATAGATCTGCTCGGTCACCACGCCGATCTCGACGCCCTCGAAGAGATCGGGCCGGGTCTTGATCGCCATCACGACCTCTTCCAACGAGGTATTCCCCGCTCGCTCGCCGATGCCGTTGATTGTGCACTCGACCTGTCGGGCGCCGTTGCGCACCGCCGCGAGCGAGTTGGCCACCGCCAGCCCGAGATCATTGTGACAGTGGGCGCTCCAGATCACCCCATCGCTGCCAGGGGTGCGGTCGATCAGGTATCGGATCAGCGACCCGAACTCCTCGGGCATGGCATACCCGGTCGTGTCGGGAACGTTGAGGGTGACGGCACCGGCCGCGATAACTTCGCCGAACACCTGAACCAGGTAGTCCCAGTCACTCCGTGAGGCGTCTTCGGCGGAGAACTCGATGTAGTCCAGATGCTTCTTCGCAAAGGCCACCGCCCAGCACGCTGCGTCGATGACCTCTTGGCGGCTCATCATCAGCTTCCGCTGCAGGTGCACATCCGACGTCGCGATGAAAATGTGAATGCCGGGCCGGTGCGCCTTCTCCACGCTGCGGATGGCGCGTTCGACATCCGGCTCCCGTGTCCGAGCCAGGCTGAGGACGATGGGCCGCGACACCGCCGCGGCGACTTGCGCAACCGCATCGGCATCCCCCTCGGAGGAGGCGGCGAAACCGGCCTCGATGACGTCGACCCCCAGCTTCTCGAGCTGGCGCGCAATCACAACCTTCTCGGCGACGTTCATCGTCGCGCCCGGTGACTGCTCGCCGTCACGCAAGGTTGTATCGAAGATCTGAAGCCGATTGCCGGGCAGGTTGCGATCGGCCGTCGTCTCTGTAGTTTGCACTGCACTATCAGTTGTCATCATGCACCCCGTCGTTACCAGTTCCGCGGCCTGGGGCGCGACCGCGTCAGAAAAACAAACGGGCCACGAGCTGCCTGCCCGTGGCCCGATCACTATCTGAATCACATCGCCACGGACAGTACCCCCACCCGTGGCGCCTCGTTGCGTATTTACGCCGTTCCGAACGCACCTAGCGGGAGCACAAACCGCTGTAGCGATAGGAGTAGCTCGGTGGTCGGGAAAGCGTAATTCATCGAGTCTTCTAGGTAGATGAGCCCCCCTGGCTTGTCAAGCCTTCAGTGCTTGGCGCACTCGGCGCCCCGTGCTTCGAGCGGCGCAGGAGACGGCGCCCATGGACCAGCACCGAACGCGTTGGTCCCGAGACGACATAGAGGAAGAACCCGGTAAAGAGCAGGAGCTGGGGCTCCGCAATCAGCAGGTTGAGCATGATGATGATGGCCACCAACACCCAGAACGGCTGCCGACGGTGAATGCGAATCTCCTTGAAGCTGAAGTATTTGAAGTTGCTCACCATGAGGCCCGCCAAGCCATAGACGACCAGGAGCAGCACCAGCCGCTTGTGGGTCTCGCCTTCGCCCCCGAAGTAGTAGTAGAGGAGCACGGTCGAGGCGATCATCTCCGCCGCCGCCGGAATCGGTAACCCGATGAAGTGGCGCTTCTCGACGTTGTCGTACTGCACGTTGAAACGAGCCAGCCGCAAGGCACCGCAGGTCAGATAGAGCGACGCCGCCAACCACCCCCAGGTTCCCCACGGCTCCAGCGCCCATCGGTACACGAGGATTCCCGGGGCGACACCAAATGCCACCAGGTCGCACAGCGAGTCATACTCGATCCCGAACTGAGATGTCGCCTTGGTGACGCGGGCCACGCGGCCGTCGAGGACGTCGAACACGTTCGCCGCCATGATCGCAATTGCGGCGCGCAGGAAATCGCCGCGGACGCTCGCAATGATCGAGTAGAAGCCAAAGAAGAGCCCGAACGTCGTGATCAGGCTGGGAAGCACGAAGACGCCGCGGCGAAGCGGAACCTGCATCAGGTGCCCGCCGGCGACGACGCGCATGCGCGGGGTCACTTCGTCCATTGCGCGATGACCGTTTCTCCGGCACGAGTGCGGGCACCCACGGAGATGCGCAGCGCCGCGTCGGCCGGTATGAACACGTCCACGCGTGAGCCAAACATGATGATGCCGCAACGGGTTCCGCGGGCCACGGCCATTCCGGGGCGAAGATAGCAGACAATCCGCCTCGCGATAAAGCCCGCAATCTGCACGAACGCGATTCGCCGGCCCTGCTCGTCCTCCACCACGATGGCATTCTGCTCGTTGTCGAGAGACGCCTTGTCGGCAAAGGCCCGGAAATAGCGCCCGGCGTGGTAGCGAACATCCGCGACACGACCACTGACGGGATTGCGATTGACGTGGACGTTGAGCGGGGACATGAAAATGCTCACCTGGTGCGCCCGGCAGTTCAGGAAACGCCCCTCGTCAACCGTCTCCGCCTTCAGCACCCGCCCGTCCGCAGGCGACACAATGACACCGGGGTCGATCGGGATGGCCCGTTCGGGATCGCGAAAAAAACTGAGCACGAACGCAACCAGCACCGCGCCGACGGCACCGCCAACCGGCCCGCTCAGCCACCACAACGCGACGGCCACGACGAGGGCAGCCGCAATGCGCGGGTATCCCTCACGGGCGATGAGAAGGCCGGCCCGGTGCGGACTGGTGGCGGGGATCGTCGGGGTCTCCACAGCGAAGCGACTATAGCCGAACGCGGCGCGCTACCCAACCGCTGAGCGTGCGACACCGCTGAGCGTGCGACCGGCCTCGGTCGGTTCGAGATGACACGCCCTCAGCGAGGACCCGAACCACCGCGGACCTGATCGAGATCCCGGACGGCACCGCGCGCGGCGCTGGTCGTCAGCAAGGCGTAGGCCTCCAGGGCGGACGACACCTTGCGATGGCGCTCGACCGGCTTCCACGCCTCGGCGCCACGCTCCAGCATCTGCCGCCGCCGGGCCTTGAGCACGTCCGTTTCGACGAGCAACTCGATCTGCCGCTTGTCGATGTCAATCCGGATGCGGTCGCCCTCCTCGACCAGCGCGATGGCGCCGCCGTCGGCTGCCTCCGGCGACACGTGTCCGATGCTGAGCCCCGACGTGCCGCCGCTGAATCGCCCATCGGTGATCAGCGCGCACGCCTTTCCCAGGTTGCGCGCCTTCAGGTACGACGTGGGATAGAGCATCTCCTGCATTCCCGGCCCCCCTTTCGGGCCCTCGTAACGGATCACGACCACATCGCCGGGTCGGATCTGGTCACTGAGGATGGCGCGGCAGGCGTCCTCCTGCGAGTGGAAGATCCGGGCCGGCCCTTCGAAATGCCAGATCGCCTGGTCGACGCCGGCAGTCTTGACGATACAGCCGTCGGTGGCGAGATTGCCGTACAACACCGCCAGCCCGCCGTCCTGGCTGTAGGCGTGCGCGACCTCGCGGATGCAGCCGGCGGCGACGTCGGTATCGGGCGCCGCGTAGTACTTGTTCTGCGAGAAGGCCACGATGGTGCGGACCCCACCGGGGGCCGCCAGCGCCCGCTGGCACGCGGCTTCCGTCACGGTCGGGCGCCGGATGTCGTTGGCGTCTATGGCCTCTCCGAGCGTTGCCGCGTGCACCGTGCCGACGTCGCGGTGAATGAGCCCAGCGCGATCGAGCGCCCCGAGAATCGTGAAGATGCCGCCGGCGCGGTTGACGTCCTCGACATGATAGGCTGACGAAGGTGCCACCTTGCAGATGTTGGGCACCCGGCGCGACAGCCGATCGATGTCGCGCATCGTGAACGGCACGCCCGCCTCGTGCGCGATGGCGAGCAGGTGCAGCACGGTATTGGTCGAACCGCCCATGGCGATGTCGAGCGTCATGGCGTTCTCGAAGGCCGCGGACGTCCCGATGCTGCGCGGCAAAACACGCTGGTCGTTCTCCACGTAGTAACGCCGTGCCAGGGCCACGACGAGCCGGGCGGCCGCTTCGAACAACTGCCAGCGCGCCGCGTGCGTCGCCAACACGGTGCCGTTGCCGGGCAGCGCGAGACCGAGCGCCTCGTTGAGGCAGTTCATGCTGTTCGCGGTGAACATGCCCGAGCAGGATCCGCAGGTCGGGCAGGCGGAGCGCTCGGTGTCCAGCAGCGCCTGGTCCCCCACGCGGCTGTCGCCGGCCTGTACCATCGCATCGATGAGGTCGATCTTCGCGAGCGGTTTGCCCTCGGCGTCGTGGGTGCCGACCGACGTGCCGGCCTCCATCGGCCCGCCGGAGACGAAGACGGTGGGGATGTTGAGCCGCATCGCGGCCATGAGCATCCCGGGGGTGATCTTGTCGCAGTTCGAGATGCACAGGAGTGCGTCGGCCACGTGCGCCTCGACCATGTACTCGACGCTGTCCGCGATCAGGTCGCGGCTCGGGAGCGAGTACAGCATCCCCCCGTGCCCCATCGCGATGCCGTCGTCGATGGCAATGCTGTTGAACTCCACGCCGTAGCCGCCCGCCGCGTCGATCACCTGCTTCGCCCGCTGCCCGACGTCATGCAGGTGCACGTGCCCCGGCACAAACTGGGTGAAGCTA
>Ga0316622_100000234_pt1 | contig 29989 bp, 15 predicted proteins | sample OWC_Aug_OW2_C1_D_FD_207646 | JGI IMG/M metagenome (GOLD analysis project Ga0316622, IMG submission 207646) | Wetland soil microbial communities from Old Woman Creek delta, Ohio, United States - OWC_Aug_OW2_C1_D5_C | ecosystem: Environmental > Terrestrial > Soil > Wetlands | place: USA: Ohio... | reverse complement strand
GCGCCCTCCCGGCGCAGGCGTGGTCCACCTGGCCAAAGGCTGGTGAAGCTCACCAACGCGTCGAAGAAACCGAAAGCAATATATCGCGGTGTAGGGTTCTGCCCCTCCGGTGGGAGACATGGACAACAGGCCCTTGAGCCTTAGGTCCCTGGCGGTCTTGGCCTTCGTTCTGCTGGCATTGGTCGCGGGCGCCGCGAGCGCGGCCCCGGTCCTGAACATACAAGGTGAGGTGCAGGTGCACTTCCTCATCAACGATGACCAGCGCACCCGCGCCGTCAGCGTCGACGACGAGGTCATCGTCGTGGCCAATGTCGTCAACACGGGCATGACGGACCTCAGCGAGAACCTCACGATGTGGATCGGCGACCCCTCGCCCGGGGGAGTGGTGGAGCTCAACGCCACCCAGCACATCACGGTGGCTAGCGGCTCCGAGCTCAAGGTCGAGTTCGAGTGGACGCCCAACCACAGCACCCCCAAGGACGAGCCGTACCTCATCCGCGCAATCGTCGGCCCGGTGGAGCTCCACGTGACGACCGACGGCGACAGGGCCGAGGTCTTCGTCGGCTCTGGTGCGGAGGAGTCGTCGCTCATCCTCATCGTCCCCATCGCCTCCATCCTCGGCATCCTCTTCGCGCTCGGCATGGCGATGTGGGTGCTGCGCCAGAAGGGCGGCTCGGCCAAGATGCAGGAGGTCTCCGACGCCATCCGCGAGGGCGCGGACGCGTTCCTGAAGCGCCAGTACACGACCATCTTCATGCTCACCGCCGTGCTCGCGTTCGTCATCCTGGGCGTCGTCGGCGCGACCGTCGACTTCGGGACTGGCGGCCGCATCGCGGGCGCGTTCGTGTTCGGCGCGGTCTGCTCGGGCATCGCGGGCTACGTAGGCATGTACGTGTCCGTGCGCGCCAACATCAAAGTCGCCCAGGCCTCCCGCGAGGACGCCAACCGCGCGCTGCAGATCGCGATGCGCGGCGGTGCGGTCACGGGCTTCATCGTTGTTGCGATGAGCCTCCTTGGCGTGGCGGGCCTCTACTACGTGTACGGCTACGGCACGGACCCGCGCCTGACGCCCTTCCTCATCGTGGGCTTCGGCTTCGGCGCCAGCTTCGTGGCGCTGTTCGCCCAGCTCGGGGGCGGCATCTACACGAAGGCGGCCGACGTGGGCGCCGACCTCGTGGGCAAGGTCGAGGCGGGCATCCCCGAGGACGACCCCCGCAACGCGGCCGTCATCGCGGACCTCGTGGGCGACAACGTTGGCGACTGCGCGGGCCGCGGCGCGGACCTTTTCGAGTCCACGGCGGCCGAGAACATCGGCGCGATGATCCTCGGCGTCGCCCTCTACCCTTACTTCGGCGTCAACGGCATCATGTTCCCGCTGGTCGCGCGCAGCTTCGGGCTGTTCGCGACGATGGTGGGCATCATGCTCGTGCGCCTGCGCGGCGACGAGGACCCGCTCAAGGCCATGTACAGGGGCTACTACGCCACCGCGGTCCTGGCGGCCATCTTCTTCGGCGTCTCGACCAACATCATGCTCGGCGAGCACTGGTTCAACTTCTTCATGGCCGGCATGGTGGGCATCGTGGCGTCGATATTCATCCTGCTCATCACGCTCTACTACACCGACAGGGACTACCGGCCGGTCCAGGAGATCGCCAAGGCCTCCACGACCGGCGCCGGCACCAACATCATCACGGGCATGTCGGTGGGCCTGGAGTGCACCGCGCTCCCGGCCGTCCTGCTGGGCGTGGCCCTGGTGGTCTCGTTCAAGCTGGGCGCGCTCACCGACCTGCCCAATGGCGGCCTCTACGGGACCGCGATGGCCACCATGGGCATGCTCTCGACGGCCGCCTACATCCTGGCGATGGACACCTTCGGCCCCATCACCGACAACGCGGGCGGCATCAACGAGATGTCGGGCGACTCCCCCAAGGAGGCCGAGAAGATCACCTCCCGCCTCGACGCCATCGGCAACACCACCAAGGCGCTGACCAAGGGGTACGCCGTGGGCTCCGCGGGCCTGGCCGCGTTCCTGCTGTTCTCGGCCTACCTCGACGAGGTGACCAAGTACACCGGGACGGTCTTCTCCGTCATCGACATCGCCAAGGTCGAGGTGTTCGTTGGCGCGCTCATGGGCGCGATGCTGGTGTACCTGTTCTCCGGCTTCGCCATCCGCGCCGTCGGCAAGACCGCCTCGTACATCATCGAGGAGGTGCGCCGGCAGTTCCGCGAGATACCCGGCATCATGGAGGGCACCGCCAAGCCCGACTACGCCAGGTGCGTGGACATCACGACCACCGGGGCCCTGAAGACCATGGTCGTGCCCGGCGTGCTCGCTGTCGCGGTCCCCATCGCCACGGGCCTCATCGTGAAGTTCGCCTACGCGGACGCGCCCGGCTCGCCCGGCGCCGAGTCCGTGGCGGCCCTGATGATGGTGGGCACCATCGCCGGCGTGATGCTCGCCAACCTCATGAACAACGGAGGCGGCGCCTGGGACAACGCCAAGAAGTACATCGAGGAGGGCAACTACGGCGGCAAGCGCAGCGAGGCGCACAAAGCCGCCGTCGTCGGCGACACCGTGGGCGATCCCTTCAAGGACACGGCCGGTCCGAGCCTCCACGTGCTCATCAAGATGCTGGCGACGGTCACGCTCGTGTTCGTGGTGCTCTACATCTGAGCGCGCGGCCGGGGCCGTCCCGGGCCCCTCCAGGCATGACGGCGACCGCGGTCCAGCGCGGTCCATCCCCCCACCGGAGGGCCACCGGCCCACCCGGCTGGGGACGGCCCGGGCCTGCGGCAGACGAAGCACTGGAGAGCGGACCGCGGCCGGGCGAGGGGCGCCGTGGCCCCTAAACGTCATAATTAAATATACGTAAGCGCGTGGCCTGTATCAGCCTCCGGAGGGCTTCTCATGGGAATGAAAGAGATGGTATCCCTATTGGTCAAGATAGTGCTGCTCATACTGGCGGCGCTCGCGATCATCTTCGGCTTCTTCTGGGACTCGGTCAACTCCCAGAGCCAGCGCATCGAGTTCAACAGCGCAGGCAAGGGCATGCCCGACGACGGGTTCTACACGCCCATGTACGACCCCTGGACGACGGTGCGCATCGAGGTCTCGGCCGACGAGGAGGTCGAGGTCCAGCTGTACGCCAGTCACTACAGGGGCGGGAAGCTCTCCAAGGACGCCTCGAACAACACCGTCTACCGCGACGAGTGGCTGGCGGCGGGCGAGGAGTCGGAACGCACGGGCACTTCCGTGGAGCTCAAGGACTTCTCCCGCACATCGGCCTACTACTGGGTCAAGGTGCTCCAGCCCGGCACGTCGATACCCTCGGACTCCGACTACACCATCAAGATAAAGGCCAAGACCATCGACATGGGCCTCATCGGCCTGGGCGTCCTGCTCTACGCCCTGTTCCTCATGTGGGGCGTGCTCGAGACGACCAATGGCGTCTTTGCCATGCTGAAGGCCGGCGTGCCCGTGAAGGGCGAGGCCCAGGCGGCCGGCCTCGAGGCGCTCCTCGAGCCCACCGCACCGGCTCCGGCGGCCGCGCAGGGCGCCCCGTCCTCGTACGAGTCGCTCTACGGCGCACCTGCGCCCAGGCAGGCGCCGCCCGCGCCCCCGCAGGCGCGCGCGCCCGAGCCGCCCGCGTACGCGGTGCCCCAGCCCGCCTACCAGCCGCCGCCCGCGCCACAACCCTACCAGCCGCCACCGCCGGCGCCCCAGGCCCCGGTCTACGCGGCAGCCCCGACCTACCCGGTCGCCCCGGCCTACCAGCCAGCGCCCCCCATGCCAGCGTACGCCCAGCCCGCGTACGCCGCGCCGCCCCCGCCGCCGGCGGCCCCGCCGGCGAGGGAGCCGGTCTCCAAGGTGCGGTGCCCAGCGTGCAAGTCCATCGTGCCCATCTACACGACGGAGCGGCCGACCCCCATCGAGTGCCCCGTCTGCGGCAAGAAGGGCATGATCCGATAGATGGGGGACGCCCCCCCAGGGATGCGACGGGCAGTCGCCCCGTCGCAAGGGTCGACGCCCTCCCGGAGGTCACTCGCCATCGGGCGGCAGCCCTGCGCGCACGCGGTCCATGATGCTAGCGAGCCGCCTCTCCATGCCCTCGACGTGCGTGCCGGCCCAGTAGACGCGGCCGCACCGCGGGCACCTCCAGAACTCGGAGGTGCGCGCGAGAACGCCGGGCGGCACGCGGTCGCGGACATCGTCGACCTCGGCGTCCTCGATGGGCACGTTGCACACCAGGCACCGGCTCAATGGCTCCCCCTGCAGCGCGCCCGGGACCGCCGAGAGCACCTGCAGCAGCTGCTCCTCCAGCGCGTCCGAGGGGACGTGCAGCCCGTTGGCGCCGCATCGCCTCGCGAGGTCCTTGTCGCGGGTGAGCACGAGCCTCCCTGCGCGGGCGACCCCCACCAGCTCGTCGTCCCCCATGCCCGCTGCGTAGCCGCAGTCGACGCCCGCGACGCGAAGCCACTTCGCGAGCGTCCCCAGCATGGCGTCCGCCATCAGCGGCGGCGCGGAACGGCGTACCTCACCCAGAGCCCATCACCCAGCCGCTCGCACGAGAGCATCTCGAGCCTCACGGCGGTCGCGAGGTCGGGCACGCCCCGGCCGCCCGCCGGGGTGGGCGCGCCCTCCCCGCCTATCACGAGGGGGCCTATGTAGACCGAGTACTCGTCCACTAGCCCCGCCTCGAAGAACGACCATATGACGGTCGAGCCGCCCTCGACCATGAGATGGCGCACCCCGCGCCCGTGAAGGTCGGCCATCAGCAGCCGGAGGTCGACCAGGGGCCCCCTGCCGAGGGCGACGACCTGCGCCCTCCCGCGCAGCCTCTCGGCGAGCGCGGGCGCCGAGGCCTCGACGGTCACGACGAGGGAGGGGCCGGGCGAGGCGAGGAACCTCGCCCCTGGCGGCGTGCGGCCGGTCGCGTCGAGCACGACCTTGAGCGGAGGGCGCGCGTCCGGCACGCGGTCGGGGCTCACGTGGAGCTTGGGGTCGTCCGCGAGCACGGTGCCCACCCCGACCAGCACAGCGTCCGAGCGCGCCCGCATGCCATGGACGCGCACCAGGTCCTCCTCGCAGGAGATGTCCGCGGGGCACCTGCCGGGCAGCCCGATCTTGCCGTCCGCGGACATCGCGCAGTTCACAACGACGAGGGGGCGGCCAACATGGCCCTCCCCTTCCGCCGGCTCCGCCATGTGCGCCCCTAGGCCTTGCCGGCCCTTTAAGCTTGCGCGAGCGCGCGCGCGAGGGACATGGTGCTGCACGGCGCTCGGGGGTCCCGGTGGCGTGCCCGAACGTCACGGGAAGGTATTTCTATTGAGACGTTGGTTCGACCTCCAGGCATGTTGAGAGGAGGCAATGGCTTGAGCGACATCCGCATCTACGAGCTCAAGAAGACGAATCTACGCGGCGCCACCGTTATCGACGGTTTCCCCAGCATCGGCCTGGTCAGCTCCATCGTCGCCAACTACCTCGTCAACGCACTCGAGCTCGAGCAGGTCGGCATCATGGACTCCAACTTCTTCCCGTCCATCTCGCTCATCCGCAAGGCGCAGCCCCTGAACACCGTGCGCATCTACGCGAGCGAGCGCGTCTCCGGCCACGACGAGGACGAGATCGACCAGATCGTCGTGTTCATCTCCGAGTTCCAGCCCCCGCCGAACCTCATCCGGCCCATCGCCTCCGCCATGCTCGACTGGATACAGGAGCAGCGGTGCAGCCTCCTCGTCTCGCCCGAGGGCCTGGTCATCGAGCGCGGCGACGAGGAGGAGGGCGAGGGCGGCGGCGCCGAGGAGGGCGGGGCGGGCCCCGGCGGGCAGATGGCGGCCAACGACATCGAGCCCAACGGGCGCAACATCGACCTCTACGGCGTGGGCTCGACCCCGGCGGCCATGAAGATACTGCAGGACCACAACATCCCGATGTTCCAGGACGGCGTCATCACGGGGGTCGCTGGCGTGCTGCTCAACGAGGGCAAGCGCCGGGACTTCAACGTGCTGAGCCTGCTCGCGGAGGCGCACTCCAACTACCCCGACGCCCGCGCGGCCGCCAACATCATCGAGGTCCTGGACAGATTAGTGCTCAACATCCACATCGACCCGAAGCCCCTCTACAAGGAGGCCGAGGCCATAGAGATGCAGATCAAGAGCATCCGCAGCCAGGCCAAGACATCCAAGGTGCTCAAGGCCCCGCCCCAGCCCCGCATGTACGGCTGAGGCCCCACGCAGGAGGCCCTTGGGACCGCGCCCCATCCCCTCCCCCATCATCCCCCGCATCCCCCGCATCGACCGACCCCCTCCCCGCCTCCCTGCGCCCGGTTGTGTCGCGTACGGCGATTTTCTACGGAGCCAGGATGCACGAAATCGCGCCGACGTTTTACAAAAACTTTAATAAGGGCACCGCAATACTCTCGCCGAGGTAGTTTGGATGCCAGACCTCAGGCTAGCAAAGGCAGTACTCTGGACAGTCGCGGTGCTCGCTCTGCTCGGCGTCATGGCCGCAATCATCGCGGAGGAGGCCGACGCGGTCGAGTCAATCACGCTGTCCATTTCGGGCTCGGACACGCAGTCCGCGACCCCGGGGAACTCGGCGACTTTCAAGATAAACATCACCAACGTCCTCACGGCGACGTCGCTCACCGTCAACCTCACCAAGTCGTCCTCGCCGACCGGCTGGACCGCGCAGCTGAGCCAGACCTCGCTCAGCCTCACGCCGCAGCAGACCAAGTCCGTGACGCTCACCGTGGGCGTTCCCAGCGACGCCACGGCCGACAACGTCGGACAGCAGATCACCGTCACCGCCTCGCCCGACTACGGCGACACCGAGCAGATGACCACCACGACGAAGGTCTCGCAGGTCTACGGCATCCAGACCTACTCCTCCCCCCTGCTCAAGCACACCATCGGCGGCACCGGCATCACGTTCACCGTCAAGGTCAACAACACGGGGAACGGCCAGGACAACGTGGCCATCACCCACTCGGGCGAGCCCTCGGGCTGGACCGTCACCCACGTCTCGTCCGTGAGCGTGCCCGCGAACGGCTCCAGGGAGGTGTCGGTCAGCATCGTCCCGCCCTCCGGCGCCGTCGCGGGCACCTACCAGACCACCTTGAAGGCCACCGCGGGCGACGCGGTCAAGTCCGACCAGGTCACCTTCGTCATCATCATCGACCCCAGGTACGGGCTCACGCTCTCGTCCGCTGACGTGAGCAAGTACGTCACGCCCAAGGTCGCGGCCTACTACAGCATGAACCTCACCAACACCGGCAACGCCGACGACACCGCGATGATCTCCATCGAGGGCATCCCGAGCGGCTGGACGGTGCTGCCCACATCGAACCCCGTCTCGCTGTCGCCGGGACAGACCAAGGCCTTCCAGATACTGGTCACGGCCCCCTCGACCGCGCTCGCGGGCACGCAGTACCAAATCAAGGTCAAGGCGTCGTCCTACGGCAACACGAGCATCGTGCGGGACTTGACCATCAACGCCGTCGTCAACCAGGTCTACGACCCGCGCGTCGCGCCGGTCGTGAACACGAAGGTCGTGTCGCCGGGCTCGTCGGTCACGTTCAAGGTGAACGTCACCAACAACGGCAACGGCAACGACACGGTGGACCTCGGCGTCTCCGGCGTGCCCGCCGGCCAGGGCTGGGTGTACAACTTCAACCCCACCTCGGTCACGCTCACGCCAGGGCAGACGAAGTCAGTGGACCTCTCGTTCTCCCTAGGCTCGCAGGCCGCCTACGGGGACACGCAGGTGACCGTGAGGGGCACCTCCCACGGCACCACGACCTCGGGGTCCGCCACCATCATCGTCTCCGTCACCCAGTTCTACAACCTCGCCCTGGTCCCCGACGGGGCGGCCACGAAGCGCGTCGACCCCGGCGCCGCCGTCACCTTCAACTTCAGCATCACCAACACCGGCAACGGCCCCGACGACATCACCTTCTCGGTCATCGGGCTGCCGTCCACCTGGGTGAGCTACTTCTCGAGGACCACGGTCTACAACCTGGCCTCCAACGTCACCCAGACCACCATGCTCACGCTCGAGGTCCCGTCGACCGCCCGCGCCAGCACCTACAGGTTCGACGTCCGCGCCGTCTCCGAGGGCAACTCGTCCGTGTTCAAGACTGTCAGGAACGTCACCGCCATCGTCAACCAGCTCTATAACGTGGACCTCTACACCGAGGTGACGTACCTCAAGGGCGAGTCCACCGCCGGCGCCACGATGGACATCGTCGTCACGAACACAGGCTCGGGCGAGGACAACGTGACCATGACCGTGCCCTCCACCTACGTGACGTGGGTGACGTTCAACATCACCACCGTCAAGCTCGGGGCGGGCGCGTCCTCGACCGTGAAGGCGACCATCGCCCCACCGGCCACGCAGCCGATGGGCACGGTGTCCATCTCCATCCGGGGCGCCTCCAAGGGCAAGCCCACGGTCTACGACGAGGTCACCTTCTCGTTCGAGGTCCTGCAGACCTTCAAGCCCGAGCTGACCGCGGTCGAGCCCACCATACACAAGAAGCCTGGCGAGACGGCCACCTTCTCGATGGTGCTCAAGAACGGGGGCAACGGCCCCGACACCTACAAGGTCAACTTCACCGCGAACCCCCGGTCGCTTGCGACCCACACGCTCGTCTCGCCCTTCGTCCCGCTCAACCAGGGCGCGACCAAGAGCTTCACGGTGAGCGTGACGCTGCCGGCCGACGAGCCGGTCGGCGACCTCGTATTCGTGCTCCTCGCGACCTCCCAGAACAAGACGACGGCGATGAACAGCATCTCACTCACAGTCGTCGTCGACCCCGTCTACGGGCTGGTCTTCTACAGCTATGACCTCAACGCCACCGCCCAGCCCACCGACAGCGCGGCCGTCGAGCTGCGCATCGAGAACCTGGGCAACACCGTGGACACGTTCGCGCTCAAGGCCACCGGCCAGTACTACAGGTGGGTCAGCTTCAGGGACAACCCGGTTTCCGTGCCGCGCGCCGACGAGACCATCTTCGACGCGACCATCACCGTCCCCGACGACGACAAGGTCACCCTGGGCACCTACTTCATCAACGTGACCGCGACCTCCACGCACGACGCGACCAAGACCAAGACGCTCGAGCTCATGGTCGAGGTCAAGCACAAGGAGGACGTCGACGTGACCATCGCGGACTCGATCCGCAGCAGGTCGACCGACCCCGGCGGCACGGTCGTTTACAAGCTCACGGTCCGGAACGAGGGCCTCAAGCAGCACGTGGTCAACATCGCGGCGTCCGGCACGTACAAGGAGTGGGTGACGCTCAGCAAGACCACGGCGCTCCTCGCCGCGAACGCCACGATGGAGGTCAACGTCACAGTCGCTGTCCCCAAGGGCCAGGCGCCGGAGACCTTCGACACCACGGTCACGGCCACCCTCGACGACATGACCCAGCGCACGGACAGCGCCGTGCTGTCCACGACCATCAACCGCATCTACGGCGTCGTGGTGCAGCTCAACGTGACCACCTCCTCCGGCCTCCCCGGCGTGGCGGACAGGGTCACGTTCAACGTCAACAACACCGGCAACGCGCGCGACACCTTCACCATCGCGGCCGACGCGTGGAGCTCATGGGTGACGCTCTCGCCGTCCCAGGTCACGCTAGACGCTGGGGCGAACCAGAACGTGACCGTGACCGTAAGGGCGCCCAGCGACCCGCTAACGCGCAAGGGCTTCTACCACATCAACGTGTCCGCCACCTCGAAGGCGAGCACCTCCACCACGGCCAAGGCGCAGCTGCGCCACGAGGTGGAGCAGGTGTTCTCCCTCGTGGCCAAGGTCGCCCCCTCGGCCAGGTCGGTCGACCCCGGCACGACCGCAACGTACGACGTCACGATCACCAACAAGGGCAACGGGCTCGACAACTTCACTTTCACGATCGGGGGCGCGAGGAAGGCCTGGGGGAAGATGGCCAAGTCCCAGGTCAGCATCGACGCCGGCAAGGACGGCGTCGTCGTGTTCTCGGTGCGCGTGCCCGCGAACCAGCCCGTCGAGACCGCGGTCATATGGGTGCTCGTGTCCTCCACGGGCGAGCCGACCGTCAACGTCACCCTCTCGACGACCACCACGGTCCTGCCATTCTACGGCGTCGAGCTCACCGTGACCCAGGACCTGCTGCCTGCCTTCCCGGGCAGGACCGCCGTGTTCGCGCTCAAGGTCAAGAACACCGGCAACTCCAACGACACCTTCAGCTTCGACATCTCCGGCCCCCAGTCCAGCTGGATGGCCGCCCTCGTGCCGCAGGCGGTCGGCCCCGGCAGCGTGGCCGCCATCGACGTCACCGTGACCCCGCCGTCCGACGCGCGCAACGGCCAGTACACGTTCACCATCAACGCCTCCTCCGAGACACAGGGCGATGCGTACAACATCATCACCCTGAGGGTCAGCATCAACGTCTACCACGGGCTGCTGCTCGAGCTCGACAAGACCGGCATCGAGACGCGCCCCAACGTGACGGAGCGCGTGGTGCTCTCGGTTGACAACAAGGGCAACGTGAACGACACGTTCGACCTGCGCCCCCTCGGGACCTACGCCTCGTGGGTCACGCTCTCGAACGCCTCCGTGACGGTGGTGCCGGGCGCCACCGGCATCAGCGTCGCCACGATCCGCGTGCCCTCCAACCTCACGAGCGGCATCTACGCGATCAGGTTCGAGGCCAAGTCCAGGGCGGGCGGCAACGTCTCCGAGGTCGAGCTGCCCATCAGCATCCAGCTGACCCACGGGGCCGTCCTCCTCAGCGCGAGGACCGCGACCCCCGCGGCGCCCAACACCACCATCCTGCTCGGCGCGAGCCTCAAGAACACCGGCAACACCCTCGACACCTTCGACCTCGAGGTGAGGCAGCTCCCATCGGACCTCTGGACATACACGCTGCCCTTCGCGCAGAGCCGCCTCGCGCCCGGCGCGACGGTCTTCTTCAACATCACCGTCGACGTGCCGGCCGGCCTGCGGGCGGGCACCTACCAGCTGCTGCTGCGCGCGACCTCGCGCGGCGCCCCCGCCCCGGCACCGTTCGCGAGCGTGGCGCTCAACGTCACCATCGGCTTCGCCGTCAGCACGGTAGGCCCTGACGACGTCACGACCATCGCCCCGGGCTCGTTCAGGGCCGTCAAGGTACTCGTGAAGAACGACGGCCTCGGCCTCGACACGTTCACGCTGAAGGCCGAGGACCCCAACGCCGCGTGGGTGCTCATCGAGCCTGGCACGCTGGTGCTGGGCCCCGGCGACTCGACCACGGTCGACGTCACCGTCTCGCCGCCCACGGACGCCCTGGCGGGGAGCTACACGCTCAAGGTCCGGGCGACCTCGGTGGGCGACCGCACGGTCAGCTCCGTGTCCGACGTCCGCGTGAGGGTCTCGCAGGTCTTCGCAGTCGAGATCACCCCCGGGGAGCTGGACCTGACCGGTGCCCAGGGCGGCACGGTCACGGCCACGTTCACCGTGCACAACGGTGGCAACGGCGACGACACGGTCTCGCTCGGCGTGCGCGGCGTGACGGGGGCCAGGTTCGACGCGACCCTCAACGCGACGACCCTGCTGCTCAAGGCACGGCAGGACGCGTCCTTGAAGCTCACCGTCAAGGTCGAGTCGACCGCGCTCGCGGGCGACTACGAGCTGTTCATCGACGCCCTGTCCAGCGGGACCACGGGCGCGTCGGACTCGTCCTCGGTCTTCTTCTCGATACCGACCGTGCACAAGGTCGACGCGCTCACCGCCAGCGGCTCGCCATCGGCGACCGTCACCGTCGGCTCCGGGCAGTCGCAGCAGCTCACGGTCGAGGTGTTCAACCACGGCAACGCGGTCGACACGTTCTCGGTGTGGGTCAACTCGACGACGGTCGCGACATGGGTCGAGCTCGACTCGACGGACCTCACGCTCGAGCCGGGCGAGTCGGCACTCGTCCAGGCGACGGTCTCGGTGCCGCAGCTCGCGGTCGCGGGGACATACCGGTTCGACGTGGCCGTCCTGTCCACGAGGGGCTCGACGACCGACGCGGTCGCGGTCACTCTCGTCGTGAGCGCGTACCACAGCGTCTACCTCACGGCGGACTCGTCCTCGATCACCGTCAACCCCAAGGCGGGCCAGGACGCGACGTTCGACATCACGGTCCACAACGACGGCAACACCAAGGAGGTCGTCACGCTCGACGTGACGGCCCCCTCCGGCTGGGGCCAGCCCGAGGTCGACCCAGAGGCGGTCACGGTCGAGGCGTTCACGACGGCGAGCATGACGCTCACCTTCAAGGCCGTCGTCATCCCGACGACGGCCGCCGAGACCAATGCCATCGAGGTCGTGGCCCAGTACGCCGAGGACTCCCCGGTGCTCAATCTGATGGTCACCGTCCTCAAGGCCAAGATAGCCATCTCCGGCGGCGACATCGTGTTCAGCAGCCCCAATCCCAAGGTCGGGGACACGGTCCAGGTCAGCGTGACCGTGCGCAACACGGGCATCGTCGACTCCACGTCGCTGAGCGTGGTGCTCCTCGTCGGCAGCGTCGAGTCCGCGAGCACCTCGGGCCTCGTGGTGAAGGCCGGCGGCTCCGAGACCATCAACCTCAACTGGGAGGTCACGGAGGACGTCGCGGGCACGACGCCCAACATCGAGGTGCGGGTGCGCGAGGCCGACCTCACCGTGCGCGCCGCCTCTCCGCCGACCGTGCAGGAGGCCGAGGGCGGCATCATGGCGACGCTCAAGGACCTGGGCTTCACGACCACGCTCGTCATCGGCCTCATCCTGGGCATAGTCCTGGGCCTCATCCTCGTAATCATCGTCCGCAGGCGGTACGTGCGCCGCGTCGATGCGGCGCGCGCCGCGGGGGTCGCCGAGGGCATGTCGATGGCCGGCGAGGCCAAGAAGGCCAAGCCCGCCCCGCCGGGCGCCGGGAAGGAGGAGGAGGGCGAGGGCGAGCCCGAGGACGAGGGCCTGGGCGAGGAGGGCGAGGAGGGCGGCGAGGTCGCAACCGAGGAGGAGACCCCCATGGAGGAGGCCGCCCCCGAGGTCCCGCCCGTCACCGTCCAGTGCCCGCGGTGCAGCACCATCAACAAGGTCACGACCGCCCAGAGGCCCTACGAGTTCCGCTGCAAGCAGTGCTCCGCGCTGCTGCGGCTGAGCAAGTGAGGCCGTGCGGGCGGGCCTGCTCGGGCCCGTCCGTCGCGCCCGCGCGCGCGGACGCCACGGGCCCCTAGGGGGGGAGACCGGACGGACTACCGGAAGCTGGCCGAGGCCTACGCGGCCCTCGAGGCCACCACCAAGAGGCTCGAGATGCGCGACATCATGGTGGGCCTCTTCAAGTCCACGCCCCCCGACCTCATGGACCGGGTGGTCTACCTCACCCAGGGCACGCTCGGCCCCGACTACGACAGCCCCAGGCTCGGCCTGGGCGAGAAGCTTGTGGCCAAGGCGGTCGCGTCCACCGCGGGCACGACCGAGGGGGCGCTCGAATCCATCATGCGGCAGGAGGGGGACCTCGGCCTCACGGCCGAGCGCGCGCTCGCCCAGGCCGGCGCGCGCCAGGTCGTGCTCTTCCGCGAGCCGCTCACGGTCGCGCGCGTGTTCGACGCGCTGCTCCAGGTCGCCCGGGCCGAGGGAGCGGGCTCCACGGAGCGTCGCATCCGGCTCCTCCAGCAGCTGCTGATGGACGCCGACCCCCTGAGCGCGCGGTTCATCGTGCGCACGGTCGTGGGCAAGCTGCGCCTCGGCGTCGCGGACATGACCATGCTGGAGGCGCTGGAGAAGGCCTTCCTGTGGGCGACGGACGAGACCCGGGTCATGGGCGCGAGGAAGGCAGTCGAGGAGGCGTACAACGTCCACCCCGACCTGGGCGCCATCGCCCTGGCCGTGGCCAAGGGCGGCCAGGCCGCCATCGCGGGAATAAGGCTCCAGGTGGGCGTGCCCGTCCAGCCCATGCTCGCGGAGCGGCTGGGCTCGGTCGAGGAGATCCTCGGGAAGATGGGCGGCCGGGCCGCCTTCGAGTACAAGTACGACGGCATGCGCATCCAGGCCCACGTGGGCCCGGGCGGCGTCCGCCTCTTCTCGCGGAGGCTCGAGCCCATCACGACGCAGTTCCCCGACGTCGTGTCGCTGCTCGGCGGGGCCCTCGGGGGGCACGAGGCCATCCTGGAGTTCGAGGCCGTGGTGCACGACCCCTCCACGGGGGAGCTCATGCCCTTCCAGGAGGTCAGCCACCGCAGGGGGCGCGTGCACGGCGTCCAGGAGTCCGTAGAGGACTACCCGCTGGTGCTCTTCGCCTTCGACGCGCTGCTCCTCGACGGCCGTGAGCTGATGAGGGAGGCGTTCGAGAGCCGGCGCGCGGCCCTTGAGGCCCTCCTCGCGGGCGCGGACGCGTCGCGCGTGCGACCATCGACGCTCGCCTGGGTCAGCGACCCCAAGGAGGGCGAGGACTTCTTCCTGCGCGCGCTCGAGGCGGGCTGCGAGGGCATCATCGCCAAGTCCGCGGGCGAGGGCACGGCCTACCGCGCGGGCGCGCGTGGCTGGCAGTGGATAAAGTACAAGCGCGACTACAAAGGAGAGATGACCGACACGGTCGACCTGGTCGTGGTCGGGGCGTACGCGGGCGCGGGCAAGCGCACCGGCTACTACGGCGCGCTGCTCATGGCGTGCCGCGCCGAGGGCGAGGAGGGCGGCTGGGAGTCGGTGTGCAAGCTCGGCACAGGCTTCAAGGACGAGGACCTCAGGGCCCTCCACGCCCGCCTGTCGGCCCTCGCGCTCAAGCGCCCCCCGAGCGGGCTGCGGAGCGGCCTCGAGCCCGACTTCTACATAGAGCCCAAGGTCGTGCTCGAGGTCCTCGGTGCCGAGGTGACGCTCAGCCCGGTGCACAGGTGCGCCTTCGGGCGCGTCCGGAAGGGCGCGGGGCTCGCCATCCGGTTCCCCAGGATGGTGCGCGTGCGCGACGACAAGGGCCCGGAGCAGGCCACGACCACGGCCGAGGTCCTCGAGATGTACCAGAGGCAGCCGAAGAAGGCCGAGTGAGGCCATCCGTGCTCCGGTCCTGGCAGGCACACTGCACCGTGAGCCCGGTCATGGTCCGATGGCCAAGTGGGCGATTTCACGCTGCGCCCGCGCGCCCGCTCATACCCCTTGGAACGAGCTGAGGCCCAGCATCGCGATGATGAGCGCGACGAAGACGAACACGATGATGCCCACCACGATGTACGCGATGAAGACCACGCCCACGGACTTCCCCCAGGACACATCGTTGGCGACCGATACCGCGTGGCCCTGCACCCACAGGGACCAGACGAGGCCCACGGCCGCGAGCGAGAGCGAGGCGACCGCCAATCCGAGGATTGACCAGGCGGTCGCGTCCCAATCGCTGTACACGGCGACCGAGATGGCCCCCATGACGGTGGTCGTGAGCACGCCCATGACGAGCCCTGGCATCGCCGCGTAGCCCAGGAGGCCGATGGTCTTCGGCAGGCTCGGCCTCAGCGTGGTCGGGGTGCCCCTCAGCAGCGCGTGCACGAGGTGGCACACGCCCAGGAACACGGCGAGGGACGTCGCGACGGTGATGCCGAAGGTCACGAGGGCGATGCGCTCCCCGAGCGAGGCGAACACGTCGATACCGGTCGACTCGGCCTCCGACAGCACCGTGAGGTTGAGCCCGAGGACCACGAGCCCCTCGACGAGGGTGAGCATCACAAAGACGAGAGCGCCGATCCGAGCGTCCGTGTGCCCGTAGAGGTCACGGAACGCGTCCCTGGGCCTGAACATCACGCGCACCAGCGCGCCCAGGTCGATGCGCGGGGCGTCCTCGGGCCTCTCGTAGAGGCCCGGGTGGTTGCTGGGGAGCGGCGGCATGGCAAACGGATAGGGATAGGGATAGGCATAGGAGTACGGGATGGGATAGGGCGCCGGGTACGGAGATGGGTATGGGTATGGGTATGGGTATGGGTACGCATACTGCGGAGGGTACTGGTAGTAGCTCGCCGCCCCGTAGGGGGCGCCCGCGTAGGGCGGAGGGGGGCCAGGGGGTGGTGGTGGCCCGGTCGGTGCGGCCGGGGCCGGCGCCGGGGGCACCTCAAGCTGCGCGCCACAGCCAGGGCATTTGCGGTGGAGCCCCACCGTCTCGACGGCGATGTCGCGCCCGCACGCGGGGCATCTGACAGGGCCCAGCATCGCGCACGTATCGGCAAGCGCGGGAGATAACCCTATCTGCCCTCACCTGAGCGCCTTGAGCAGCAGCTCCCACACCAGCGCCACCTTGATGGGCGATCTGAGCTCCTGCGCGGCCTCCCTCAGGTTGGTGAAGCACGTCGGGCAGTCGGTGGCCAGGTACTCGGCCCCCGTCGAGACGGCCTCCTCCACGCGCGCCTTGGCGACCTCCATCGACAGGTCCGAGCGGGTGGACGAGAGCCCCCCGCCGCCGCCGCAGCACGTGGTGTGCGCCCCGTGGGCGGGCATCTCCACGATGCGCGCGCCGATGTGCCGCAGGAGGGCCCGCGGCTCCTCGACCACGCCCATGTAGCGCGCGTTGTGGCAAGGGTCGTGGTAGGTCACGGTCGCATCGAGGGGGTGCTTGACCTTGAGCCGGTCCATGCGCTCCGCCACTGCCTGGAGCGCGTGCCTGGCGGGGAGGTCGCACTCCTCCGCGAGCTCGACGGTGCACGTCGGGCACAGGGTGAGCACCTCCTCCTCCTCGCCGAATCGCTCGATGACGAGACGCCTGTGCCGCTCGTACCTCTCCTTGAACCCGAACACGCGCAGCGGGTAGCCGCAGCACACCTCCTCCTCGATGCGCGGCTCGAGGCCTGCGAGCTCGAGCACCTGGATGATGCGCTTGAGCATGTTCGCGCGGTAGCCCCACCGGCAGCCCGCGTAGACGGTCACCTTGCCGGGCCGCGGCTCGGCCATGGGCTGGGCGTAGATGCTCCCCGTTCGCTCGACATTCCTGGACACCTCGTCAAGGCTCTCCACCAGGAACCCCCTCTCCACGAGCTCCTGCCGAAGGGCGATGAAGTGCTCGGTGTTGGGCACGGCGCACATCACGTCGCAGTTGCCGCACAGCGTGCAGGTGAACACGGCCTCCATGAGCTCCCTGGACGGCTTTACCTTGCCCTCCATGTAGCCGCGGATGACGCGGTTCTTGCCCGTGGACGAGTGGACCATGCGGCCGGTCACGTTGTAGATGGGGCAGTTGCGCCGGCACATGCCGCACGAGGCCGCGTAGCACGTCACGACCTCGTCCCTGAGCTTGCCCTCGCCGATGCGGCGCTTCTTCTCGGCCGGCGTCGAGCCCTCAGCCATGGCGAGCACCCCCCCTGCCCTTGGCAGCCTCGCGGCTCACGGTGCCGTCCGGCCCCGTGGTGGGGTGGTCCCACTTCTTGCCGGGGTTCATGATGTTCTGGGGGTCGAACACGTCCTTGATGCGCCTGTAGTACTCGAGCGCCTCGCCCGCCTCCTCGCGCATGACGGGGATCTTGAGGTGGGTGTCCGACATGTAAGTCGTGCACGTCCCGCCGAGCTCGACGGCCTTGCGCGCCATGGCCAGGTTGAAGGCCCTGTACCGGTCGACCTCGTCCTGGTCGTGGTAGTCCACGAACACCGCGCACGAGAGCGAGAAGCCAACGGAGTTGGGGTGCTCCAGGTAGGCGTTCATGCCCAGCACCTGCAGCCGGTGCTCCTTGAGCAGGGCCATGAACCCCTCCTCGTAGAAGTGCTCCAGCACACCCATGGGCACGCCCACGTCGGCCGCGCCGAACATCTTTTCGCCCTGAGTCGCGGGCCACTTCTGCTTGAACGGCTCGAACTCGAGCGTGTGCTTGGACGTCCACCAGCTGTCGACGATGTCGCGCTCTCGGACCTGCTGGCCCCCGAACGAGGTCTCGGCCTGCCTTATGACCCACTCGACCTGGGGGTCCACGACCTCCCTCTCGCCGGCCACCGCGAACGCGAGAAGCCCCCCGGCCCAGGCGGGTATCTCGGGCTCCTTGCCGTGCTTGACGACGTAGGCGTGGGTGTAGAACCTGAGGCGGTGGCGGCAGTTGATGTGCGCGGCCTCGAGGCAGATGCCAGAGCGCAGGCAGTGCGTGATGAGGTCAACCGCCCTGGTGAGCGAGGGCATGACTATCATCTCGACGCGCCGGTAGGGCGGGGCGGGCTCGACCTTGAGCGTGGCCTCCGTCACCACGCCGAGGGTGCCCTCGGCGCCCACGAACAAGTCCTTGAGCTTGTAGCCCGACGAGGTGAACCGTGTCTTTCGGTGGCCGAACTCGACGACGCGGCCGTTACCGTCGACGACCTGGACCGAGAGCAGCGGCTGCAGGATCTTCCCGTGCCTCATGCCGAACGTCGAGTCGTTGTCGCACGATATGGACGCACCGACCGTGCAGGACCACTTGGACTCGGGCAGGTGGGGCATCCACAGCCCGTGGGGCTCGAGCGCGTCGTTCACCCGCTGGATGGTGCAGCCCGCCTGGACCCGCACGGTCTGGTTCGCGACGTCGACCTCGAGCACCTTCCCCATGGAGTGCGTCGCGAGCAGGATGCCGCCGCGGACGGCGAGCGCGCCGCCCGCCATGCCGGTCATGCCCCCGACGGCGGTGACGGGCACGCCGTGGGCGCGCGCGACCCTCACGACCTCGACCACGTCCTGGGTCGTGCGCGGGAGAACGACCACGTCGGGCACGACCTCCTCCCCGGGGCCCATGGGCGAGAAGTCCGATGAGTAGGAGAACGTGTCGAAGTCGGAGTCGAGGACCTTGTCCTTCCCGAGGGCGGCGCGAAGCTCGTCTACGTAGGTCACCAGGGCCACCGGGCCGCGTATCGCGCAGGCGGTAGAAAAGGCTTGGCCCAGGGGTGACTGGACATGCCTGGAGGGGGGCACTCAGGCCTGGGGCGGTGGGGTGCCCTGGGGCGGTCCCGCGGGGGCGCCCTCCTCCAGGGCGCGGGGGGGTGCGCGATGGTGCTCGCGCCCTCCATGGTGTCGGCCCCGTCCGCGGCCGTGGTGGTGGTGCGCCGAGACGTGCTCGCCCATGCCTATCTGCATGAGGTCAGCGCCCACTATGGTGCGCACGCCCGACCTCTTCTCTATGTACTGCGCCTGGACCTCGGGGTCCTCGCGCAGCATCTTCAATCCGAAGTGGTTGAGCACCGCCATCTCCGGTGCCACCCCGGCCACCAGCTCGGCCGCGTCCTCGGTGCAGAGGTGGTGGTCGATGCGGGCGCGCAGCGGGCGCGTGAGGGGGACGATGAGCACCCGCACGCCCTTGTTGGCCTCGACCACCGCATCGGCCAGGGCTGTGTCGGGCACGTAGCCCACCTCGCCGCAGGAGGTTCTGATGCGGAAGCCGACCGTCGTGGGGTCCGAGTGCGAGGCCGGCGTCGCGACGACCTCGACACCCCCCACGGTGAGCCTGTCCCCGGGCACGAGCGGCCGCACCGTCTCGACCTTGGACCTGTGGTACGCGGAGACGGCAGGGCCGAACCCGTCCGCGCCCTCGATGACGGACCGCGCGCCTGCGAGCGTGCCGCGCTTGACCTTGGCCCCGTTCGTCATCGCCTCGACGAGGATCTCCGCGTCCGTGTAGTGGTCGGGGTGGCAGTGCGACACGAGCACCGCGTCGGTCTTGGTCGGGTCGAGGTGCGCGCGCCGCATCTGCACGAGCGACCCCGGGCCGGGGTCGATGTGGATGCGCACGCCGTCGCTGAGGTAGACGCCGCCCGTCGCGCGCTCCTGGAAGATGGTGGCGAACCTGCCACCGCCGGTGCCGAGCAGCCACAGCTGGGTCATCCAGGTGGGGGATATGGATGGCCGTAGATAAACATCGTGCCCGGATGGATGCGCCTCCCGGCGATGGCCGGGGGGTCTGCCAGGCGGTCACCATCCTCCATCGTACCTTGCGCGCGAGCGCCACCGCCACACGGCGACGGACGCGATGGCCACGGCCAGGACCACCGGCACTGCGATGCGGACGGCCGGCCACGCCGTCTCCCCGCCCACGGTCGCCTCGCCCCGCTCGACGGAGAAATTGACCTTCGCGACGGGCGAGTGGCCCGACCCGTCGGAGGCCCTCGCCTCGAGGACGTGCTCCCCGACGTCGAACCCGTAGGTGTCCAGCAGCACGCTCCACCTGGTCGTGCCGTTGGCCCGGGCCCATATGCCCCCGTCGATGCGCACCTCTACCCACAGGACGGCGACATCGTCCGAGGCGGTCCCCTCGACCAGCACAATCCCGCTGTAGGGCTCGCCCTCGACAGGGCAGAGGATGGTCACCGCGGGCGGCGCGTCGGCCAGGGTGCTGGCACGCGCGGCAGGCGCGGGGACAGGGCCCCAGGGCCCCGTGGCGGCTTGTGCAATCAGGGGGCGGTCGGACTTGAGGGGTGGCGCGCTTGTCACGATGTCCGATGGACAATGGCATCCAGGCTCGGAGGCCGCCCCTGCGACAACAGCGAGCATGGACAGGGTGAGCGCGAGGAGAATCGCTGGAAGGGCGAGGTGGCGTGGTCTCAACCGTTCAACCCGGGGCTTGTTGGTGGTCCAGTTTATTAAACCTTGCGGGAAGGGTCCACTGGCCTGGGCGGTCGAGCGGTCCGTCGAGCGTGCCGGCGCACGACGGGCCGAGGAGCGCGCGACCAGAAAGGATAAATCGTGACTCACCCATGGCTCGTCGTCCAGGGGACGCCTGCCTCGGGAGCACCTTCTCTATCACGCGGCGAATGGGAACCGAGCGGCGGTGCAGGAATGCCCGTGGGGGCCCCCGCGACCGTCCCTCGACGGTCGGGGACAGAGGGCAGACAGGGGAGTGGGAAATTGAAGGGCAAGGGAAGCAGAGAGCGTGCGCTATCCGTCTTGACCGTATGGCTCCTTCTCGCCGCCGGCCTCGCCGGGCTCGTTTGGCCCGCCGAGGAGGCCGCGGCCACGATGATGGAGCGGCGGCTGACCAGTTGGTCGACCAACGAGGTCTACCCTGACATCAATGGCGACCGGCTCGTGTTCCACAGCAACCTCTACGGCAACAACGACATCTTCCTGTACGATTTCTCGACGCAGTACCTGTCAAGGGTCACCAGCAACGCCGGGAGCCAGCAGTACGCGGCCGTGTACGGGGACTGGATCGTCTGGCAGGACGCGAGGAACGGCAACTGGGACATATACGCCTACGACCTCTCCTCCTCCACCGAGACGCGGCTCAACCTGGACGCATCGGCGCAGATCATGCCTGACATCTATGGGAGCTACGTGGTCTACGAGGACTACCGCAACGGCAACGCCGACATCTACATGTACAACCTCTATTCGTCGACGGAGACCAGGCTGACCAACGACCCGTTCGGCCAGTACAGCCCCAGGATAGACGACTTCAAGGTCGTCTACGAGGACGCGAGGTGGGGCAACCGGGAGGTCTACATGTACGACATCTACTCGTCCTCCGAGACGCGCATCACCAACCAGGCGGCCAACCAGCAGATCCCCGACATCTCCGGCTCGACCATCGTGTACATGGACGACAGGAACGGCAACGCCGACGTCTACTGCGTCCAGATCGGCGGCTCGGAGTGGCAGCTCACGAGCGACGCCGGGGCTCAGACCCGTCCGAGGATATGGAGCTACAACGTCGTGTACGCCGACCTGCGGGTCGGGGCGTTCCAGGACGTCTCGCTCTTCGACCTGCAGACCGGGACGGAGATGCGCCTGTGCACCAACCCCGGGACGCAGAACGCCCCCTGCGTCTACGGCGACAAGGTGGCCTGGGCGGACTCGAGGACGTCCTCGTCCGGATACGACATCTACACGCGCATCCTCGACGCCGACGACGACGGCGTGCCCGACTCCGAGGACGAGTACCCGTGGGACGGGGCCGAGTACCGGGACTCGGACGGCGACGGCATCGGGGACGTCGCCGACCCTGACGACGACAACAACGGCGTGCCCGACGAGGAGGAGGGGGTCGACTACACGGGCCTCACCCTAGGCAAGGAGGTCAGGGTCACGTCGGCCGCTCAAGGCCAGTACTACCCGTCGATCTGGGAGGACCGCGTGGTGTACTATGACTTTAGGAACAGCAACTACGACATATACATGACGAACCTCACGACCATGACCGAGAGGAGGATCACCAGCAACAGCGCGACGCAGTACGGGCCCAAGATCTACGGGAACATCATCGTCTGGATGGACGGCCGCAACGGCAACTGGGACATCTACATGTACGACCTCTCCACAAGCACGGAGCGCCAGCTCACGACGAGCACGGCGGAGCAGACCTACCCCGACATATTCAAGAACCGCGTGGTCTGGACCGACTACAGGAACGGCAACGCCGACATCTACATGTACGACCTCTCCACCTCGACCGAGACGCGCATCACCACGGACTCCGCAACCCAGTACAACGCCGACATATGGGGGGACCGCATCGTGTGGATGGACACGCGGGGGGTCACGGACGTGGACATATTCGACTACACCATCAGCACCGCGACGGAGCAAAGGGTCTATCAGGACAACACCCAGTACGACCCCGTCGTCCACGGTGACCTGGTCGCCTGGAGCAGCTCCAACGGCGCGGACTACGACATCTACCTCATGGACCTCAGGACATGGAGCGTGGAGAGGCTCAACAGGGACGGCGACAGCCAGACCTCCCCCGCGATCTACGGCGACAAGGTGGCGTGGGGCGATGAGAGCAGCCTGGGGTACCATGTGGTGCTCTACGACATCCAGACGATGGAGCAGACGATCATCTCCGGAGCGAGCATATACGAGTTCCACCCCGACATCTGGGGCGACTGGGTCGTGTGGGACGACCTTCGCAACGACTACTACGACATCTACGCGATGCGGCTCGACCGCGACGGCGACGGCGTCCCCGACTCGCGCGACGCCTTCCCTCTCAACCCCGTGGACCAGGCCGACACGGACCGCGACGGCATCGGCGACAACTCCGACCCGGACGCCGACGGCGACGGCAAGCTCGACACGGAGGAGCTCTCGACCGCGCTGACGGCCCGGCTCGACAGCATCGACGGGGACCTCGCCTCCGCGCTCGCCGACCTGGACAACGTCCTCTCCGGCATCAGCGGCCTTGACGCCGACATCGCCTCCCTGTCGTCCGCCGTCGGGCAGGTGAGGACCGACGTGCGCGACTCGAGGACCGCGCTCACCGGCCTGCTCACCACCCTCTCGACCGACCTCGCCTCCGCCCGGACGTCCCTCGAGGGGCGCATGGGCACCCTGGAGGGCAACGTGCTCAGGGACCTTCGGGGCGTGAACGCCTCGCTCTCCAGCGACATCGCGGGGGCGGTCACGAGCATCAACGACGGCCTCTCGGCCCTGGACGGCTCGCTGTCCACGAAGCTCTCCACGGGCTTCGCCGACGTGCTCGCGGACGCGGACGCGATGGAGGCATGGCTCGGGACGACGCTCGCCTCCCTCGGTGATGAGCTCGCGGCCGCTAATGCAACGCTTTCAACGTCCATCGTCGGTCTCGCCACTGACATGGACACGATGCGCGCCGAGCTCACGGCGGACCTCATGGACGTAGTGGTGGCGCTCTCGCTCATGGAGGCGAACCTCACCGCGGCCGAGCGGCAGACGCAGGTCGACATCGCGGCCCTCTCCACGCTCATGCAGACGCTCCACGACGCGACCCTCTCTGAGCTGGGCACCGCGCTCGAGGGCATCGCGGTCGACCTAGCGGACCATGACGCGGCCCTGGCCACCAGGATGTCCGCGATGGCCGCGACCGTGCGCCAGTTCGAGGCGAACGCGACCGCGCGCATCGACTCCATCACGAGCACCCTCGAGGACCTGGCGAAGCTCGACGCCATCATCGCGAACGTCACCAGGCTCGACACCGACCTTGCGCAGGCGCAGGCCGAGCTGACGGGCGAGGTGCAGTCCGCCAGCGACGAGCAGATGGGGCTGGGCCGGGTCAACATGGCGCTCGTCGTGGTGGTCATCGTGCTCGCGGCCATCGTGCTGCTGCTCCTGGTGAGGCTGGCGAGGCGACCAGGGCCGGCGCCCTCAGCGGAGGGGTAGGGGGACCTCGACAGACTAGTACCTCGAGTAGCACAGCCGGACCTCGCGGACCTCCTCGGGCGTGAGCAGGTAGCCGGCCATCCGCACGCGGTAGATGAGGTCCTTGGCCGCGACCAGGTCGCCGACGACCTGCGGCTGGACGTTCCACGGGTAGAACCCGGGCTCCACCTCCCCTCCCAGCTTGAACAGGCGCGCGAGCTTGGTGGCCGCGCGGGGGCGCTTGATGCGCTTGACCCCGACCACGACCTCGAGCCACTCCCTCATCCCTGGCTCGGAGTAGAGCTCCTCCAGGTCGCCCAGGATGGCCTCCTCGTCCTCCTCGGAGAGGTGGTCCGAGCCGTCGGTGTGGGAGTGGAACCCCCCGACGAGGTCGAAGCCGACGGCCCTTACGGTCATCTCCGCCCTCCTGCGGGCGGTGAGGCTGCCGAAGCCCACGTTCGTGCGCCGGCGGTCCGCGCTCTGCAGCGGGTACGCGGCCCCGACCGAGAGGCACTCGACCATGCGGCCGTCGATGAAGTGCTTGCCGCGGCCCCCGAGGAGGAAGCCCAGCGACTCGCGGCTGTGCACCTCGATGGCCGACATCAGCAGGCTCGAGAACGCGGTGGGCTCCAGCGCGACGGGCGGCTCGGGCATGTCGAGGGGATGGGGGTGCCGGGATTTGGGGTTGACGGAACGACCCTGATTCGGGCTCGGTCATCAATCAACGGACCGTCCATCGTCGCAGGAGGACGATAGCCGTCAGCAGCCCGACCAGGAGGACGGGGGTGATGGCCTCATGTATAGATGCTGAATGGGCCGGCTCCTCAGCGACGACCTTTAACACGGTCTCGTCCGTGCCCCTGTTCCCCGCCGCGTCCGTGGCCGACAGCCTGACGCTGTAGGTGCCAGGCCGGTCGAGGGAAACGGACACCCTCGCGCCTTCGAAGTGCCGCGGAGCGCCGGGGCCGATGACATCCCACTCATATGAGACGATGCCGACGTTGTCGGTGCTCGCGCTCCCGTCGAGGCAGTTAAGCTGCCCCACATGGGCGATGAGGTCCTTGCCGGCGTCGGCCGTGGGCCGCTCGTTGTCCAGCACGACGACCTCGAGCTCGGCCGTGGATGCGAGCCCCGCGGCATCGATGACCTCCAGGCGGACCTTATGTCTACCCGCGGTGTCGAGCACGACCCTGACGGCGGGCCCGTAGAGCTCCTGTATGGAGCTGTTCTCGAAGAGGGTCCACCGGTAGGTCACGATGCCCACATCGTCGTGCGAGTCCGAGCCGTCTAGGTAGGCCCTCCCGTGCATGAGGATGGGCTCGCACGCCCTCGCCACGGCGACGGGCGGCTCGCTGTCCCGGACGTGGACCGTGACGGTGTCGTTCGCGACGTTGCCGCCCCAGTCCTCGACCTCCAGCGCGAATCCGTAGTCGCCCGCGGTCGGGAGCGTGAGCACGACGACCGCGCCCTCCAGGGACAGCTTCAGAAGCTCGTGGACGCACGTGAACGTCCACCGGACCAGGCCGCAGTCGTCGGATGAGCAGCGCGCGTCCAGGGTGAACGCCTCGCCCTGGTCGATGGTGATGTCCGGGCCCGCCTCCGCGACTGGCGGGACAGGGTCACAGACGGTGACCTTGACCTCCTGCTCGCAGTAGCGGCCGCGCTCGTCCTGGAGCGTTATCTTGAAGTAGTTGTCGCCCACGTCAGGCCCCATCGGACAGTCCCACGTGAAGAGCCCCTCGGTCTGGTTGATGACGAACCTCGGCGAGTCGATGGACCACGTGTAGTTGGGCCACCACTCCGGCGGGAGGTACAGGGGTGGTTCGGGGCAATCGAGGTCCAGCACGAATGGCTGGCCCACATAGGCGGTCAGCGGTTCTATGTACGGGAAGGGAGGGGCAATCACGTCGCATGAGATGAACAGGCTGAACGGTGCCGTATCGTTCGCGCCATGGGGGTCCCTGACGGTGATGTTGAGAGCATGGTAACCCAAATCCGCGTTGTCGGGACGGAACATGATGCGACCATCCCCTAGTATGTCGAACACGGGCGTATCGTCGGTGTACATAAGCTCGCTCGGCGCATCGTCCTCGTCGGTAGCGGTGAAAAAGAACTCGTAATCCTCATCGATGTACGCGTCCGGGAGCAGCACGACCTTCAGCCTCGGTGGGTCGTTCACGTCCTCGACCACAAAGACGAGAGTCTCGCTGGCGGTGCTGTTGCCATCGTTGAGGTAGACGGCCAGGATACCTATCCCTCCCACGTGGATGACGGTGGTGATGCAGAAGCGGGACACGTTCGCCCCCGGGTCCGAGCACTCGAGCCAGAGCTCGTCGAGGGGCGTGTCGGGGTCCCCGACGTAGGGGCTGAGGTCCACGGTCACGGGCTCGTCCTCGACCGCCGCGAAGGACGGGAGCGGGTCCCACACCGGCGGGAGGTCCCCGCTCGCGTCGAGCGCGATAAGCGCCATGGCCGCGAGCGCGCCCAGCACCGCGAAGGCGAGCAGCGCGCACGTCGTCCTGTCCATCGGACCCCACCGGCCCCTTGGGGGGACCTACAACATACTGGGCGCCGGGAGGTTATATAAAGCTTGGAGGAGGATTTGAAATGGCGCCGTCTTTCTCAATGGGGATGGGTCGCCACCATGCGACCGCTTCTCAAGCGGACGATCCATCCCCCCCATCGTAAATGCGTGACATGCCCTGATGGGGATTTTAGCGGTCACCACTAAGATAATAAACCACCACCTCAAATGTCCATCGATTACGTTGGAGAACCTCCGAAGGCTCCTAGCGCTCATCATACTGTCCCTATTTCTGTCAACCGCTCTCCAGGCCATCTTGGAAGAGTCATTCGGAGACATCCCTGATGAAGGCCCGCTCTTGGCCCGTGCATATCCGCCAGTTGCATCCGCGGCCGGTGCCACCGAAGAAGTCGATAGCATCGCCCCCTTGTACGTGCACGTGATGGGACCCGCCAACATGACCATGACCGCCACGGGGATTGTGAACATCGGGGATGCGGACGGGGATGGGACGGAGGACCTTGTATTGAGCAACTCGCCAGGCTATCGTGGCTACCCAGAGCACAACGAGACAGAGATGACCCACATGCTCTACGGTCGCACCAGTAGGTCATACGTGAACACGAGCATGCAGAGGCTTTCCGTCATCAACAGACCCTGGTACTTGGATGCAGAGAGGAGGCTTGGGGATGTCAACGGCGATGGCTTCGCGGACCTGGTCGGGATGCGGGATGACGACATAGTCATCGCGTATGGTGGTGAGGGCGGCATCGTGGACAGGGCAGCGGCCGTCATCCCGCTGTGCCTGACAGCCCCGAAACCGGGATATGCCCCCATCACGGTCTACGGCGGTGCGGGGGACATGAACGCGGATGGGTTCGATGACATGTTCGTGCACATCAACTGGCGTTCACCCGAAGCACAGGCGGGCAATCTATTCTCTCCCAGCAAGAACGTCATCGAGTTCCTGGTCCACCATGGCTCGAAGAACGGGTTGTCATCGGCGGCGGGATGGAACGTCTCGTTCGAGGCCTTCGCGAACGAGACCTACGGGTCGTTCGGCACGGCCGACCTCAACGGAGACGGCTTCTCGGACGTCATCGCGCACATGGACGCATTCCTCGGTTCGACCGATGGCATTCGTGTGATCGACAGCTCGCCCGAGGGCGTTCCCGCTGACTACACCCGAAAGTACATGCATTGGGCGCTCATCCGGCCCCAATACGGGGTGGAGACGAACGGCGATTCCATGGCGGAGAAGGTCTTCGGATATGGGCTCAACTGGCATTCTTGGACCAATGATGAGCCACCTCTCACCGTCGTGGCGATCCACAACGGGACGACCAGTGGGTACACATGGCCCCCATGGGAGGTCGTTCTCGAGGAGGAGCAGGTCAGCCATCTCCTGATGTGCGACATCGACGGTGATGGCCTGGACGACATCGTCACGGCCTGTTACGAGGTGGACTACCCCGAGATCTCTCCGAGTGTATATCCCTACTCAGGGGGCAGCGTGAACATCACAGTCCGGGTGCACCTCAACAGGGGCGGCTCCTTCCCGTCGGCTTGGGACTGGCAGCGGACCGTGAGGACCCCGGGGATGGGGGTCCCGTCGGCCGCGCGAGGCGATCTTGACGGCGATGGCAAGGACGACCTGGCATTCGGGGTGACCGGGAACGTCGAGCTTGTGACGCATATCCTTCCAGATGGGCACAGCGAGCCAGTGTTCTGCAGCCCCGGCGGGGTGCTCATCATGTTCGGCCAAGGCATCGTCGACTGCATGCACCCCGTCAAGGTGCGGGGCGGTCCGAGGCTGTACTCCGCATACCGTACATACGACTTCAGTGCGAACCTCAACCCGTTCGACCAGCGCATCACCCTGGACCACTCGATCCTGACGCTGGACCCGGTCGGGGCGGCCGTCGTGCTGGAGTTCGACCCCGCGCTGGAAGGCTGCAGCTTCCGTGAGCTTTCCGACCCGTTCGATTGCATCGAGCTGCGCGCCAATGAATCCTACACGACAATAGATAGGGCGAACAACACCGCTTGGGCGCACTTCCTCGTCGTGATCGGTTGGAACTGGCCCCACGAGAGCATGTGCGATGCGCACCTCGAGCTCATGCCTACCGCCCATGGCCTGGGCTTCAACTTCACGAAGGCAGGCCTCTTCTCGGTCGAGGACGACCTCTCCCTCGCAGGTCCGGTCGCTGTCGAGGGGGAGTGGCAGGGCCCTGTGGCCGAGGGTGGATGGGCGAGGGCGAACGAGAGCATGACCGTGCATGGCGCGCGGGTGGTGTACGAGGGCACGACCTCGACGTACCCTCCCGATGGCTCATGCACGGTCTGGCTGGAGGACAACGACGGGGATTCCGTCTCCTGCGTCCCGCTGCGCGGCGAGGAGGTCGACCTCGGCTATCGGGCGGACGGAAGCTCAGATGCGGAAGAGCGTCTCCTCCTCACCCTCGAGGACCTCCCGGAGGGGTCGGACCGCACGCCTGGCCTCACGTTCCGGCTGGGCGTCGACGGCGACGCGCCCACCTTCCGGGACGCGGACCCGGCGCCCGATAGTTGGCACTGCCAGCGCAACGTGCTGCTCTCGGTCACCGTGGACGACGCGGGCCTATCGGGCGTCGCTGGAGATTCGATAGCGTTCTCCTACTCTATCAGTGCCGTCCCCTCCTTCGGCCAATGGGGCGGCGAGGGGCTGCTCGTGGTCCCGATGGGACCTCACTTCCGCGGCCTTGTCGAGCTCCGCCTGCTGGAGGGCAGTGGGAACCTCGTCATGTGGCGTGCGAGCGACCGCGTGGGCAACGAGGCCGTCTCGGATGCCCTCAGGGTCCAGGTGGACACCATCAACGTCACGTTCAAGGACCCGAGGCCCGAGGAGCTCGAATGGCGATGTGCGCTCGATGTGGAGTGCGGCGTGACGATCACGGACAACGATGGTGCGGGCATCGACGTCCCCTCGGTCCAGTACAGATGGTCGACCACGGACCTGTGGGGGTACAAGGGATGGACCGATTGGGACGAAGGGGGCACGGTCGACGGGGTGACGGTGTCCCCTCGGGCGGTCATCCACCTGGCCGAGGGCCTCGCCAACCGCATCCAGTGGCGCGCGATGGACCTCGCGGGCAACGGATACACCACATCGCCCCACTATGCTGTCCGGACCGACGTGACCCCCATCGTCTGGACGGACTTCTGGCCTGCCAACGGCATTATACTGGTGAATGAGACCGTCTTGTGCATCGCGTCCGTCGAGGATGGTGCCCCTGGGAGCGGGGTCGACCCGCAGTCGATCGAGTACAGATTTCTCACGGGCGCGCCACCCGGTATCGTGCAGGGTCGCATCTGGTCGGAATGGAAGAAGGCCGAGTTCGTCGAGGGCTCTCAGGCCCTGAGCGTCAGGGTCGACCTCCGGCTTGTTCACAGCGCGTCGAACATGGTC
>Ga0316622_100000233_pt1 | contig 30011 bp, 26 predicted proteins | sample OWC_Aug_OW2_C1_D_FD_207646 | JGI IMG/M metagenome (GOLD analysis project Ga0316622, IMG submission 207646) | Wetland soil microbial communities from Old Woman Creek delta, Ohio, United States - OWC_Aug_OW2_C1_D5_C | ecosystem: Environmental > Terrestrial > Soil > Wetlands | place: USA: Ohio... | reverse complement strand
CTGGCGGACGAGAAGATCGGCGAACGAGACTCCGGCCGCCTCCACGCGCACGCGCGCTTCGCCCGAGCGAGGCTCGCAGAGAGGCTCTTCCCTCGGCTCGAGGACATCCGGGCCGCCGTAACGGGCGACGACGATGCGTATCATCCGCCGCGCCTCTCCCGCGATCAGGACCTGGGGCAGCGGGCGACCACGCGCTTGCGGATCTCTCTCGTCTCGCGCTGGCCGGCCGCCCGGGATCTGACTTCGCGGCCCAGGATGCGATCGATGAAACGGACCCAGTCGGGGTTCGGGATCCAGACGCGGCGCATCTCGCGGAACGCGCGCTCGGGCTGCCATCCACGCCGCTGAATGCGATAGAGGGCAAGGAAGACCGCCACCCGGTAATTGGCCGCGCAGTGGATGAAGAGCATTTTCCCCCGCATCGCAGCGAGGTAGTCGCAGAAAGCGCGCAACGCGCGCGCCGAGGGTCGCGACCAGGCGACCGGGATGTGGACGTACTCCATGCCCAGCGAACGAACGATGTCCCCTTCGTGCGCGAGCGCCTGTTCGTCGTTCACCGGGAGGAGGTTGATCACCGCCTCGAACCCGGCGGGCGCGAGAGCGGCGAGCTGCCGCGCCGTCGGTTGGCCGGCGGTCGCGATGTGATGGGAGGCGCGCCGGAAGTTGAAGATCGTGTCGATCATGGCCGCGTCCGGTTCGCCGAAGGAACGCGGACCGCCGGAGGATCGCGCCCGCGCTCGTGCGCCCGGCGCGCTCCTCCTCGCGCTCTGCCCGTCCGCCTTCGCGCGGCGCCCCCGGCCGGCGCCCTTCCCGGCCGCGTTCGAAGCGCGCAGCTCCTTGATCATGAGGATCACGCGGAATTCGCCCTGCTCCTCGCGCAAGGTGCGGGAGCGCGCGGCCCGGCCGAAACCGAGCTTCTCCCAGAAGGCGAGCACGGGGGCGTTGCTTTCCGCGACGGCGAGGCCGATGCGCTCGCATTCGGGCCAGTCGAGGACGAGGGTCTCGAGCGCCTGGTAGGCGCGCGTTCCCATCCCGTGGAGCCGCTCGTCCTCGACGATCAGATGCAGGCCGACGAAGGCGCTCGATTCGTTGGGATAGTGCCGGATGAGGTCGATGCAGCCGATCCAGCGCGAGCCGAGGCGGATCGCGAAGAGGTGCTTGTCGGCCGGGTCCTGCCCCGGAGGGAGCGCGGCGAAGAGGTCGGCGGCGGCGGTCGGCTGAATGTCCCGGCCGGTCAGGAGCCGGAAGTAGTTCGGCGCCCCGTCGAGCACGGCTTGGAGGGTGGCCACCTGTTCCGTGCTTCCCGTCAGTCGTTCCAGGCGCAGAGGTTCATTCACGCCGGCGCTTCCATCTCTCTTCCAGGCGCGCGAGGCGCGCCGCGCTCGGACCCTTCCAGCCGAATCGCTCGAAGTCGATCCTGCCTCGGCGGTCGAAGGCGACGCCTTCGTCCTCGAGCAGCCGCCGCTGCTCGCTCCCACCGTCGCCGTGCCTGCGCGGGCTGACGCAACCACGGCTATTCACGACCCGCTGCCAGGGAACGCGGAGGTAGAAGGGCACCGCAGCCATCGCATAGCCTGCGATGCGGGGCGTGCATGCGCCCGCGATCGTCGCGATCTGCCCGTACGTTGCCACGCGGCCACTGGGAATGAGGGAAACGATATCATAGATGCGATCATAGAGGCCGGCCCCCTCGACGGGGGGGCTCGAGGGTCCGGAGGGGACTTCCCACTCTTCCCGACGGCCGGCCATCCGTCCTCCCGGTTGGGATGCGAGACCGGGTGACCCAGATCCAGGCGGTCTGCAACTCCGGGGTCTTCTCCTCGCGAACTGGCTGTCGATCCGGATTCGTTCGAACTGATTCTAGCACAGGCACTCGCTCCCACGAGGCGGCCACCGGCATAGGCTTCAAGGCGAGGGGTGGGAACCCGCAAGCGTCGCGGGTCGTATTTGTTCGCTCCGCCCGGCGCGGGTTCGTCCGCTCGGAGCACGAGGGATTCTTGCCAGCTTGGCAAGGGTCTTTCTAAACCGGTCGCACAGGTCGCGATCGCAGTGTCGCTCCAGGTGGACCGCGGGGCGCGGGATCGGAGGAGAGGGCGGCGAGAGCGTCCTCTAACACAATTGCAGCGAAGGAGTTGCCCGGACGGTCCGGACCGTTTGTGCGTCACCCTCGCCCTTGCGAGACGGCGCATCTCCTTGTCCGTATGGGCATGGAACTTGAGACGGTCTTTCAGCGGCCGGGCCTCCGGCCGCGCGGCCGCCCGGCGGGCCGGCAGTCATGTGGCTAGCTTCTGAGCGTGCGGAGTATTGTGGAAGCTGGCCGTTGGCTCAGGGCCTGACGGCCCGTCGGTCGCCGCGATAGATCGCCTGCTCCTCCCTCGGGAGGCAGGCCGGGTCTCCTTCGCGCCGAGGCACAGAGCGGGATTGCGGGATGCGGGCGAAGGGGATTCGATGATGGGATCGGGCATGCGGAGCGCTCTCAGGGGCCTTCGGCGTGAGCAGATCAGGCCGCCCGGCCGCATCGCCCGTTTCGTGGCTCTGGCCCTCGTTCTCGTCGCCGCAGCGGTCCTCATGGCGACCGTCTCGCAGATGCGGTCGCGCATGGTCGTGCTGGTCGTCGTCGACACGCTGCGCGCGGACCATCTCGGCTGCTACGGCTACGCCTCGATCAAGACGCCGAACATCGATCGGCTGGCGAGCGGGGGCACGCTCTACGAGCAGGCGGCCACGGCCGCTCCGATCACCCTCCCTTCGGTCGCCACCATCTTGACGGGCGTGCTGCCGCTCCAGCACGGCGTGCGCGACAACGGCGCGTACAACTTGGGCGACCGCTGGACCACCCTGGCCGAATCCTTCGCCGCAGAGGGCTATGCGACCGCCGCGTTCGTTTCGGCGGAAGTGATCGCGGCCGACCGCAACCTCTCCCAGGGCTTCTCGCACTATGACGACGATTTCTCCAAGCCCTTCCGCTTGTACAACGAGACGATGCGCGAGATGGGTGGCTTTCACGAGGGCGTCGAGCGGCGGGCCGACGAAACGGTCGACCGCGCCCTCTCCTGGGCGCGCGAGCATCGCGACGACGACGTGTTTCTCTTCGTCCACGTCTTCGACCCCCACCTTCCGCGCGATCCGCCGCCCGCGTTCCAGCAGGCCTACCCGAACCGGCCGTACGACGGCGAGATCGCGTTCACGGACCAGGAGATCGGCCGGCTGCTGAAGGGTCTGGGAAAGAACCGGCGAGGCGGGAGCGTGCTCACGATCTTCACCTCCGATCACGGCGAGGGCTTGCAGGACCACGAGGAGGAGCTGCACGGCTTCCTGCTCTTCGACGAGATGATGCGGGTGCCCCTCATCGTGAACGGCCCCGGCGTCCGGGCGGGGAGGCGCGTCCCGGAGCAGGTGTGCACGATCGATCTCGTCCCGACGATCTGCGCTCTTGCGGGCATCGCCGCGCCCGGCGAATGCAGCGGCGAGAGGTTGCCGGACCTCGACTACCCGGCGGGCCTCCGCGATCGCGCGAGCGAAGACCGGGAAGGGACGATGGGCGGCCCGAAGGCGGATGCGGCCAGCCGTGCGGCCTACCTCGAGAGCTTCCGGCCGCGGCTGTCCTATGGCTGGTGCGAGCAGCGCGGCCTGCGGACGCCGCGCTGGAAGCTGATCGTCGGTCCGGAGGAAGAGCTGTACGATCTCGCCCGCGATCCGGGCGAGAAGAACGAGGTCCGGGATCGCTACCCGCAGGTGGGCGATTCGTTGGCCCGGGTCATGGACGCGATCGCGCTCGCCGCCGCCCACCGCGCGACCTACCCGGCCGGGCAGGTCACCATCTCACCGGAAGAGAGGGACAAGCTCGAGAGCCTGGGCTATCTCTCGGCCGACGAGCGAAGCTATCACCACGAACAAGGTGCCGCGGGGCGAGCCTCTGCGAGCGCGGCCGGGCGGACGGATCCTCAGGCCGGCGGCGGGCGCGCATCGGCGCGCGCGCGCGAAGCCGATTCGCTCGCTGTCTGGCTCTTTCCCCGCGAAGAGCGGGGCGCGGCCAAGGGCCTGCGAAGCCCGCGCGAGGAGCTGCCCGCCTACAATCGCCGGGTCGTGGCGAGCTCCTTCTGTCGCGCCGGGGCGGCCGCGCTCGCGAGCGGGGAGGTCGCCAAGGCGCGCAGCCTGTACGAGCGGGCGATCGCCGAGGCCCCCCAAGAGGATGAGCCATACCTGGGCCTCGCGCGAGTCAGCCAACGCGCGGGGGATCTCGGGCAAGCGCGCGCGGTCCTCGAACGCGGGGTGGAGACCGGAGCACGATCGGCTTCGCTGTATGCGAGCGTCGGCGAGCTGCGTCACGCGGCGGACGATCTCTCCGGCGCCGAGGCCATTCTGACGAAAGGGACCAGGGAGTACCCCGATTCCCCCTGGTGCTGGAGCGTGCTCGCGCTCGTCCGCATGGATCAGGGAAGCCTGCGCGAAGCGGCGGCCTGCGCGACCAAGGCGATCGAGATCGAGCCGGGTTACGCGCGCGCCCACTTCATGCGCGGCGCGATTGCGCGCGAGATGGACGATTCGGTGACCGCGCGGCGGGCGTGGACACGCTACCTCGAGCTCGAGCCGGACGCGCCCGACCGTGATCTCATCCGCGCCTACCTGGCCGGGGACTAGCGCGTCTCACCGCAAAGCGCAGGGCCGACCAGGTGTCGTCGACCGCGATGATCTTGAAGTCGACGAGCCCGTGAGACAGTCCCGCCCGCTGCACTTCGCGAAACGACACGTCGCCCGCCCGGCCGGAAGCCTTCTTCCGCCAGGCGATCCACAGCCCGCCGCTTGCGGCGGCCACCCGCGCGACCGGCACGATGCGGGATTCCAACTCCTTGCCCGTTCTCACGAACCAGACGAGGAGATCCGGCGCCCCTTTCCCGGCCGAGCCACGTTGTGCCGGCAGGCGCCCCGCTCGCACGCGCCGCAGGATCACGCCCGCGAGCAATGGAGAGACGAGGGCAGGGAAGTCGTCGGGCGCGGCGATCGTCCAGGCGAGCGGTACCTGGCGGGTTCCCTTCTGCGCCCGGATCGCGAGGCCGACCGAGCAGCCCTGGGACGGAAGGCGCCCGAGATCGATGACCACGGCCGCCGGCGGATCGGGGCGCAACTTGCGGATCCCGACGATGCTGCTCAAGGGGTCGATCGCCACCTCGTAGCCGGCCGCACGCAAGCGGGAGGCGCGCGCCTCAGCCTCTGCGGGCTTCCAGCAGACGAGACGGATGTGTCTGGCAGCCACCGCCTCATCCTCCGGCCAGATGTTCCCACAGGATGCGGCCACCGATCAGGAGCAGGAGGATCCCGCCGGCCAGCTCCATGCGCGGGCCGGCGCGCGTTCCCAGGCGCGAGCCGAGGGTGACCCCGCTGAACGAGATGACCGCGGTGACGACACCGATGACGAGGATGGGAAAGAGGATCCGCACCCCGAGCATCGCGAGAGACAGGCCGACCGCGAAGGCGTCGATGCTCGTCGCGAGGGCGAGCATGAGGAGCGTCATCCCGCAGGAAGGGTCGGCCGTCATCCGGCAGGCGGGCACGAGCCCCGAGCGGATCATGCGCGCGCCGACGATGGCGAGGAGCACGAAGGCGATCCAGTGGTCGATCGCGCCGAACCAGCCGGCCAGTTGCACGCCGAGCAGCCAGCCGATGAGGGGCATCATCGCCTGGAAGAAGCCGAACGTGAGGGACAGCCGCAGATAGGCGGGGAGACCGCGCGAGAGGCCGCTCGCCGTCGCGCAGATGGAGACGGCGAACGCATCCATCGACAGTCCCAGCGCGAGGACGAAGATCTCCGCCGGCGTCAAGGCCGCACCCTCACGCGCATGATCGGACGGGTCTCCGAGCGCCGCGCCGCTTCCCTGAACCCCGCGGCCAGAAACGTGCTCGCCGTGCCGTGAAAGGCGAAGGCGTCGGGGAACTCTCCTGTGCGCGGCTCGACGGGGTACCCCTCGACCACCTTGGCCCCTTTCTTGCGCGCATGGGCGACCGCCGCGCGCAGCAGCCCGGTCGCGACCCCGCGGCGCCGCTCGCTGCGGGCGATGAAGAAGCAGACGACCGACCAGACGCGCGTCTCGTCGATGCGTTCGAGGATGCGCGAACGCTCCAGGCGGGGGAATTCCTCGCGCGGGGCGAGCGAGCACCATCCGACGGCGCGGCCATCCCGGTAGGCGAGGATGCCCGGGATGCGCCCGGAATCGACGAGAGCCTTCATCGCCCGCTTGTTCGGCGCGCCCTTGCGCGCGTTGAACTCCTTCGCGGTCTGGCGCCACCACATGCACCAGCAACCGCCCGTCGCGCCGTGGGGCCCGAAGAGCTCGACGAAGTCCGGCCAGCGGGAAGGCGTGAGCGGCGCGAAGCGAAGGTCCGATTCTCCGGGCCGCTTGGCGGCGGCCCTGGGTCCGATCGTCGAGTGCAGGGCCGGCCGGATCTTGCGCTTCCCCTTCGCGGGAGGCGCCGGGTTGGTCTCGGGCACCGCCGTCGTCGGTTTCTTGAGCGGCCTGGGAATTCTCATCGCCCGTTCCTCCCTTCCCCGCGCGAAGCCGGGATCTCCCGGCTCCATCGCGGTCGTCGGGAACCCTGTCGACCCTATCATCGGCCAGGGGCGTGGAACAGGGGGCAGATCGTCGGTCGGGACCCATCCTTCATCGAGGACCGGTCAGCGCCAGCGCGGTCGCGGAATGCCCCGGCGGCGCAGCTCCGCGCACAATTCCCCGATGTGATGGTGCGTGTGGCGCAGCAGGTAGGCCGCCCGGTCGAAATGGCTCATCCCTTCGCCGCCGTAGTGGCTGTCGGGCGCGAGCAGGCCGTCGTCGCCTTGCTTCTCGATCCACTCGCGAACCTGCTTCTTCACGTCGGCCAGGTAACGCTGGATGTCGTGCTGGCCCGGCAGGTTCTGCGACGGAGCGCTCTCCCAATCCAGATTGAACCGCGCGCCCCAGCGGTACGAGGCGGGGTCCTCGGAAGAGTAGTGCTCGGCGGTCTCGATGATGTGCAAGGCCAGGCGGGCGGGGACGAGATGGTCGCTCTCCCCGGTCCGCCACTGGTCGTCGAGGATGTCGCCGATGGCATCGCCCAGAAGCGACCAGGCGGCCGAGAACTGCCCGTTCAGGTCGCGCGCCAGACTGTGCCGAGGGGGAGGAGTGGAGGAAGGAGCCATGGCCTGTCCTTTCCGGCCCGCGCTCGCTCGTGCGCGAGGCCCTCGGGCCGGGTCATCGTGCAGCTGCCAAGGCGAGGCGGGCGGCAAGACCCGGGCCGAAGAGACAGCGAGACTATGCTGCCGGCCAGGGGGAGGCGCAAGAGCGGGGCGGAAGCGCGACGTTTCCCCCGTACGCGTCATCCGCTCGGGCAGGCGCCGATTCCGGCGGGCGCTCGATCCGAGGGAAGGGACGGCCTTTTCCCTCTGGTCTCTCGCCGTCGCGCGCCATATTCTCTCGCGCCATGGATCGCGCGAACGCTCTTCGCCATCGAATGTGCTCGCGCCTCTGCTGTCCGGCGGTCGCGTTCGGCCTGCTCGTTCTCGGCGTCGTCGCGGGGTGCGAGGGCCGGACGCCCGACGCGGAGCGGACGGACCCGCCGCGGACCGGGAGTGCGGCGATCCCTGAGGAGCCCGGGTCGGATGGCGAGACCCGTTTCGCCCGGCCTTCACGGTATCGCCGTCTCTTCGTCTCCGGGTTCTCGACCGTGAAGGCGCTTCGCGATTCCCTGGGGGAAGCGGCGTTCCTGGAAGTCCTCAAGGTCAATCGTCTCGACTATGCGCATGTTCGCAAGGGCGAATCGCTGGTCGTCCCCGATGGCCTGCTCATGCAGACGATATCTGGCGATGGAACCGCCACTGGTCACGGGGCCCCCGGCGGCCGCCCCGCGGACGGGCGCACTGCCGCTCGCGACTCCCTCTACTGCTCTCCCTTTCCGCGGACCCTCCCGTTCGCGTCCGCAGTGCCCAAGCTCGTCGTCGTCTCCATCCGCGTCCAGGCCTTGGCCGCCTACGCGGAGGGCGAGCTCATTCGCTGGGGCCCGACCAGCACCGGGAAGAAGCAGACGCCGACTCCGGTCGGCCTTTATCACGTCAATTGGAAGGACCGCGAGCGCGCGAGCACGATCGACGAGGAGTGGCTGCTCAACTGGTGCGTGAACATCGAGAACCTCCTCGGCATCTCACTTCATGAATACGCCCTGCCCGGCGTTCCCGCGAGCCACTCCTGCGTCAGGCTCGCCCGGGAGGACGCCGAATGGCTCTACGGCTGGGTGGACCAGTGGAGGCTGAGCGAGGACGGCAGTTCGGTCGTGCGGCCAGGGACGCCGGTGCTGGTCTTCGGCGAGTACGCCTATGGCGTGCGCCCGCCGTGGAAGGGGCTCAGCGAAGATGTAGACGCCGCCACGGTGACGCGGGAGGAGATCGAAGCCGCTTGGGCAGCGTCCGCTCGAGCGGAAGAGAATCCTTGAGGATGACGGCAGTGCGCAGCCCGGCGCGCGGGAGGCGACGCGCACCCTTCCTGTCCCCGGAGCATTCGGCTACAATCAGCGGTTCTTCTATCGCAGTGAACCGGGTCGTCCGGCCGCCTGCCGGGTGGCCCGGATCCGGATGACGAACTACAGGAGAAACCGCATGACCCGCCGGACGTCTTTCGGTATTGCCGTCTTCCTTCTGCTTGTCCCGCAGGCCATTGCGCCGGCCGGGCCCGCCGGTTCCGGCATCTCCCTCCAGGAGCGGGCGGATCGCTTTCTCGCGATCGTCGACCCCTGCTACCAGGATCTCCACACGATCCGGCAGCAGGCCGATTGGAAATCGGTGACCGATGTCACTCCCGAGCATGACGCGGCCGCGACCGTCGCGAACAACATGGTCGCGGCCTTCATCGGCAACCGGGCGCTGATCACGGAAGCGCGGTCCCTGCTGGAGCACGAGAGCGGGCTCGACGAGACCACCACGCGCCAGTTGCGGAAGGTGCTGCTCAACGCCGGCGAAGGGCCGATGACCAATCCCGAGCTGGTCGCCGCGCGCGTGCAGGCGGAGACGGCCCAGTCGGCGGCCTTGAACAGCTTCGTCTTCTTGCTGGACGGCCAGCCGATCACGACGAACGAGATCGACGAGCGCCTGATCAATCTGAAGGACATCGACCAACGCCTGGCGGTCTGGGAGGCCTCCAAGCAGTCCGGACCGGCCCTCAAGCCCGGCCTCGTCCAACTGCAAGGGCTGCGCAACGGCGTCGCCCGCGAGCTGGGCTATGACGACTACTTCGCCCTCCAGGCGGCCCATCACGAGATGGCGACGGCCGAGGTCCTCGAGATGCAGCGGCGCTTCCTGGAAGAGCTTCGGCCCCTCTACCTGCAACTCCACACCTGGGTGAAACACGAGCTCGCGCGCAGGTATGGGCAACCGGTGCCCGAGCGCATCCCGGCCCACTGGCTGCCCAATCGCTGGGCGCAGGATTGGAGCGCGATCGTCGAGATGCCGGAGCTGCAGGCGGCGTTCGCGGATCACACGGCGGAGTGGATCGTGAAGACGGCCGAGAACTTCTACGTGAGCATCGGCCGGCCGCCTCTGCCCGAGTCCTTCTGGCGCAACTCGGATCTCTATCCGGTGCCGGCGGGGGAGACGCGCAAGAAGAATACGCACGCCTCGTGCTGGCACGTCGATCTCGAGAACGACATCCGCGCGTTGATGAGCGTCGAGCCCGACGAGTATTGGTTCAGCACCGCGCACCACGAGCTGGGCCACGGCTACTATGACATGGCCTATACGCGCCCGGAGGTGCCGGCGCTGCTGCGCCGGGGGGCGAGTCCCGCCTTCCACGAGGCGTTCGCCACGCTGGGCGAATTCGCCGCCCGGCAGCTGCCCTATCTCGAATCCCTCGGCCTGCTCGGGCCGGAGCAGGAGCCGGACGCGACCCTCTCGCTGCTGCGCGAGGCGCTCGGTTCCGTCGTCTTCATCTACTTCGGCTCGGGAACGATGCCTCACTGGGAAGCCGATCTCTACGCGGAGCAGATGCCCCCCGAGCAATGGAATGCCCGTTGGTGGGACTACGTGGGGCGCTTCCAGGGCGTCGAGCCGCCCACGCCGCGCGGCGAGGAGTTCTGCGACCCGGCGACGAAGACGCACATCAACGATGCGCCCTGCTATTACTTCTCCTATGCGATCGCCTCCGTCATCCAGCATCAGCTGCACGACTACATCGCGCGCGAGATCCTCCATGAGGATCCGCGCCACTGCAACTACGCGGGGCATCCCGAGGTCGGCGCGTTCTTCGAGAGCATCCAGCGCTACGGGATGACGCGCGATTGGCGCGAAGTCCTGCGCGAGGCGACGGGCGAAGATCTCTCGACGCGCGCCATGGCCGACTACTACCAGCCGCTCATGGCCTGGCTGGAGGAGCAGAACCGGGGGCGGAAGATCGGCTGGGAGTGAGCGCCGGGACGATCCCGCGGCCTGTCCACGGCCGGAGAGCGTGCCAGGGGCGGCGAGTGCGGGACCGGGCACCGCGCCGCGGTGGTTTCGGGCAAACGCTAGGCCAGTAACTCGCCGACGATCACCGTCCTCGCCTGGCCTCCCAGATGCACGCGGTCCCCATCCAGGCGCACGTGGACCACTCCTCCGCGAGGGGAGGCCTGGTAGGCGAGCATCTCCGTTTTGCCGAGCCGTGCGTTCCAATAGGGGGCGAGGGCGCAATGGGCAGAACCGGTCACGGGATCCTCATCGATACCGATCCAGGGCGCGAAGTAGCGCGAGACGAAGTCGAATCCTCTCGTGCTCGCGCGACTCGTGACCATGACACCCCGGCCCGGGAAGGTGCGCAGCGTCTGGAAGTCGGGCTTCATCGAGCGCACGGCTTCCTCGGACGCGATCTCGATCAGATGGAGCTTGCCCACCCGGCCGCCCGCGACCGCCTGGATGCCCAGGGCCCGCGAGATCTCGGAAGGGATGGGCGCCGGCTCGGTCGGCCGGGCGGGAAGATCGAGCACGACGCGGTCATGGTCCGAATCCCAGCGCGCGCCGAGCGTGCCGCTCCGCGATTGGAACTCGATGGGTTCGGCAGGCTCGGCTTCCCCGATTTCGTAAAGCACGTGGGCGGTCGAGAGAGTCGCATGCCCGCAGAGTTCGACCTCGATCGTCGGAGTGAACCAGCGCAGGCGATAGCCGGCCTTCTCCATGAGGAGGAACGCCGTTTCGGAGAGGTTCATCTCCGCGGCCACTGCTTGCATCCAGCCATCGTCCTTCGGCTCATCGAGCAGGCAGACGCCCGCGGGGTTGCCGGAAAAGGGAGTGTCGGTGAAGGCGTCGACTTGAAAGATCCTCATGCGACTTCTCTCCGGATACGGGCCCGTTGTCATGCGTCGCTGCGCAGTCTCTTTCCCAGACTGGCGACATCGTCCGAACGATAGCCGATCCGGCGATAGAAATCGATCACCTCGCGGTTGCTCGTCCTCACCTGGAGATTCACCTTGGGACAGCCCAGCCGGTCGAGAAGGCGCTCGGCCTCCGCCATCAACGCGCGGCCCATACCTTGACGACGGCATTCCGGGTCGACCGCCAGGTAGTTGATCCATCCCCGGTGACCGTCGTAGCCGGCCATGGCCGAGCCGACGATTCTCTCGCCGGCGTGAGCGATGAGGAAGAGCTCGGGTTGAACGGCTGCCTTGCGGGCGATATCGGCGTGCGGGTCATTCCAGGGGACGACGAGCCCGCAGGAGCGCCAGAGTCGGACGACAGCCGGTTCGTCGGGCGGTTCGAACGGGCGGATGTGAATCTCCACGTCACGCTCCAGTGTCTGGCTTCTCCGCGATCGCGAGCAATCGGTCACCCCAGCGATTGAACAGGCGGGCGCTGGCGTGAGCCAATCCCTGCAACGCGACCTTGCCGAGATTCTCGATGGGCGTGCCCCGCAGGCCCATCTTCCCGATCGGCACGGCTGACTGCCGGATGCGCCTCACGCGATACCCGGACGCTGTAAGCATGGCTCCCAATGCCTGCGGCGTGTACTCGACCAGGTGATAGGGTGGGATGCGGAGAGTCTTGAAACGACTCCTGCGACGGTAGTACTCGAGGCCCAGGCGGGCCGACCACAGATTCAGGGTGGAAGGAACGGCGACGAGCAGGATGCCGCCCGGCCGCAACCAGGATGCGATGGCGGCCAGGGAAGGGCGCGGATCCGGCAGGTGCTCAAGGACATCAGCCATGAGCACGGCATCGAAGGTCGAGTGGGGAAACGCGGCCGGGGAGATCGGCCCGACGAGAATGTCCAGGCCAAGTCGTTCCCGGCCGTGCCGGGCCGCGAAATCCGAGATCTCGAGTCCGCGCACCTGCCAGCCGAGATCACGCAGCTCGGCCAGCATGAAGCCGGGACCGCAACCGACTTCGAGAAGGGAACCGCGAGCGGCGGGGGCAGCCCGATGCCGGCGGAGAAGTGCGTCGAGTCGGCGCGCCTGGCGTTCCCGTCGCGGCGTCGAAACCCGGGCCATCTCCATGTAGGCTTCCGGCCCGTGCGCTCCGGCCGTTTCGGCGCACGTGGTGAAGTATTCCTCGGCGTAGAGATCGCGGATCTCGTCCGCAGTCGGTTGAGGATGAACGAAGACCAGAGAGCAGCGAGTGCAACGCACGCCGTGAAGATGACGGCCGTGGAACAAGTAGCGGAACGGCATCACGCGGGCGTCGTTCGCCCGGCAGAGCGGGCAGGTCGCGGCCAGGCGCGCGTCGGGGTGCACCTCAGTAGATGCGCTCTCGAGCGGCTGTTCACCCGGCGGATTGACGGCCGAATCACTCATCCTCCCTCCTCCTGCCTCATGGCGAAGGCCGCATCCATCGGCCCTCTGCAGGGCCGAAATTACAGCACGCCCGGCCGGTCCTCAAGCAAGCACCGGCCGGGCGTCTTGTGACATGTCCGCTGATGGTGAGACTACTCGCGGAAGGCCGTCTTCAGCCTTCCCCAAGACACGCTCTCCGTCGGGCTGGGTCCCGAGCAGCCCACGCCGAACGCTCCCACGAGTCCGCATTGGGGATTCATGTCCGGAGCGCATGGCGATCCAGCGTCGAGAGAATAGTCCCCTCCCGCCGGATCGCAGAACAACGGGTCGGCGGAGATGTTACCCATGGTCCCGGTCGGATCCGCGATCCCGATGTAGTCACCGCCGACGTTCTGCCAAGCGTCATTGCAGGATAAGGACGGGAGGCCGGTCGAGCAGTAGAGTCCGCCGTTTGCCAGTGCCTCGGCAAGAATGCAGTTGGAGATCGCCGGATTCCCGCCATGGAGAGCGATGTGCCCACCGAATCGCAGGGCTTGGTTGCGGACAAAGGTACAGCGGCGCAAGAGTCCTGTGGCTCCGTCGAGCATCATGATCGCTCCGCCGTCCACAACTGCGTCGTTCTCCACGAAGAGACATTCGTCGAGCATGAGGACGCCCTCGTGGACCCGGATGGCCCCGCCGTGATCAATATGGGCGGAGTTCTGCTGAAAGCGACAGCGACGGAGCGAGAAGACAGCGCGATAGTCGGGTGCGTTGACCGCGCCGCCTGCCCGGGCTCGATTGCCGTGAAAGACGCAGTCTTCGACCTCCAAACTTCCCGTGATGTGAATGGCACCATCGCCGGCGCCGGCGTCATTGCCAGCGAACACACAGCGGGAGACGACAAGCGACGACAGAAGCCCGCCGATCACGGAGGCATAGGTCCCAGAGTGATTCGCGCGGAACTCGCAGTCCTCGATGCGCAGGACGGAGTGATCGACGAAAACGGCCCCCGCGTAGTTGGCCGCATTCTCAGTGAAAAGGCAGTCCCGAAGAGTGGGGGATGCAGCGCGGCAGAAGATCGCGCCCCCGACGATGTTGTCCCGCTCCAGCCCCTCTTCCAGCTGCATGCTGACGATCATGGTTCCAGCCCCCCCGCGCAGGGTGAACCCTTCCACGACTGCGGATGCGGTCTCGCCCGTCTGGAACTGGATGCAGCTCCCATCGCCTACCGGTCCCGCACTGCCGTCGATGATCGTCGTCGCAGGACCGGAAAGGCTGTGCAACCAGAGGTCCTTGCCGAGAAAGTCGAGGTTCTCGACATAGATGCCCGGATGAACCACGATCTCGTCTCCAGTGACCGCAGCCTCGATCGCGGGCTGGATGGCGATGAAATCACCGCCACCATCCTGGTCGACGACGAGGACCGCCTGGACTGCAACGGGAGCGATGCACGCGATGATTAGAGCCAGCGCAGAACGCGTCATGAGACACCTCCTTGATTGCCGGCGTAGACAGGACGGATCGCATGTGCTCGGTGATTATGCAATGTTGAAGGAGGAAACGAGAAGGTGGATGTAAATGGGGGCCCGGGGAGCCCCCCAGAGAGGCGTGAGCGAGTCCGCTTCTGATCGCCGCGCGCGAAGCGCCGCCCGCATCGTCGAACGAGCCGGCGTCGATCCGAGCGTGGCAGTGCATCCAGGCGGGGGGATTCTCGTGCCCGCAGCTGGGGGCCGTAGTCTTGGCAGTAAGCCGATGGTGATTCGGCCGGTGACCTGCGCTAAGATGTGCGGCTCATTCCGCCGACCTCTCTGCGGCAAGAAGCAGAGAATGGCCGGAATGCGATGCGGAGCCGGTGGCCGCCATGCTTCGCACCGTCCGAGGCAAGGCGGTCGGCCCTGGGCTGGATTGCGCGAGTGGGGGCAGCACGCTCGCCGGAGACTTGCATGCATCTTCATATCAGGCGTCTGCAGGGTATCCGTTCTCTGTCGCTGGCGGTTGGGATTCTGGTTCTTGCCGTCTCCGCGCCCGCCGACGAGGGCATGTGGCTCTTCACGAACCCGCCCGTGGAGCTCCTCGGGGAGCGCTACGGATTCACGCCCGAGCCGGCGTGGCTGGATCATCTCATGCGCGCGGCGGTGGACTTCAGCGGCGCATCGGGCTCATTCGTCTCCCCGGACGGGCTGATCCTCACGAATCATCACGTGGGGGCGGACGCGATCTACAAGCTGAGCACGGCGGAGCGCGACCTCCTCGCGAACGGCTTCGTCGCCCGCACGCGGGGGGAAGAGCTGCGCGCGCCCGGACTCGAGGTTCACTCGCTCGTCGCCATCGTGGATGTGACCGGGCAGGTGCAGGGGGCGGTTCCGGCGCATGCGACGCCCGCCGAGGCGCGCCGGGCGCGCGAGCAGGCGATCGCCCGCATCGAGCAGCGCTCGACCGAGGAGACGGGGCTGCGCAGCGAGGTGGTCACGCTCTACCGCGGCGGGCTCTATCACCTCTACCGGTACAAGCGCTATGACGACGTCCGGCTGGTCATGGCTCCCGAGCAGGCGGTGGCCTTCTTCGGCGGCGACCGGGACAACTTCGAGTATCCGCGCTACGATCTCGACATCTCGATCTTTCGCGCCTACGAAGACGGCCGGCCCGCGCGGATCGAGCACTATCTCACCGTCGCCGGCGCCCCGCTGGCGGAGGGCGAGCTCATCTTCGCGGTCGGCCAGCCCGGCAGCACGGGACGCCTGACGACCCTCGACCACTTGCGCTTCTATCGCGACGTCCTCTATCCGCACAGCGTCGCCCTGCTCGCCGGCCGCGAGATCGCGCTGCAGCAGTTCTCGATGCGCAATGCCGAATTCGCCCGCATGGCGCACGACGACCTCCTCGGCATCGAAAACGGCCGCAAGTCGCTCCTCGGGCGGGTGGCGGGTCTCTGCGAGCCCGAGCTGATGGGGCGCAAGGCCGAGAGCGAGGCGCTTCTCCGCGCGCGCGTGGCCGAGGATCCCGAGTTGGGCGCGACGCTCGAGGATTGGACGCGCCTCTCCGGCGCGCTGGACGCGTACCGGGGATTCGTGGCGGAGTACCGGCTCCTCGAGGAAGGGCGCGGCTTCTGGTCGGACCTCTTCGGGGTCGCCCGCAAGCTCGTCCGTCTGGCCGAGGAGCGGGCGAAACCGAACGAGGAACGCCTGCCCGGGTATCGCGAGGCGGATTTCGAGTCGGTCGAGCACGAGCTCTTCTCGGAGACGCCGGTCTACCCGGAGCTGGAAGAGGCCAAACTCGCCCACTCGCTCGCCTATCTGGCGATGAGCTTCGGCGGCGACCATCCGCTCGTCCGCGAGCTGCTGCAGGGCCGGTCGCCGGAGCGGCGGGCGGCCGAGCTGGCCCAGGGAACGCGGCTCTACGCCGTGGGCGTGCGGCGCGCGCTGGCGGACGGCGGCCCGGCGGCGATCCAGGCCTCCGGCGATCCGATGATCGTCCTGGCGCGCACGGTCGAGCCCTACGCCCGCGCGGTGCGGGAGCGGTACGAGGACTGGATGGAGAGCGTCGAACGCACCTCGTACGAGCGCATCTCTCGCGCGCTCTTTGCCGAATACGGCACGCGTCTCTATCCCGACGCGACCGGCACGCTGCGCCTCGCCTTCGGCCCGGTGCGCGGCGTGCATCTGCCGGACGAGGAGATCCCCTTCGCGACGACGCTCGGCGGGGCGTACGGCAAGCATGACGAAGCGGGCGGGCGGGCGCCGTACACGCTGCCCGCGCGCTGGCTTGCGGCGCGCGGCGAAATCGACCCGGCCGTCCAACTCAACTTCGTTTCGACCGCCGACATCACCGGGGGGAATTCCGGCAGTCCGGTCGTCGACCGCGCCGGGAACCTGGTCGGGGTCATCTTCGACAGCAACCTCGCCGCGCTCGCGAGCGACTTCGCCTACACCGAGGAGCGCGCCCGCTCGGTCTCCGTCGCGGCGGCGGCGATTCTCGAGGCGCTGCGGAAGATCTACGCCGCGCCGCACCTGGCGGAGGAGATGGAGGGGCGGCGCTGACGGGCGGGGGGCGCGGAGCGACCGGCCTGCGGCCCGGGTGATTTTGCCCGCGGCCGTTTCGCATGCCCGCGGTCTCGTGAACGCACAGCGGTTGGCGCGAGGCTTCAGGTCATCCACATCTTCTGCAGCCAGCGCACGGTCGCCGACAGGTCGATCTCCCGCGCGAAGTGCGTCATCGCGGGCACCTTCTTCACCTCATCCATACCCACCGGCTGCCCGGGTGGGAAGTGAGGCGCGAGCCGGCGGTAGCGCCGGCCGAGGAGCTGCGCGCACTGGTAGTCGGCGATGCCCGAGATGCCGTCGAGCATGATGCTCAGGATCGGCTTCACCCACTGCACGTAGCCCCAGTCGAGCGTGTTCCCGCGAATGTGGAGGAGCGAAGTGCCCGTGCCGAGCGAGAAGAGGACGATGTCGTCCAAGAGGGCCGGATTGCGCCTCCGGCAGTCGAGCGCCTGCGCCAGGGCGCACATGCTCGGGTTCACGGCGTAGCAGCCGCCATCGACGTATCCGTCCGCCGAGGGGAAGTAGAGCGGAGCGGCGCTCGTGTACAACGCGACCTTGTACGCGAGCTCATGGCCGTCGCTGTCGGGGCCGGGGAAATTGTGAAAGAGCTTCGGCTTCCAGGAGCGGCGCTCGGGATCGGGATCCTCGTTGTCCAGATCGAACGCGGGAATGAGCACGCGCTTGCGCAGGCGCGCGAGGGTCTTGCGGCCGAAGATGTGTTGCAGCTCGCGGCGGAGGTTCGTCAGATCGTACTCGGCCCCGCGCAGGCGTCCGAGGTCGGTCACGTCGTCCAGCCAGGAGTCGTCGAAGATCTCGCGGCCCTTCGTCTGATAGAGCTCGCGGATGACGGCGGGCGCGAGGCCGGAGGCGAGCGCGAGCGAGATCAGTCCGCCCGTCGAAGTGCCGGCGAGCAGATCCGTGCGGTCGAGCCAGCCGGCGAGATGGGGATCTTGGGCGAGCCGTTCGAGGAGGATCGCTGGAATGATCCCCCGGATCCCCCCTCCGTCGATGGCGAGAATGCGGAAGACGGCCATGGTGCGCTCCGATCTGCCGCCCCCCCGGCCGGGGAGCGGCCGGCGTCAAGAACACGGCGCGTCACGGTGGACGCCGCGCGGCCCGGTGCCTGCGCGTTGTCGCCCGCTCAGTCCGCCGCGCTCCCTCCCGCGCACTCGCTCGAGCGCCCGAGCAGCGTGTCGAGCGCGTGCGGGAGGATGGGAAGCAGCACTTCCAGGCCCTCGCGTACGGCCTTCGGGCTGCCGGGGAGATTGACGATGAGCGTGCGACCGGCGGCTCCGGCGACCCCGCGCGTCAGCATCGCCTTCGGCGTGTGATCGAGCCCCTTCCACCTGAGGAGCTCGGCCAGGCCGGGCGCCTCGCGCGCGATCACCTGCCGCGTGGCCTCCGGCGTGTGGTCGCGCGGGGAGAGACCCGTGCCGCCCGCGGTGAGGACGAGATCGACGTCGTCGCGGGCGACGAGCGCGCGCAGTTCGCGCACGATCGCCTCTTCGTCGTCGGGGATGATGCGCTCCGCCGTGACCGCGAACGGCGTGCCGGCGAGCAGCCGGCGGCACTCGGGCAGGACGCGATCCTCGCGCTCGCCGCGCGAGCGCGAGTCACTCAGGACGACAATCGCCGTTCGATAGCACATCGATCTCGTCTCCGGGCCGGACGACGCCTCCGCGCAACACGCGGCAGAAGATGCCGTCGGTCGGCATGATGCACTCGCCCGCGAGCTGTCCGATCGCGCACGGCGAGTGGCAGACCTTGCCGATCTGGGTCACCTCGAGGAGCGCGTCGGCGCCGATGCGCAGGCGCCGGCCGACGGGCAAGCGCTGGAGCGCGATACCGCTCGTGACGATGTTCTCCCCGAACCCCCCGGGGCCGACGGCGATCCCCTTCGCGCGCATGAGCGCGGCCGATTCGTCGGCGAGCAGGCTCACCTGGCGGTGCCAGTCGCCGGCGTGGCCGTCGCCTTCGACGCCGTGATCGACCCGCAGCGTGATCTCCGCCACGGAGTGCTTCTGCACTCCCCGCAGTTCGCTCACGCAGACGGCGAGCACGGTCGCCTTCATGCCTTGCCTCCCCGCGGCGCGCCGGGCCGTGCGCGGCGGAAATGGCCCGCGCGGCCACCCTCCTTCTCGATCAGGCGGATGTTTCCGATCACCATCTCCCGGTCGATCGCCTTGCACATGTCGTAGATCGTGAGCGCGGCGACGGAAACCGCGGTGAGCGCTTCCATCTCGGCGCCCGTCCGGCCGGTCAGCCGCACGCGGGCGCTGATCTCGACCACCTCGGCGCGCAGATCGAAGGCGAGGTGGATCTGATCGAGGAGGAGCGGATGGCAGAGCGGAATGAGCTCGGCCGTGCGCTTGGCCGCGAGCACTCCGGCGGCGTGCGCGGCCGCGAAGACGTTGCCCTTCGCGACCTCACCGCGGTGCAGCCGCCCGGCCAGCTCAGGCGATACACGCACCTCGCCGCCCGCGATGGCGGTCCGCACGGTCGCATCCTTGCCGCTCACGTCGACCATGCGCAGCTCGCCCCGCTCGTCCAGATGCGAGAAGCCCCCCGCGGGCGAATCCTTCTTCGTCATCTCACCCTCCGATCCGCCACATGCCGTGGATGCGGCGCTCGAGCGGCGGCTCGGCCTTGCTCACCGCCATCTCGCGGCGCAGATGCGCGACCAGCTCCGCGCGCCGGAGCACGGGGCGCACGAAGGGCTTCAGATCGATGCGTCGCTCCTCCGAGAGGCACGGCAGCAACTGCCCGTCGCCGCGCAGCCGCACGCGGTCGCAATGCAGGCAGAAAGGCGCGCTCACCGGGGCGATGAACCCGCAGCGCTGCGCGGTGCCCGCGAGGCGATAGAGCCGGGCCGCGCAGTTCGCGGCGGATTCCCCCTCGCGGCCACCGTCCGGCACGGGCGCGAGCTCGAACTCCGCGCTCAAGGCCTTCCTCACCTCGCTCGCGGAAACGAATTCCCCGCCGTCGCCGTCGTGGCTCGGCATGAGCTCGATGAAACGCGCCTCGAGTCCCTTCTCGATCGCGAAGCGCAGGATCGCGGGCACCTCGTCCAGGTTCTCGCGGACGACGACGGTGTTCAACTTGATCGGCGAGAAGCCTGCCTGCCGGGCCGCGGCGATTCCCGCGAGCACCCGCGCGAGGCCGTCCGCGCGAGTGAAACGCACGAAGCGGTCGCGGCGCAGGGTGTCGAGGCTGATGTTCAGCCTCCGCACGCCCGCCGCGCGCACCTCGCCCGCGACACCGGCCAGGAAGTAGCCGTTCGTCGTGAGCGCGAAATCGCGGATGCCCGGGATCGCGCCCACCGCGCGCAGGAACCCGACCGCTCCGCGACGGACGAGCGGCTCGCCGCCCGTCACGCGCACCTTCTCGATTCCGGCGTCGGCGACGAGGACGCCGATCACTTCCGCCAGCTCTTCCAGGGAGAGCATATCCTCGTGCCGCAGTTTTGGCACGCCCTCCATGGGCATGCAGTAGCGGCAGCGGAAGTTGCAGCGGTCGGTCAGGGAGACCCGCAAGTAGCGGATCGGCCTCCCGCGCGCGTCGATGAGCATTCCGGCCGGGTTCATGCTCTTCTCACCACCTCAGGGCTCGTGCAGTTTCCGGAAACCGATCACGGTTCCGGCCGGCGTTTCGGTACCCGGTTCCGGGGCAAACCCGATCGCGTCCATGCCGCTCGCCGCCGCCAGGTCGGCCGAGCCATGCAGGCGCAGGGGAGTGAGCTCGAAGCGATCGTCGTTCCAGCGCGAGATGCAAGGCACGAGGGTGCGGAAGCCCTCGCGCTTGCGCACGCTCTCGAGCAGGGTGCCTCGGTAGAGCGTCGCGAGCGGCTGCGGGTGGTGCCGGAAGACGCGCACCGCGGGCGCGACGTACTGATCGAAGGAGAGGAGGGTCGAAACGGGGTTCCCCGGGAGGCCGAAGACGAGCGTCGTGTGCTCGCCGGCGCGGCGCACGCCGAAGACCGTCGGCTGCCCGGGGCGGACGAAGAGCTTGCGAAAGCGCAGCTCGACTCCGAGCTCTTCCAGGATGCCGGGAACGAGATCGAACTCGCCCATCGAGACGCCGCCCGAGAGGATGAGGAAATCCTCGGCGAGTCCGCTCGCGATCGCCCGGCGCAATTCGTCCGGACGGTCCCGCAGGATGCCGAGATAGCGCGGACGGGCCCGCGCGATCAGGATCTGCGACCAGAGATTGTAGGCGTTCGAGTTGCGGATGCAGCCGGGCGGGAGCGCCTCGCCCGGCTCGCGCAGCTCCTCGCCGGTCGCGGAAAAGGCGATCGTTGGTCCGGCATGGACGCGCACCGTGTGCCGGCCCGCGGTCGCGAGGAGGGCGATCTCGGCGGGCTGGAGCAGGCGGCCGGGCCGCAGCATCACGGCTCCCGCGCGCAGGTCCTGGCCGCGCGGCGCGATGTTGCCGCCCCGCTCGGGCACCCGCTGGAAGACGACCTGCTCACCTTCGTTCCCGTAACCGCTCGTCTCCTCGACCGCGATCACCGTGTCGGCCCCCGGCGGCAGCGAAGCGCCGGTCATGATCTTCACGCATTCGCCCGGGGCGAGGACCGGGCGAGGCGCCGCCTCTCCCGCCGGCACCGTGCCCGCGATCCGAAAGCCGCGCGAGGCGCAAGCACCATCGAGATCCGCGTGCCGGAAGGCGAAGCCGTCCATGGCGGCGCGATCGAAGGGCGGCAGATCGAGGTCGGAGACGATCTCCTCGGCGAGCACGAAGCCGGCCGATTCCGCGATCGGCAGAACGATCTCGCGCCCACCCGGGCGGCTGTGCGCGAGGATCTCCGCCACCGCCTCTTCGAAGCGCAGCCTGTCCGCTCGTGCGGTCATCGTGATGCTTCCTCTTCGCGCCCGCCCGGCTGAAGGATCTCGACCGCGTGCGCTTTGAAGGAGACGAAGACCGGCTCGTTCAGGTTGAGCGCCAACTTCACGTACGACTCGCGGCTGACGATCGCGGTGAGGCGCTCGCCGGCGCAGGCGATCTCGAGCCAGACGGAGCCGTTCTCGTCGTGCGCCCCGGTCACCCGCCCGGGGAACGCGTTGCGCATCGACGAGTCGAGCGGCAGGCGCGAGAGCACGAGGCTGCGCGGGTCGAGGGCGACGCGCACGAGCCCCGGCGGGATGGGCGCGCTCGCGTGGATCTCCAGGCCGCCACCGCTGCGCAGCCGAGCGCCTTGTCCCACGCCCTCGAGCACGTTCAAAGGCAAGCCCGGGGCGATGCGTCCGTCGCGCAGGTGTAGCACGCGCGAGGCGGTGCGATGCGCGAAGGGCAGATCGTGCGTCGTCAGGACGAGCGTCGCCCGCGTCTCCTGCAGCACCCGCTCGATCACCGCGAGCGAGTGGGGATCTAGATGCGCGTCCGGCTCGTCGAGCAGGAGGACGTCGGGATCGGCGATGAGCACCCGCCCCAGGGCGAGGCGCTTGCGCTCGCCGCCCGACAATTGCGAGGCTGATCGGTCGGCCGCGTCCGCGAGCCCCACGCCGGCGAGCATCGCGGCGACGCGTTCGCGGGCGGCGCGGCCGGAGATGCGGCGGACGCTGAGCGGGTAGGCGAGGTTGCGCGCGACGCTCTCGTCGAAGAGATAGGGATCCTGCTTCAAGAAGCCGGCGCGCTTGGCCGGAAGGGCGCGCAGGCAGGCGGCGCCGGTCTGCTCGAGCCCAGCGAGGATGCGCAGCAGGGTCGTCTTGCCCGATCCATTGTGCCCGACGACGGCCACCCGTTCTCCCGCGCCGATCGTCAGTTCCTCGATCGCGAGACGGAAGGCGCCGCCGTAGCCGAAGGAGAGATTGCGGACGGAGAAGAGCGAGGGGAGGGAGGAGCCTCCCGCTGGGGCGGGCGAACCCGCGGGCCCGGCGCCCGAGGACTTGTGGTCATCAACCTGCCGCACGCGCCCGCCTCCTCGAGGTCTCGACATCGCGGGTGTCGATCCGCCCGCCTCGCGGTCCTCGTTCCCCGGTGTGGAGGAAGACGTTCAAGACGAGGACCAGCACGAGGAGGACCATACCAAGAGCGATGGCCTGCGCGAAACGCCCCTGGCTCGTCGCGAGCGTGATCGCGGTCGTGATCGTGCGCGTGAAGCCGCGGATGTTGCCGCCGAGGATGAGCGCGATCCCGACCTCCGAGATCACCCGGCCGAAGCCGGCGAGGAGGGCGGTCAGGATGCCGAAGCGCGATTCGCGGAGCGTCTTCCAGAGGGCCGCCGTGGGGGAGGCGCCGAGGAGCAGCGCTTCCTCGTAGATGCGCTGGAAGCGCGCCTCCAACGCGGCATGGGCGAGGGCGGTCACGAGCGGCACGATGAGGAGCACCTGTCCGATCACGATCGCGGCCGGAGTGAAGAGCAGGCGCAGCTCGCCGAGCGGGGCGTTGCGCGCGATCCAGGCGTAGACGAAGAGCCCGATCACGACGGTAGGCAGGGCGAGTGCGGTTCGCAGCAGCCGCAAGACGATGCGCTTCCCGGGAAACTGCGCGCGCGCGAGAGCCAGGGCGCACGGCAGGCCGATCAGCGCCGCGATCACCGTCGAGGTGAGCGAGGTCTGGAGCGTGACCGCGACGGCCGAGAGCAGGTCGCGATCGAGGCGCGCGATGAGAGCGAACGCCTCCCCGAAGCTGTCGAGGAGGAAGCCCACTTACCGGCCCGCGGGAGGTTCGGGGGCCGGGCCGCCCGGGTAGCTTGCGATCGGATGGAAGAGCTTGTTCCCGTTGCTTTCGTATGCCGCGATCGCCTCCTGGCCGCGCGGAGATTGCAACCACTCGCTCAGCCGCTGCGCGCCTTTCCCATTCGTGTCGGGGTAGCGCTCGGGATTGACCAGGATCAGCGAGTAGGGGTTGAGCAGCAGCGGATCGCCCGCGTCCACGATGTCGAGATCGAGATCCGGGCGGGCGAGGAGCGAGCCGCGATCGGTCAGCACGTAAGCGCGCTTCTCGGCCGCCATGACGAGGCACGCTTCCATGCCCTGGCCCGCCTCGATGTATCCGGGTCCGGCGGGGACGAGGCCCGCCGCCTTCCAGATCTCCATCTCCTTCTTGTGCGTGCCCGACTCGTCGCCGCGCGAGATGAACGTCGCGCCGCTCGCATGGATCCTGCGCATCGCCTCGCTTGCGCTTCCCGCCCCGCGAATCCCGGCCGGGTCCTCGCCCGGCCCGGCGATCACGAAGTCGTTCCACATGACCGTCACGCGCTCGATCCCGAAGCGGGCCGCGACGAACTCCTGCTCGGCCTCCGGGGCGTGGACGAGCACGACGTCCACGTCGCCGTTCTCGCCGTGCTTGAGCGCCTTGCCCGTGCCCACGGCGACGAACTGCACCTCGATGCCGGTGTCCTGCTTGAACTTCAGGAGCAGGTCGTCCAGGAGGCCGGTATTCGCGACGCTCGTCGTCGTCGCCATCTTGACCGGCGGTACGGCTCGTTCCGGCGAACAGGCGGTGAAGAGAGCGGCGCACGAGGCCATCAGGCAGACGAAGGCCGCACCGCGGGGGTCGAGCCCGAGGCCCGCCCGGCCGCGCCGCCCGGTCCGCTTTCCGGTCTGAATCGGCTGCATGCGACTTCTCCGTGCGACCAGACTATCACCGCATGGGCCGCGCCTGCCTGCGGACGCGGAGATTGCCGGCTCCGGACCGACGGACCGGACGGGTAGGGACGATGGCGGCGCGCGCGAGTGGATCCGCTTCGAAAGACTATAGGCCGCCCGACGGCGAGGGTCAAGCCGCCGGCCCGCTACTCCGCGTTGCGCGCGATGCGGAAGCCGACCGTGTTGTCGCGCGATCCCGACCAGAACGCGCCGCGCGAGGCGCTGCGGCAGTCGCGGGCGAAGTAGTGCCAGGAGCCGCCGCGCATGACGCGCTGGGCGCCGGGTTCGTCGCCGTCCGGGCCGGACGGATCGGTCGCCGGGCCGTCCGGATACGCGGCGTAGAGATCCCAGCAGTACTCCCAGACGTTACCGTGCATGTCGTAGAGACCGAACGCGTTCGGCGCCCGGCGGCCGGTGTTCTGCGTGCGCGGTCCCGTGCCTTGGTCGGAGTTGCCGCAATACCAGCCGACCGCGTCGAGCAAGGGATCGGCCTCGCAGTGCTCATTCGTCAGGTTTCCGTTCGCCAGTGCGCTTCCGCTTCCCGCGCGGCAGGCGTACTCCCACTCGGCTTCCGTCGGCAGGCGGTAGCCGTTCGCCTCGCGATCCCACGCGACCGAGGCGGCCGTCACGTGATCGCCCTCGGTGCGGACGTTCGTGAGCGTGTAGGCCGGGGTGAGCTGGTCGTGAGCGGAGAGCGCGTTGCAGAAGGCGAGCGCGTCGTACCAAGTGATGCTCTCGACCGGGCGCGAGGAGCCGCCGAAGGCCGAAGGGGTGAACCCCATGATCGTCTCGAAGAGGATCTGGTTCACCTCGGTCGTGCCCAGGCGGAAGCCGCGCGTGAGCGTGACCGGATGCAGGGTCTCGTCGGCCTCCCGGCCGAGCTCGCCCGCGGGGCTTCCCATGTCGAAGGTCGTGCCCGTCCCGCTGCCGATCGCAGCCATCGTGAAGTCGAAGGGGTCGGGCGGCAGGTCGGGGCCGAATGCGGTCTGCGTCTCGACGAGCGGGCCGTGGCCATCGTCGAAGGAGAACTTGTAGTCGTGCGTGCCGTAACCGAGGGTCGTCTGATACGAGAAGAGGACTCCCACGGGGTAATCCCCCCCGGATGCGTTCATCGTGTGGGCGACGCCGTCGATCACGACTTGGCGGACGACCGGCGCATCGCCTTCCGGATCGGCGTAGACGACCGTGAACAGGAACATCGTCTCCGGCGAGGAAGCCTCGTCCGGATCGACGTCTCCATCGGAGAGCGTCGGCACGGTCATCAGCGCGCTCGCCGCATTCGAGAGCGGCGAGACGTTCCCCGCCTCGTCCTTGGCGCGCAGCGCGAAGTAGTATCGCGCGCCGGGAGTGAGATCGTCCCAGGTCGTGGCCTGCCGCGTCCCCGCCGCCCGGGGCAGCGGACAACGGATGATCTTCTGCGCCGCGTCCCAGTTCGTCTCGTCGATCGGCGACGGCGACCAGCGCAGATCGTACTCATCCGCGGTTCCCGCCGTCCCGTCGTCTCCGGGCGCGGTCCAGGAGAGCTCGAGCGAGGTGGTATCGATCAGCCGGGCCGTAAAGTTCGCGATCGTCGCCGGAGGCGTCGCATCGGCGCCGACGTGCGGGCCGCGGAAGACGATCAGGCCTTCCTGTGCATCCGCCACGCAGACGATGTCGTTCTCGCCGAGCGCGACCCCGACCGCTTCCAGCGTCGGCACGCTGCCGAGGAGCGACGGATGCGCCGGGTCGCGCACGTCGATCACCTGTAGTCCGGCGTCGTCTGCCGCGATGAACGCGATCCCGTCGCGAACCTCGATCGCCTGGCCGCTTCCCGAGAGGGCCAGCGTGGCGACGGGTTCGAGCAGGTAGTCCTCGCCCGCGCGGAAGATGTGCAGCCCCTCTTCGTTCGCGGCGACGAAGACGTAGGAACCCGAGACGGCCACGCTCATCGCGTTGCCGGGCGTGTCGATGTTGCCGATGACCGGCAGGCGGCGGTCGATCACGCCGGTGATGTCAAGGATGGTGACGCCCATCTCGTCGTCGGCGACATAGAGATGCGTGCCGTCCGCGCTCAGGGCGAGATCCTGCGTGTAGCCGTACGGCACCGCGCGCACGCGCTGGTCGAGGAAGCCGGGATTGTCGGGTGCGGAGACAAAGGCCGTGACGGCGCGCCAGCTGTCGGCCAGGAAGAGGATGTAGGGATCGCCGACGAATTCGGGCGGCTTCACGCAGACCGCGTTCCCGGCATACGCGCTCGTCCCCTGGCGCAGGTCGACGATCGAATCGGGGACGGGCGTGATGTCGTAGGGGAGAATGCCTTCGGTGCCCTCGATGATGAAGGCGAGATCGCGCCGGCTGCCGTCCGCGTCGTAGCTGCGGGTGACGCACAGCGCGTCGGCCGATTTGGGCGTATCGAGCCAGAGAACGGCGCGCGGATCGTCCGGGTTGGAGATGTCGACGACGTGGAGGCCGCTCTGTCCCGCGGCCACGTAGGCGTACCGGCCGAGGACGGCGACATCCGTCGCCTCCGAGGGGAGCGCCAGTCGGCCGGAGACCTGGAACGGGCTCTCGGGCGGCTCGTACAGCTCCTGCTCTCCGCATCCCGCCAGCAGAACCAGGCCGCCGGCCAGGACCGGCCAGGAGACCGCGAGAAGGCATCTTCGCGCCAGGACGTGGGCCGGTGCCCGCATCACGCCCGCCAATGCCCGCTGGATTGTTCTGCCCGCCACGCGCGTCTCCTTCTAGAGCAAGGGAGTTGAAAACGCGATCCAGTATCGCGATCCGGTGTAGTCCTTCTCCTCCGAGGGATCCTCTTCGCCGATCAAGCCGGCAGGGGCGTCGGCCGTGCGCTCGGTGAAGCGCCAACCCGCTTCCAGCGAAACCTGCCGGTAGACCGGCCGCGAAGTCCAGGTGAGCTCGATCTGGCGGGTTTCGTCCAGACGCCCGACGTGGATCGGGTCGATGTCCAGCGGCAGCGGGCTCGTGTAGAACTGGCGCTGGTAGCTGAGATCGAGATCGAGCCCGGCCGTGCGCACCTTGGCCAGCCCGGCGTCAATCCATCCCCCGGCCGTGCGGAGGAATCCCACGGCCTGCCCGAGCAGGCCCTCGCCCGCCGGCCCGGCCACGAACGGCTTCCTGCCCGGAGCGTAGCTGAATCTCAGCAGGTAGCTGTCCTTCTCGTAGGAACCGTCGCTGTCGTTGTCGGAGGTCTCGCGCGTCTCGCCTACTTCGTCGTAGGCCCGCGCCTGAACGTCGGCGTAGCCGTACTGGAGGCGCGTGATCCAACGCTTGTAGCGGAGATCGACGTAGAGCTGTCCGCTCCATTCCCAGAGGTCGTTCTCGAGGAATGGGCGGTTGTAATAGCGCAGGACGCGGCTGCCGGACACGCGCACGCGCGCCCAGCTCTTCGCCCGCCAGAAGTAGGCGGCCGAGAACGAGTTGCGCGTGATCTCGAACGGCAGGTAGACGCGCTCGACGGTGCGCGATTCGAAGGGCGGCCGGTCGGAGAGCTGTTTGATGTAGTTGTACGGCGCGTAGGTGTACGTCGCCTCGAAGTAGTCGGCGGCGCGCACGTTCTGGCGCAAGCGGAGGTTGATCTCCTCGTTGGTCTTGATGTCGTTGCGCGCGTACTGCCAGCGCTGGTAGCGCACGCGCACGCGCGTCTGTTTGTCGAAGAGCAGCTTCGCGTGGCCGACTTCCGCGGCGATCGCGGGATTGACGATGAGGTCGTCCTCGGTCTCGATCGCGTAGCGCTCGGGAAAGAGGCCCAGGTTGAACTCGGTCAACGAGGCGTCGGAATAGCGGCAGATGTTGTCGTCGTAGATGAAGCCCATGGAGTAGTCGCTGGTGAGCGTCCACGGGCTGCGCGCTTTCTTGCTCGCCGCCGGGCGTTTCGCGGCCGGCCTCTCCTCCGCGGCGCGCGATGCTCCGGCGCCCGCGGCCCGCGCCTGCGGCGAGACCTCGCCCGCGGGCTCCTCCTCGGCCGCTCCCGCGGTTTCCGCTTGCCCGACCGGCGGGCCTTCGTAGTAGAAGATCGCGTAGACCGGCCCGCCCGTATCGCTCGTCCCCGTCACCGTGACGCCCTGCAGGCCGGAGGGAATCGCCAGCGAGACGCGCTCGCCCCCCGTCAGTCCGCCCGCCCGGCCGTCGCCGAATTCCGCCGCGGAGGAAGGTTTCACGGCAAGCGTCCACGTCTGGTCCGCGAAGCCGGTCAGGCCGGAGACCACGACCGTGACCTCGGACGGCTCGGCGCCGGCCGTGTCGACGTGCGCGCGCACGAAGAAGCGCAGCGGGCCGGGGCCCTGGATGAGCAGCGGGCAGCCGGCGTCGATGCGGTAGTAATCCTTGTAGTCGCCGGCCGAACCGATGGGCGCCGGCGCGAGCACTTGCTGCATGTCCGCCGTCATCCCCGCCGAATCCGCGAGGGACGGGGCGAGCTGGATCGTCGCCGCTCGTGCGACCGGCGAGACGCCGCTGAGCGCGGCGCTGAGCAGGATCGCGAGGATCGCGGCGCTTCCCGCCACGCGGCGGCGGCCGCGCGTCGCTCCCTGTCGGCGGGCTGCCGGACTTGTGATCTTCATCATCCTGATGCTGGTCCGCTCTTCGATGTGCCGATCAACTCCCGAGCCCGATCGCCGATCTGGGGATCAGGACCCGGGCCGTCACGTTGCGCCCGCCCGTCTCGAGCGGCCGCAGCTCGTAGGTCCAGCTGCCCGCGGGAATCTCGAGATCGGCCCGCCGGCTCTCTCCCGGCACGACTCCGTGGCAGTCCTGGTAGCGCGCCTGCGCTTCCGGCTTCGCGCTGAAGTTGACCGTCCCGGCCGGCTCCCACGGCCCGCCCGCTTCCGGCCGGCGCGCGAGCGCGAGCCCGTAGGCCGCCTCGGCGTCCTCCCCCTCGCGGAAGTCGAGGCGGGTGCGCAGCAGGAGCGAGATCGGGCCGTTCACCGTGAAGCGTAGCGGCTTCTCCGCGGTGAAGCGGTAGTGCTGGTACTGCTTGCCGTCCGGAGTCGCGAGCGTGCAGATGCGCTCGTACTCCCGCGGAGCGAATTCCGCGTAGCGCGTGCCTGCCGCCTTGTAGCTGCGGAAGAAACGCGCGGCGACCGCCTTGCCTGCCTCCTCGACGAAGACGCGGTAGTCGTGCCGGCCGTCGGGGATCGTGACGATCGTCTCGCACGACGCTCCCGCCGGCGTGCCCTGCCGGTCGCACAGGTGGGCGGTCTTGCTCTCCGCGGCGAGATGCGGGCGGCTCGTGACCGGGGTGCCGTCCTGCTCGATGCGGATCGTGTAACAGCGCTTGCCCGTCTGTCCGTTCTGGGGCAGGTGGCGGGTGAGGACGCGCAGCTTGCTCGGGCCGCGCAGGGAGAACTGGATCGGCGTCCGCGCGTCGAGCAGGCAGTATTCCGACTGGGTCTCACCAACCCTCACGCAGACGGTCTCGAGAGTGCGGCCGTTCGGCGTGATCGAGCGCCACGAGTTGCGCGCGGCGCGGGCGCTCTCGATGCGGAGGGTCGCCGGGAGCAGGGCGATCGAAAACCCGACGGCCAGCCAGGCGAGCGCCGGCAACCGCCGCGTGCCGCCCTTCCCCGTTGCGTTTCCCACTGCCGGCCGTCCGGTCGCTAGCCGCTTCATCGCCGATGCCCCTCTGCCGCCCGATCCCCCGCCCGATGTC
>Ga0316622_100000232_pt1 | contig 30028 bp, 16 predicted proteins | sample OWC_Aug_OW2_C1_D_FD_207646 | JGI IMG/M metagenome (GOLD analysis project Ga0316622, IMG submission 207646) | Wetland soil microbial communities from Old Woman Creek delta, Ohio, United States - OWC_Aug_OW2_C1_D5_C | ecosystem: Environmental > Terrestrial > Soil > Wetlands | place: USA: Ohio... | reverse complement strand
GGCGGCATCGATGGTCCCGCGATTGATGTAGAGAAAACCGCCCGGCAAGGCGAATGCGTTGATGCTCGCATCATTCACACCTTTGAACTGGTAGGGATATTTCTCGCCCGGGGCCTTCGCCGCGAGCTTCAGCCCAAGCCGGTTGAGATAGCTGTCGACTTTCCTGTCGTTCAGCATGACGAGCTGCTGTTCCGCCTGCTTTGATACTTCCTTCCCGATCTCCACGTCCTGCTGGGCGCTGAAGACGTTCCAGCCCGGTTTCAGCTTTGTCCGCTCAGCCAGGCCCAGAGGCGCGAGAGCGAGCGCCAATGTAATTACTGCGACAATCGCCAGGCCTCTCACGGTACCCCGACGAGAGACTCTCTCAGACAGACTTGATCTGACATTACAGCATGTCCTGTTCACTGTATTCTCCAATTGAATCGACCGGTCACGGGAGTTCAGGTTGCGTTGATGCGACTCCCGCGGATAGCCATCGTCCTTCGCCTCGATTCCATGGTCCGTCGGGCCACCGGCTGGTCTCGGAAGGAGGGCATTCTGCACGAAATCTTGACCACAAACCCGCAATGATCCGGAAAGTCCTCTGAACGTCCCCGTCCCTCGCCCTCCTCGCATAAATATTACTCGTCTCCCAGACAATTCCGATGCGGTGTTTTCGTCCTGAGCCTGTCAGGGATGCAGCCCTGCGGGAGGCTGCCTGGTCCCAGGCAGCTGCAGGGAAGCTCCCGTTCAGCCTCAGTAACAGACGATGGCGGCTTCAGCGGAAGGTTTCACGGTAGCACTCCAGGGCGGCCAGTATGGTCCTGTCCATGTCATAGTAGGCATATGTCCCCAGTCTGCCGCCGATGATTACGTTCCTCTCCCGCAGCGCGAGGTCAGTGTATTTCGCAAGCAGTGACTGATTATCCGGCGTGTTCACCGGGTAGTACGGGTCGTCAACGTCCTCTTTGGGCCTCTCGTAGAAGACAATAGTCCGATCCTTGCGATATTCTCTCTCCGGATGCAGGTGACGCGGCTCGTGGATTCTGGTGAACGGCACGTCGAGATCGGCATAGTTCATGACCGACGTGCCCTGGAAATCCTGCTCAGGACGTACCTCCCGGTCAAATTCCACCGAACGCCACTCAAGCCTTCCATGGGCAAAGTCAAAGTACCGGTCTATCGGCCCTGTGTACACGGTCTTGCACTTGACTCTGAAGTCATCCCGGTGCCTGAAGAAATCGCAGTCCAATCGCACTTGGATACGAGGTGAGCCCAGCATCCGCTCAAAGACCCGCGTGTAACCTTTCAGCGGTATTCCCTGCCACCGCCCGTTTGGGAAGTAGCCGTTGTCATAATTGTACCGAACGGGCAGCCGGTCGATGATCTCTGGCGGCAGCTCCCGTGGATCCTTGTTCCACTGCTTGGTCGTGTAACCGCGAATGAGTGCCTCGTAAAGAGGCCTTCCGACCTTTGATATTGCCTCTTCTTCGAGATTCCGTGGCTTGCGGATGCCAGCCGCCCTTGTTTCCTGCTTCAGAAATTCCCTGGCTTCACCGGGCGCGAGCTTCAGATTGTAAAAAGAATTGATGGTGGCAAGGTTGATGGGCAACTGATAAACCCTGCCTTTGTGGACAGTCAGGACCTGGTGACGGTAGCCGTTGAATTCCGTGAATTTGTTGATGTACTCCCAGACATGGCGGGAAGAGGTGTGGAAAACATGAGTCCCATAAGTGTGAAATTCGATACCTGTTTCCGCGTCCTCCTGTGAGTGACAGTTCCCGCCGATATGGGATCGCTTGTCGATGACGAAGACTCTTGCGCCGGCATCGTTGGCCAGACGTTCCGCCAGCACACAGCCGAAGAACCCGGCACCAACGACCAGGTAATCGCACTTCATTGCTTCCCCTTCTGCAGTGTCGGCCTGCAGGCAAGCGTCTGCCGGAAGGAGATAACGGCGGACTTCCAGAGCTTGAGCTTCGCGATCGAAGGGCTGCCGGTCCTTCGTCCCTCGCAGTGTACCGGAATCTGCAGGATGGGAAGGCCCGCACGCGCAAGGGCGCCCGAGATGATGACGTTTGGGGCGAATGTATCGGGCGGAATCTGCGCGACCAGGTCTCTGAGCAGGGAGGCCCGGGTCAGCCGGTACGGGACATTCACGTCTCTCACTCCAGGGGCGAAAAAGAACCTGACCGTGAGTCGCGCGACTCCGCTGATAATCCTGCGCCCGGCGCTTCTCTTGTCCCGCTCTCTGATTCCCAGGACCGTGTCATATTGCCCGCGGCGCTGCCAGAAAGTCGGAAAAAAACGCGGGCTGATCTCATCATCGCTGTCGCATTGGAATACCCACTCGGCGAGGTTGACGGCGCGTCCGTATCCCCGCAGGATCGTCGGGCCATGACCGATGTTTGTCTGATGAATGATCTCGATGGCCTGATCCGATCGGAATTGTTCGAGCTGAGCTGCGGTGTCGTCTGTTGATCCGTCATCCAGCACGATCATTCGGAAGCTTATGCCCAGGTTCCCAAGCGATCCACGCCATGAGTCCACCACTCGAGCGACGCACCCGCTCTCGTTGTAAACAGGCATGACCAGGGCAAGATCAGCAGGCATCCGGCAAACCCCTCACGGCGTTAACTTCGCTTCTGTCCTTGCGCTCGGGCAGCGAAAAAGCAGGTCCGAACTCAGGCGGGCCAGCACATGCATGCCGTCCGGTTCGTTCACTGGGCCGATGGAGCCGCGGCATAAAGGAATCCCAGGTCACGGCGCACCTTGCTCGGTTTGACTCGTATATACCAACCCTTACTCCGGAAGAGATGCATAAGGTCCTTGTGCGAGAATGGCGCTGACCACTCGTGGTACTCGAGGCATATCCGGCGGACACGGGCGAGCGTCTCATCGCCCAGGCTGAGGAGTATGCCATACTCAGCACCTTCGCAGTCCATTTTGAGAAAATCGCAGAATCCGCCGGGAATTCCGGCGAGAACATCCGCCAGTGTCAGGGATTGTACTGTAATCCGGCCGCCTGCCGGCTGCAGTCCTGCGACGGTGCGATACTTCGCCGGGAGCCTGCCGGACGCGTCCAGGATCAGAGTGCCGGTCCGATCGGATACAGCGGCGGCGTGCACTTCGACATTCCGGATCCCGTTGAGCTTTAGATTTTGCTCGAGCAATGCCACAGAGTCCGGTGCAGGTTCGTAGGCAAAGACACGGCCGTGAGGCACACGACGGGCGGCGAAAAGCGCAAAATCCCCCAAGCCGGCGCCGATATCAACTACGTTCCATCCGTCCCGGATCATAGTGCCGTGGCGTTCATAGTCACGGTCCAGGTTAGTCTCTTTGATGATCCAGGCATCGAGCAGGCTGCGTACTGCGTACCTCGTGCCATCCCGCAGTGTCAGGACAACGTCTTCTCCACTCTGCTTCCTCAGGCGAAACAAGGCGGGCCAGTTACGTATACCGAGCACAAGAGTAGGAAGCGACGAGAGGTAATAGAAGATGCGCCGGAACAAATACACGTTGTCTGCTCCCACCTACTTGTGCGCGACGAAGAAGGTGCATGACCCAGCCGCGGGCCATGGCTCCTCTGCATAGGGATTGAGCCAGCGATATGCGTACGAAGCTCGCGCGTGCGCCGGCCATAGCACCCATCGCCCGATGAGCCACCGAAAAGCCAGGGAAGGAATGGCAAAGTAGTGAGCCAGTTCGAAGACGCCGGTCGCGCCGAGAGACATATAGGGGATCCAGGCGTCTACCGTCAATCCGTACCCAGCGAGCCGCTCACTCCATACCTGGGGTGCGTCAAGGTGATGGTGGGCGGCGCGCCTGTTCCACCAGCGGCCATACCGCGCCGCAAGGTCGGCAAGACCGATCCGCTTGAGCGTCCTGACCGTGAAGAGCATTTCGGTGAAACGGTCATTGGGGACCGTGAAAATGAACCGGCCGCCCGGCGTGAGAACGCGCGCCACCTCCCGCACCACCGACTCGATATCCGGTATGTGCTCGACGACGCAATTACTGATTACCGTGCGGAACGTGGCATCGGCGTACGGAAGTTCCACGGCACTGGCTACGTTGACGCAGACGTAGGAACCGTTCCGCTCCGCTTCCCTCACGATGGATTCGGCGACGTCAATGCCAACGTCAATCCCGCCGGGAAACGCCACAGCAGCGAAATGCCCGTCCCCGCAGCCGATGTCGAGCACGGGATGTGTCACCGTCTCCTGTGCGAAGAGCCGGTGCTCCAGTGTACGGATCAGGGCACGGTGGGCAGGGACGCACGCCAAGTGTCGGGCCAGGATGTCGGAAATGTTGCGTTCCGCCAACTCCGTTGCTCCTCGAGAAAACGTTCTAATCAACCACGGTTTGCCTCAATCGGGTCGGAAGTCGCCTGCAGTCAGGGCGACGGCAGTCGATACCCGCGCGAATCAATTCGGCCAGGGACAAAGTAGATCAGGAACTCTTGATGCGGCGCTCTTGCGCCTTCAGCCCGAATCCCGCCATCCGGGTAGAATTCTCTCAGCTGTTGGAGGAAATCCTGGTCCATCGGATGGAGAATGAACAGCTTTGATCGTTCGTCATCCTTGATGACACCGGTGTCACGGAACCGGCAACTGTCACAGATAGCCTGTTCCCAGCCAAACTTGCCGGCATAAATGCCGACGGCCCGTACGTCCACCCAATTCGGATAGCCCTTGACGAAGGCGGTCTCGTAAGAGCCGACCGAATTGGCGAAATCGTGAATGGTCCTGCCGATTCCCGATGCGTTCTGGGCCGCGCCCGCATAATTCCCGGCATAATCCCGGAACACGATGCGCCAATTGGCCCAGGCTGAAACCCCAAGTGCAGTCGCCAGGAACCCGATCGCGACTGCCTCCGCTCCGCGCTTCGCCGAGGATCGGCGCAATGGTTCGGCCAGGAGGGATAGGGCAATGCCGGTAACAGTGAACAACACAGGTATTGCCGCGCTGGAGCGCTGCAATGAGGGATTCTCCCTGCCCTCAAAGGCCAGGGCCAGGGTTGAGGGGAGCAGCAGCGCAGGAATGGATAGCAGCAGGTATAGATCCAGCCACTCTCGACGCCGCAGGTAACGGTAGAGCAGGAAGGACGCACCCAACAGCAAGAGCCCTGCCGTAAACCAATCCAGGGCCGGCTGTCCGGGAGGGCTCACAATCCACACTCCGTCGCTGGTCCAGTGGAACATGCGAAGCGAGTTCCACTCGTTCCGCAGGAAACTTCGCACCGTGGGCTCGGAAAACTGCCCATACTCGCCTGTGACCCGCGCCTGGATGCTCGCCAGGAGCTCGCCGAGGTGGTCCAGACGGTACCGAAGCATGGGTACGAAGACCGCCAGCGTAACGACAGTGCACGCAGCCCAGTATTTGCCGAGCCTGCGAAGGGTCGGCCAACGGCGGTCATGAAGCCCCGCCAGGAATAAGGCCAAGGCCGTTGCCAGAGGGATAATCCACACAGGTGTGCAGGCGTACATACCGATCCCTGTGGCCAGCCCTGACATCAAGGCCGCGCCGGGCTGAGAGCGTTTGACTGCGCGAATAATCAGCCATAGAGCAATTGCAGAAAACAATGCCGCAAAGGACAGGCGCAATCCTAGCCGGCCAAGCACATTGGGCCACCAGGCTAGACCGGCCGTGAGCATCGCGAGCAGGCTGCTGAGACCGTCATCGGTAACCTCCCGCGCCAGAAGGTAGATGAAAGGCAGGGCCAGAAAGCCTGCCAGGGCGCTGACAATCTTGAGGGCAACGTAAGTGAGTCCTGTCCCTGCAAATTGGGCAGTGAGCGCCGTAAGGTAGAACGCCAGCGGTTCCCTCCCGCCGTTGGCGGAATCAAAGATCGGGCGCTCTCCTTCGTTCAGAATCCGGTTCACAGAAAGGAGGTCTTCCACATGATCGCTGGTCATTTCGCCGGGCACTGCTGCCAGATGTACAAACCGGAAGACGGCTGCCACAGCAAGGATTCCCAGAAACAGCAAGAGCCAGCGAGTCAGGCGCAGCTTAACTTCCCCCCGCCACAAACGGAGAAAAGCGCTCCGCCAGTCGAACCCGGGGCGGACCGGCCTCTCCCAGAGAGCTGCTATCCATGCAACCACGCTGGCAATCCATAATGCGGTGCACGCCAGTGTCAGGCGGTTTTCCGGAAGAGAGAAGAACGTAAGCAAGCTCAAAACCAGAGCGCCTGTCGCGATGCGCCAGCGCACTCCCGTCTCGCAGGGCTGGTTCGCGGAGACTTCCTGCGCCGGAGATGTACGCCCCGCGTCGATTCCTGTGCGCGGGACAAACCCCAGGAACAACACCAGGCCGGCTGCGGCTAGGAGCAACCCAAATCCGGCACCCGCTACGTGGCTATGGAGGCACCAGGATCCTGCCAGCACCATGCAGCAGGCAATCGCAAGCCCATTCCGGACTGTCCAATCGGTGAGACCGCGGAACATGGAACGCAGGGCATCCTCGCTCGCCCGGGTCCGGCTGCCGGACCCCTCCCCGGATTGACCAGCCTGCACAGAGCCTGGTGTCGCTCGCACGAAGCGGGCGGCGGCCAGGAACACCGCACCCAGTAAGAGTCGCGCGGAGGCCCCCAATCCGGACCCGGCTTCGCCTGCCAGCGCCAGAATCCCGGCGCAGATCAGGTAGACGCCCGCGAGGATCAGCGCGCCCCGATACACCCGTTGCCGGCTGAGAATCTGCTTCAGCACGTCCAGAAGCGATGGTTCCGGCATCTAAGACTCCTGCCTGCCTCTGTCTTGGTCACTGGACAGGCTAGTACGGATCGCTTCGTCAAATTGTCTGACTTCAACAGTCCGCTGTTACGCACGCCTCCCTCACCTCTTGTCTCCCCGATCGTTGAAACCGCCGCCGGCCCGGTGTTTCAGCAGGCGTTGAAAGAGATCAAGATAGGACTCCACCGTCGCGGATGTGGAGTAATGAGCTTCGACCATACCTCTCGGTCGCAGGTATAAGCTGCGGTTGCGAATTACCTCACAGACAGCTTCCGCCAAGGCGGTCGAGTCCGCCGGCGGCACGATTCTGCCCATTCCCGTTGTCCGAACTGGGACCCGCACGCCTGGCAGATCCGCGGCGACTACTGGTGTACCGCACAGCATACTTTCCACCTGCACCAGGCCGAAACTCTCGGTTGAATTGATGCTGGGAAGTACAGTCACATCGCAGGCGGCAAAGAAGGTTGCCATTTCAGCGGGCTCCAGAACGCCAAGGAACCTCCAGTGAGAGCCGGCAGCCTCGAGCGCAGGCTGCATTCGTCTCCAGTGTCCTTGTTCGCCCACGACGTTTTGATATTCTCCGGCGAAGAGGACACGGGCATGCGGGTACTCCCGATGTATGCCAGGCAAGGCCCGAAGCATGAACTCCACACCCTTTTCAGCCGCGAAACGAGCGGCGAATCCAATCAGCAGGCCGCCATCCGCAATGTGTCTCTTGCGGAAGTCCGACACCCGGGCCGCATCCGGGCTAGGCATCGCCACAGGTGGCGGAATCACATGGCACTTGGCCCTGTATCTTTGCAGGAAGGGTGTGTGGTCGGCATAGTCGGTGGTATAGGCGACGATACCGTCGACGAGTCCTCCACACACGAAATTGATCGTGCGGACAGAGGCATCGACCAGACGGTTGATTGCCCCCGGAGGAAGCTTGATGTCACAGTGGTATGTGGCCGTGACCGGCCGGCCCTGCCACCGTGCGAGCAGGGGGAGGATTATTGCCTCGCCGGGGGTGGAGGGCAGATTCACTGCCACTACGTCGTGCTCGCGCACCAGGGGAGCCGCGACTTTCACAGTCGCTGGAGCGACAATACCCTTGCTGATGCGGGCCGCGACCGGGACCCGGACAACTCGAACGCCGTTCATTACTTCGGACCGAGGCAGGGACTTCGAGTACCGCGACGTAACCACAGTGACCTGGTGATTCCCGGCCGCCAGCTCCTCAGCAATCCGTTGCACGTAGATTGTGAGCCCGGAAACATGTGGTCGGTAGTAGGTCAGCGCGAGCAAGATTCTCATGCGGAAACTTTGCCTGGGTGTTTCAGTGGTCCGGTCGCTTTTCGGCAAGGGCCTGACGGATCACAGATTCGTGACTCTTGATCCACTCGAACTGTCTGCAAACACCCTCCTCGACAGAAATTCGCGGTTTCCAGCCCAGCATCTGTCCGGCTTTCTGAATCCCGCTCACGTAGATCCGCTGATCGCCAGGGCGCCATTTCGCAAAGGAGACATCGGGCTGATGGCCAACGAGGCCTTCAATCATGCGGCCGTACTCTACCCAGACGCTGATTGTGTTCCCCGGACCGCCGCCGACGTTGAAAACCTGACCCGCAGCCTCATCGATGCGGTTCACGGCGGCATCGTAAGCCTCCAGGAGATCGTCGACATGAAGAATGTCGCGCACCTGCTTGCCATTCCCGCATATAGTGATGGGCCACCCCCACAGAGAAGCCATCATCAGCCATGATAGCCACCCCTGACCTTCCAGCCCGAACTGTCCCGGTCCATAGATACAACTTTGTCTGAAGACGATGGTCCGCAGGCCGTAGATTCGAAAGTAATCCCGCGTGTACTGGTCCCCACTGCCTTTCGAGCAGCCGTAAGGTGAGTGGAAGTCGACGGGGCGGGTTTCTGGGACACCCAGCGGAAGATCTCGAAAGCGATACCGCGTTGGCTCTTCCTCGAACTCGATGTCCTCGAGTGAGCCGTATACCTTATTCGTGCTGCTGTAGATGAAGACGGGGTTGCTGGCCGTCAGCCGAGCCGCCTCGAGGGCGTGAATTGTCCCGAGCGCGTTGTCCGAAAAATCCCGCAGCGGGTCGGCGACGGAATCCGTCACGGTCACCTGACCCGCCAGGTGATAGACCCGTTCGACCCCTTCCGCGGCTCTCAGGAGAGCCTCGAGATCATCGACGCCCGCGTTGGTGAATCGAAAGGCATCCACTCCATATCTCGCGCGCAGGCACTCGAGGTTCGATGCGCTGCCTGCTCTCGCCAGGTTGTCGAGGATAGCAACCTCGTGTCCCTGCTCGAGCAGCCGGGAGGCCAGATTTGAGCCGATGAAACCGGCACCACCTGTAATGAGAACGCGACTCAGATAAACCTCTATGTGCGGCCAGAACCTGGCGCGGGGAGAGACTCGCACCACCCGGATTCCCGAACCTTGGGCCAGGGCACTTGCGCACGGACCTCAGGGGAAATCCCTCGCTGACACACGGCCGATGCAAACCGGGGCGATTATACTACAATGCTCCGCATGCCCCAGATCCTCTCCTGGTATGCCGTGTTCCAGCTGACAGGAATCCTCTCGTGGCCGATCGCGTGGCGTTTCTTCGACGGCCTCCCCGATCGCGGCTACTCTTTCACAAAACACCTCGGCGTACTTCTTGCTGGTGTTTGTTTCTGGCTGAGCTGTGCCTATGGGCTCCTGCCGAACGAGGAGGGCGGCGCGTGGCTATCCATTGTCATTCTTGCTGCGGCCGCAGTGGCGTTCGGACGAGAGGGCTTCCGAAAGGACATGAAGGGTTACCGACCGCTGCTGAGCTGGCTGAGAGACAATGTGCGACATGTCCTCTGGGCGGAAGGCCTGTTTCTTGCCGCCTTCGCTTTCTGGCTTTGGGTGCGCGCCTGCGATCCGGCCATCGCACATACCGAACAGCCCATGGACCTGATGTTCCTCAGCTCCATCCACGCCAGTCCGGCTTTCCCGCCCAGGGATGCGTGGCTCGCCGGCTACCCGATCAGCTACTACTACTTCGGCTACTGGCTGCTGAGCATGCTCGCGTTTCTCACCGGCCAGCCTACCGAGGTGGCATACAACCTCGGACAGGCTTCCTGGTTCGCACTGCTTCTCCTGGGCTGCTTTGGCGTAGGTTGCAACCTGGCAATGCTGGCTTGGAAAGAAACGGATCGGGAACGTGCGCGCCCGTCGCTCCGGGCGCCGCTCGCAGGGCTGCTATCGGCGGCGGCAGTCGGCCTGGCCGGCAACCTGGAATTCTGGCTTGAGTGGCTAAGCAGAAGGGGGATCGGCAGCAGTTGCCTTGCCTGGTTCGCAGTGGTGGGCATGCCGCAAAGCCGGATGGCTCCGGACGAATGGTGGTGGTGGCGTGCCAGCCGGGTCTTGAGTGATCGCGACCTGATGGGCCGCCCCGTTGAGATCATCGACGAGTTCCCCTTCTTCAGCTACCTGCTGGGCGACAACCACCCACATCTTCTCTCGATGCCCTTCCTGTTGCTGCTCGTAGCGATTGCGCTCAATCTTGCGGCCATGCGATCGCAATCCAGAGACAACCGCCCCGGATCATCATTCCCTCAACCCGGGATGCTGCTCAATTTCGATTTGTCGTCATTATCTCTGGTGATAATAAGCTTGGGTGGACTCGCTATCCTGAACACCTGGGACATCTTCCCGGGGATCCTTCTGATCGCTCTCGTGCTGCTGTGCCGGGAGTTGCGATGGCCCGGCAGCGTGCTCCAATCCTTTCTCAGGACCCTGGCTCTTGGTGGCCTCCTTGTTATTTCAGCACTGGCTCTTACCTGGCCGTTCTTCCTGAGTGTACAGGGCCCGGTGACCGGCCCCCGCCCCAATTTGTTCCACCCCACTCGCTTTTCGCATTTCGTACTCATGTTTGGCACCCTGATACCCGGGCTGTCAGCTCTCTTCTGGTTTGCATGGAGGCAGAACCGGCCCACCCCCCGGGAGTGCAGCGCCAGCCTGATCTGGGTGTGGCTGGCAACAGCGTTCGCTTTCTCGGTGGGCATCACCTGGGGCTTTGCGACGGCGGCCGGGAGAAGATGGATGGAGCAGTTGGCATTGCCACCGCACTCCCGTGGCCATTTTCATGAAATGCTGCGGCGATGGTCCCACGACCCCATCACGCTTGTGTTTCTTGGGCTGGGCCTGGCTCTGGGCGCGAGCCTCCTCGTGCACTTGATCCGCGCCACCCCTGTCCCTTTCAGGCAGCAGGAAGACTCGACGGAGAGAACAGCAACCATATTCGCCTTGATCCTCGCCACCGCAGGGATACTGCTCGTGTGCCTGTCAGAGCTTTTCTATCTGCAGGATTCTTTCGGCACCAGGATGAACACGGTATTCAAGCTTTATTACCAGGCCTGGCTTCTGGTAGCACTCGCGGCCGCATTCGGCTGCAATTGTGCCCTGCGGGCAGGCAAAGTGGGACGAGCTTTAGCCTCCCTGGGATTTGTTGCGCTTTTGGCCGGAATGGCCTACCCCGCAGTCGCTCTGCCGTCCAAGATCGGCGGGTTCCGTGCTGTTCCGCTAAGGTTCGACGGGATCGCTCACTGGTCGGCGGGTGAACTCGACGCGGTACGCTGGGTACGGGAGAATGTGCCCGAGACAGCGACCGTCCTGGAGGGATCGGGCACCAGTTACCACTCGGAAACAAATCGCATAAGCGCAGCGACCGGTCGCTGTACGCTCCTCGGATGGCCAGGCCACGAAATGCAATGGCGTGGCAACAACTATCCCGAGATGGCTGGTACCCGCGAAAACATCCTGACGGCGATTTACAGGTCGGCGACTGGGCCCGAGCTGCTGGCCCTGTTGCGCTCGTCGGGAGTCGACTTTCTCTATGTTGGTCCCATGGAGCGTGTGCGGTATAAGATCACACGCGCCCGGGAGCGGCAGTTTGACGAAGCAATGCAGCTCGTATTTCAGAGCGTAGAGGTCAAGATTTATCGCCCCCGGCACTGACTTGTAACGGACCTTGAACCGCCGGCCGTGATACTTGATTGTCGGCGACAACGCCGGCGATCTCACCTCGACGCGAGGGTGCGAAGCGAGTTCTGATTCTCCGTCGCACTGCGCGTCTCCCCGGCGTGATGAGTCCTTCGTGCCGGTCGGCAGGATGCGAGAACATGCTGTTCCCAGCTATCGACTCCTCGAAGTCGCAGGACTCAATTTCGCACAGGGTCGTATCAGGCGATCGGCCCTTATTCTGGCTCCTGCTTCCGGTACTCACTGCAGCCCTGCTGCTCCGCTACTCCGCACTCGGAGAGCAGGTTCTGACTCCGGTCGAGGCGTGCAATGCCTGGTCGGCCTGGTCCGCGACCCAGGACACAGACTCGGAGCCTGCCTATGCGAAGCCACGCATCACTAGCCCGCTCCTGGACAATCTCCTTTGGTTGTCATTCCAGTGCGTGGAAGCAAATGATGCGCTCGCAAGAGCCGGCCCCGCCCTCTTTGGCGCCCTCCTCGTATCGTTGCCATGGTTCTATCGACGGTGGCTCGGCGGCTGGGGGACTCTGTCGGCCATGATCCTGCTCACATTTGATTCATGGCAAATAGCGTTCAGCCGATGCGCCGACGGGGTGATTTTGAGTGCGTTCTTTGCCATAGTGATTCTCGCCTGGATACCCCACCTCGAAGAGGCACCCGGAGGAATACCCTCAGGTCGCTTGTCCACCCGTGCACTTTGGATCGTCCTCGCGGTGATTCTGGCACTCTTCACCGCGAGCTCCGCGGAGTTCTGGTCGTTTCTCCCGCCTGTGGCCGGCTATTTCCTGCTGACTGGCGAACGGGCTGGGCTTCGAAGACCCGGTTTCAGCAATTCGCCCTCTCCTGAGCACTTCCGGGCGTTCCTGTGGGCGCTTGCCGGGTCGCTACTCCTGGTATTGTCCTCTTTCGGCGCCCGTTGGGAGAACGTTGCGGCGCTGGGATCCAGCCTGACGGAATGGCTGCGGAGTTGGGGCACGGCAGCCGCCCGCGGGCCCAGCCTGAACTGGATGTTGGCCCGGATTCTGGGCGAGCAGCCCCTCACCCTGGCTGCGGGAATGGCAGGACTGGCGATGCTATGGGCGGGTGCGGGAGAGACGGACTCCGCCCGCGGGCGCAGGAAGGCGCTGGCGCTCTCCCTTTGGACCCTTTGGGGAATGATTCTCACGATCCAGGGCGGTCGTGGTCCTGCCGGGCTCCTGGTCATGGACCTTTCCCTGAAGCTCGCGGCTGCTCTCGCGCTGGGACGCATGATCTCCAGAATCGTGAAGGGCTGCAGCTGGACTGTCTGGCTCACACGCATATTGCCTGCTGTCGGATTGCTCGGTGCCGCCGCCCTCTGGATCCAGCGCTACCACCGAAACATCGCGCGATCCGATATGGAAATCCGCATTCCCATCGTGCTTGCGGCATCCGTGTTACTGCTCATCCTCCTCTTCCAGAAGGTGCGTTTCAGGCTCGAGCTGACTACTGTCTTGATCGTGGCGCTGCTCGCGGCAGAGCTGAACGGAAGCTGGCAACTGGCTCGCCGGATCCACAAGGAACCTGTCTTCTTCAATGCGATAGGGCACCCGGATCTGCGTCTTCTGGAGTCTGATGTTCACCAGTGGGCTTTGCACTACCGGGAGATCAAGCGCGAGATCCGGGTAAGAATTGCCAGCGATCTCCCGGGAGGGTGCCTGCCGGCCTGGTATCTTCGGGACTTCTCCGGACGCCGCAACAGTCCCATCGTCGAGGATTCCATGAGAGATGCGGTCATCGTCACCCGGGAGGGGAACTCGCCGTTCCGGGCAGCTGAATCGGCGCTCCCTGTTCCTTACCGTGTAGAGATCCGACACTCCCCTGCGCTTGACTCCGGGCACAGGGCTCCGATACACGAGCAATCCGAGGTGGTCCTGCTATGGTTGCCGAGAGAGTGAAGCACGATCTACTGGATCGGACGGTTCCTGTAGGAATCGAGCCGACCTTTGAGCGGCTCGCGTGGTTCATTATCGCCGGCGCTGCCGCATTCACCAGGCTCATGAACCTCGGGATTCGGGCCATGAGTCATGATGAAAGCATGCACGCCTATTACTCGTACCTGCTGTACGACGCCGGTGCCTATCAGCATGATCCGGCGCTGCACGGTCCCCTGCTGTTTCACTTGAACGCGTTAGTCTATTTCCTCGTTGGAGACAGCGACTTCACTGCTCGCATCGTTCCGGCGTTATCCGGTATTGCACTCATATTGACACTGTATGCTTTCAGGAGATACCTGGGGAGATGGGGGGCGCTCTGTGCGGCCTTCCTCGTTCTCATCAGCCCCAGCATGCTGTTCTACAGTCGATATCTCATTATCGACTCGTTCGTCGTACTCGCATCTCTGATCTGGACCTATGGAGCGTTCCGGTATCTCGAAGAGCAGCGCCCGCAGTGGCTCTGCCTGATTGTGGCTTCCATGGCGCTGAGTGTCACCGCCAAAGAGAACGCCTTCATCTTCGGAGCAACGGCGGGTTGCTTCTTGACCGCGCTCGCAATCGCTCAGAAGCTTACACGCGCTGTACCGTTCCGAAGACTGCCCGCGGCGGATCTCGCGGTCTTGATGCTCACGCTTGTTCTGCCTTTTGCGGCACCGGCTATCCACCTGCTGCTTGGCTGGGGAAATGCTGTGTTCACCTTTCAGCGCGGGTTAGGCCGCTCTCTCTGGCTCGTCGCACTGTTGACGGCAGCTGCAGTAGTAATCGCGTGGTTGTGGTTCGCGAAGCCTCGATCCAGGACCGTTGAATCCGGCCGTCTCGATTTCCGGCTATGGGCAGCCCTGATGGCTTCCTTCTGGCTCGTTCAGGTGGTCTTGTTCACGACCTTTCTCACGAATTTCGGACGGGGCTTCTCGAGCGGTATCATCGGCAGTCTCGCCTACTGGTTCGAGCAACACGGCGTGCGCCGAGGAGGCGCACCGTGGTTCTACTATCTGGTTATGGGCGCGCTCTATGAGTTACTGCCGATGCTGCTCGCGGCATGCGGAGCTGTCACGTTGCTGCGGGTATTCCGCCTCGCGAGAAGGGCTGCGGAACTGCAGGCTGGGCGGGAGGAATTACCGGCGGCCCTCGTCGACTCTGCGTGTTCAACCGTTGTCAGGCGCGAGCGCATCCTGTTCGGGGCGTTCGCTCTCTGGTGGGCTGTGGCTTCCTGGCAGGCTTATTCATTCGCGGGCGAGAGGATGCCCTGGCTCCTGGTTCACATCTCGTTTCCGACGATACTCTTGGGGAGCTGGTGGCTGGGTACTGTCCTTGAGAGCGCTCCCTGGAAGAACACTGCATGGAGGGGAACAACTTGGTTGATCGCCTGCGTTTCCGTACTCGGCCTCCTTGGAGCAGGTCTGGCAAGCACTGTCCCGTTCGCGGGAAGGACTCTGGACCAAGTCTGGTTCACATTGCGATGGCTTACCGGGCTTATTCTGTTTCTCATCTGCTTCGGACTCATCCTCAGAACTGCAAAGTGCCACGGGACCGTGGCCGTTGCGCGCGGTCTCTCGATCGGCGTGGGTTTGCTGCTGACGCTGATGACCGTGCGCGCGAGTGCGATGCTCAACTTCCGCAACTATGACTCAGCAGTTGAGCCGCTTGTCTATGCCCACGCTACCCCCGACATCAAGATCACAACTTCCGAAGTAGAAGCCGTCCTGAATCGGGCGGCTCAGCCGGACTCCCCGCTGGTCTGTTACGACGACGACAGCACCTGGCCTTTCGCGTGGTACTTCCGGCGGTTCCCGCGCGTTCATTACTACGGGACGCAACCGGATTCGATCATTTCCACCTCACCTGTGGTCATTGTCGGTCCCAAGAACAGCTACAAGGTCAGGCCTTTGTTGGGTGCGAACTATGTGAAGCGCACGCGGATCCTCATCTGGTGGCCTGCTGAGGAATACTATGGTCTGACTCTGAGAAAGGCATGGGACACGGTTACCAGCAGATCGCAGCTTCGCGAGCTTTGGCAGGTCGCCCTGTATCGAAGATACTCGGACGCCAGCTCCTCGCAGTGGCCCAGGCGACACGAGTTTGAAATGTACCTGCGCAAGGACGTTGCAGCGAGGATTTGGGGGACAAACCGGCCTGAGGGGCTGTCGCTGACCTCGGCAGCCTGGCCATTCGAGTGTTTGCCGGAGCTGGTGCCTCGATCAGTCGAGGCCTTCGCAGGTGGGTACGGAGGCAAGCCGCTGCAGTCGCCACGTGCGGTCGCAGTCTCTCGCGACGGTTCTATCGTCATTGCCGACACGGGGAATGACCGGGTCATCGTGCTGGATCCGGGGGGACAACTGTTGCGCGTTCTCGGCCACCGCTGCCGGCTAGGGCAGGGCGTTGCCGGCGGATGCACAGATGAGGATGGAAACGGGCCTCTTCAACCCGGGGACGGCCAATTCCTGGAACCATGGGGCGTTGCCGTATCGCCTGAGGGTAGGATCTTCGTAGCAGACACATGGAATGGCCGTATCCAGGCCTTTGACTCAGCGGGGCGTTTCCTCTGGAAATGGGGGAGTTACGGGAACACCGGAGGCGTTGACGCAGATCCGCGCTTGCTTTTCGGCCCGCGCGGCCTGGCCATCTCAAGCGAGGGAGAGCTGCTGCTAGCCGATACCGGCAACAAACGCGTTCTGCGTCTCCGGGGGAACGGCGAGCTCCTGGGTCAGATCGGCGGCCTGGGCGCAGCCCCGGGGCGTTTTGATGAGCCGGTCGGCATCGCAGTCGATCCAACATCGCGAGACGTGCTTGTGGCAGACGCCTGGAACCAGAGAATTCAGAGACTCAACGCACGACTGGAGTTTCTTCAGGAGTGGCAGGTTCCGGGTTGGATTGCACGGGATGCCGACTCGAAGCCTTATCTGGCCGTCGATCCCAGGGGGAACGTCTTCGCCTCCGATCCTGGTCAATCTCGAGTGTTAGTCTTTGACTCCCGGGGCACCCTGCGTCATTCCCTGCGCGACATGGGGGACCAGGTTGGCCCGCTGAGGCATCCAACGGGGATCGCGGTCGATCCCCGCGACAATGCTCTTTGGGTAGCGGACTCTGGGAACGACCGGGTCCTGAGACTGCGGGGGATGGACCGCCCTATCGATCGTATTACGGTACGATGAAGTCAGGCTTGGAGGGAATCACCGGCACCGCGGTCAACAATCCCCTGTTTTGAACCAGCGCCACAACCACTATCTTCGCAGACTGTGTTGGCACAAGGACCATCGATCCCCGAAACTGCAGCCGAGTGCCGAGGTATTGGTGCAGGAACCTCGCAATCTGCTTCCTTGGCCCCAGCGGGTTGAGTTCGTCCGGTGCAATGGAATCGACTACCTTCCCCCCTTCGTCGAGGAGGTCGATCCTGATGTGGATCTCTTCATCTGTCGGGTTGGCGACGGCGAACCCTGTGTACCGTTCCTCCTCCCCGTTGTTGTCGACAGGTATGGTGGCGTATTCAACCAGCTGAGAACCCAGAACCCCCGCGATGGCCTTCAGTGCGGAGCTCTCGACGTACTGGAATGTGCCGACCCCACTGATGAGCCCGTTCGGACTCTGGAGACGAGCCCAACCGACGGTAGTATTTGTGGCTTCCGGCTGTGCTACGACCAAAATCCTGGTTGCTCCAGAAGGCATCTGAATCGTGAAGGATGACCCGCTGGCCTCCCGACGGAATATCGGCGTGTTGTCTTTGGCCACGATGGAAACCTGCTCAAGCAGGTCAGTCGAGATGGGGTTTCCGCTCTGATCGAACAGAACCAGGGTTGCTTCAGCGGCTGTTGCTCCTGTGTTGCAGAAAATGAACGTCGTCGAGTATCCACCCCCCACTGCAACTTGAGCGAGGAAAACGGAAGGCGGAGTTGCCGTGGGCGTGGCGAGACCAGGAGGAGTAGGAGTGCGGCTCTGAATCGGTTTTGCGGTCGGCGTCGGAGTGGGCGTGGACGTCAGGTCCGCGAACAGCGTCGGCGTGGGCGTAGGGGTCGACGTCGCGGTCGGCGCGGGTGTGAGAGTGACACTGGTTGGCGTAGCCGTGAGGGTCGGCGTTGAGGTGCGGGTCAAGGTGGCCGTAGGCGTCAGAGTCGACGTAAGGGTTGAAGTAGCGGTGGGCGTTCTAGTCGAGGTCGGCGTCTGAGTCGGTGTCGATGTGCGGGTCGGTGTGGGGGTGGAGGTTCTCGTCGACGTAGGCGTCTGGGTTGGGGTCGAGGTTGCTGTCGGCACAGGAGTGAGAGTGTAACTGGTCGGCGTTGGCGTGACCGTAGGCGTGGTCGTGCGCGTCGGCGTAGGCGTGGATGTTCTCGTCAATGTCGGCGTCTGAGTCGGCGTCGGCGTCAACGTGCGGGTCGGTGTCGGGGTGGAGGTTCTCGTCCTCGTAGGCGTCTGGGTAGGGGTCGACGTTGCCGTCGGCACAGGCGTGAGAGTGTAGCTGGTCGGTGTTGCGGTCACCGTAGGCGTGGTCGTGCGCGTCGGCGTAGGCGTGGATGTTCTCGTCAATGTCGGCGGCTGAGTCGGCGTCGACGTCAACGTGCGAGTCGGCGTAGGCGTGGATGTTCTCGTCAACGTCGGCGTCTGAGTCGGTGTCGATGTGCGGGTCGGCGTAGGCGTCGGCGTGGTCGTCGAGGTTTGGGTCGGTGTAGGAGTAGACGTTCTCGTCGACGTCATCGTGGGTGTTGGGGTTGAAGTCGAGGAAGCCTGCATAATGATGAAGCCTGCAGGCAGAGGCATCACGAGAGCCACAAAGTTCAGAGGTGTGGCCGACGCATTTGCGGGCCTCGTGAACAGAGGCCAGTCCAGCAGAAACCTACCCAGCAAAAGCCAGCAGATGGCGATGCCTGAAAGCGCTAGGAATAAGACGCGGAACGCGACGGGGAAATCAAGCGAGTCTCTGCCTCGTCGCTCCGGAGGGCGTCGCATCTTGGACCCCCGACGAAAAGCGGTCTAGTCTTCAGAGTCAAGCCAGCATAGTAAATGCAACACAGAGCCGAACGCAACCATCTATTTCCGACTGCTCCGATTCGGGCATTGGAGAGCGGAGAGGACTCCTTCCGTGATACCTCGAATGGCGGGCGCCGCCGGATCTGAAACCCTGTAGATGACAACCCCGGAATTCCTGTAAACAACGTCCAATAACGATTGGGCCGCCATGGCGTGGAACTTCTCGAGTCCTCCCGACGCTGCGTAAAGGACCCGCTCCAGCGGTCCCACGACTATGTATGTCACGTGATACTTTTGTATGAATGCGAGGGCTTGATCCGCAGATTGGCCCGTAAAGAATTGGGCCGTTTCATGCCCGCGATGGGTTATGAATTCGGTGGATATTGCGGCGCGTTGTTGCCGCTGGTGCCAATCCCACCCCACGACGTCCGGCAAACCCGTGTTCCAGGAATACCTCCCGGACATTCTATAGAGGTTGAAGGATTGAGCTTCTGCAATGACCGGCGACCCAGGCACCTGTCTCTGCATCCATCGAATCGCTTCGTGGTCATACTTGAGCGGCACGAAGTATCCATTCTCGCAGTATGCGCTCCACCCCATATATGCCATGCCATCCAGGCCGTGTGGCTGGCAGGCGACAGGCAGGCTATCGTTCGGCAGATCAGGACCCTCCATGCCGGGAATCAGCTTGCAGCCTGAGGCGGGATCGTTGGTGGCGGCTACCGTGACAGGAGGGAAGCGATCGCGGATCTTGGCGAACGTTGCGGTCACCGGATAGAGAGCGGCCAGCGCTGCCAACAGACAGAGCCCGCCCGTCCATCCGCGATTCCAGCCTGGCGTCCACGAAGTCTTCTCTGTCCAAATCCAGGCTAACGCCGGACCGGAGGCAACAGCGAGCAGGAGCCATGCCTGCAGGTAGAGCTTGAACAGGGTATTCGCACGATCACCGCCTATGGCGACGATTTCGACAAAGAGCGTGAGCGCGATGCCCGTTGCCAGCAGGAACAGTACGATGCGCTTCTCGAACCGGAGACGGGCGCGCGAACGAAACATGAGCAATGTGGACCATGCGATGATGGGAAGCCCCACCAAGGCCGGGGCGATCTGCCTGGTCAAGAGAACTCCGATACACAAGGAGAACGCACACGCACCCAGAAGCACGGGCAGAAGCCACTTCCCCGGCTCTGACAGGACCGATGCCGGCGTCTTGGCGAGCCAATGCAGGGTTTCGCACACCAGCAGCGTCACCGCAAGGAACAGGAAGAGACCATAGCTGCTCAGATAAGTTTCCAGAGGCGTCTTCGCCCCGTTCCACACATCGAGCCCGTGGAGCGGACTGGCGAACCAGTTATCGAATGGCCTGTAGAGCAGAAATGTCAGCCCGGTGAACAGGAGCAGACGCCCGGCTGCTGACGCCAGACGCGCGCGCCCCGGATTGGTGTTATTCCGCCATAGGGATGCGAGAATTGCCGCCCATCCCAGCGCCGCGCAGGTGGGAAAGTCCCACATGTTCGTGACGCGCGTCGCGCCGAGAATCAGCGCGCCGCAAAACCAAACCAAGCCGGATTCGAGGATGGTTCGCTTCCGACTCCCCTCTGTGGCAAGAGATACGGCCCATGCAAGGGCAAGCATCACCAGCGGCATGTCCAGCATGTGGGCGTGCATGTCCCCATACAGAAAAGTAAAAAACGGGAATTCATTGATCTCATTGCCCCCTGTAGAAGCCGCGACTGTTCGGGTTGCGTCCCAGTACCAGTTGCCAAGACCGATTGGGATCCCGGTATCTCCGAACAACACGCGCCCCGTGCCTGCAAGAACCGCAGAGCAGTCAAGACTGCTCGCGGCCCGGATCGGCTGGCCGGACGCCCGCTGCAAGCCCGTCGCCAGGATCTTGGCCTGCGCGAGGTTTCCAAGCACCGTGGCCAGGAGCAGAGAGGCTATGCCGGCAGCATACGGACTGGAAAAGCGTCGCCCCCATCCCGAGGCCCTACTGACACGGGAAATGACATCCACGGTTCCGTGATCGCAAACCGTCGTTCTGGATCCCTCTACCTGCCCGCCAGCTGCAGTTCGAGCCGCAGGTTCCGCCTGTACCCTGACAAGATTGTAGGCGACGCAGAAGACACTGGTGCCCAGCAAGGCAAACAGCGTCGGGATTACCAGGTTGTATGCAAAAGATGGAACAAGACTGAGCAGCTTGACCATCTGTCCAGCTATAACAAAGCCGTAGTAGTAGTAGTTGATGTAGCCGCCCGAAAGCCACGGATCGTAGGGCGGGAAGGAGGTGCTCTTCAGCACGGCGTTGAAATAGGAGAAGACCATCGGTTTCTCACCCCCGAACGTGGGGTGCCAGAGGTCTGGATTACCCAACCGGATCACGAGCTGGGCGAGAAAGAGCGCGAGGAAGAGAATCTCCACCACGACAACGTAGCGGACATTCCGGCGAAGATAGTCTGCCAGTTCGGCACGGCGCAGACAGAGAATAGAGCAGGAAGGAACGGCCAGTGCGACTATGGCCATGATGATCGTCGCGCGCGTGAAAGGCATCAGACGATAGCTTCCGAGGATCCACACCACCCAGGCCACCAGGAGCAATGCCAGGGTCTTTGCCAGAGGATACCCGCGATCCGGAAGGCCTCTCAGAGCAAGGAATACCAGTGGAAAGGCCATCCAACCCGCCATCAGCAAAGAGCCGTACCAGGCCATCACGCCCAGGACGGGATGCCGGTTGAGGATGCTGTCGGGATTGAACATCTCGCTCCAGGTCCCCCCTGCACGCTGTTCCATGAGCCTGTCGGAAGGAAGCATGAGCAGGGTTGGAGCCGCGGCAGCCTCCCGCGGTCCTTGGACGACGACACGCGTCAGGTCAACAGCCTGGAGGACACTCCGCGCCTTTTCGGTATCGAAGTCACTGCGCTTGCGAAAGATCCAGACCGGGGCATGATCATAGACGCTGAATGCTTCCTCCGCTGCCAACAGTCCTGTGGTGAATGGCTCGGCGCTTGAGACCGGAACCGCCGGGTCCTGCCTCCAAGCCCCCTTGCCCACAAGGTCCGACAGACGCAGTGGACCGATGCCGAAGGTTCTGTGGAATTGGGCGGCAAGGTCAAATCCAAGCCGCCCGTCAAACAGCGCACGGTAGTACTCCATGGTCATTGGATAGCTGTTCGGGAGGCGTGAAACGCTCCAGAGAGCGCGCTGGCTGGAAAGAACGACATAATCGGATTGTGCAAGACCGTCGAGGAGCATGCGCCGCTTGGCCTCGCTGTCCGGCCACCGAACCTCCATGGTCAACCCGCGGTAGAATCCTCCAAAGGGGTCACGGCCATCCAGCGGCACCGGCAGTGATTCATCCCAGCTTTCGTTTGCCAGCGCCTGGCCCGCTGCAACATTTTCGTAGATCCAGCGCGATGCCTCGATCCTGGTGTTGGGACGACGATACACCCTGGTGAAGGCAAATGCCCAGGCGAGTGTGCCGAGAATGACAGTGACCATGACAGACGCGGCGGTGACGCGACCCAGGCGACGAGGCAGAAACTTGCGAGAAGGGCAGGTTCTCGCTGCTTCGGTAGTCACGACTCCGGACTTCTTCCACAACTCCGTCACTGCCCATGCGGCAAACAGTGCCATCAGTGGATATATGGGAAGGAAGTAGCGCATCGACATTACGTGACGCGTCCCCATGAAGACAAAATAGCCGCCGCTCCATGCGATAGGGAGTAAGTGGGTGCGCCAGTCACCGCCATAGAAGAAGCGCCAAATCGTCCAGATCAGTCCGACGCAGGCCGCCAGGCCCAGCGGCAATCCCATCCCCCAGACAACCATATTAATAAGGGGAAAGATCAAGCGAGGACGGCCTGTCCATTGCTCCGCAGGAGGTCCGCCTGCCTCGAGATTCGACTCCGCGGCCGCCAGCTCCATGCTCGCAATCCAGTCGGGATTGGGACGAATCGTCAAGAGAGACGTCTCACCTGATTCTGCCCGTATCGCCGCAGGTTGCATCACGCGGAAGACCGCGAGTGCCACAACGACTGCCAGAGCTACGCGGATAGTGCTGCCAGTGACGATCCTGCTGCGCTCCGAGGGCTGCTCATGCCACTTTCCGGACACAGCAATGACGACTGAGAGGGGAATCACGCCGAAGAGGAGGATCAGGTTGATTCGTGAGGCAACGGCCATTCCAGCTGCGATGCCGAAGAATCCATACCACCTCCAGTCTGCGGCCGGTCGGCGAATCCGATCTCTACCCCGCGGCGAGGCTGCGAGCGGAACCGCCTCGGTTCCCGGACCTTCCTGTGCTGCGCGCACGGCGCAATACATGGCAGCCACTGCGAAAAGAACGGCGAATGTGTCGACGGTCATGAAATGCGATTGCTGGATCTGCATCACTGTCAGCGCGCTCAATGCCGTCGCCAGCAGGGCGATACGGCGGCCGTGGAGCCGGTAGCCGAGCAACAGGAGGAAGAGCAGCGCCAGGCAATCCGCCACCGCCGACAGCCGGCGTCCTAATCGGATCAATTCTCCATAGCCCGTGCGGCCTGCTTTCTCAGCCACGCAACGGATGATCGTGATGGGCAACTGACCCCAGCGCATGCGGTTGTCGGGCCCTGGAGCCGCAGTCTGACCGCTGACGTCATACTTCTGATATGGACTGAGAGGTGAGATGCGCGTGTTGAAGTATTCGCCGATCGATCGAGGAAGGGCCAGTTGAGTGAGGGTGTTGGCGAGGCCGTATTCATCAGGATGAAGGTTCGCGCCCTGGCTCCAGTCGTTGCCCTGGAAGCGAAGGAATACGCCAACCCAGATAAGGCTGATCAGCACCACCTCGGGTGCGAGTCCAGCCAATCCCGCTCGGGACCGACCCGCCCGGAGAGCGCGCACCTCCGTTTCCCTGGCTTCCAACGGTCGGGCATCAATTGCGCCCGGATCAGAGCGGCTTGAGGATACGCTTCTGTCAGCCGCCGTGTCCGAAGTTGGAGCTTGAGATGGTCTCAAGATCCCTTGCGGGGGCGAAATCAGACTCCCTTCTCTTTCCAAGGTGCTCCCTTACGCTCCACTGGCGAGGCTGCGGACGATGCACCTCCCAGCCGATCCGGAGCCGGCTGTCGCCGACGATCCCGAGAGTGGCTATTGTGCATTGGACAGGCATGGCAAGGCAATGCACACCGGTTTCGTCAACTCCAGCATGAGCCGATATCTTTTGACGCTCGCAGAATCTTCGTCCACAATGGGGCGACAAGCCGCAAACGTATTCGGCATTCCAGTCACAGCCGAGCCTGACATGAAACGGAAAGCTCTGAAAGCTGTTTATGCTGACGGCGTTTTGAAGCCCGACGAGCCCCTCGACCTGCCCGACAATTCGAACGTTCGCATCACCATCGAGCCCGCTGACGATGCCGGTGGACCGGAGACCTTTGAGGCCACCAAGCCGACAACGCCGGGGCGGTGGGTCCGTGCCTATGTATGGCTTGATCTTGATGAGGCGCCAGGTGTTGCTGCTCCAGCTCAGGCCCCGGCTGCTCCGGAACAGCGTAAGCGATCTGTCCTCGCCGGCGCGATGCAATGGCTACGCCGACGCGAGAAATGGCCCGCGTGGCTCACCCGGCCCTCGACACTGGAATGGGGTCTCTTCTCCCTCGCAGTATGCGTCTACGCAGTGACACGATTCCACGCGCTGGATCGTTTCCCGATCTTCTTTTTCGGTGACGAGGCCACGAATGTCTTGTTGGCAGACGATCTCATATCACGGCACTTCAAGAGCTCTGCAGGAGGCTGGCTCCCCGTGTACTTCGAGGCGGCGGCGATGCGCTGGACTCCGCTCCTCTCAGTCTATGTTCACGCAATAACAGTGGGCATCTTCGGGAAATCGATCGTAGTCGCGCGAGAGACATCCGCCATGGTCAGCCTTGTTGGCGCTGGAGCAGTCGGGCTGATCCTCAGGTCAGTCTTTGGCATCCGCTATTGGTGGGCGGGTGTACTGCTGATGGCTGCCTCACCTGCATGGTTCCTGCACTCGCGGACCGCGTTCGAAACCGTGATGATGTCTTCGTTTTACGCTTGTTTCCTCCTCTCTTATCTGCTGTACCGCGCTCGCTCACCGCGTTACCTCTTCATCACCATATTGTTCGGTGCCGCGGCCTTCTATATGTATTCGACAGGCCAGATGGTGATGGGAATCACCGCACTCCTGCTTCTGTTTTCCGACATTCGCTATCATCTGCAACATTGGAGGATCTCTCTTCTCGGGTTCCTGCTCGCTGCCCTGCTCTCAGGGCCGCTGATTGCCTTCCGCATCAGCCAGCCAGGCGCTATCCAGGATCACCTGCGCGCCGTCGATTCCTACTGGTACCAGGATATCCCCGCAGCGCAGAAGATGGCTCGCCTCATCCGGACCTATACGCTCGGTCTCAGCCCGCAGTACTGGTTCTTTCCCAACGAGCAAGATTTGACGCGTCACCGTATGAAAGGCTACGGCCACCTCAACACCTGGATGCTGCCGTTCTTTCTGCTCGGGGTTGGCCTGAGTATCTCGCGCATCCGCTCTTCTCCGTACCGGACAATCTTGCTGGTCTCGCTGGCTGCACCCGCAGGCGCGGCCCTGGTGGGGGTGTTGGTTACGAGAGTGCTTGTATTCGTCGTACCCGCAGTCATCCTGACGGCATTGGGGCTCGACTGGTTATTGCTCCGGCTCAAGTCATGGGTGCCGCAATGGGCACTCTTTGCGGCAACGTTTCTCTTCCTGTCTTTCTCGAGCCTCAGCACGCTAAATCACGCCCTGCGCGAAGGGCCTCTCTGGTTCCGGGATTACGGGCTGTATGGCATGCAGTACGGCGCCAAACAGCTGTTCGTCGATACGATCCCCCGGTATCTGGAAAGGAATTCAGAGCTCCGGGTGACTGTCTCTCCCGTCTGGGCAAATGGTTGCGAAACGTTTGTTCGGTTTTTCCTCAACGCGGAACAGCAGGGACGCGTGCAAATGGCAGGACTGGATTCCTATTTGATCGACAGGCAGACCATTGATCCTGATGATATTCATGTCCTGACGTCGTCGGAGTACGAACTGGCACGCACCAACCCGAAACTCAAAGTCATTGAAGTCGATCGTGTGATCCCTTACCCCGACGATAAGCCCGGGTTCTATGTTGTCCGCATGACCTACTCGGAGGACGCGGACAGCATCTTTGCCGCCGATCTGGAAGCGCGCCACCGTCTGGTTGACGAAGTGGTGGTGATCGGGGGGGAGAAGGTGCAGGTAAGACATTCCATACTGGACATGGGGTCGGCGCGTGAGATGTTCGACGGCGATCGCACAACGCTTGCCCGCGTCATGGAAGTCAATCCCGCAATCGTCGAACTTAATTTCCCCCAACCGCGAAGACTTTCATCGGTCAAAGGTGACTTCGGGGCCATGGACATGACATGGCAAGTCACCCTGCTCAACTCCGCCAGCACCAACGCCGTAATCTATACTGCGACCGTAAGGCGCTGGCCGCAAGAACCCAGCCTCGAGACTGTTTTTGATCGCGGACCCGCGATGACATCAACGATGAGGATTGAGATTACTGATCTCAGGGCAAAAGACAACGCGAAGATTCACATCAGGGAATTAGCGCTACGCTAAACGAGGAGCGGGCTCTATCCCGAGTTCATGCCGTTCACCCGGAGGGGGGTGCAGGTTGCTTTCTCAGCGAGCGTTCGTTCATCCTTCCGCCGTCATCGAGGCAAACGTCGAGATTCAAGACGATGCAAAGATATGGCATTTCTGTCATGTCCGCGAATGCGCGGTAATCGAGCACCACGTCTCACTCGGGAAAGACGTTTACGTCGACATAGGTGTCCGCATCGGCCATCACACCCGCATCCAGAACGGGGTCAGTGTTTTTCAGGGCCTAAAAATCTCTCCTTGGGGTTTCGTCGGACCACACGTCATCTTCACAAACGATCCCACGCCGCGCGTCGGATCGAAAGCATGGCAAATCGTGCCGACGAATCTCGAGACGGGCATGTCGATCGGAGCAGGTGCGATCATCCGATGCGGTGTCACCATCGGAGCGTTCGCGATGATCGGCGCGGGCGCAATCGTCACCAAGGACATCCCACCCTTCCATCTGGCCATGGGTTTTCCGGCTGAGTGCCGCCAGATGGTCTGTGCCTGTGGACGGACATTCCTTCCAATAGCTTCAAGAGACGGCGAACTCGTACGCGAATGCTGCGCACAGAACCTGGTGCCTGAGCTCCTGAAGGAGGTTCGCGAGCTCATGCGCCAACGACGTCTGAGTTGAGGGCAGACCAGTGTGGTCGGCGATCATCCCTTTTCATTCCGATTTTCAGAGACTCCATCGGACGATGGATCTCCTCGACGAGAAGAGAGCACAGTACAACATACGAGAGATTCTTCTCTGTCACAACGGCCAAAGGCTGGAACGGGATATTGAATCCCGGCTCATCCGGGATGCGGTCAGGAAGGGGGCAACCTATCTCCACACCGATCTCAAGGGAATCGGTGCCGGCTATGCACTGGGAATCAGGAACGCGAGTCAGCACTACTGCCTGCTCTCCGCCAGTGACCTCCCTTTTGGTTTTACGGACCTTGACTCTTTCCACAGACACCAGCGGACCTATGGCGAAACGCCTGAGCTGGCAATCGGCTCGAAAGGACGGATCGATTCTGTCGTCGAGCGGAGTTTCCTGAAGCGGCGTGCGGCTTCCTGGGCGTTCTGGGTCTTGCGTGTCGCCTTCCTCGGCCGCCAGACACCACGGGATTCTCAGGGCACGATCCTGATTGCATCGGCCCTGGCAAGAGATCTCGTCCGCGATTGCCTCTGCGGGGACTATTTCTTTTCGGTGGAATTGATCACGTTGGCTCAGCGACGCGGCGTGAAGGTCATCGAACTGCCCGTGCAGCTCGCGCGGCAGAACGGGGTGTCTTCCGTCTCCGTTGTCAGAGACGGATGGAAGCTGGTGTGCCAGCTTGTGCGTTTTTCCAGGAGGCTGAGAACCTTGAAACCTGAGGTCGTCCGCCCCGGCTGACAGTCGGCGGCGTGCTCCCGTCACGCCGGGACAGCACTTCGCATGGCCTGCTAGAGTGCCGCGAGCATGGTAAGGAACGAAACCAGAACAACCAAGCGGCTCCCGCCATCGCGAAGTGCAAACGCGACCGGATCCTCCTCGATTTCGCCTCGTCCTGCCGCAATCCAGATCCTGCTTACCCAGAATAGGGTCAGGGGGCAGAGAAGCCAGAGCATCATCGGGCGTGAATAGAGCACGGCAGTCTCCGGGCTGTTGACATAGAGCGCGATAACCAGCGCCGCAACATAGCCGCTCGCAATCCCCATCATCCTCAGCTGTCCCAGATCGGCAACGCGGTAATCCCTGCCATTGACCCGGGCAGCGTTGGCGAGGGATGCGGCAGTCAGCTCTGAGCAACGCTTCACCAGAGCCAGGCTGGTAAAAATGAAAAGGGAGAACGCAAGGAGCCAGTTTGACAGCCGGATCCCGGTCGCCGCGCCACCGGCAACGACCCGGAGCGTGTAAAGGCATGCCAGTGCCACGACGTCGAGAAGGACATGCTGTTTAAGTCCCAGTGAATAAGCCCATGCTATCGCAAGATACAGAACAAGCCATCCGATGAAGTTGCCGCGGAGTCCGGAGGCAAATAGAACAGCGGTCACCAGGAGAACTAGCGCGATTGTCAATCCCTGAGGGACGGACACATCGCCCGCAGCCAGCGGGCGCAGGCGCTTGCGAGGATGTTTCCGGTCGGCCGCCAGATCGAGAAGATCGTTGAAGATGTAATTCGACGAGGCGGCGAGACCGAAGACAAGGAAAGCGATCGCTGAGGTCTTGACAACCGGAGCAGCGAGCATCTTGTGACCAGCGATGACGGGAACGAATACGAGGATATTCTTGATCCACTGATTCAGCCGGATACAGGCAGAGAAAGTGCTGAGGTTCAAAGTCCTCGGCGCGATGACTACCGGGTTGCTGTGAGTTCGCGCGACCTTCCTCGCAAGTCCCGGCCTCGCATTAGCGACGATTGCGCTGCGTGCTGACCGCCAGATCTCCTGATCCGAATCTCGCCCGCCCGCGTAGTCAAAGCCGCCAATGCCGTAACGTGCCGTCAGTGCCTGCATCCTGCCCCGGCTATCCGGTCTTTCCGAGTGCGAGATGACATCGGTGAAAATGCCGGTGTGCTCCGCAACGGCCTGACCGAACCGCGGAGGGCATCCCGATACGAGGACAACGGATCGACCATCGGTCTTCTGTCGCCTGAGATGGGCGAGAAGCTCCTCGGAATAGGGCAGCGTTCCCGCGTCTATATCAACACGAGCCGCCAGCTTCTTCACAAAGCCAGCCTTGCTGTGAAGAAGCCACAGAGGAAAGAGGAGCAGGATCCATGGAGACCTCTTGATCGCGATCAGGATTGCTTCCCATCGGAGGTCCGTCTTCACCAGCGTGCGGTCGAGATCGACACACACCGGCACCAGCGGACCGGAATCTGCCAGGGTGCGCATAGGCTCCGAGTTATAGGGACAGGCTACTCAACCTCGAAATAGACTCTGACGGCCCGACGGATGCCAGGCGGGAAGCTGCTGTCCAGACGACCCCCTTCGGTTAAGCTTCAGCACAGGGGCAGGAAACCGCTAATTTCGAGGTTGAGTAGCCTGTCCCCATTATTTGCGGCGCTCTTCGGGCTCTTTCAAGGACTTGATTTCGACTGGCGACTGGAGCCGCATCAGGAGATTGCGATTTCTGGCCAGCGCAGAGATCAGGCTGGGATGCAGGTTCTCAAGCTCGAGCCCGAGAGTGCCGGCATATCCCACCTCCTCCAGTGCTGCGATCATCCGCGCGATATCCCGCTCGGTCAGACGCCCGTCGAGCAGCGCCCAGTGGCGATCTTTCTTGCCGTCGTTGTCGTTCATCTGGACGTAGCCCAGACGGAGACCCGCCATGCGAACAGCCTCCGCAGGCTCCTCCCTGGAAATAAGAGCATGCCCGGTATCCAGAAGCAGGTAGAGACCAGGGTGTGCAGTCTCTTCCAGGAAGCTGAGCGTCTCCTTCACCGTGGGGAGCGCGCGGCCGGGAAAGTGCTCCACACACAGCTTGACGCCCTTCCCGGCCGCGTCGTTCGCCAATTCGACCAGGGAAGCCCGGTAGGCCTTGAGATGCTTTGCGTTCGCACACGGACGGACATAAGCCGCCGCCGCGCCGAGAGCTCGGGACGTTTCCAGGGCCCGCTTGACGTAATCCGTTGCCCGGCGGAGGCGCTCCGGGTTGTCGCCCTCCAGCGACGCGCCTTCCGGAAGCCTGTGGTCAAGTGCAACGCACGAGACCTTGAGTCCCAGTTCCCGAAGCTTTTGCAGGGCCTCAGGCGAAGACAGCGTGTCA
>Ga0316622_100000231_pt1 | contig 30032 bp, 19 predicted proteins | sample OWC_Aug_OW2_C1_D_FD_207646 | JGI IMG/M metagenome (GOLD analysis project Ga0316622, IMG submission 207646) | Wetland soil microbial communities from Old Woman Creek delta, Ohio, United States - OWC_Aug_OW2_C1_D5_C | ecosystem: Environmental > Terrestrial > Soil > Wetlands | place: USA: Ohio... | reverse complement strand
CCCAGCTCGATCTTGAGGATCACCGCCGCTCTCCGATCGTCGCTCAGCGTATCGAGCGCTTCTTCATACGCTTCGAGGGCGGATCGCCCGACCTTGTCCAACACCCGAAGCAGCGTGACCCGCACGGGGTCGTGGGTGTCGGCCAGGCCGCGGGCGCTCGCAGGGCAACGACCGTGCGCCCAGCGCTGGAGGAGGGGCAAGTAGATGCTCACCAGGCGGTTGAGCGCCTCCGCATCCCCGTGGCGCACCTGCAGGAACAGCTCCGCGGTGGATTCCAGCCGCTCCGGTGCCGCATCCCGGCCCATCAACGCGCCTCCGGGGAGATCCGCATCGCGAATCGGCAGCGCGCGTCGCCCTTGAGCGCCGATTCCAGCACCTCGATCTCGGTGGGTGCCTCGAGCACCGTGTCCAGCATGAGCTTCTCGAACCCCGCGCTGCAGTAGCACCATTCAGGCGGGACATCCACGCGCTGATCGAGAATCGCCTCCCGCGCGAGCGGGCAGTGACAGGCGTAGTAGCGCTTCAGGCGCGGATCGGTCTCGCGCAGGTACCGGGCGGGCGCGTAGGGAATCTTGGTCATGTAGAGCCGGTCTCCGTCGCGCACCGCCGAGAGGATCTCCTGGTTGGCCCGGACGAAGGCGACGACTTCGGGCGTGATCTCCTGCTCGTACCAGACGATTCCCTCGCGCGCATGCTCTTCCAGCTCGGCGACGGCCTCCGCGTGGACCTTCTTCAGGAACTCCTCGATGCTCTGCTTCTCGGCGAACCACTCCCGGTGCTTGGCGAAGGCCGCCGCGGGGATGCCGTGGTGATTCCAGGTGAGCACGCGCCGCACTTCCGCGGGCGTGAGATGCTCGTCGAGGCGCTGCATCAGAAGCCGGGTGACGGGTGGATAGGCCTCGGTCGGCGAGCCCAACGGAGGCGTCTCGATGCCGGCGAAGACGGCGTTCTTCCTCTCGGTCCCGGCGATCTCTTCCAGCCGCGCGGCGATCGAGGCATAGATGTTCCGGCCGCCGAACATGGAGGCGAAGTAGATGTAGAGCTCGTTGCGCCGGAGGTGCCACATGGTCCGGGCGAGGTCGAGGAGGCGCTCCTCGGTGTTCTTGCCTTCGCGCACCAACTCGGCCAGGTACTCGCGCAGGTCTCCGGTCGTCGCGGCGGCCACATCCTTGTTCCGTCCGGCGAGCCACGCTTCCATCTCGCCGACCGCCTGCAACGCGGCCGTGAGGCGCTCCTCGGTGTAGCCCCGGGACTTGAGAAACTCACGAAGGCCGGCTTCGTCCATGGATCCTCCTCGCGTCCCTGGATGACGACCGCCACCGGGACGGACCATGATCTTCTTGCGATGCTGTCAGTCTAGCCCTTCGCGCGGCCCTCCGCCGCAGCGAAGATGCCGGCGAGGACACCGCCGCGGGTGGTCGGAGTCTGTTGGTGAGCGGAGTCTGGATGATGCGGAGTCTGGATAATCGCCGGGCGGCGGGGGATACTTCTTCTCCGCTCGAGCCTGTCCACACGGGTCTCCTTTCTGGGTCGGGACGATGTCCTACTGCGAGATCATTCGCGGCTGTCTGCCGAGTTGGGCCAACGACTACCTGGTGGTCAGGGAGTGGGCCCCCGCGTGCTGGTGCGGCAACGTCGACCACATCAAGGTCGTCGTTCCCCGGTTCGCGGACGTTTGGCGGCCACGGGGGCTGCTCCTCCGCGACGGCGACCTGGTATTTCGACCGGGCGCGACGACTCCGGTCACCCCGCATACCTGGGGCGGCATCAAGGGATTGTTCCGCGCGTAGGAGGACCTGCGGCCGATCTCAGGGTGAGACGATGATCGCGGGACCCGGACGGGTCCGCGCGCTCTCAGCCGGGCCCGCCGTGGACCGCGGGCAGGAGGCTGGCCGCCAATTCCGCGACGCTCCCCGGGGCGTCGGGCGCGTTCGGCCGTCGCTCGCCTTCAAGGGAGGTGCGCCGACGCCGGACGACCCAGGTCGCGGCCGGATGGGCGGCGATCTGCCGCCACAGCCGTGCGTGCCGCCCCGATTCCCGGCCTTCCGCCAATTCCGCGAGCTCGACGATCGCCTCGAGCGCGGTCGGCTCGTCTTCGCCCCGCAGCGCGAGAGCGAGGGCCCGCTCGAGATGTTCGCGCGCCCGCTCGGCGCGCCCTTCGATCGCCGCGAGCCGGCCGCGGGCGAGCGGAAGCCAGGGATTGAGGGGAGCGTGCATGTTCTCTTCTTCGTACAGCTTGCGTACCAGGGCCGGAGAGATGCCGGCGTCGGGAAAGCCGGCCGGAATCGCAGCCAGGTGCCGCCGCGCTTCGTCGGGCTGATCGTCCGCGAGGGCGACATTCGCGAGGATGCCGAGAGAGACGGCGATGCCGGGCTCGAACCCGAGACGTCGAGCGCTCGCGTGCGCGGCCTCCAGCTCGTTGCGCGCGCGCCGGTGCCGGCCCATCTCGCCCAGGGCGAGACCCGTTCGCGCCATCGCGTGCGCGGCGCGCAGCTGATTGCCGGTTTCCTGTGAGAGCAGGCGGCACCGGCGGTAGCAGCGGGCTGCCTCCCGGAAGCGCCCCTGGACTCGATCCACGTGCGCGATGCGCAGCAGGCAGGTGACGATGCCGTCGGAATCGCCCCCCATCCTCCGGCGCAGGCGGATGCTCTCCTGGAAGCGGCGGCGGGCCACGTGAGGAAGGTGGGCGTCCTCGGCGATGCGCCCGAGGAGATAGAGGGACAGTGCCATGCCCCAGACGTCGCCGAGGCGGAGGCGGATGCGAAAGCTCTCGTGAGCGTATCGCCGCGCGGTGTCCCGCTCGCCGCGACATACGGCGAAGGCCAGCGAATCGAGGACCATGGCCGTGCTCCAGCGATCCCGGGCCGCGCGGAAGATCGAGAGGACTTCCTCCAGCTTCAAACGCGCGCATCCCAGCCCCCAGGCGGAACAGGTGTTGTATGCGAGCAGAGTGACGAAGGCCTCGTCCCAGTCGTGTCCGTCATCCGCGAGCGACTCGATCGCGCGATGGAACAGATCCGCGGCTTCCGCGGGGGACTGGTGCCGCCGGAACCAGGCCTCGAAGCCGAGCAGCAAGGCGTGCAGGCGGCGGCCCTCCTTTTCGCGCCCCGTCTCAGCGAGGCCGGCGGATTCCGGCGAGGCGCGGCCGCGATCCGCGCCCGCTTCCGCGAATGGCGGAGCATGCGCCTCCGCCGCGGTCAGGAGCGCGACCGCCTGGCGGCACATCTCCGCGCCTTCGATGAAGCGGCTGCGCATGTCGTAGAAGAGAAAGAGGCCGAGCGCGGCCGAGCGCAACTCGTCCGTCCAGCCTTCGCGGGCCCCGTGGAGCCAGGCCGAACGCAGGTTCTCCACGTCCGCGGCCAACGCCTCGAGCCCGGCCTTCTGGCCAGGTCCCGCGAGGGCCGCTGTCTGCACGCGCAATCGTTCCAGGTAGTGACTCGCGACCGCGCGGCGCAGGCGGCGTTCCTCCGCGGCGTCCCGGGCCAACTCCTCCGCCGCATACTGCCGGAGGACCTCGTGGATCTCGAAGCGTCCGTCCGCGCGCTGCCGGATGAGCGATTTGTCCGCGAGCGCGGTCAGAGTCTCGAGCGTCGAGCCGGTCGCGGCTGTCGCCGCCTCATGGTCGAAGCCGCCCGCGAAGACCGACAGGCGGCGAAAGAGCTCCCGCTCGCTCGCCGAGAGCAGCGTCCACGATTGTCCGAAGACGGCGCGCAGGCTGCGATGACGCGGCGGAAGGCCGGGATCGCGGAAGGAGAGGAAGTCGAAGTTCACCGCGATCTGCCGGTCGATTTCCGCGCAGGTGAGCGTGCGCACCCAGCTCGAGGCCAGCTCGATCGCGAGCGGATTGCCATCGACCGCGCGGCAGATGCGGATCGCCGCGCGCAGATCGTCCTCGTCCCCCTCGAACCCCGCTCGTGCCCGCCGGGCGCCCTGGAGAAACAACTCGACTGCCCCGTGATCGCGCAGGCGTTCGACGGGAAGGTCCGTCCGGGGAACCGGCAAGCCCGCGAGATCGATCACGACCTCGTCCCGCAGGTGGCAGCGTTCGCGGGAAGTGACGAGCACGTGCAGCAAGGGCGCGCGGGCGAGGATCGCGGAGATGACGCCCGCGCCGGCGAGGAGATGCTCCATGTTGTCCAGGACGAGGAGCATCCGTTTCCCGGAGAGATAGTCGCCGAGGAGCATCCGGCCGCGCTCCCCCGCCGCGCGCCCGGCGGGCAGCGGAGAGGCCTGGTCCGGCAGCCACGCATTCAACGCCTCGACGATGGCTGCCACGATGAATTGCGGATCGCGCACCGAGGCCAGCGGAACGAAGACGGCTCCGTGCGTATAGCTGGCCGCGCGGCGGCGCGCGGCTTCGAGCGCGAGCCGGCTCTTGCCGCAGCCACCCGGGCCGACCAGACTGAGCAAGCGGCCGCCATCCCGGTCGAAGAAACGTCCGACCTGCTCCAGCTCGGATTCGCGTCCGACGAAGGGCGTTCGCGGCGCGGGCAGGCGGAGAGCGGGAGGCGGCCGGCCGCTCTTGGCCCGGGAGCGCTCCGCACGCTCCGGCGCCGGTTTCAGCGAGAACGTCCCTGCGGCGATCTGTCGCCGCAACTCGAGCGTCTCGGCGGCCGGGCGCAGGCCGAGATCCTTCTCGAGCCGGCGCGCGCTCCTGGCGAAGAGATCCAGCGCCGCGGCGCGCTTCCCCGCGCGGGCGTGAAGCACCATCAGCTTGCGCTGCACCGATTCATCGAGGGGGTCGAGAGAGAGACGGCGGCGCGTCACCTCGATCGCCCGCTCCAAGTTCGACCGGTCCTCATGGAGGCCGGCCAGTCGCTCGAGCGCCTTGCCGAACGCCGCCTGCCAGGTCTCCTCTTCTTGGAGCTGCCATTCCTCGAAGGCGAGGTTGTCGCGAAGGTGGAAACCGCCCATGAGGGGGCCTTTGTACATGGCCACGGCCTGCTCGAGCAGCGCGAGGGGATCGTGCGAAGAAGCGGGTGCGCTCGAAGCGAGATCGAGCAGCCGCCGGAACTCGAGGAGATCGATCCACAGATCCGCCGCGGCGGGCAGCGCGATCGTCTCGGCCTCGGTCGCGATCCGGCCCGCGCCCATCTTGCGGCGCAGCTCCCACACGGCGTTGCGCAGGTAGGCGTGCGCATGCACGGGATCGGCGTCGGGCGAAAGCAGAGCCGCGAGCGACTCCCGGCGGTGCGGGCGCCCGGTGACGGCTAGGAAGCCGAGGAGCGCGATCGCCTTGCGGCGATGAATGACGAGCGGCTGCCCGTCGCATTCGATCCGTGGCGAGCCGAGCAGATAGACCTTCACTGCCCCCACGTGCCCTCCCCGGGCCGGCTGGAATCGCCCCAAGCATAGGCGCGGCCGGGCGGGTTGCCAATGAGACGTCCGTGAGACGCAACGTGTCTATGCTTGCTCAGACACAGACAACACCGGCGAAGGTTCGGACTCGGGAGAAGGCATGCTGGCAACGGGTGGCAGCCGGAACGCGGTCGCGGCCGGGACGGAAGGCGAACTCCTGGCCGGATCGACGGTTCGGGCCTCCATCCTGAAACGGCCATCCCCCCGTTTCGCCCGGGTGGTCATCCTTGCCGCGACGCTCGCCTTGGCCGGCGATACCGTCTACCGCACGGTCGCCCGCATCGGGTACCTCAACCGCGAGGAGTGCATCCTCTACCGTGCGCTCCCGGGGATGGGGTTCCTGATCTTCGAACACCTCGTCGAAACCGGATTGATCGCTCTCGTCGGTACCTTCGTGGCCATCCTCCTCGCGCGCCAGCTGCATCGTTTCCCGCGCCTGTTCCCCGCGCGTCCCATCGCCGCGTTCCTCTATGGCGCCGCGTTGCCGCTCTGCTCATGCGCGGCCGTCCCGCTGCTCTACGCGATGCGCGGGAAGCGCGACGAGCGCACGACCCTGGCATTCATCCTGGCCGCTCCCCTTCTGAGCCCCCACATCATCGTGCTTTCCTTCGCCTTGCTGGGAACGGCCTACGGAGTGTTGCGCATCGCCGCTTCCTTCGTGCTGGTCATGGCGACGGCGCACCTCGTGCCGCTCGTGGGGAAGCGCCGCGCGGGGAGGAGCCAGCCGGGCGCCTGGGCGGATTTCCCGGACGTCCAAGGCCCGGCCTGCCCGGGAAGTTGCCCACCCGCGCGAGGCGATGTCTGTCGGGAGACGCTGGCCGTGTTTCGCAGCATCTTCCCGTATCTCCTCATCGCCGGAACGCTCAGCATCGCCCTCGACCTCCTGGGGCCCGAACGCTGGCTCGAGGCGGGCAGCCTTCCGGGCGGCGGTCTCGGGAGCGCGCTCGGCGGCGCCCTCGTGGTTCTCGCGGGGATTCCGCTCTACTTGTGCCACGGCACCGAGGTGCTGCTGCTGCGCCCGCTCGTCCATCACGGCATGAGCCTGGGAAGCGCGGTCGGGTTCTCCCTCACCTCGACGGGTGTCTGTCTCACTTCGCTCGCCATGTTGGGCCGCTTCCTCGGCCGGCGGGCGACGATCGTTCTCGCCGGCAGCGTGCTGTTCACGGCCCTGGCGCTGGGTTTCGCAATTGATCGGCTCGTCGCGTTCTGACGAGCCCGCCGCGTGAGCTCCCGCGCGTGGGGCCCTGGCGATGACGTCCGCAAGCGTGATGCGAAAGGGGAGGATGCCATGAGAAGAGCGCAGTTCGTCGTGCTGGCGGTCGTGCTGCTCGCGGGATTCGGATCCGCCCATCCCCCGCGAGCGGGGACTCCGCCCGGCGCCGCCACGCGCAGCGGCGAGATGAGAGTTCTCATGCTCGTCTGCCGGGACTACGGGGCGAACTACAACCTGATCCGCGATGCGAAGGAGCTGCGCGGGTGGCAGGTGACCGTCGCCACCACGCGCACCACCTGCCGGCCCTGCCCGTGGAGCGAGACGCTGGGCGCGACCGGGATGGCCGGTGATCTGCTCATCGATGACCTGCCGGACATCACGCCGTATGACGTCCTCGCGATCATGCCGGCGACGGCGACCACCGGCACTTCGCACCAGCAGATGCTCGAAAGCCCCGCGGCGCTGCAACTCGTCGCCAGTGCCGTCGCGGGCGATCTCGTCGTCGCGGCGTTCTGCGGCGGGACGCGCGTACTCGCGGCGGCCGACGTGATCCAGGGTCGCCGGGTGACCGGCCATCCCACGTACCAGGCCGAGTACGTTGCGGCGGGCGCGGAATTCGTCGAGACGACGCCCCCGCTGCTCGACGGCAATATCCTGACGAGCCGGCGCGGGCAGTTCTACTGCCATCAGGTCTGCGACGTGATGGCGGCCGCCGTCGACAGCATCCGGGCGGCGAGGAGCGGGCGATGAGCGCAAGGAGAGTCATCATGAGAGCGGTTCTTGGGCCGGTGCTCTTGCTGGCGGCCACATCCATCCCGGCCGGGGCGCAGCTGGACACGCTGTGGACCCGGACCTGCGGCGGCGCGGGCGCGGACGGCGCGCGGGCGGCGATCTGCGCGGGAGATGGAGGTTTCCTCCTGGCCGGCTACACCTACTCGATCGGGGCCGGGAATGTCGATGTCTACCTGGTGAAGACCGATTCGGCGGGATTCCCCGTCTGGACGCGCGCGTACGGCGGGTCTGGACGGGACTTCGGGCTCGCTGCGTGCGCGGCGGCCGATGGCGGCTATCTCGTCGCGGGCCACACGTCTTCCACGGGCGCGGGGAAGCTCGACGCCTACCTCGTCAAGGTCGATGCCGGCGGCGAGGAAGTGTGGTCGCGCACGTACGGCGGGGCCGAGGATGACGAAGCCTGGGCCGTCTGCCCGGCGGACGGCGGGGGATTCCTGGTCGCCGGGCGGACGGAGTCCTTCGGCGCGGGCGAGAGCGACGTGTACGTTCTCGCGATCGACGCGCACGGAGACGCCCGCTGGGCGCGCACCTATGGAGGCACGCAGGGAGATGTCGCGACCGCGTGTTGCCGGACGAGCGACGGCGGCTACGCGGTCGGCGGGTTCACCGGATCGGTGAGCGCGAATCGCGACATGTGGCTGCTCAAGCTCGATGCCCAAGGGGACAGCCTCTGGTCGGTCTGCGAAGGGGCCTCGACGAATGCCGATTGGGGCTGGGCGCTGTGCCCGACGACGAGCGGGGGAGTTGCCATCGCGGGGAGTGGCGATGCTCACGGCACCTACTTCCAGCAGGCCTACGTCGCCTGCTTCGATGCCGCCGGCAACCCGCAGTGGAGCGACCACTACGGGCTGGGCGCGTACTACGACTACGGCTGGTCGATCTGCCCGCTGGGCGAGGGTGGCTTTCTCGTCGCGGGCGCGACGAAGGATCCCCTGACGCGGGAGAACGACGTCACCGTCTTGCGGCTGGATGCCGCCGGCCAGGAGCTCTGGAGCGGTTCGTTCGGCGGAGCGGGATCGGAGTGGGGCGCCGCCGTCGCGGAGATCTCCCCCGGAAACTACATGGTCGCCGGACAGACCGAGTCAAGGGGCGCGGGGCGCTTCGACACCTGGCTGCTCCGTCTCCACGATCCGCAGGCGGGCTCGTCGCCGCCATCGGGCGAGCTCGTCCCCGGCTGCCTGCGTTTCGAGGCCAACCCGTTTCACGATCGCGCGGTCATGCGGTACGCCCTCGCGGAGCCGATGAACGTCCGCCTCGAAATCGTCGACCCGAGCGGGCGGCGCCTGGCGACCCTGATCAACGGCTCCCGCCCGGCGGGGGAGCACCGGATCGCGTGGAACGCGCGGGAGGCGGAGGCGGGGGCTTACTACGGAGTGCTGGTCGCCGGTGAGGGACGGTCGGCCGCGAAGGCGATCCGGATCCGGTGAGCAGGCGGACGAGGTCTGCGCGGGTCTCGCGGCGACGGGATCCCGCGCGCGGTGCGGGAAGCGCGGTGGCCGGAAGCTGGTAATGACATTTACTGCCTGCCGGACACTTTCCTCCACGGGGCGCTCATTTCCACGAGGGACCGCCGGCGGCATGGCCGGTCCATGAGAGTTGCATATACTACCTGCGCCGCGACCATGAAAGAGCAGGCCACTGACCTTGGGTGGTGCATCGGCCCAGCTCGGAGCACAGGCCTTGGGCCCTGCATCGGCCGGACAGGACCGCCGGACCGGCATTACCAGGCGCCCATGCGAAGAGCGCACGCCGAGGAGGGTCGGGGATGATCAAGCGGGGACGCGCCGCGCGCGGATTGATTCTCGCGATATCCTGCCTGTTGCTGTTCTCTCCTCCGTCGCCGGGCCTGGCGGCCGATCGGAGCACGGGACCGGTTCGCGTACTCATGCTGATGGGCGACTATGTGGGCGGGTATCACTACTTCACTCGCGATCTCTGGGAGCAAGCCGGTTGGGAACTCACCTCGGCGGGCCTCTCCCGGACGCTCTCGCCCTGCAACCTGGGCGTGACCTTCCATGCCGACACGCTGATCGCGGAGATCACGGATCTCTCTTCGTATGATTGCGTCGCCATCATGCAGGCCAAGGCCCACGAGGGCACCTCGCACGACGATCTCCTCGCCAGCCCCGAGACCCTGGCTCTCGTGCGGCAGGCCGTGGCGGACGGCCTGCTCGTCGTCGCCACCTGCGGCGCAGTGCGCGTGCTGGCCGCCGCGGATGTCATTGAAGGCCGGGTGGTCACCGGCTACGCGGCGTACGCGCAGGAGTACATCGCCGCGGGCGCGACCTACGCGGGCGACCAGGTGCCCCCGATCCTCGACGGCACGATCCTCACCAGCGCGCACGGGCGCTATTACTGTCGGCAGATCACCGAGATCATGCGCGAGTACTTCGCGACGGGAGGCACGCGATGAAGCGGATGAGCGCAGCTGCGATCCTGATCGCCCTCCTCGCCTCCGTCACGGTCGCCCCCGCCTCGGCGCAGCTCATTCCCGTCTGGTCGCGGACCTACGGCGGCGCCTCGGCCGATGGCTTTCGCGCGGCCATCCGCACGCGCGACGCAGGCTACCTGGCGGTCGGCTACACGTACTCCTTCGGCGCCGGCGACGCGGATCTCTTCGTGGTGAAGACGGACGCTCTCGGCGACACGCTCTGGACGAAGACCTTCGGCGGGCCGGAATACGATTGCGGATACGGCGTCTGCGAGACTCCCGCTGGGGACTGCGTCATCGCCGGATACACGCGCTCCTACGGGGCCGGGCTGGGCGACGTCTACGTCATCAAGATCGACGCCGCGGGCGGCTGCTCGTGGGCGCGCACCTACGGCGGATCCGCGCTCGACGAAGGGCGTTCGATCTGTGCGACGAGCGAGGGCCTCCTCTTCGTCGCCGGCCAGACGGAATCCTACGGTGCCGGCGAGAGCGACGCGTACCTCCTCCACTTGAACGCCGACGGCGACACTCTCTGGACGCGCACGTCCGGCGGAGCCGCATCGGATTGGGTGGACGGAGTCTGCCTGACCGCGGACGGCGGCTGTTGCGCCAGCGGCACGACCGGCTCCTTCAACAGCACGCGCGACATCTACCTGATCAAGGTCGCTGCTACGGGGACCCCGGTGTGGGAGCGCAACTACGGCTCGGCCACACCGTACCGGGAAGACTTCGGGACCGGCGTCTGCGCGCTGGCCGACGGGAACATCGCCGTGACCGGCTGGCGCACCGACCAGGACCAGGCGGATCCCAGCCAGGTGGGCCTCCTCACCGTCGACGCCGGCGGAGTGCAACAGAGCTATCGCAGGTATTCCCATCCGTACATCGAGTACGGAAGCGCGATCTGTCTGACGGCGGACGGGGGCACACTCATCTGCGGCAGCATGAAGAGCACGGAAACCCAACGGAACGATCTCTTCCTCGTGCGAAGGGACGCGAGCGCCTGGCGGTGGACCCAGACGTTCGGAGACGACGGATCCGACTGGGGCTGCTCGGTCTCACCCTGCGGGCCGGATCATTTCGTGATCGCCGGCTATACGCAGGATCCGCAGAGCGGCGTCTCCGACGGCTGGCTCCTCCATGTCCACGAAGGCGATGCTTCCTGGGCGCCCGAGGCCGATGGGCCCACCGGGTTGCGGCTCGACCTCCCGCGCCCCAATCCGGCGAACCCGGGGACGTCGCTGCGCTTCACGCTGCCCGAGCGCGCCGCGGTTGACCTCGCCATCCTCGACATCACCGGCCGGCGCGTGCGCGCGCTCGCCGCGGCCGTCTTCGAAGCCGGCGATCATGCGCTGACCTGGAGCGGACGGGACGAGATCGGCGCGCCCGTGCCCCCGGGCGTCTACCTCGCGCGCCTGCAGGTCGGGCATGAAGTCGTCACCCGGAAGATCGTGCGCGTCTACTGAGTCGTTCCTCTCAGCACCCTCCATCTTCAATCCGCATCGTTCGCCGGATCGCTTTCGCCCGTTTGCCGCGCGCGCGATCGGCCCCACAGGTCGTTCTCGGGCAAATGGGCCAGCAACCAGGCCTCCAGCCGCCGGCGGAAATTCCAGTACACTGCGGCGATGATCAAGCCCCCGGCGGCGAGGATCACCCAGCCCACCGGCGGCAGATCCCGCGCGTTCGCGCCCAGCCAGGCGGACACGAAGTGTCCCGGAAACCGCGCGAGGACGATGAGGATCACCATCGGAACGAGCGGCAGGCCGCTCAGTCCGATGGCGAAGCAGGCGAGGTCGTCGGGCATGAAAGGGATCATGAAGAGCACGAAGAAGAAGACCGGCCCGCGGCGGGCAGCCCAGGAGTCGATGCGCGCGAGCGCCGAGCGCGGGACCAGATGGACGACCAGCGGCCGTCCGAGCGTGCGCGAGAGCGTCATGACGATGGCGCTGCCCGCGCCTACGCCGAGGACGGTATAGAACGTGCCCCACCAGGGCCCGAACAGGTAGCCACTCGCGACGGCGAGGATGTGCCCCGGGATGGGGGCGATCATCACTTGCGCCGACTGCAGGGCCATGAAGAGGAGCGGGCCGCGCATGCCCTGCTTCTGGATGAAGCGCCGGAGGGCGTCGGGGTCGCGGAAGAGATCTCCGATCACCGGCCAGAGCAGCCAGACGCCTCCCGCCAGCAACCCGGCCGCCGAGATGGCGGCCACCCAGCGCCAGAGAATCCGGGAGGGGTCCTTCTCACTCCGGAGAGCCATCGGTTTCCTCGATCCAGGGTGACGGCCTCGCTTCACGGGCGGTCGCCGTCTCGCACGATAGGGCGCGCGGGACACAGGCGGAAGCGCGAAGCGTCGCCGGAGCCCGGCCCGCCCGCCCGGACCGCCGTCCCGCCTCCGAAATCGACCTTGCGGGGAACGGGCCGGATCCGGTAGTATTGTTAGAGGCGTCTAATATTGGTTCAGGGATATTTCCGGAGGTCTCGATGAAGACCAGTTCCGCGCAGCCGGCTCCGGACGTGGCGGGCGCATCCTCCGCCGGTTCCGAGATCAGCGCCGCCCTCGAGGACTATCTGGAAATCATCCTCGAGCTCTCCTCGCGCACTTCCGCGGTCCGCGTGCGCGACATCGCGCGGGCGAAGGCGGTGCGCATGCCGACGGTCACCTGGGCCCTCCGTTCGCTGGCCGCGCGCGAACTGGTCGCCTATCGGGCCCGGGAGTACGTCGCGTTGACCTCCGCGGGGGCGGCTATCGCCCAACGCGTCGCGGGAAGGCATCTGCTGCTCGAGCGGTTTCTCTCCGAGATTCTCGACGTTCCGCCGGCGACCTCGGCGCAGGACGCCTGCCGCCTGGAGCACGATCTCTCCGGCATCACCCTCGAACGTCTCTCGGCGTTCGTCGAGTACGTGCAAACGTGTCCCGGAGTGGGCACGGCGTTCCTCGAGCGATTCCGCGATCATTTCGGACGTCGCCCGGCGTCGGTCCGCTGTCCTCTTGCCGGCCGGGGTGAGCCGGGCGCTCCCGGCGCGCGGGTCGCTGCCGGCGCTCCTCTCGTACCGCTGACCCGCATTCCGGAAGGATGCCGGGTCGTGGTAAGCCGACTTCTCGCCGGCCGGGAGCAGCGTTCGGACCTCTTGAAGCAGGGCATCGTTCCGGGAGCGGTCCTCGCGATCGCCCGCGCCGGCGGCTCCCGCCGGGTGACGGTGATCCGCCTGCAAGGCCGGGAGCTGGCCTTGCAGGCCAAGCAGGCGGCGCGCGTGCTCGTGATGGCGCAGGATGCGCAACCGCCGGACGAGGAAGCTGGAAGTTCCAAGTCCCGCGCCGGTCTTGCATGAAGGGCAGACAGACGTTGCCCGGCAGAGGCAACAGAAGGCAGACGATGAGCGAACATGAATGCCGCCGCCCGCGCCGCAGCGCGACAGGCGAGGCGGCAAGGCAAACGCCCGACCCCGGCCCGCCGATGGATTCCCGGATGGAGGGGGCGGAGCCGGAGACGCTCGATCAGCTCCGCCCCGGCCAGGCCGCGCGCGTGACGGCCCTCGCGGGCGAGGAGGCGTTCCGCGCGCGTCTGCGCGATCTCGGCCTGCGCGAAGGCGAGCTGGTGATCACGGTCAAGCAAGCGCCGCTCGCGGACCCGGTCGAGTACTGCGTCAACGGCACGCACCTCAGCCTCCGCCGATCCGAGGCGCGCAACGTGAGCATCACGGGCGCCGTCTGGGTGGGCAGTCGCCGGCATCGTGGGGGAAGGGCATCCTGCGAAGCGCCCGAAGCTCCGCGCGGCGATCGACCGGCATGCGGCGGGCGCGGCCGCTTCATCCGGCGCTTTGGACGCGGCTGCCGGGGACTGGCGAAATAGATGGACCCGCTGACGGGCGAGCCCCGCACGATCCGGGTCGCGATCGCGGGGAATCCCAATGCCGGCAAGACGAGCGTCTTCAATCTCCTCACCGGCCTCCACCAGCACGTCGGCAACTGGCCCGGCGTCACCGTGCAGCGCAAGGCGGGCACGATCGCATTCGCCGGGTACCGCTTCGAGATCATCGACCTGCCTGGCACCTACTCGCTGACCGCCTATTCGCTGGAAGAGCGCATCGCGCGCGAGTACATCCTCGACGCGCGCCCCGATGTCGTCGTCAACGTGATCGACAGCGCGAACCTCGAGCGCAATCTGCTGCTGACCACCCAGCTCCTCGAGATGGGCGTCGACCTCGTCGTCGACTTGAACATGTGGGACGAGTTCACCCGTTCGGGCGCGCAACTCGACCTCCGCCGGCTGGAAGAGCTCCTGGGTGCGCCCGTGGTCCCCACGGTGGCCCATCGCGGCGAGGGAAAGCAGGCGTTGCTCGAGGCGATCGTGCGCCTGGTCGAGGCTCGCAGCGGCGGGCACCGGCATGTCCCCGTCACCCTGGGCACGCATCTCGAGCAGGTCGTCTGCGACCTCGCCGCGCGCCTGGATGCGGCGGGAGCGAGCCGCCTCGGCGTTCCGGCGCGCTACTTCGCCGTCAAGCTGATCGAGGGCGACGCGCACATCGTCGAGGTCCTGCACAATCGCGTGGCGGAGGCGCGGCCGGTGCTGGGCGACATCGTCGCTCTGCGCGCCCGCGTGGAGGCCGCGACGGGGATGGAGCCCGCCCGCGTCATCCTCGAGGGCCGCCACGGCTTCGTGATCGGCCTCTTGCGCGAGGTCCTCAGCAGTCCGGCCGTGGATCGCATGGAGTTCTCGCGCAGCCTCGACCGCATCCTGACCCATCGTTGGCTCGGGTTCCCGATCTTCCTCCTCTTCATGGGACTGCTCTTTCAGAGCACCTTCGGCCTGGGCACATATCCACGGGCGGCGATCGGGTGGGGCATCGAGCGGCTGGCCGCGGCGGCCGCGGCGATCCTCCCGGCCGGCCTCGTCTCGCACGCGGTCGTCGACGGAGTGATCACCGGAGTCGGCTCGGTCGCCGTCTTCCTGCCCAACATCCTGCTCCTCTTCCTCGGGATCGCGCTGCTGGAGGATTCCGGCTACATGGCGCGGGCCGCCTTCATCATGGACCGGGTGATGCATCTCCTCGGGCTCCACGGGAAATCCTTCATCCCGATGCTCATGGGCTTCGGCTGCAGCGTTCCGGCGATCATGGCGACGCGGATGCTCGAGAGCCCGCGCGACCGCGTGCTGACCGCCCTCCTCGTTCCGCACATGTCGTGCAGCGCGCGCCTGCCGGTCTACGTCCTGCTCGCGGGCGCGTTCTTCGCCCGCCACGCCGGAGCGGTCATCCTGCTCATCTACCTTCTCGGCATCCTGACGGCCGTGCTCGTCGGGCGGCTCTTCAGCCAAGTGCTGCTGCGTCACGAGGGCGCGCCGTTCGTCATGGAGCTGCCCCCCTACCGTCTGCCGACGGGCAGGGGGCTGCTGATCCACATGTGGGAGCGATCGAAGCACTACTTGAGGAAGATGGGCGGAGTGATCCTCGTCGCCTCGCTGGCCCTTTGGGCACTGAGCGTGTTCCCCCGCGATCCGGCAAGCGATTCGAACGCCATGGTTCCCAGTCAGCACTCGGTCCTCGGGCGCGTCGGGCGCGCGCTCTCTCCCGCCCTCGCGCCGCTCGGCTTCGATTGGGAGATGACGGTCACGCTCATCGCGGGGTTCGTCGCGAAGGAAGTGGTCGTCTCATCGCTGGCGGTGCTGTACCAGGCGGAAGAGCAGCAGGGTGGGGAGCAGGGGAGTGAAGCCCGGGCGATTGAACGAGGGGAGATCGAAGGACGGCGCGTGAGCGGGCAAGGCGGCCGAACGGCTGCCGCGGATCTGACCGCAGTGCTGCGAGGGGCGCACCACGGGCTGACGCCGCTCAAGGCTTTCGTCTTCATGGTCTTCGTGCTGCTCTATACGCCGTGCATCGCGACGATCCTCACCCTGCGCCGCGAGCTGGGGGCGCGCTGGATGGCTTTCGCCATCGGCTATCAGCTCGCGCTCGCGTGGGCCGCGGCCTTCGTCGTGTATCAGGGCGGGCGGCTGATCGGGATCGGCGGGTGATTCAGGGAACGCGGCAGACAGTTCCCGCCATCTTCTTCGGCCCTCGGGCCGGAGTCCCCCGAAGCCGGAGCGGAGAGCTCGAGAACAGGATGGGCAGGCCACCCGGCGCCGGGTCAAGGTCGACTGGCTGCGGGGGGTATTTCGAGGTTCGTCGAACGCGGGAACCGCCGGGGGCTGTTCGGAACACGGGACGGGACTGCTGTCTGCCCGCCGGCTTCTCTTGGGTCTTTTCCGGCTCGTCCGCGACTCTCCCAGCGCTTGCCGATCGCCCGGACCGCTTCTTGGGCGTTGCTCCGCTGATCAGAGGCCGGCCGCTGCGATCATCGGCCGCCTCAACCGCCTCGGGCACTGTGATTCCCGAGGCGCGCCGGCGTCTCACCTTCTGGAGGAGTCTTTGGTTGTGGTCGCCAGAATGGTGAGAGTCTCCCGCAACCAATTGGATGGGAAATACTTCCGGCGAATCATCCGGCGCGAGGTTCTCCTTGGGCAACGAATGCAATAACTGACTGAAATGCATAGAGTTACCAAAGAGAAGCCCCATTCTGCCGGCCACGACCGATGTCCTTTCAGGAGGTGCGCCGTGAGAAACCATCGAAGCGCTTGGATGTGGCCTGTCGCTGTTCTCCTTCCGCTCTTGGCCGGCCTCGTGGTCCTTGCCGGGCTTCCCACGGATCGGATCGACACGGACCCGACCTCGCCCGGCCCGGCTGCCGGCTCGCACGGCGTGGGCGAGTCTGCTCTCGCCGGTGGCCCAGCCCGGTTCGTCGGCTCTGCGGCAGCCTCGCCTGCCCGGGCGACGGGGACGGCTGGGCTCGATGAGAACGGCAACTGGCATGCCGGCGTCTGCCGGGTGATCGAGGAGCGCGAGTACCACGCGTCGGAGAACGGGCAAGGCCTTCAAGCGCCCAATCGCGCGCAGGGATTCCGCACGTACTTCAGGAACGATCGGGTCGAAGTGATCCCGCGATGCGAGACGCCGGAGGCGTGGTGCTGGACCTGGTCGACGAAGTCGTTCGGCCGACTCGAACCCGCCCGTGCCGACGCGGAAGCCACGGCGGATTCCCCGTCGGGCGCATCTCGGGACCGCACACAGCTTCAGCACCCCGTACGGTCTTCCCAGCCCGTTGCCTGCGCGGCCCGCGTCGAGTATCCGCGCGGCGGCTGGTGCGAGTGGTACGACAACGGCCGCGAAGGACTGGAGCAGGGCTTCACGCTGTTCGCTCCGCCTCCGGGAAGCGGGGAGGTCTGCCTCGTCGGAGCGATCGGCGGGGACGTGACCGCCCGGGCGGGCGACGCGAGCGGCTCGGTCGTCTTCCGCGAGCCCGCCGGTGCTCCCGTTCTGACCTATGGAAAACTCGTCGCGCGCGATGCCGCGGGCCGCGAACTGCCCAGCAGGCTCGAAGTGCAAGGCCCTGCGCCAGACGGTCGAGATGCGACGCAGGCCGGTCTCGCCTGCGAGATCCGCATCCTCGTCGACGACCGCGACGCGCTCTACCCGCTGCACATCGATCCGCTGTTGCAGACGCCCGAGTGGGAGATCCTCGGCGGGCAGGCGGGCGCCACTCTCGGGGCATCCGCAGCGACCGCGGGCGACGTCGACGGCGACGGCCGCAGCGATTTCGTCGTCAGCGCTCCCTCGTTCGATGCCGGAGAGACGGACGAGGGCATCGTGCTGCTCTTTCGCGGGCGAACCTACCTCGACACGGAGCCCGATTGGACTGCGGAGGGCGGGCAGGCGGGCGCGCATTTCGGCGAGTGCGTATCGACGGCCGGCGACGTGAACGGCGACGGCTATCACGACCTCCTCATCAGCGCGCCGATGTACGTCGAGGACGGTGGACGGGGCCGCGTCTACTGCTATCTCGGATCGTCCGGCGGCCTGGGCGCGAGCCCCTCCTGGTATGCGCGCACGGCCGGTCTTCTGAACACCGAATTCGGCAGATCCGTCGCCACGGCCGGCGACGTGAACGGGGACGGATTCGACGACATCTTGATCGGGGCGCCTCTGACCGACGCGGGCCTGGACGACGAGGGCTGCGTCTGGCTCTACCAGGGCTCGGCCGCGGGACTGAGCACCACGCCCGCCTGGATGGCCGGCGGCAATCAGGTCGATTGCCACTACGGTCACAGCGTGGCCGGCGCGGGCGACGTCAACGCCGACGGCTATGCCGACGTCGTCGTCGGCGCGCCCTACTTCGACACGCCTCTCGACGCGGCCGGCCGCGTCTTCCTCTACCGCGGTTCGGCTGCCGGCCTGTCCACCGTGCCGATCGTGCGCGATGGCCTGGAGGAGTCGGAGGACTTCGGCTGGACGGTCGCCGGCGCGGGCGACGTGAACGGCGACGGATACGCCGAGATCCTCGTCGGCGTTCCGTACTACTGCGGCGGTTTCCTGTACGAAGGGCGCGCGTGCCTCTTCTACGGCCAGGCCGCGGGAATCGAAGCCGCTCCCTCATGGGTGGTTTACGGCGAGCAGGCCTCCGCCGACTGCGGCGAATCGGTGGCCACGGCCGGCGACGTCAACGGCGACGGGTTGAGCGATGTGATCGTGGGATGCCCCGGCGCCGGCGAGGACGAGGACGGCCGGGCCAAGCTGTACTACGGAGCGCGGGGCGGCCTGCCCGTCGAGCCCGGCTGGGAAGTCGCGGGCGGCCAGTTCGCGGCCGGCTTCGGAGACGTGGTGACGACGGCGGGGGACGTCAACGGCGACGGCTACAGCGACCTCCTCGTCGCCGCTCCGCACCACGATGGGACCGCGGGCACCGCGGAGGGCCGCGCCGCTCTCTGGCTGGGCGCGGCGCTCGATCCCAAGGAGACGCCGGGTTGGGTGATCGAGAGCAATCAGGCGAGCGCATCCTTCGGTGCCGCCGTCGCGAACGCGGGAGACGTGAACGGAGACGGCTACGACGACATCCTCGTCGGGGCGCCCTTCTACGACAACGGTCAGACCAACGAGGGAGCCGCCTTCCTCTTCTGCGGCCACGGCGCCGGCACGAGCGTCCTTCCCGACTGGTGGGCCGAGAGCAATCAGGCGTACTCCTACTTCGCGCGCTCGCTCGCGGGCCCCGGCGATGTGAACGGAGACGGCTACGACGACGTCCTGATCGGCGCGGGGTACTACGACAGCCCTCTGAGCAACGAAGGGACGGCCTTCCTGTGGCTCGGTACGCCGGGTGCGGCTCCGAGCGGCAACCCGACCAATTCCGCCTGGCGCGTCGCGGGCGGGCGCGCGGAGGCGGCGTTCGGCTGGACGGTGAACGGCGCGGGAGACGTGAATGGCGATGGGTTCGCGGATGTCGCCATCGGAGCTCCCGCCTGGTCGAACGGCGAGGTCCATGAGGGCCAGGCGCGCGTGTATCTCGGTTCCGCGGACGGTCTCGCCATCACGGCTGCCTGGACGAAAGAGAGCAATGTCGCTGCTGCGTACTACGGCAACGCGCTCTCTTCCGCCGGCGACGTGAACGGCGACGGCTACAGCGAACTCCTCGTCGGCGCACCGTACCAGGACTGGGGCATCGCCGGCGAGGGGCTCGCCTTCATCTACGTCGGTTCGAGCGCGGGGTTGAGCACCATCTACGGCTGGTACGCCCGCGGCAACCAACCCGACGCTCACTTCGGCTGGTCGGTCGCCTGCGCCGGAGATGTCAACGCCGACGGATTCAGCGATTTCGTGATCGGCGCCCCGGAATACGATCATGGTTCCGCCTGGGACCCGCTCGGCTGCGCGTGCGCGTGGCTGGGCGCCGAGCTCGGGCCGAGCGGCCACACGCCCGAAGAGTGCGACGATATGAGCTGGATCTACTGGGAGGAGAACGCGCAGGCCGGCTACGCGGTCGCCGGCGGCGGCGACTACAATGCCGACGGCTATGCGGACATCGTCATCGGTTCGCGGTCGCCCGATCACCAGGGCGCGATCATGGTCATCCCCGGCTGGTCGATGGGCCTGCAGCAAGGGAACGCCGTGGTCCGGGACGGAGCGCAAACCGGCGGGCTCTTCGGCAGCGCGGTCGCCATGGCGGACGTGAACGGAGACGGATTCTCCGACATCCTCGTCGGCGCGCCGGGTCACGACGAAGGCCAGACCGACGAAGGCCGCGGCTTCATCTACTACGCGAACAACCGCGGGCTGCCGCGCGCCCCGGATCAGAAGCAGATCGACTTCGCGGCCCCGATCGGGCGGGGCGGAAACTCCCGGTGCGCGACCGCCTTCGGCCTATCCGCCCTCGGCCGCACCGCCGCGGGTCGCGGCCAGGTGCGCATGGAGTGGCTGGTCCGGCCGTTCGGCGACCCCCTGGGCTCCTACAGCTGGATATCCGGCAGCCTGCATGATACCGGAGCGCCCGTCTCGGGCAGCGGGAGCGCCGTCGCGATCCAGGAGGTACCCGACTGGCTGGACAACGACCAGGCGTATCACTGGCATTTGCGCCTCGCGTCGAACAATCCCTTCTTCCCGCGCACGCCCTGGTTCTCCCCAAGCGCACTCGGTTCGGCGGAGCTGCACGTGCGCACCGCCGGGGTTTCGGCGGGGACCGGCGAGCCGCAAGTCGCATCGACGGGTCTGCCGCTCGATTGCCGTCCGAATCCGTTCCGCGGCGAAACGACGATCCGCTGGGAGTTGCTGTCGGCCGGCAGCGCGCACCTCGAGGTCGTGGACGTGCAGGGACGGGTCGTGCGCACCATCGCGGCCGGCCCGATGAGCGCCGGAAGCCATTGGCTGGCCTGGAACGGCCGGGGCGACGATGGCCGCCCGCTGGCGAGCGGCGTCTACTGGCTGCGGATGCGGGGGGGAGAGCGGGAGACGAAGATGCGCGTCGTGCGGATCGACTAGCGGCTCCGCGCAAGCCGTGGACGCGTGCGGATGCGCGCGTGACTGCCTGGAGGCCCGGGATCGAGTGCGAAGTCCCGGGCCTCTTCTTCTTCCGAGCCGCGGCGTCTTGCTGAGCCCAGCGAGGGGACGATGGGCGAGCGCGGGCGTGGTAAACTCGAATCAGGAGGAGTCCGTCATGAATGGGCGAGCGCCAGGGCGTCCCGGTGCCCCGCTCCCGGTTCGTGCGCGAAGGGGCAGGACTCGGGCGGCGCGTCCATCCGCTCGCCGGGTCCCGGTTTGTCCATGGATCGTTGCCGCTTGGATCGCTCTCCTGCCGTGCGCCCTGCGAGCCTCCGGTGGGGAACCCGCTCCCCTGCGCCACGACAACACCTATGCGAAGGACTTCGTGATGGACGCGCCCTGGCGCGTGATCGATGCGGGAACACCGATCCCGATCACGATCGTGTTGAAGGACTGTGATGTCGACGATGTCCGCCAACTCCACTGGATCCGTTGCTGGGAGGAGAGCGGGGCAGGCGACATGCTCCTGTGGGATCATGATTTTCAGGATGAGTGCATCGGGGACGATCCTCCCGAGCGCGACTTCTGGACATGGATCACCGAGGTCACCGAAGGGCACGCGAGCTTACCCGATGGCACGCCGCTCACCCCGGCGAATCTCGGCCACGCGGCCGGAGAGGTGATCCGCTTGCGCGTCTCGATCTACTACCGGGACGATTGGTTCAACTACACGGAGACGCGCCGCCTGCGCGTGAGGGTGGGCGGGGGCCCGTTCCCCTGGCCGGCGGGGTGGTACGGCGGCGACTCTCACTGCCATGCGATGTACACGAACAACATCGCGGAATTCGGCGCCCCGCTTCCAGCCGTGCGCCTCGCCGCGCGCGCCGCCGGACTCCACTGGCTGACGATCACCGACCACTCCTGCGATCTCGACGAGACGGGCGACGGCCCCTACTCCTATGCCACGCACGAATGGGAATACACGCACCAGACCGCGGCCGGCATCCAGACCTTCGTGCGCGACGTCTTCGCGGCGGGATCGTCCTGGGAAGGTTCGGGCGTGGAAGCGGCGGAGTTGGACGACCCGTCGTTCCGCCTCCATCGCGGCGTGGAGCTGAACGTCGCCTCGATCGACGCGGACTCGTATGAGAAGACGCTGCACGCGCTCATCTACGCCGCCGGCTACATCGATTCGCCCAACAGCGGAGCCTTCGGCGAACGCCCGGTTACCCCGGCGCTTCCTGCCGGGCTGGCGCAAGTGCAGGGCACGGCGTTCGCCGTGGCCGCCCATCCGCTGAGCGACCTCGGCGCGGAATGGGGCGGAGTCGACTGGGGTGTTAACGGCGCGCTCTGGGGAGACGAGGACATCGATCTCGCGCTCGCCTGCGACGCGTTCCTCGGACTGGAGGCGTTCAACACGCGCGAGACGCGCCGCTCGAGCGACACGGACGATCCGTGGGTGGACTTCGCTGCCGGCGAGCTTCCGGCCATTCCCTATCCCCAGGAGCTTCTCGCCGGCATCGCGTTGTGGGACGCCTGCCTGCGCGCGAACCTGACGGCGGGCCCCGGCGGATCGTCGCGCCGCGTGCTGCTCACGGGAGGCAGCGACGCGCACGGCGACTTCAACTACGCCACGTACTTCGGCCTGGACAACTACGCGACCGACAACGCGATCGGCAAAGTGCAGACGGTCGTGTACGTGCCGGGGCTTTTGGAGCCGGACGCCCTCCCGCCGATGGGCGAGATCCTCGCCGGTCTGCGCGCGGGCCGCGCGGTCGTGACCGACGGGCCGTTCCTCGAGATCGGCGTCGATCGCGATGCAAGCGGCGACTGGTACGGCGCGGCCGACGTCATGATCGGCGGCGCGGCCGTCCTCGATCCGGCCAGCACGGAAATCGGCGTCCGGTGGGCTTCGCTCCCCGAATTCGGACCGGTCGTCTCGATCCGCGTGCTCACCGGCAATGCCACGGCGACGACCGTCCTCGTTGCCTGGGATCCCTCGCAATCGGGAGAGGGTTGGGCGGGCGGAACCGTTCTTCCCCTCGATGCATTCGCGCTCGACGGCTCCTCCTATCTGCGCGCCGAACTGACGACCGATGATGGAACCGCCGGCCATCGCGCCTACACGAATCCCATCTGGATCGATTTCGACCCGCTCGCGTCCGTGCCGGACTATGGCCCGGACCTGCGGATCACGGCGGCCGTCGATCCCGTCCTCTTCCGCGACCGCACGCGCGTGCGCTGGGGACTCGCGCGGCCCGGCCTCGTCCGCGTCCTGGTCCTCGATTCCACCGGGCGCCTGGTGCGGCGTCTGGAAGACGAATCGTCATCCGGATCGGGCGACATTCTCTGGGACGGCTGCGATCTGACGGGCGCGCCCGTCCCCGCGGGGGTCTACACGATCGATCTCCGGGCGAGCGGAGAGCGGCGGGTCCTTCGGGCGGTCCGCGTGCGCTGACATGGAACGTGAGAGCCGTGCTCCGCCCCTGGCGTGGGACGGCCAATGGTCGAGCGGCGCGACTGTCGTGCCCCGGCTTGACGGCGAGTTCCGATCGACCTCTAACGAACCCTGACCAGCGCCGACCGGTCGATGCCCAATTGTTCCAGCGCGGGAGCGATCTCGCGCAGGAAGCGGCGTCCGTCGGCGGAATAACCGGCCGAAGAGCGCACGTCGGGAGCGTGCGCGCGGAAGAAGGCGGCGTAGCGGCCCATGAGGAGCTCGCGCAGGTATTTCGCGGTCATCGAGGCGAAGGCGACCGGGAGGTGGTCCGCCTCGCTCTCGACGACGAAGGAGATCTCCATGGCGCGCCCGTCGTGGCTGACCTCGTACGATACCCCGCGCGCCGTCCGTTCGATCAGGCGCACCTGCATCCAAGGAAAGAGCGTGGCGAGAAGATCGAGGTATTTCTGCCTACCGCCCTGGCGGTCGACCACGACGCGCGGCCGCTGAGACCCGAAGGTCTCCCAGACCGCCTGCAGATGCGCGGCGACGAAGCGCCAGGAGCAGGCGGCCTTCGAGCGGCTGTCGCGCACCATGCAGTTGAAGCGGTCCTCGAAGACGACCGCCGCATTCACGTCGACGAGCCGAACGCCTGCCTGGTCCCAGGCGCACGCCACGCTCCCCGCACACCGTTCCAGCTCGCGCGAATCCACGCATGAGGGCAAGGCCGGCCCTCCCGCGGCATCCCGGTACCAGTCGAGGGTGATCTCGCGCGATTCGGCATCGAGACCGACGAGCTCGAGAATCTCCGCCAGGTTCCCCGGGCACATCGCTGCCGCGCGCATGAAGCCGAGCACGCCGCGCTCGAGATGCCGGACTCCGATCGTGCGGTTGTAGAGCAGCTTCGAGTCGTTGACCGCCACCCGCTTCAGTTTGTCTCCGGCCCTGCGGCAGACGGCCCGTCGCATCGCCATCCACAGCGAAGGCAGGGCGCCTTCGCTCGCCGCGCCTTCGACCTCGAAGACGCTCCGCGCGACGACCAGCGGCCCGAGGAGCGGCCCGTATCCCGCCTCGTCGATTCCCGCGTAGATCCACATCGCCGCAGCGTCCTCTCGGTCGCCGGCCCCGCGCCCGGCCGGCGCCGGCCGGCGCCTGTTCCAGGCACCCGGGGTCTTCGGCCCCTTCGCCAGGGTACTCCGCCGGGTTCCGGCCTTCGAGCGGGGACCGGGACTCTATCCGATTCGCGCGCCGGCTCGCAATCGCGCCCGCGGTCCGCCTGGGCGACCGAAGCAACATCCGTGCGCTTCCCGCGTCCCGTGGATTCTTGTCCGCGCAGCGCTGCATGGTCGATTGGCGGCGCCTTGACGCCGCGACGCTCCGCTCGATATCGTCGTCCCGAACAGGTACACCGGATCATCAGGAGCCGAGGCTGTTTCATCCGAACGCCATAGCCATGCGTCCACGAGCGGTCCCGCGCAGCGTGCTCCGCTCCTTCCCGCTGTGCCCGATCGCCCATCTGCCGTGGTTCTTGTGCGGCCCTCTCGCGCTGCTCGCGATGGGTCAGGCAACGGACGTTCGGGCCTGTACGATCGGGGTCGCCGCCGGGCAGGCGACGGCCGACGGCCGCCCGCTCCTGTGGAAGACTCGCGACCTGGGCGAGGTCCGGCCGAACGCCCTGCGCTGGGAGACGGACGGCGACATCCCGTTTCTCACCGTGATCGATGCCGCGCAGCCCGACTTCTCCTGGATGGGCCTGAACGAAGCCGGCTTCGCCGTCGTGAACGCCTATGCGAGCCCTTACGGCGTCCGGGACGGAAAGGCCGAGATGAACAACGGCATGTTCATGCGCCACGCGCTCGGCATCTGCCGCACGGTCGAGGACTTCACGGCGCTCCTCGACAGTACGAACGCGACCGGGCGGCTGACGTCGGGCAACTTCGGCGCCATCGACGCGGACGGCCGGGCGGCCATGTTCGAAGTGACATCCTCCGCCTACGTACGTTTCGATCCCGGATCCGATGGGTTCGTCGTGCGCACGAATTTCCTCGTCACCGGAGTGGGCGACCAGACGGGGCGCGAGCGCTACGATCGCGCCCGCGCGATCCTCGGAGATCTCGTCGCGGCCGGTCGTCTGACGAACCGTGCCCTCCTGCGCGAGGAGATGCGCGATTTCGCCGCCCCCACGGGCATTCCGTGGAGCGTGCCGCAGGATGACCGCCAGGAAGAGGGCTGGCCGCACGGCTATATCGACTTCACCGAATGCATCTGCCGGGCGACGTCCGTCTCCGCGGCCGTCATCCAGGGCGTGCTTCCGGGAGAAGCCGCGCCGGCGAGCGTGATGTGGACCATGCTCGGTCCTCCCGCGACGGCGATCGCGGTTCCGTTCTGGCCCGTCGGCGGCGCGCCCGATGCCGCCCTCGGCGGGTTGGGCGCTCCTCTCTGGCTCGAGGCGCAGCGCCTGAAGACGCTTCTCGTGAAATCCGCCGGGAGCGAGCTCATCCTCGACACCTACGCGCTTCGCGACGAAAACGGGAGCGGGCTGTGGACGCAGCTCCTGCCCGTGGAGGACGAAATCCTCGATGAGGCCGAAGCCTCTCTGGACGCCTGGCGCGAGGGAATGCCGGATCCGGAGACGGTCCTCGCGCTGGAAACCCGCCTGGCCGAACGCGCGCTCGCCACGTTGCGGTCCGCCTCGGTGGATCAGCGCGCGGAGGCGCGCTTCATCGCTTCTCCCTCGAGCGGCTGCGCGCCTCTCGCCGTGACGTTTCGCGACGCCTCGCTGCACGCCCCGACCTCATGGGAATGGGATTTCGATGGCGATGCGATTGCCGACAGCCACGAGCGCGATCCGGCCTGGATGTGTCCCGCCCCCGGCCGCTACGCGGTCTCGCTCGTCGTCCGCAACGACGCGGGCGAGTCGCGCTTCTCCCTGGCGGACGCCGTCGTCGCGATGGGCCCGCCCGCGACGCCGGGTTCATGCGCCGCGAGCACCAATCGCGTGGAATCCGTCCTCGTCACCTGGACCGACGGGAGTGAAGACGAGGACGAATTCGTCGTCTATCGGAACGGCCGGCAAATCGGATCCGCGCCCGCCGGAGGAGCCCGCTACGAGGACCGATCCGCCCGCGTGGGCCGTCTGTACCAGTATCGAGTGAGCGCGGCGAACGGTTGCGGCGAGAGCGCGATGTCGGAGGCGGCGCCCGGATCGCTCGCGCCGCCGCTCACGCTTCGCGGCCCCGTGCCGTTCCGGGAATCGGTGGGCCTCGACTGCGCGATTCCGCCCGGCGCCCGGTTCTCGCTCACCGTGCTGGATGCCGCGGGACGGCTGGTCGCGCGCGTCGCCGAGGGGGCGGGGAGCGCGGAGGTGATGAGCGCGTCCTGGGACGGAATGGACCTTCTCGGCGTTCCGGCTCCCGCCGGCGTCTACTTCGCGGTGCTCGAATTCGGCGGGTCCGCGCGCGCTCGCCTGGTCCTCGTGCGCTGAGGGCCCGATCCGGGACGGGCGACGAGAGCCGGCGTTTGAGGGCCCGATCCGGGGCGGGCGACGAGAGCCGGCGTTTGAGGGTCCAATCCGGGGCGGGCGACGAGAGCCGGCGTTTGAGGGCCCGATCCGGGACGGGCGACGAGAGCCGGCGTTTGCGCCATGACCGGGTGGTCCCAGGGGAGTCGCGGAACCGGCCGACCGACGGCAACGGCGCCAAGGACCGGACGGCCAAGCATCCGGTCGCCGCCATGCGCTCAGGCGCCGAACTTCTGCTCCACGTACGGCCAGTTGACCAGCTTCCAGAACGCCTCGATGTACTTCGGCCGCGCGTTGCGATAGTCGATGTAGTAGGCGTGCTCCCAGACGTCGCAGGTGAGGAGCGGCGTGTCCCCCGCCTGGAGCGGGTTCCAGGCGTTGCCCCCGGCCGCGATGCGGAGGCTTCCGTCCGGGCCCCGGACGAGCCAGACCCAGCCGGAGCCGAACAAGTTCACGCCCGCCGTCGAAAACTCCTCCCGGAACTTGTCGAGCGAGGCGAAGTGCTTGTCAATCGCCGCCGCGAGCGTCCCGCCGGGTCCCTGCCTTGCGCCGGGCGTCATGCAGTTCCAGAAGAAGGTGTGGTTCCACGTCTGGGCGGCGTTGTTGAAGATGGCTCCCTCCGCCCGCCGGATGATGTCTTCGAGAGTGGCATTCTCGAACGGCGAGCCCTTGACGAGAGTGTTCAGCTTTTCGACGTAGGCGCGATGATGCTTGCCGTGGTGATATTCGAGCGTCTCGGCCGAGAGATGAGGCACGAGCGCGTTCTTCGGGTAGGGAAGCTCGGGAAGGGAGAACATCATGCCTCCTGTGGTTGAAGGAGTGGGCGATTCCTCGCACGCATGAACCGGTCGAGCGGTAGGCGGCTCGCGTGCGCCTCAGCCATGACGGACGCCCGCTCGGGCCGCCTCCGCCTGATCCTGCCAGTCTTCGGGCCTGGGGCCAAGCGGATCCTTGCCGCCGAAGACCTTCGCCACAGTGGATCCTTGCCGGCAGGCAGCGGATGTGCTTCCGTTTCCTGAGAATGCTGCCGGCGATCCGGGCGAACGATGGACCGCAAAGCAGGAAGGAGTGGCCATGACCAGGGGAAGATCTGCCAGGCTTTCGCGGCGCGCTGCGGCCGGCTGGGGTGCGGCGGTAGCGCTGCTCGTGATCCCGGTCGTCTTCCTGCTCGCCGGATGCGCAACGGTCGGGCGCGATTTCCCCGCCGCGCAGGTCGGGCAGATCCGGCTTCACGAGACCACCCAGGCCGAGATCCGCGCGCTGTTCGGGGAGCCCTGGCGGGTCGGAATCGAAGACGGCCGGCGCACGTGGACGTACGGGAAGTATCGCTACAAGCTCTTCGGCGAGGCGGAGACGCAGGACCTGGTGATCCGCTTCGACGATCAAGGCCGCGTCGCCTCGTACACGTTCAATACCACGGAGCGCGAGCCGTAACGGGCGCGGCGCCGGGCGCGGCCAGCGCGACCCCCACGAGGCTTCGGCATCGCGGCAGTTGCCTGCCTGGCGTTCGTTGAGCTAGGCTGCTCGTTCCATCGATTCAGGCGGCGAGGTTTCGGCCCCTTCCTGCACGACCGGGAATCTCCGCAACGCCTTGGAGGAACCATGTGCGGCGTCTTCGGCGCTTTCGGCCATCCCAACGGCAAGCAGATCACGAGAACGGGCATCTGGGCCCAGCAGCACAGGGGGCAGGATGCCTGCGGGCTCGCCGGCCTGCGCGTCACCGGACGCGGCCAGGGACTGGTCGAGGTCGAGAAGGGCATGGGGAAGGTGCGCACGATCTTCACCGGCCCCGAGTACGACGACCTGCAGGGCGACGCCTGGATCGCCCACGTGCGCTACGCCACGCAGGGCAAGCCGTCGCGGCGCAACGCGCAGCCGCACTACGCGCAGAGCATCCATGGGAAGATCGCCATCGTCTCGAACGGCGACATCGTCAACATGGCCGAGCAGCGGGCATTCCTGGACCGCCACAGCATCCGCTCCTATACCGAGAACGACGCGGAACTGATCGCGGCGACGATCAACTACCAGGTCACCCTGCGCAGCCAGGACATCGTCGAGGCGATCGGGCAGGTGATGGATCACGTCCGCGGCGCGTTCTCCTCGCTCGTCCTCGCCGAATTCGACGACCGCCTGTTCGCCTTCCGCGACCCGCACGGCATCCGGCCGCTCTTCTTCGCCACCGTCGAGGACGACGGCGCGACCTACTACATGTTCGCTTCCGAGACGGCCGCCTTCGCGGCCGCCATGCCGCTCTTCGGCCCGCTCGCGACGATCGAGACGCGCATGGTGGGCGCGGGCGAAGTGGTGGCCGTCGGGCCGCGGGGCGTCGAGAGCTTCCAGGTGCGCGAGCGCGAGCGCGACGCCTTCTGCCTCTTCGAGATCGTCTACTTCTCGCGCCCCGACAGCTTCTTCGAAGGCAAGTCGTTCCAGACGTATCGCATGGACGCGGGCACCCGCCTCTGCCACGAGCACCCGGCCGATATCGACCTGGTCTCGCCGATCCCGAAGAGCGGCATCCCGGCCGCGATGGGCTATGCCCACGAATCGGGCGCCCCGTTCATCTCCGCGGTGATCGAGAACCCGTCGTTCCACATCGATTTCGAGCAGCTGCGCACCTTCATCGAATCGACCGAGCAGGAGCGCCTGCTGGCCGCGCAGCTGAAGTTCAACTGCATCTCCGACATCGTCCGCAACCGCGACGTCGCGATCATCGACGACTCCATCGTCCGCGGCCTAGTCACCCGCGTGGTCGCCACCGCGCTGTGGCGCAGCGGTGCCCGCCGCATCCATACGAGGATCGCTTCTCCGCCCTACCGCCATCCCTGCTACTACGGCATCGAGACGAAGAAGCGGGCCACGCTCGCCGCCGCGACGCGCACGGAAGAGGACGTGCGCCGCATGATCGGCGAACCGACGAGCCTCGCCTACCTCTCGCTCGACGGTCTGGTCGAGTCGACCGGACTGCGCAAGTGCCAGCTCTGCACCGCCTGCTTCGACGGCGATTACGTCGTGCCCGTGGGAAACGGTACGGAGTAGATTGTGGTGCGAAGATTAAGGATCGAGAGGGGCACCGCCACTCGACCGGGGTGTCTCGCTCGTTGATCGAGCGCCGTTGCTCATCCGATGCGTTCGATCGAGATAGGGCCGTCTCCTTCGCCCGTGTCCGCACGGCAGCGCCTTGACTCGCTTCGCTGAGGGAGTCGCAGCGCCGAGCGCGCTGGTGCCTAGAATGCGTAGGCGCAGGCGTGGACCGCTTCCCGGCCCTCGAAGATCGGCATCTTCACGATCCGCTCATAGTAGTTGCGCCATACCGGGCTGAGCTTCCCGTGGCGCGGGAAGAGGCGGCGCTTGAGAATCTGCGCCCACCCGAGCCGGCGGGCGAGCAGGCCGACTGCCATCGCGGAGGTCTCCTGCCCGCCCTTCTCGCTCTTTCGCT
>Ga0316622_100000230_pt1 | contig 30127 bp, 28 predicted proteins | sample OWC_Aug_OW2_C1_D_FD_207646 | JGI IMG/M metagenome (GOLD analysis project Ga0316622, IMG submission 207646) | Wetland soil microbial communities from Old Woman Creek delta, Ohio, United States - OWC_Aug_OW2_C1_D5_C | ecosystem: Environmental > Terrestrial > Soil > Wetlands | place: USA: Ohio... | reverse complement strand
GTTCTCGGACCGACAGCCGAGTTGCTTTCTTTTGCTCGGCCAAAAGAAAGCAACCAAAGAAAAGGCCGCCCCGATACCGCCTGGATCCTGCGCTTCTCGCATTTGGCGAGGGTTTTCAGAAGGGCTATCCTTAGCCCTCCGAAAACGAGCGGCATCCATGCCGCTCCCCTGGCGGGCTATTCTCCCCAAATGCTGTGATGCTCGGGGCGGTATAAGGGGATTAACCCCATGCCTTCGGCATATTTCCGCTTCGCGGCTTTATTGTGGGCAAAAGAATTACGCCTCAGTTTGAATTGCACCCAGGTGGGTTAGCTCGATAGAGCATAACCCAACAAATTAAAGCCAACTCATCTTGCTATGCGGAAACAATGTTACGAATTTTTGAAATGTAGGGTACGCGGTGCGTACCCTACTTGGCTGGGTCCGGGTGGTTCATGTGCGCGTTTCAGAAAGATGCTCATCGGCGTTCCTCCAATGTTTGAAACGATTAATTACACGGACCATTATCGTTGCGCGGGACTACCGGACTTGCACCAAAAACCCAAGGATGTCTTTTCGCTAGGTTTTTTGGCTTCAGGTGCGATCCCAAGGATTTCCCTAAATGTATCTTCAAGAGCTTCCTTAAGCTTGAGGATGTCCTCCTGGAATGCCTTTCTGGCATTTTGCCAGCACTGGTCTCGATTCTTGAGAAGTTCGGGAGTCATTCTGAATTCGACATGATCGACTGAGACTGGATACGTTTGAATGTCAATGAAAGTATCCCGGGAGCAGAGGGCAAGGCGATGCATCAACTCTTCGGTCTCTCTCGAGAAAAAAATCCGATGCTTTTTATACGCTGCCACAAATTCGTTGTGAAGTTCAATCGACTTGCTGACCTTCTTCTCCAGATCTGGCTCGTTGACTGGCTGAAAGTCTTTGAGGAACGAATGAAGCGAATCATCAAGCTGTTGCAAGCACTGAGCCAGTTCCTTGATGGCTTCAGCCCTTTCCAAGTGGAGTTTTGAAAACCTCACTTCGTGCTCGTGCCTAAGCTTTTCAAGTTCATACTTTTCCCTGCTCAGGATCCGAGACGCCCAGACTTTTCCCAGCCATGAGGAGAAACCAAACACAATTGCAACACCTCCCCCGATGGATGTCAGTACCGCCGCAACAAAGCGGAAAGATTCCTCCCATGTCATGGTGTTATCGCTCCTTCCAATTACTGTTTATCAGGTAATCTGTCTACACAAATAACTTGCCCATCATCAAACCCGCCAACCTCGCCAATTCAAACACCCCAGCCCAGCATCAATCGAAACATCCACAGGCCTTCTCGTGCCAATCGATTATCCAAAACTATCCCTAACCAAGCTCAAATAAGCCCCCCCTGCATACCCCGCTTCCAAAATCGCCGCCTGCTCGTCACCCAAACGACTGACACCACCCGCCCCTTTAACCATCCCGATGTTCCGTTCGGCATCCAGCTTGTAGACACCGGCCACGGAAATGCCATGCCGAGGCGTAATCAAGCTATAGCAGGTATTCAACCAATGCACTTCCGGCAACGGCCGGCCGTTGAGCAGGGCCACTACGGCCAGAGCGCAGGCCTTGGCTTCGGAATTGGCGGCGAAGGCGGATTTCGGAATCGGGGCGTAATGGGCGGCATCGCCTATCACATGAATGGTTTCGTGGAATTTCGAGCGGCCGGATTGAGGCTCGACCGGACACCAGCCGCTGGCATCGGTCAGGCCGGATTCGCGAGCGATGCGCCCGGCCTGTTGCGGCGGGATGATGTTCAACACCTGGCCGCGTATCTTGTCGCCGAAGTCGGTGGTCAGCGTGCCGGTTTGAGCGTCCAACCCGACCAGCGGATTGTCGGCGATCGATTGCCATTCGATCAGGCTGTTGGCCGTGCCGCAGCCGAAATGCTTGGCCCAGCCGGCCTCGAACAGTTTTTGCTTGGAAAAACTCCTCTTGGCGTCGAGGATGATGATTTTCGACTTTGGCTTATGTTGTTTCAGCCACCACGCGATCATGCTGGCGCGTTCGTAAGGGCCGGGTGGGCAACGGTAGGGCTCCGCGGGTACCGAAATAACGACCACGCCACCGTCGTTCATGGCTTGTATTTGCTGCTGTAAAAGCAAAGTTTGCGGCCCGGCCTGCCAGGCGTGGGGAAAAATTTGCGCGCTGGCTTCGCCGTAGCCCGGCAAGGTATCCCAGCGGAAATCTATGCCCGGCGCCATCACCAGCCTGTCATAGGCGATGGCTTCTCCTCCCGCCACCATCACCCGCCGGCGCTCGGCATCGACCCGAGTCACGCTGTCGGAAACCAGATTGATGCCGTAATCGGCGCTCAAGGCCCGGTAATCGACGCTCAGATTTTTGATGTTGGTTAGCCCGGCGAACAACCAGTTGCTGCCGGGACAGGTGATGTAGCTCGCTTTCGGTTCGATCAGGGTAACCTTGATGCCAGCATCGAGCTGGCGCAGGGTCTTGGCGGCTATCGCCCCGCCGAAGCCGCCGCCCACCACGACGACATGGGCTTTGGAATTGCTCTTTGAAACGATGCCGGCGCAGCCATTCAGCGAGGCCGCGCCGCTTAGTCCGGCCAACTGTAGAAATCGCCGTCTGGACCAATCGGCCATGTCAGCGCCGCCCCAGATAATCCGCCACGGCCTTTAATTCCTCATCGCTATAACCCTTGGCGATGCGCGGCATCAGTGTTGCCGGGAGTTTGTCGGATTTATAATCCAGCAACATCCTGTTGATTTGTTCGGCCGACAGGTTTGTTAGCGTGGGAATTTCGGATGAATCGGCCGCATGACAGTTGCGGCAATTGAGGGCGATGGCTTGGGTTTCGATTTCGGCGAGGCTAATGCCGGCTGCGAGCAAGCCGATTGCGGCGATGACGAGGCGGATCATGTTGGAGCCGTAGCCTAGATGAAACGCAGTGGAATCGAGGGAAGCCGGAGCCTCAAACCTCGATTACGTTCCACTTCATCGAGGCTACAAATCTGTGCGAATACCCTCGGGGCTCCTTGTAAATTCGCCCCTACGAAACTCCGTACCATAGCCGGATTCATTTTTTGGCTAAGGTTTTTTGCCGAAACGTTTCGTACATCAACACCCCGGCAGCCACCGACACATTCAAACTTTCGACCTGGCCGGCCATCGGAATCTTCACCAGAAAATCGCAATGCTGGCGAGTCAGATGCCGCATGCCGCTGCCTTCGGCGCCCATGACGATGGCCAAAGGCATATCCAGCTGCATCTCGAATACGGTTTGCTCGGCTTCGCCGGCCGCGCCCATGATCCAGATGTTTTGTTCCTTCAGCCAGCGCAGCGTCCGCGCCAGATTAGTGACTTGATAAACCGGCACGGTTTCCGCCGCACCGCTGGCGACCTTGCAGACCGTCGGCGTGATGCTGGCGGCATTGTCCTTGGTGACGATGATGCCCTGTACGCCCACCGCATCGGCGGTGCGCAGGCAGGCGCCGAGATTATGCGGGTCCTGCACCTGATCCAGCACCAGATAGAATGGCGTGGCCGTCAAGGCTTCGAAGTCTTCTTTCAGCTGATCTTCGCCGCGCATCGCCGGCAGTTCCACGGCGGCGACGATACCTTGATGGTTCTTACCGTCGGCCATGCGATCCATCTTCTTGCGGTCGATTTTTTCCGGGATGATACCCAAGGCCGCCAGTTCTTCGATGACTTGTTTCAGGCGGGCGTCCTGCCGCTGACCATCTACCCAGGCGCGTTGAATTTTTTGCGGCGAAAACTCCAACGCTGCTTGCACGGCGTGGATGCCGAATAACTGGGTACTCATGATTTACGGCGTCTCTTCGATCTGGATTTACTTTTTGCGGGTTTATCAGGCTCGGCCTTGGCCTTGCTGGATTTCTTGCCTTCGGCCTTGGCGGGAGGCTTGGCCCCGCCTTTTGCGACCTTCTTGCCGCCGGCTTGCACCAGTTCGAAATCGATCTTCTTGTCGTCGAGATTGACCCGCACCACTTTCACCTTAACCGCGTCGCCCAGGCGATATTTGACGCCGGTTCGTTCGCCGTAGAGATGATGGCTGGTGGCGTCGAAATTGAAATAGTCGCCGTGCAGGGAAGCGATATGCACCAGGCCTTCGACATAGATGGACTGCAATTCCACGAAGAAACCGAAACCGGTCACCGCCGAGATGATGCCGGCGAATTCCTCGCCGATCTTGTCCATCATGTACTCGCACTTCAGCCAGTTGACCACGTCGCGGGTAGCCTCGTCGGCGCGGCGCTCGTTGGCGGAACAATGCTCGCCCAGCAACACCATGTCGGGAAAGTTGTAATGGAAGGACTCCGGCGTCTTGCCGGCCAGACAATGGCGGATGGCCCTGTGCACCAGCAAGTCGGGATAGCGGCGGATCGGCGAGGTAAAGTGGGCATAGGCGTCCAGCGCCAGGCCGAAGTGGCCCTTGGTGTCCGGGCTGTAAACCGCTTGCGACATGGAGCGCAGCAGCACTGTCTGGATCAGATGGGCGTCCTTGCGGTCCTTGACCGATTCCAACAGGTACATGTAATCCAAGGGGCGAGGACTGTCGCCACCGCCCAGATGCAGGCCCAGTTCGGACAAAAAGGTTTTCAGCGACAACAGTTTTTCGACGCCTGGACCGTCGTGGATGCGCAGCAAGCGCGGCATCTTCTTGCGGTTCAGGAATTTGGCGGCGGCGGTGTTGGCGGTGATCATGAATTCTTCGATCAGCTTGTGGGCGTCGTTGCGCACCACCGGCACGATTTCCTCGATCTTCCGCTCCGGACCGAAAACGATCTTGGTTTCCTGGGTATCGAAATCCATCGCCCCGCGCAGTTCGCGCTGCTGGCGCATGGCCTTGTACAAGCCATACAGGTTTTCCAGATGCGGCATCAGCGCCGCGTATTTCTTGGCGAGTTTTTGATCGCCCTCGACCAGCATCTTCGCGACCTGGGTGTAGGTCAACCGGGCATGCGAGCGCATCACGGCCTCGAAGAAGCGCGAACGCAACACGTTGCCGTCTTCGTTAATCAGCAACTCGCAGACCATGCACAAGCGGTCGACGGCGGGATTCAGCGAACACAGGCCGTTGGACAAAATCTCCGGCAGCATAGGGATGACTTTTTCCGGGAAATACACCGAAGTGCTGCGGCTCTTCGCCTCGGTATCCAGCGCGGTGCCAACATGCACATAATGAGAAACGTCGGCGATGGCGACCAGCAGCTTCCAGCCTTTCGGGGTTTTTTGCGCGTAAACGGCGTCGTCGAAATCGCGGGCGTCCTCGCCGTCTATGGTCACTAGCGGCAGATGGCGGATGTCTTCGCGGCCCTGCTTGGCCTCCTCAGGCACTTCCGGCGTCAGGGTCTTGATTTCCTTCAGCAAGTCATCGGGCCAGGTATTGGGCAATTCGTAGGAACGAATCGCCATCTCAATTTCCATGCCGGGCGCCATGTGCAGGCCCAGCACTTCCGTGACCCGGCCCAGAGGCTGGCAATGCGCCGTCGGTTGCTGGACGATTTCCGCCACCACGATCTGGCCCTTCTTGGCGCCGCCAGTGTCTTCCGTGGCGATCAATACCTCGTGATTGATTTTTTTGTTGTCCGGCACCACGCAAGCGACGCGGCCCTCCACGAAAAACCGGCCGACGACCTGATGGGTATTGCGTTCCAGTATCTCCACCACGGCCGCTTCCCGCCGGCCACGGCGGTCTAAGCCGGAGACGCGGACGCTGACCCTATCGTTATGCATCAGCGGTTTCATTTCCCGTGGCGACAGAAACAGGTCGTCCGAACCGTCGTCAGGCTTAAGGAAACCGAAACCTTCCGGATGACCGAGAACCCGGCCGACTATGGTTTTATGTGAATCGCCGAGACAATATTTCTGCCGGCTGTTGAACACCAGTTGACCATCACGCTCCATGGCCCGAAGACGGCGGCGCAAGGCTTCCAGTGCATCGGCCGATTCCAGCGCGAATTGCTGGGCAATTTGTTGGCGTCTTAAGGGTTTGCCGGCTTCTTGAATCAGCTGCAGAATCAGCTCGCGGCTGGGTATGGGGTGTTCGTATTTTTCAGCTTCGCGCTGAGCGTAAGGGTCTTCGATGGTTTTGAAATCAGTTTCCTGATCTTTGTTTGATGTCATTGAATATTTCTGAATGGTTTTAGCCGGAATGGGCGAGTTACTAGCCCATGCCGGCATACGTTATCGTTATATAAAGTCATAGCCTTTTTTCTTGGTCTGAACCGGAACATGTTTTTCCTCAATACGTCGGCATTCGAATTGCCAATAGCCAAGGCCTATGTTTTTCCGTCCCATCAGGATGATGGGAAAATTTTCATGTCCCATGAACATCCTCAATATATCGCCATCTTTTATCATGAAAGACTCCATGATAATAAAACTTCTTTCGCCTTCGTGACTTTTTACGCCATACAACAAGGCTTTCTTGTGTTCGGCATCGGGCGGGGCATCGAGATGCACATAGCTCACCGAAAAAGACATTGGCGTAATTAATGTCAGCTCAAAAATCAATTTATTGTCCTGCTTGGGTAGCAGTATTTTACAAGCCACGCCCAAGGAGCGCTGATGAGGCGGCTCATTTGTTTTTCTAAAGCTGATCAGACTGCCGATGGATAATACCCCGTCCTTTTCAAACTTGCAGGTTAGCGCCCGATCCGAATAGGTTTCGGCCAATATTTCCAAACCCGCCTCTACATTGGGCAGAGTCAAATCCTGCAATTCGTGGGTTGCCTCCAGTCCGATCGCTACATACCGGTCCAGTCTGTCGACGAAAAAAGCGGTGCCTTGCGGCTCCTTGCCGTGCCAACGCTGCATCAAATAATCGAATAGTTCGGCTGATAGCTTTTGGTTGGGATCGGGATTCGCTCTCAGCTCTAGGGAACTAAAGCGCGCCTCGTCCTTGCTACAATACTTGTCGGCCTGTTTAATGACTTTATGCAGCTTGCCTAAATTTAGATAAATTCTGGCGGAATCCGAGTGTTTATCATGGAATTCGGTAACGGTCGGCGAAAAACTAGGCGCCAAATCTTCATCGGTCAAAATCGAACATTGCACATCCTGGTCGGCAATGGGGTTGCGTTCGATTTGCACCAGTTCGCTCACTTTTTCGGCAAATTGATAGACCTGTAGAAACTCCTTCTGCATCAATCCCGACGGATAGGCCAGGCTTAACAACAAAATCTGTTTGTACCGGTCTTCCACGGTCCGGCCGCCGAACATGCCGCCTTGATCGGAAATCTTGGTGGTGTGCTTACTCAATTTGACACTCAACCGATACAGCGAATGTAGATCGATCCAAATCCAGTCGGGAATGGCCGAACTCATCATGTAGTGGCTGATGACGATACTGCTCAAGCCTTCCACAGTCCTTTGTATCACCAGAGCCGTGGTCTTACCTTGTAACCAGCCGATTTCCCGCCGCGTCATTTCGCGCGTGACGCTCCAATAACCTATCGTCAACTGCCTTTCCATCGCCACCAGAACGGCAAACGTTTTTCGTTCATTCTCGCTCTTGGGGAAACCGGATTTGATCAGTCGTGAACGTAAAAAATCTTCTAACGTCAGAAAATTGGGCCTCAGCAATTCCAACGCGTTCAGACGCTTTGCTGCGGGCATCTCCAGCGAAATAAGGTCCGCCAGCATTTCCTGAAACAAGCGGGTCGCCAAACCCGGATTGGCTGTTGGTAATTCCGAGACCCACTGTGCAAGAGCCGGTTCGGAAAACGTCGTTTTTAGCCGCGGATCGTTTTTTTGTTCAGGAATTACCAGGTAAAAAGAATTTTTCACACACAATCCAAATTTAAGAACGTAGCGGCCGCACGGCACCAGCCGCGCCGACTGAATTTCGAGTTTAGCTTAATAAATAGAAGATTTCCAAGTTCGAGACAACCGATGTTCCGATTGGGCTCTTAACTTAAATCACAAAAAACGAGCATTATGCAAACTATCCGCGTCGCGCCGCACGATAGACATAGACTGTTCGGCACCAACCCAAACTCGTAACGGCCCCGGCTTCTCTGGTTTCGATTGACTATCTGGGCTTGATAGTCAACGCCCCCAAGGTGACGCCGATATCGATACCACGGCCCTTGCCCGATAAGACCAACGAAATCTCCCCACGCGTCAAAACCTGACCATCCACGGACTTAGTCGCGCCGGCATGGCCTTCCAAGGCCACAAAACTACCGTAGATTTCATTTAGGTTTCTGACATCGGAAAACACACCGGTACCTTCGATTTCCGATTTTCCGATCGTAAAACCTATGCTTTTTGAGGCCAATACCACCTGTGCGCGCTGTCCATTACGGCAACTGATGTTGCCTATGCCGTCGTACTGTTTATAAACCAGTGAAAAACCGCTCATTTTGTAGGTCATGGTGCATGACGTCATTGCCGGCTCGGCGGCGGCCGGACTCGCCCACGCCAAACTGATCCCGACCACGCTCAGCATGGCAAGGATTCGGAAAAACTTATCGTTCATTTTTGTCTCCATATTTCAAGCTCGGATTAAATCCATGATAAGAAACTGTTTAACAACAGCTCCCATATAACTGATTATAGTATAAATCTCCCTTCTCCTCAGGGCTCAACGTTCAGAGACAAAACCGAGACTATCCCGCTAGTGTCCGCCGGATCGAGTTCGGGCGCCAAAATATAGACCCGCCCCCTGTCGGTTCCGGCCTTTTCCATCAGATATTTGGAAATGGCATTGGCCCTGGCAACGGCAAGATCATTGAGACGTTGCGGTTCGGGCGGCATGATGGCCTCCAGCTTCTGCCGGGCCAGCTGGTAAAAATCGGCATCGGGTTCCGCCTTGATGCGTGGCTTGCCCAACAGCGAATAATCGATTTCCCGCGGAAACACTTCCTTGAAAAACTTCGCCAGCAGACGCTTGTATTCATCCTCGGACAATTCGATGTACTCGGAACGGATTTTTTCGCCCTTATCACGCAATTCGCCAGACTTCATTTTTTTCAAAATATCCTTCAAGGCATCGAAGCGCATCACAGGCCAATCCTGGGACTGATAAGCCATGCCTTTTACTTCCAGAATCAATTCAGGCTTGCTCTGCAAAGCCTTGCCGAGCTGATCGAGTTTGGCGGCCTCTTCGGTCGATAACTCCGCACTGCCGGCGGAAAAACCGACGTTACTGTAATCCTGCTTGTCATTCAACAGCGAACCCAGTGCCTGGAACGGCGACATCGCCACTTTCTTCACCAGATTGATCAATACATCGGTAATCAGCGACCCGACGCTGAATTTCGGATCTTCCAGGCTGCCGGTCACCGGAAAATCCAGATTAATCTTGCCGTTGGCATCCTTAAGCAGTGCGACGGCCAGATGCAAGGGTAGCGAAACCGCATTCGGATTTTCGATATGCTCGCCCAAGGTCAGCTGATCGATAAACACCTTATTCTTGGCCTCGAGTTGACCCTTTTTGATCTTGTACTGCAAATCCAGCGCCATTTGCCCTTTTTCAATCCTGTACCCCGCAAACTCGGCCATATAGGGCGTAATCAAAGGCAGCGGCAGGTGGGTAAAATTGAGCGCGATGTCGGAATCTCCGGTCTGCAACTGATAATTCCCCTTGATGCTGACCAGCGCCAAATCATAGACCTTACCCTTTAAGGCCAGCTTGGCGGTCGAGTCTTTTTCGGACGAAAATCCATCCACTTCGCCATTCAAGGTGTTCATTTCGGCGACAAACGGCAGGATCAACGAGTAATCGGCAAAATTCGACTTGCCATCCTTGAGTTCAATTTTACCGATACTGATGACCGGCTTGGTTTTCGGCTTTTCAGCCTTGCTTTCGGTTGGCTTTGCCGCAACGGCTTGATTGCCCAGTTGCGGGACCACGATAGCGTTGATATTGGTCGTCTTGTCTTTATTGATGGTGAATCGCACATACGGCCGATCAAACACCACCTTGCCCAGTTTATAATCCTGTTTGGCGAGATCGATATCGATTTGCTGCAATTGCAAGTCGGACCATTTTAGAAAGTCCTTGTTTTTAGCCTTATCGCGGGTAATCAAATTGGCGAGATTGGCATCACCATGAAAATCGAGCTGAAGTTCTTCGGCCAAAGCCAATTTAAGATCGCCATGCGTGCTGAAATCGCCATTCACCAGATCCAGATTCAGATACTTGTCCAGATAAGGCTGAAACCGCTTCAGATCGATCTCCTTAAGAGTTACTGTCAAATCCCCGCTGAACGGTTCGAGGATGATGGCGCCCGCGGCATTTATTTGACCGGAATTATTGACCTGGGTGGCTAATTGCAACGGCAATTTCCCGCCCGGCTGATTGCTGTATTCCTGCAATTTAAAGTTCAAATTGCTCAGCTGAAAATCGACCGGCTTTTGTTGCGTATTATCGGTAAATTGAATCTGGTAATTGTTTAGCGCCAGCTCGTTCAGGCTGACTTGCCAGGGTGGCGGTGCGCTAACTGCAGCTGCAGGCGCGGGCGCCGAAGCGGCGGAAGCGTCATCCTGAGTGGCAAACAAGGCTTGATAATTGACCTTGCCGTCCTGCTGCAGCCACGCCTTGATATTGGCATCGTCGCTAGTCAAAGAGGCAATGTTGATCTGCTGTTTGTTGAGATCGGCGGCGATCCCTCGCGCCGAGACAGACGGTATGGTCAGTAAGGCGTCGGCCTTGCCTTTTTCGGCAATTTCCAGCTGCTTGACGTCGATTACACCATCATGAATGGACAATGCCAATCCGCTATCGCCAAGAGCTGCGTCATATTCGGTTTGCAGCGATAAATGTCCGTCGGCAATCTCGACTGGCAGCAAGCCCTGTAAAAACAGCTGCCAGACTTTAGGAAGAACAAGCTGCTCCACGCTAAGCCGACCCTTTGATGCGAACTGGGCCACATCTAAATCACCCTGCCACTGAAGATGACCGCCGGATGCCAGGCCCAAGCCCAAATCAAAAGCCGCTCTGCTCCCGCCTTGCGTGGTCAATTCGGTAATAGTCACATTAACCGGTAACAAGGTTTCGGTTTGCGACTGACCGGTAACAGAATCTCGCCAGACGGCTTGGCCCTCCTCGATGGCCAGCCGGCGTATCGTTAACGGCAGGGGGCCACTGTCTTTCTTCTCTTCCGGAGGCGCTTCGGCATCCTTGGGCAGGATCTCGCTGAAATTAAAACCGCCGTCGGCGTGGCGTTCAATGTTGGCGACGGGCTTGCGCAGAACCACGCTATCCAGTACGGCCGCCTGTTCCGTCAATGAGGCCCAGGCATCGAGATCAACGGCAAAGGCATCGAAGGCAATTAGCGTTTTTGAGTCCGGCGCCGATAGCGAAAATCCTTGCAACTCCAAGACAAATTTGAAGGGATTAAAGCTGACCATCCGCAACTGCGCTTGTTGGCCGGTTTTCTCGGCCAGCAGAACCGGCAATTTGTCGCGAACCAAATATGGCAGCAGATAAAAACCGGCGAGGGCGTATAAAGCCACCGCCCCGGCCATCACTGCGGCGATGATCGTTGCTTTTCGGGTTCTGGTCATCACCGGCCTGCTTGTGGCTTAATGCAGCTTGTTTAAAAAATCCGCCTCTATCCGGCAGCCACCCAAATCGGGGTAATCGGCCAGGTTCTGTTCGAAATCGCGGAACGAAGGATGCTGAAACGCCAGCCGGGTAATTTTGCCCTGCACCAGTTCAAATTCCAGCGCGCCGCCTTTTTCACGCGGACTGCCCGGTTTGGTGGCGAACAGCAAAATACCGATATTGGACAGCGGCTGGCCTTGCTCCTGTGCCGGACGGGCACAACTGTAACTGTCCACATTCAAACTGCTGAACAAGCTAGCCAATTGCGCGGCATTCACCGGCATGCCTTCATCGGCGATGCTGGGCACTTGCAGCAGCGCCTCCAGCCCGAAGTTACCCAAATGGTTTTGCAGCAATACCGTGCCGTTGCCGCCTTTCTCGGTGTTGAGCAAGGGATAAAGCTGGCGGGCCATTTCGTCCTTGTCCGGATTTTTCAGCGCCGACAAAAATTGCCGGGCCGCCGACTGAATCGGGCTAATCACGCCTTCCTTTTTCTGACGCGAGCTGGTCAACAATTCCCAATCCTGTTCGGTGTTGACGGCCAGTTTCATGCTTTTCATGGCCGCATAATCCTCGGTCGCCAGACAACCGGAGAAATCCTTGGCGCGATATTGTTCCAGCAGTTTGGGGCGAATTTCGTCGGTCATCGCCTTCTGCGCGGAGATATTGAAGTTTTTCCAGTCCGGCGACGACTTGCTCAAGAAATAATACAGCACCGCATTGCGGTCGAATTTATTGAAACCCAGATCCTTCATCACCAGCTTCAGGCGTCGGCACTGGGTTTCCACCTCGACGTAATTCTGCCAATCGGGTTGCAGATTGAGTTTTTCACCCTGAACGGCCTGATCGATCAACTGTTTCAGTTGTACCTCGCCGTTTGCGCCTTGCATCGGCACCTTCCACAATTCGTCCAGCGATAGATCGTGGGCATCGGGGATGCCGTCACCGCCCAATTTCAGCAGCAAGGACGGGGTAATGTTCGGATAGACGTGCAGTTCACCCAGCAATTTAGTCTCGGACGACCAAGCTTTTAAACCGCCATCCACGACTTCGAAGACCCCCATGCGGTTCTGATTGAGGCTGCCGCCATCGCCGCCCAGCACCACCTGTGCCGGCAGCGAATGGGTTTCCGAACTGATTTTGGCGGACGGCGGCGTTTTGTTGGTCAACACTTGTGGATTGTTTTCCACCCAGCTGCCCGCCAGCTTGCCCATGATCGCCACGCCGGTACCGACGCCGGTCAAAGCCAACAAGCCGCTGGCGGCATTGACATCGCTGACCAGCTGCGACAGGTTGGCTTCGTGGCTGTTACTGGTCAGGAAGTTGTAATCGACCAAGGTATCCTTGGCGGCATCGAGACGCAGCCAGGGCGTCAGATAGACTTTTTTGGTTTCCAGCTTGAAATTGCATTTGCCGGTGGTGGCCTGATACAAAAAGCCGCTGGCCTCGCGCTTGAATTTGAGCGGATCGTTATGAATGCTGAACACCAGCGCCGCAGAAAGATCGCCGTTTTCGTACCCCGAACCGACGTCGCTGCAACCACCTTTCAAGGCGCTGTCGCCCTTGAAGTCGAATTCGGACACCAGCTGTACATAATAATCGTCGCCACTGACCACCGATTGGCCTTTCAGGGGTTTTAACGGTGAAGTTTCGGTTTTAGGGTAATCCACCGCAATCTGCCGGGTGGTGGCGCAACCTTGCAGCAAGCCCGATGCAAGCAAGGCGACATTCATGGCTAACACATGGCGTATCAACATTATTTTTCCTATCGTATGACGCAAATCGGGCCGCGACGCCCGGCCCCATATAATATAAGTATTTTGGAATGATAGTGAAGCGTATGTCGTGGCCGACGTTCCGCTTAACGGAAAACAGCTACTTACTCAGAGCGCATCCTGCTTGAAACGGTGAATCTGACGGCGTTGTTTCTTGTTGGGCCTGCGTTCCCGCTCGGAAGGATGCTGCATGGCCTGCTGCTGTTTGTGAAGTTCGACCTGCTGTTGCCGCTTGTTAATGCTGGCATCGTCCTCGCTGTACAGCATCACGGCTTCCTTGGCGGGACGGCGCTGCTTGTTGAGATCGGTGACGCGGATTTCCCAGGTGTATTGGTCCTTGCTGACCGTAATCACATCGCCGACCTTGACGTCCTTGCCGGGCTTGCAGCGTTGGCCGTTGACATGGACCTTGCCGCCACTGACTGCTTCGGCCGCCAGGCCTCTGGTCTTAAAAAAACGCGCAGCCCAAAGCCACTTGTCGATGCGCACCTCGTCTGTTTCGGTCATGTTCAAAACTCTCCAACCCCACTGTTTATTCGCTGGCTATTATCAGGCTTGTCCATCTGAAAAATAAACACTTGTCGATTCGGACCGTTTGCCGGTGGCGGTTTTGTCGGTGCAGTTTCGTAGGATGCGGTAAACGAAGTGAACCGCATCGTTCGCGATTGATGCGGTTCGTACCTCACCGCATCCTACGGCTCTATCCGCTCCAGCCGGCTTAGAAAACGCGAACGCGGTATTTGACGGCTACCGTCCTTGGCGGCCGCACTCCGGCGCTACGCGTCCAAATCCGATCCAGTCGGATTTGTGGCAGCGGCGCTATTGGGAGCGTCAAATCAGCGACGAGTGCGACTTTAGAAGGCATGTGGACTATATTCACTATAATCCCGTTAAGCACGGTTATGTCAAACGGCCGGTTGATTGGCCTTTTTCGACATTACATCGCTTTATTCAAACAGGTTTGTTGCCGGAGCATTGGGCAGTCGATCTTGCTCTTGAAGATTTTACCTGCGGCGAACGATGATTTGTTGGGCTTCGTTCCATTCAGCCCACCCGGTCCTTACACATAACGTGGAGAATTCACACTTTTTGAGAGCATTAAAGCACACTCCCTTAATTCTTTAACGCATAACATAGACGCTAGGCTTCGATGATCCAGGGTCATGTCAAAGCCGAAGTTTACATAAAAGACCCATCATTCTTTATGGAGGATTTTCTGATAACAACTAAATTCGCGATTTTTAAAAGAATTATTCGCTTAAAGGGTTGGCTATTTCAACTTAATTACGCCAACCTGCTTCTAATCGAACATTAGGCGTTTTCAGCCTAGGAGATAATATATGTCAAATAGAAAAATTGCAGTTCTAGTGGGGATGTTGCTCTTGCCAGTGAGCGAGGTGTTTTCAGCGCCAAACGAAGCTTCACAACCTAATTCCTACTCTCAGGCAGAAGGCGGTTCTGAGTCACTTACCTTCACCACACTTAAACAAGGAGAAGGCAGCGAGATCCGCCATGGCGATACAAGCGTTATCGGGGCGGAGGCGATTATCACTGATCCGACCACCTGGAAGGGCTTTTGGACTGCCCATGCCGAAGACCTAAAGTCTCCCACGGAATTACCTTCTGTCGACTTTACCTCGGAGATGGTTATCGTCAGTTCTATGGGAGATATCTTGGGAGTTACGCTAGAGCATGATCCAGATACCCTCCATGTACTGATCGGTGATCACGATGCTAGTGTGGCCTCATCTGATACTTCTCGGTCTATCCACATCATCAAACTGAAAAAAATTTCATTGCAGTCCGTTGCCTTTGAGCATCAAAGGCTATTTCTTGATCCCTTAAGCGAGGTGGAAACACGTAAACCGGCCGAATTCAATGCCACAGTCGAAGCATTGTCACAGTATGTGATCAAACATGCCGACGGTTCACTCGCTGTTGAGGCGCCCGCCTCGGTGGAAAGGACTGTTGACCAAGAATCTTATGCCGCCATCCTGGGAGCGCTCGATGAGTTCAATCAGGTGACGACAGGTAATAGTGCTCGGATGGCCTCCGAAGCCATGGGGATGAACGCTAAAGGCGCTGGTATGGCCTCCGAAGCCATGGGGATGAGCGCTAAAGGCGCTGGTATGGCCGCAGCGAGGATTCCGCTTCCGCGTATTCCTTGGAGCAAAATCATAGCCCTTGTCAAAAGGCTAGGTAAATGGGTCTGGTACAAGTCCCACCTGTGCGTGGGTGGTGTTATCAGTCACTGGGCTAATATAACTTTGGGAAGCCCGAATCCCAATGATTGGGTCTGGGAAGCCGCCTGGGAATGCGTGAGGGCGATGCGCTAATAGGCGACGTGCTAGCTGCGCGCCTTATAGCAAGTAGTCTCAATGAAGTGAAACGTAATCGACGGTCGAAGGTGAAGGCTATCAATGAGGCTACTTGATTCGAAATTATGTTCCTCGTTCCCACGCGCCGCGTGGGAACGCTAGTCGACCGCGCAGCGGTAAGATTAAAACCAATCCCGATAAACCGGCAGCAAACCCTCCATCCCCGCATAATTTCGCGCGCTGGAATAACGCCAATACTTCGGCAAATCCACATAACCGCGTTTGACGGGATTTAGATGGATGTAATCCAATTTTTGCCGCAACACCTTCGGATGGTCGATCAACTGCGGATGGCTGCCTTCTTCCCATAATTGATAATTCCGATCAGTTTTATGCGCTTTGCGGAACCATTTGAGTTGGGACAATAAATGCTCGGCCTAGACTTCGTGCAAATAATCGATCAATTGGCGGGCGGTGTAGGATTTGAAGTGGGCGAGTTGGTCGGGTAAATCGTCTGCTTGAACGAGCAGATGTAAGTGGTTTTCCAGGATGACGTAGCCGTAAATTCGCCAGGCGTGTTGCTGCTGGCGGTAGAGCAGGGCGTCCAGCACGATTTGCACGGTGGCGGGGTGGGTGAACAGCGGTATCCGGTTGAGTACGGTGCAGGTTAAGAAGTGCGGATGTTGGGATTGGGTAGAGCTTAGTTACCGCTGGCGCGGTTATGCGGCGTTCCCACGCGGCGCGTGGGAACGAGATTACAATTTTAAATCCGATATTCCGCCGACCGCGCATGAGCGGTCAAACTCTCCCCCCGCGCCAACACCGAAGCAATCTTACCCAACTGAGAAGCACCCGCCGCCGAGCAGTTGATCAAGCTGCTGCGTTTCTGGAAGTCGTAAACCCCCAGCGGCGACGAATAGCGGGCGGTGCTGGAGGTGGGCAGCACATGGTTGGGGCCGGCGCAGTAATCACCCAGGGCTTCGGCGGTGTAGCGGCCCATGAATATCGCGCCGGCATTGCGGATTTGTGCGCACAGGGCTTCGGGATCGGCGATGGATAACTCCAGGTGTTCCGGCGCGATGCGGTTGGCGACTTCGGCGGCGGACGATAAATCCGGCACCTTGATGAAGGCACCGCGTCCGGTTAGCGAGGTGCGGATGATGTCGGCGCGCTCCATTTCCGGCAAGAGTTTGTTGATGCTGGCTTCGACTTTGTCCAGAAATCCGGCGTCGTCGCTGATCAAAATCGACTGGGCGTTTTCGTCGTGTTCGGCCTGCGAGAACAGGTCCATCGCGATCCAGTCGGGGTTGGTCTTGCCATCGCAGATGATCAAAATTTCCGAGGGGCCGGCGATCATGTCGATGCCGACCTGGCCGAAAACCAGTTTCTTGGCGGTGGCGACGTAGATGTTGCCGGGGCCGACGATTTTGTCGACGGCGGGTATGGTTTCGGTTCCGTAAGCCAGAGCCGCCACGGCCTGCGCGCCGCCGATGGTGAATACGCGGTCGACGCCGGCGACGAATGCCGCCGCCAATACCAGCGGATTGGTTTCGCCAGCGGGCGTCGGCACCACCATCACCAGTTCGCCGACGCCGGCGACCTTGGCGGGAATCGCGTTCATCAACACCGAGGACGGATAAGCGGCCTTGCCGCCGGGGACATACAAGCCGGCCCGGTCCAATGGCGTGACTTTTTGGCCCAGCAATGTGCCATCGGCTTCGGTGAATTGCCAGGATTGCATTTTTTGATGCTCGGCGTAAGCGCGGACCCGGTCGGCGGCGGTTTGCAAGGCCTGGGCTTGTTCGGCCGGCAGGCTGTTCCAGGCTTGTTGCAAGGCGTCGCGGTTCAGTTCCAGTTCCGCGCCGCTGTTGACTTGGCGGCGATCGAAACGATTGGTGTATTCGATCAAAGCGCTGTCGCCGTTTTTCTTGACGTTGGCGATGATTTCCAGAACCCGCTGGTGTATTTCCAGGTCGTCGGCGGCATCCCAGTCCAGACGGCTTTGCAGTTGCCGGTTGAAATCGGGAGCTGTGCTGTCGAGGCGGGTCATGGTTATAGCTGTCATAGTCTTATCGTTTGGCTAGCGTGATTTCGAGTTGGTCGATCAGGGCTTGAATGGCTTGATGTTTCATTTTCATTGCCGCTTTATTCACGACCAGCCGCGATGTGATGTTGGTGATCAACTCCCGAGGCTCCAGGCCGTTGGCTTTCAGGGTGTTGCCGGTATCGACCAGGTCGACGATGCAGTCGGCCAAACCGACCAGCGGCGCCAGTTCCATCGAGCCGTAGAGTTTAATGATTTCGGCCTGTATGCCAAGATCGGCAAAATAGCGTTGGGCGATGTTGACGTATTTGGTGGCGACGCGGATGCGGCCGGCGATCGGCGGCGCATCGACGCGGGCGGCGGTCATTAGCCGGCAACCGGCTATCCCTAAATCCAAGGGTTCATAGAGACTTTCCGCGCCGTGTTCCATCAATACGTCCTTGCCGGCGATACCAAGATCGGCGGCGCCGTATTCGACGAAGGTCGGCACGTCGGTGGCGCGGATGATCACCAGTTGCACATCGGGGCGCGTGGTTTCCAGAATCAGCTTGCGGCTTTTTTGCGGGTCGTCTATCGGCGTAATGCCGGCTTCCGCCAGCAAGGGCAGGGCTTCTTCGTAGATACGGCCCTTGGATACGGCTATCGTCAACATGGTTTACATTACCTCAGCGGGGAACGCGGCGGATGGTGGCGCCCAATTGCTGTAACTTTTCTTCGATGTGGTCATAACCACGGTCGATGTGATAAATCCGGTCGACCAGGGTTTCGCCTTCCGCGACCAATCCGGCCAACACCAGGCTGGCCGAGGCTCTGAGGTCGGTAGCCATTACCGGCGCGGCTTTCATGCCTTCGATGCCGGTACAGATCGCGGTGTTGGATTCCAGCTTGATCTGGGCTCCCATGCGTTGCAGTTCCTGAACGTGCATGAAGCGGTTTTCGAACACGGTTTCGGTAATCAGGCCCACGCCTTCGGCAACCGAGTTCAGCGCGGTAAATTGCGCCTGCATGTCGGTCGGGAAAGCCGGGTAAGGCGCGGTGCGGACCGTGACGGCCTTGGGGCGTTTGCCGTGCATGTCCAATTCGATCCAGTTGTCGCCGCAGGTGATGTCGGCGCCGGCTTCTTTCAGTTTCACCAGTACCGCGTCCAAGGTGTTGGGGTCGGTGTTTTTCAGTCTGACCCGGCCGCGGGTGATGGCGCCGGCCACCAGATAGGTGCCGGTTTCGATGCGGTCTGGCAGGATGTCGTAATGCAGGCCGGGGACGCCGAGTTTTTTCACGCCCTCGACGGTGAGGATGTCGGTGCCTATGCCGGTGATTTTTGCGCCCATTTTGTTCAAAAAGTGGGCCAGATCGGAGACCTCCGGTTCCTTGGCGGCATTTTCGATGATGGTGATGCCTTCCGCCAATGTCGCGGCCATCAATATGTTTTCGGTGCCGGTCACGGTGATCTTGTCGAGCACCAGGTGGCAACCTTGCAAGCGTTTTGCTCTGGCGTGAATGTAGCCGGCCTCGACCTGAATGTCGGCGCCCATCTTGATCAAGGAATCGATGTGAATATCCACCGGTCGGGTGCCGATCGCGCAGCCGCCTGGCAACGAGACATGGGCTTCACCGAAACGGGCCAGCAAGGGGCCCAGCACCAGAATCGAGGCGCGCATGGTTTTCACCAACTCGTAGGGCGCTTCGTATTTATCTATGCTGCTGGAGTCGACCTCGATATTCATTTTTTCGTCGACCATCAGGCCTACGCCCATTTGCCCCAATAATTCCAGGGTGGTGGTGATGTCATGCAGATGCGGAATGTTGCCGACGCTGACCGGAACATCGGAGAGCAGGGTGGCGGCCAGAATCGGCAGGGCGGCATTTTTGGCGCCGGAGATGCGGAGTTCGCCGTTAAGAGCTTGGCCGCCGGTAATCAGTAATTTATCCATGAGATTCGTGAGTAGGTTCGTTTAGTGGGGCAAGGCGGCCTATGAGGCGTCGCTTGCAAAATATTCGGTTTCGTCGAGGCCGCTGAGTTTGGCGAGAGCGAGGAGTTGTTCCGGAATGTTTTTAAAATTGAGATGCACCCGGCTGGTGCGGCTGAGCCGGATCCATTCGATCATCAATGCCAGGCCGGCGCTATCGGTGGCCGCGACTTGAGACAGGTCGATACAGATGCTGTCTATGCCTTTCAGGTATCCGAAAGACCTGGGCGTTTGCTTGTCTATGCTGGCAAAGGTCAGGCTGCCTTCCAGCGTGTAATAACCGGGGCTTTCTTCGGTTAATCTCAGCCTGGCCATTATTTGCCTTCCGCCTTGTTGAGCATGAATTTGCCTATCATTTCCTCCAGCACGATCGCGGAACTGGTGATGTCGAGCTTGCTCTTGTCTTTCAAAAATTCCTCGGACGAGCCGGGGTCGATGCTGATGTATTGTTCGCCCAACAGGCCCGCGGTATAGATGCTGGCCCCCGAGTCATCCGGGATGTTGTTGTATTTGGATTCGATGCGCATTTCAACCACCGATTCGTGGCTCTCTCTGTCCAGGGAAATTGACGAAACCCGGCCGATGCGGACACCGGCCACGGAAACCGGTGATTTGACTTTCAGGCCACCGGAGTTTTGAAAACGGGCGATGACGGTATAGCTGTCGTTGCTGGTATAAGTGCCAAGGTTGCTGATCTGCAGGGCCATGTAGAACAGGGCGGCGATGCCGCTGGCGACAAAAAGACCGACCAGAGTGTCCTGAGTCTTGGAATGCTGCATGTTAAATATCTCCAAACATGAGTGCGGTTAAAATGAAATCGAGTCCCAGAATCGAGAAGGCCGAGTTGACCACGGTGCGGGTGGTGGCGCGGCTGACTCCTTCCGAGGTAGGGATGGCATCGTAACCTTCAAACAGCGCGATCCAGGACACCACGAAACCGAATACCACGCTCTTGATCACGCCGTTGATGATGTCTTCCCGGAAATCGATGTTGGCCTGCATTTGCGCCCAGAAAGCGCCATCGTCGACGCCCAGCATGCCGACCCCGACCATATAGCCGCCCATCACGCCGATCGCGCTGAACAAGGCGGCCAGCAGGGGCATGGAAAGAAAGCCGGCCAGGAAGCGGGGCGAAATGATGCGTTTGATGGGATCGACCGCCATCATTTCCATGCCGGACAATTGTTCGGTGGCTTTCATCAGGCCGATTTCCGCGGTCAAGGCAGAACCTGCCCGGCCGGCGAACAGCAGGGCCGAGACCACCGGGCCCAGTTCGCGGACCAGGGAAGCGGCGACCATCACGCCCAGGGATTCTTCGGCGCCGAAATCGGACAGGATATTGAAGCCCTGCAGGCCCAATACCATGCCGACGAACAGGCCGGAGATGGTGATGATCAGGAAGGATAATACGCCGACCGAATACATCTGTTTCATCAGCAGGCTGGGGCGCGGCAGTACTTCGCTGATGCCGGTCAGGATATGGGTCAGGAAGAATGTGCCGCGCCCCAGTTTGGCAAAGCTGCTGCGCGTGGTTTTTCCCAGGTTTTCTAGTAACTCAAGCATGTTGGAGCCGGTATCGGTTATTGAGATGCTAACAAATCGTCGAGGTAGTCATTGGCGGGATAATGGAAGTGTACCGGGCCGTCGGCGTAGCCGTTCATGAATTGCTGCACCCATTGCGAATCGGATTTTTCCAGCTGCTGTGGCGTGCCTTGGCCGACGATTTTACCTTCCGAGAGCACATAGATGTAATCGGCAATCGCGGCGGTTTCCTGCACGTCGTGCGAGACGATGATGCTGGTCAGGCCCAGTGTAACATTCAGCGACTTGATCAGGTGCACTAATGCACCCATGGATATCGGGTCCTGGCCGGTGAAGGGTTCGTCATACATGATCATCAAGGGATCCAGGGCGATGGCGCGAGCCAGTGCCACCCGCCTGGCCATGCCGCCGGACAGTTCGCTGGGCATCAAGTTGCGTGCGCCGCGTAAACCCACGGCATGCAATTTCATCAAGACCAGCGTGCGGATCATCGACTCCGGCAAATGGGTGTGTTCGCGTAGCGGAAAGGCGACGTTGTCGTAGACGTTCATGTCGGTCAGCAGTGCGCCGCTTTGAAACAGCATGCCCATGCGTTTACGCAAAGTATACAGATCTGCGGTTTTCAGGCGGTGCACGTTTTGGCCGTCGACATGGATTTGGCCCTTATCGGGATACAGCTGGCCACCTATCAGTTTCAGCAATGTGGTTTTGCCTGTGCCGCTGGGCCCCATGATGGCCGTGATCTTGCCGCGCTGGATGTCCAGGCTGACATCGTCGAAAATTTTTCTGGAGCCTCTGGAAAAGGACAGATTTTTAACGGAGACGATAATATTTGCGGAGCTTACGCTATTGGCCATATGGCAAAAGGTCGGGGCTTATCGATTGGAAGGCGGCTATTTTCTATGAGGCGTCGAGAATAAGTCAATGACTCAGGGTGAAAAGTTCAGCAATAACATGCAATAATAGTTCCCGTTTTTTAGATTTCGGCGATACGGAGCAGCTACATAGTGGGGCATGATCAAAATATTAAGGCATTGGCACTGGCGGTGATAAATGCCGAAGCTAAAGCCGTGGTCGCCCTGGCCGAGCAGATCAACGACCAATTCGTGCAGGCTTGTCGCCTGATGCTGGCCTGCAAGGGGCGGGTGGTGGTGACCGGCATGGGCAAATCCGGCCATATTGCCGGTAAAATCGCCGCAACTTTGGCTAGCACCGGAACGCCGGCTTTTTTTGTGCATCCGGGCGAGGCTAGTCACGGCGATCTGGGTATGATCACCCGGCAGGATGTGGTATTGGCCTTGTCCAATTCCGGTGAAACCGGCGAAATCTTGACGATTTTGCCTATCATTAAACGCCTGGGCGTACCACTGATCGCGATGACCGGGAGTCCCGCGTCGACGCTGGCAAAATTTGCGACCGCGCATATCAACGTTGCCGTGGAACAAGAAGCATGTCCCCTGGGCCTGGCGCCGACTTCCAGTACTACGGCGGCCCTGGTGATGGGCGACGCGTTGGCGGTTTCCTTGCTGGAAACCAAGGGCTTTACCCGTGATGATTTTGCGTTGTCGCATCCGGGCGGTAGCCTGGGCAAACGCTTGTTACTGAAGGTCAGCGACGTGATGCATTCGGGCGTTGAAGTGCCTGCCGTGGCCGATGACGCCTCGGTAAGTAGTGCTTTGCTGGAAATGACGAAAAAGAAGTTGGGCATGACGGCGATTGTAGATTCCGGCAATCGGGTGGCCGGAATTTTTACCGACGGTGATTTGCGGCGGATGCTGGAAAAAAATCTGGATGTGCATGTCACCGCCATCGCTCAGGTGATGACCAGTCCTTGCACGGTGATAGATGCCGATATTTTGGCGGCCGAGGCCATGCAGATCATGGAAAAAAAGAAGATCAACGCCCTGTTGGTGGTGGATGAGCAGCGGTGTCTGTTGGGCGCGTTGAATATGCACGATCTGGTTCGCGCCGGTATCGTTTAGGGTGGTTCTATGCTGGATTTGACTCCGGAACAAGTTGAAAAAATCAAACAGTTGAAGCTGTTGATACTCGATGTAGACGGCGTGTTGACCGATGGCCGCCTGTTCTTCGATCATCGGGGCAATGAATATAAGAGTTTTCATGCCCGCGACGGCCATGGCCTCAAGTTGCTGCGTCAAACCGGTGTCGAGGTGGCGGTTATTTCCGGGCGAAATTCCAAATCGGTCGCGTTGCGTATGCAAAGCCTAGGCGTTGCGCATGTTTACCAAGGCCACGAAAACAAGCGAGCCGCGTTTGCCGAGATTCTCGATAATTTGAAATTATGCCCCGAGCAGGTGGCGCATGTCGGCGACGATTTGCTGGATCTGCCCATCATGACCCGGGTCGGTTTTGCGGTTGCGGTCCAGGATGCCAATTTTGCGGTGAAACGTTACGCGCATTGGTGTACGCAAACCCCAGGCGGACGGGGCGCGGTGCGGGAAGTCTGCGATCTGATCATGCAGGTGCAGGGACGTTTCGAAGCCGTGTTGCAGGATTATTTATGCTGACGCGGCAAGAGTTTAGGCTGTATTTGATAGTCGCTGCCGTCGCGTTGTTGTCCTGGGGCTTGGTGCAATGGAACGAAGAGCGTGACGTGCAAATAAAAATTGCAGAAAATAGCCCCGATTTTTTTAGTTCAGGCTATTACAAGAAACAAATGGATAGCGAAGGTTTACCCAAAAATGAGCTGTTGGCGGATAAGATGCTCCATTACAACGCGGACGGCTCCACGCATCTGGAAAAGCCGATCATGACCTTGTACGGTGCCAACAGGCAGTCGCCTTGGGTCATCAAGGCGGAGAGCGGCATCATGGCCGCCGATGGCGATAATCTGCAACTCAATGGCAAAACTTTTATTAATCGCGAGCCATCGAAAGGTGTTACCGCCTTGACGGTTAATACCTCGGATTTGCGCGTTAAACTGTCCAGTAATTATGCGGAAACCTCGGCTTGGGCGGAAATTATCAGTCCGCCCAACAAAACGTCCGGGACCGGTATGGAAGTGACTTTTGTGAGTCCAGTTCACCTGAAATTGTTAGCCAAGGTCAAAGGGCGTTATGAACTTGATAAATAAAATTACGGGCATGAGCCTGTTATTACTTTCCTTGGCGGTGTCGGCGCTGGAGAGCGATTCGGAGCAACCGATTTATATCGATTCCAATGATGCCGTCTATGACGAAAAGTCGGAAGTCAGCACCTATACCGGCAATGTGGTTGCTACCCAAGGCAGCATCAAAATTGATGCCGATCAGCTGGTCGTCTATTTGAAAAACGGTAATATTACTAAGTTGGTTGCCACCGGTAAGCCGTCTAAATTCCAACAATTGCCGGGCGTGGGTAAGGACATGATGTATGGCGAAGGTTTAACTAATGAATTCTATCCGGAAAAAAATCTGCTGATTTTTATGAAAAATGCCTCGGTTTGGCAGGGTGATGCCAAGCAATCCAGCGACTATATTCAATATGACACCAAGAATTCGTTGTTGAAAGCTGGCGAGCCCACTTCCGACGGCAAGCGCGTGCATTCCGTGATCAAACCGAAACCGCAGTCGCAGAAGGCTCAATGATATGACGCGTCTGGTTGCCGAGCAATTATTCAAGAGCTACAACAAGCGCAATGTCGTCGCCGGCGTCAGTCTGAAGGTCAATACCGGCGAGGTCGTGGGTTTGCTGGGACCTAATGGCGCCGGTAAAACCACCAGCTTTTACATGCTGGTCGGCCTGATTCAAGCCGACAGCGGCGAGATTTTTCTGGATGATCAGCGTATCACCCTGCATCCGATGCATAGGCGGGCGCGCTTGGGGATAGGCTATCTGGCCCAGGAAGCCTCGGTGTTTCGAAAGCTCAGCGTGGCGGATAATTTGCGAGCGGTATTGCAGATTCGCGACGATCTGACCGATGGCCAGATCGAGCTGATGATAGACGAATTGCTGGGCGAATTCGGTATAGCCCATTTGCGCAATCAAATGGCGCTGGGGCTGTCTGGCGGCGAGCGGCGGCGGGTCGAGATCGCCAGGGCGCTGGCTTCAGAGCCGCGGTTTATCCTGCTGGATGAGCCCTTTGCCGGCGTCGATCCCATATCGGTGATCGACTTGCAGAAAATTATTGCCCATTTGAAGCATCGCGGTATCGGCATTTTGATCACCGAACACAAAGTCAGGGAAACCCTGGAAATATGCGACCGCGCCTATATCCTTAACGATGGTAAAGTCATCGCCGAAGGGCAGGCGCAACAGCTTGTCGATAATGAAGAAGTGCGCCGGGTCTATCTGGGCGATAAATTTAGTCTATAGGTTAATGTCGTCATGAAACAATCTTTGCAACTCAGGATCGGCCAGAGTCTGACCATGACGCCGCAACTGCAGCAGGCGATCAAGCTGTTGCAGATGTCGACTCTGGACTTGCAGCAGGAAATTCAGCAGGCGCTTGAGTCGAACATGATGTTGGAAGTCGACGAGGAAGAGTCGCAAAGCCTCGAATTTCGCGAAAAGAAACTCGACAATAGTGATCAGGTGACCAGCGAAGGTTCGCAGACCGATATTCCCGAAGAATTGCCGGTCGAATTCAGTTGGGATGATGTCTATGAAAGTTCCCTGCCGGCCGGTGACGATGGTGGCGACTCGGCGGAATTCGAGACCTTTCGCGGCAACGCTGAAAGTGTGCGTGCCCATCTGTTGTGGCAGATGGAGTTGCTGCCTATTTCCGATCGGGATTATGCGATTGCCGTGGCGATTATCGATGCCATTAATGATGACGGCTATGTGGCCAGCGATCTGGCCGATATATTACAAGGCTTGCAGGAGCAGCTGGACGGGTTGGAAATGGATGAGGTGCAGGCTGTGCTGCACATGATTCAGAATTTCGATCCTGTAGGGGTAGCGGCTCTTGATTTGGCGGATTGTCTGCGTCTGCAGTTGCAGCAACTGCCGGATACCACGGCTTATAAGGCCGATGCCATCGATTTCGTCTGCCGCCATTTGGATTTGTTGGCCAGTTGCGATCAGGCGCGGCTGATGAAACGGGTGGGTTTCACGGAAGAACAAATGAAAGGGGTGCTGGCCTTGATTCGGACTCTGGACCCCAAGCCAGCCTCCCGGTTGCAGGATGCTGATGTCGAGTATGTGGTGCCCGATGTGTTCGTCAGCAAGATCAAGGATCAATGGGTCGTGACCTTGAATCCCGACATTGCCCCCAAATTGCGCATCAATCCGTTCTACTCCGGAATGATTAAGCGGGCGGACAGCAGTTCGGATAATGTCAGCATGAAGAATCATCTGCAGGAGGCGCGATGGTTTATCAAGAGCTTGCATAGCCGCAACGATACCCTGCTGCGGGTAGCCAAGAGCATCGTCGAAAAACAGGGCGATTTCTTCGAACACGGCGCTATCGCCATGAAACCCATGGTGCTCAGGGATATTGCCGAGGAGTTGGAACTTCACGAGTCGACCATCTCCAGGGTCACCACCCAAAAATACATGCACACACCGCGAGGGGTGATCGAATTTAAATATTTCTTCTCCAGTCACGTCAGTACCGACGGGGGGGGGGAGTGTTCGGCAACTGCCATCAGGGCGTTGATAAAAGAATTGGTCGGCAACGAAAATCCAGCCAAGCCATTGAGCGATAGTAAAATATCGGACTTATTGAACGAGAAGGGCATTAATGTTGCTCGCCGTACCATTGCGAAATACCGCGAGGCGATGTCTATCCCTTCCACCAGCCAGCGGAAAAGGCATATTTAATCCAATCCGGAAGCACAATTTTTAAAACAGGAGTATTCCATGCAAGTTAGTATCACAGGCCATCACGTAGAAGTCACCGAGGCATTAAAGGCCTATGTCGAGGAGAAAATCGGCAAAATCAAACGCCATTTCGATAACGTGGTGGACGTCCATGTCATTTTGACCGTTGAAAAGCTGGAGCAGAAGGCCGAAGCGGCCGTGCAAGTCAGCGGAGCCAAACTGTATGCCGAGGATGTTCAAGAAGACATGTATGCCGCGATCGACAACATGGTCGATAAATTGGACAGACAAATCGTCAAGCATAAAGAAAAAACCCAAAATCACCGTTAATCCGGAGAAGAACGATGCAGGGTGAGTGATTTCGCCCTGTGTCGGTTTGATCATGAAACTGATTATTGTCAGCGGTTTATCGGGGTCTGGTAAGAGTATCGCACTCGATACTTTGGAGGATTGCGGCTATTACTGTATCGATAATCTGCCAGTGGCCTTGCTGGAAGACTTCATCAATCACGTGATGTTGATGGACAGGGATACCTATAGCAAGACGGCGATAGGTATAGACGCCAGAAATCGGACCGAAAAACTGGCGGAGTTTCCCCATTGCCTTGAATTTATCCGCAGCAAAGGCATAGCCTGCGAAGTGGTTTTCATGGAAGCCGAGGAAAATATCATCCTCAAACGCTATAGCGAGACTCGCCGCCGTCATCCGTTGACCACGGAAAACCGGCCGCTACGCGAAGCATTGGATATTGAGAGAGACATGCTGCGGCCGCTGGCTACCCATGCGGACATCGTGATCGACACCAGCTACACGCATTATCATCAATTGCGGGAAATGCTGAAAAACAGGCTGGGCGAGAAAGGCAAGGCATCGTTGTCGATTTTATTTCAGTCCTTCGGTTTCAAATATGGCATTCCGTTGGACGCGGATTTCGTGTTTGATGCCCGTAGTTTGCCTAATCCCTATTGGGCGCCCGAATTGAGAGGGCTGAATGGTAAGGATCCAGAAGTGATTGCTTTTCTGGAAAGGGAAGCTATCGTTAAGGATTTTTTGCACGACATCGGCTACTTCATAGGGCGTTGGGCGCCTCGATTCGAATCAGATAATAGAAGTTATTTAACCATTGCCATTGGTTGTACGGGCGGACAGCACCGTTCGGTTTTCCTGGTTGAGGCATTGAGTAAACATTTTCAGGGCATTACTCCTAATGTCATCGTTAGGCACCGCGAGTTGCGTTAGTGCCGCTTTTCGCTGTCCCATCCTCCACTTTAACCTATGACGTCATCAGCAACGCTAGAAAACAATAAGCACCTTTTAGACCGGGCCAGTGAAATTTTGGCAAAAGGTTCGCAGATCGAGATTAGAAATCTGGTGCATTCCCTTTATCCCGCTGAAACCGCGCACATTTTGGAGGCACTGGAACCCGAACAGCGAGCTCGAATTTGGGCGGTGATACCGCCCAGCGTGATGGGCGAGATACTGGTCGAGGTGAACGTCGAGGTTGGTAGCGGTTTGTTGAAAATTACCGACAGAAAGGATTTGATGGCCGCAACCGAGAATATGGGCTCGGATGGCATGGTCGATCTGTTGCACGTCTTGCCCGAGCCTTTGTTGTCGCAAGTGATGGAATCGATAGGTGTGCATAACCGCAATCGCTTCGAGAAGGCGCTGAGTTACGCGGAACACACCGCCGGCAGCCTGATGTCGCCAGAGGTGCTGACGATTCGGGCTGACGTCACTCTGGACGTGGTGTCGAGATATTTGCGATTGCGTGGCAGAATGCCGGTCGCGACCGATAGCCTGGTCGTGGTTGATCGTAAGGATCAATTCCAAGGACTGTTACCGCTCAGTCAATTGTTGACGCACGATCCACACACTAAGGTCGAGGCTGTGATGGATACTCGCAGTACCGGTATTTCTTACCGGATGTCGAGCCGTGATGTGGCCGTTTTATTCGAGCAGCGGAAGCTTTTGTCGGCGCCGGTGTTGGCCGATGACGGCAAGGTTATGGGGCGTATCACTATCGATGATGTGGTGGGTGTGATTCGCGACGAGGCCGATCATTCACTGATGAGCATGGCCGGTTTAAGCGAGGAACAGGATATGTTTGCGCCGGTGATGATCAGTGCCAAGCGTCGGGCGGTTTGGTTGGGGATCAATTTGATTACGGCCTTTCTGGCGGCCGCGGTGATCGATCTGTTTGAAGCCACTATCCAGCAAATCGTGGCGTTGGCGGTATTGATGCCTATCGTCGCTAGCATGGGTGGCATTGCCGGTAGCCAGACCTTGACCTTGGTGGTGCGCGGCTTGGCTTTGCGGCAAGTGTCGATCAGCAATGCCGGCAGTTTGCTGATTAAGGAAGTTTCGGTGGGTTTGGTCAACGGTCTGGTTTGGGCGGTGGTGGTGTCGGCGGTCGCGGGTTTCTGGTTTCATAATCCCCACATCGGCTTGTTGCTGGGGGCGGCGATGTTGATCAATCTGGTCTGCGCCGCGCTGTCCGGGGTTTTGATTCCTGTTGTGCTCGATAAGATGGGCATAGATCCGGCGCTGGCCGGCGGCGTGTTGTTAACCACGGTGACCGATGTCGTCGGATTTATGGCCTTTCTTGGGCTGGCGACCTTATTGCTGCTGTAACGCCTGTGCTTTTTTTCGTGAAAATGATAGTATTTGATGCACAAAACAGCTACTCCCAGACCTGATGTCAATTGACACCCCTTCTTCACATAAGACCGCTTTAGAATTCAAAAGCACTTCGCTTACCGTGCCGGTATTGTTGTTGGCGGGTAACGATCTGATTTGCATCGAGCAGCAGTTGCAGGAAAAAGTGGTTCAAGCGCCCGAGTTTTTTAGGAATTCGCCGCTTTTGATCGATTTGCAAAAATTGACCGCGCTGAATCTGGCTGTTTCGGTCGAAGAAATCGTCGGCGTATCGCGTAAGCTGGGCTTCATGCCTATCGGCATCCGTGGCGGCAACGAACAACAGCATGCCGAAGCGCTGGCGATGCATTTGCCGGTGCATTCCCAGCATGGTCAAAATGTGCCACTCGTCGATAAGCAAGCCGCCAAAAAACTGCCCACGCCCGAGATTGAGAAACCGGCTTCGGCCGCTCAGACTTTAGAAAATAAACTGATCACTCAGCCAGTCCGTTCCGGGCAG
>Ga0316622_100000229_pt1 | contig 30158 bp, 16 predicted proteins | sample OWC_Aug_OW2_C1_D_FD_207646 | JGI IMG/M metagenome (GOLD analysis project Ga0316622, IMG submission 207646) | Wetland soil microbial communities from Old Woman Creek delta, Ohio, United States - OWC_Aug_OW2_C1_D5_C | ecosystem: Environmental > Terrestrial > Soil > Wetlands | place: USA: Ohio... | reverse complement strand
AAAGCCTGAGGCTTGACCGCAGCGACATAGCGGTGACGTTGAAGGGAGGCTACACCTGCGGCTTTGGAACCAATCCCTCATACACACTGCTCCAGGGTCAGATGATAGTCGCCAAGGGGGCGGGGACCGTAGAGCGGGTGATGGTGCTCTCAGGGACGGCTCCGGTCATCACCTCATTCACCGCAACCCCATCGAACATTCTGCAGGGGAGCACCTCGACCCTCAGTTGGACAGTAGCTGATGCCACAACGGCATCTATAAACAATGGAGTAGGAACAATAGACCCGATATATGGTTCGGCAGTTGTCAGCCCTGCCACAACAACCATCTACACCCTGACGGCGAACAACCCTTACGGGACAGATACAGAACAAGTGACAGTCACCGTCATGCAACCGCAACCGCCGAGGATAACAACCTTCAGGGCGACTCCTGATGTCATATCAACAGGGCAGAGCAGCAGTTTGGGCTGGACAGTCACCGGGGCTGTTTCAGTCACAATAGACCAGGGGATAGGGCCTGTTAATGCCGACGGCTCAACAGGGGTATCACCGGCGACGAGCACTGCCTACACCATCACCGCGACCAACCCCGACGGGACCGTCACAAAAACGATCATGGTGGGGGTGATACCGCCCGATCCAGCCACTGTGGCGCCCCCCCTGGACAAGACCGTAGCGACACCGGTGTACACAGCCACCTCGTTCCTGTACACCGGTTCGACTCCTGTGCAGACCGGCGTGTCGCCCGACACCATCGAGGCGAAGAGGGCGGCGGTCATCAGGGGCAAGGTGCTGGACACAGACAATCTCCCCCTACCGGGCGTGACCATTACCATTCTGAACCACCCTGAGTACGGTCAGACCATCACCAGGCCTGACGGGATGTTCGACATGGCGGTGAATGGCGGGGGTTACCTCACGGTCAACTATTCAAAGAGAGCCTACCTTCCTGCCCAGAGGCAGGTGAACGTGCCCTGGCAGGACTATGTGACCGCACCCGATGTGGCGCTGGTTCAGCTTGATACTGCTGTGACAATCATCAACCTCACATCCCCACTGACCATCCAGGTAGCCCGGGGGAGCACTCAAACGGACAGCGACGGGACCAGGCGGGCAACTTTGTTCTTCCCCCAGGGAACCCAGGCTGAACTGGTCATGCCTGACGGCAGCACTCAGCCAATAACCACCCTGACTGTCCGTGCAACGGAGTACTCGGTCGGCTCGAATGGCCCCATGGCAATGCCAGCCGAGCTGCCCCCGACTTCGTCCTACACATACTGCGTCGAGTTGAGCGCAGACGAAGCCTTGGCAGCGGGAGCGGAAACGGTACGCTTCAGCCAGCCCCTCCTCCTCCACGTGGACAATTTTCTCAACTTTCCCACGGGAATTCCTGTGCCTGTAGGCTATTACGATCGACAACAAGGGAGGTGGGTCGCCGCAGAAAACGGCGTGGTCATCAAGATACTCTCCGTCACCGGAGGGTTGGCGGACCTTGACACGGATGGCGACGGGCTGGCCGACGAAGCCACCCGTCTTGCCGCCCTCGGGATTACCAATGCGGAGCGGCAGCAGCTTGCCCTGCTCTATCCCGCGGGAAAGAGTCTGTCCAGGGCCCCGATCTCGCACTTCACCCCAGAGGATCTGAACTACGCAGTTGTACCTCCGGCCGATGCCAGGGCGCCCCAGACGGGGCGTTCCAGGGGGCGGCGTCTCCTGGATGTCAGCAATACCCAGGGCGGCCATGGCACCATTGAGTTTCAGAATCAAGTCATGAGTGAGACGGCCACCATCGTAGGCACGTCGTTTCAGTTGCATTACTCGAGCGACCGCATGCCCGGAAATAGAGCGAGTCAGACCATCGAAATTCCTCTGAGCGGACCTGACATTCCCGCCAGCCTTCAGGGCATCAAGCTGGAGATTGAGATTGCGGGCAGGAAATTCACCCAGAGCTTTCCTGCGGCTCCGAACCAGACTTACCTCTTTGAGTGGGACGGAAGGAATGCCTACGGCAAAACACCTGAGGGCAAGCAGACCCTCAAGACTCGTATAGGGAATACCTATAGGAATTCCTTCTATGCACTGCCCGCGTCGATGACCCAGATGGAAAGAATATTCGCGGCCTGGAGCGGCCAAATCATCCAGGGTGACATCACCGCGCGGGCGGAGTTCACCTGGTGGGAGGAGCAGACGACCGCGGTGAGCTTTTGGCGGTCTCCAAATCTGGGTCTTGGCGGGTGGAGCCTGAGCGAACACCACGTGTATGATCCGGTCGGCCGAACCCTCTATCTGGGCGACGGCAGCCGCCGGAGTGTCGAGAACATGAACGCCGTCATAAAGACCGTGGGCGGGAGCGGGCCGGCTTTGAGTTGTCCGCCGTCGCGTTACGGAGGTGACGGCGGACCAGCAACCCAAGCAACTATGTGTCCGGGCGCAGGAGGCATTGGTGCAGATGGCAGCATCTATTTCCCGGATAGCTACGCCTGTAGAATTCGAAAGATTGATCCTGACGGAATGATCAGCACCATCGCCGGAACTGGAGTGTGTGGCTACAGTGGTGACGGGGGGCCGGCAACGCAGGCTGAGATAAACGTAGTGGTGAACGTGGCCGTCGGCCCTGACGGAACTGTCTATTTATCCGACCCATTCAACGGCCGCCTTCGCAAGATTGATTCGACCGGGACTATCACCACCGTGGCAAACATTGGATGTCATGGAATCGCTGTAGGGCCAGACGGGAGTGTCTACTGTGGTGGCGGACATCAGGTGCGCCAGGTATGGCCGGATGGAAGGCTGGTGACTGTGGCCGGGAATGGGCAGGATTGTCCCTTGCTATACAACGCCTGCGGGGATGGGGGACCTTCGACAAGCGCGCGTCTTTCCACCCCCAGTGGAGTGGCAATCGGTGCGGACGGCAGCCTCTATATAGCTGATAACAGCGTTTACCGTATCCGCCGGGTCGGCCCGGACGGCATCATCACAACCGTTGCCGGGACAATTGCGACGAACTCAGGCTATTACTCATCGCCAGAGGATGGGGATGGAGGTCCGGCAACCGAAGCAAAGCTTGACTCCCCACATGCGGTTGCGGTTGGAAAAGACGGAAGTGTGTACATTTTGGCCATGTCATCCATAAGAAGAGTTCGACCTGACGGCATCATCACCCAGTTTGCCGGCCAGGAAAACCGGGTCTACGGGTTCAGTGTCGACAACACCCCTGCCACCCAGGCCAAATTCCTCTCGTTGGATGGTTTGGCAGTCGGGCCCGATGGTTTTCTCTACGTCTTCGAGTATGGTGCCAACAGGATCCGACGGATCGGAGGCGCCTTCCCGGAGTTTAACGCCTCGGATATTTTGATTGCCTCGGAGGACGGGACCATGGTCTATCGTTTCGATCAGTACGGCCGCCATCTGAGCACCGTCAATGCGATTACGGGCGCTGGTCTTCTGCAATTTGAATATGACGCGGAAGGGCAGTTGCACCGGATCACGGATGCGTACGGAAACGCCACCACTATCAGGCGAAGCGGCAACATGGTCACCCTCACGGCTCCGTATGGACAGCAGACTTTACTGGGGTTTAACAGCAGCGGGTATCTCGAAAGCCTGACAAATCCTGCCTCGGAAACCACTCAATATGGATATGACAGCGGAGGACTGCTGACATCGGTCGTGAGCCCCCTTCTCAAGACTTACTCTTTTGCGTATGATTCTTCCGGCCGCCTGATATCTACCCAGGACCCCGGCGGCGGTTCCCTCACCTTGATGCGCTCGGACGCGGGTGCAGACTATGAGATCCTCTCGACCTCAGGTCTTCTGAGGACTTCGAGGTTCCGGATTGAATCCCTCTTGACCGGCGGTACACACCGAGTCAACACGTTTGCCGACGGTGCAAAGACGGATGTCATGCTTGGCACAGACGGGAGTAATCAGACCAGACTTCCGGAAGGCACAATCAGCACGCTCGTCCAAGGACCCGATCCTCGTTTCGGCATGCAATCGCCAGTCATGAGGAGTCTGACTGTCACAACCCCGGGCGGACTAAGTCTGACGTCTGCAACGCAGAGCGCTGTCACGCTTTCCAACCCGGGTGACCTCTTCAGCGTCACGCAGATGACTGAGATCTCGGCCAAGAACGGGCAGTCCTTCATCAGCGTCTACGATGCGGCGACCCGAACAGTGACTCAAACCACTCCCGAAGGCAGACGAAGCTTCACGGTCACTGATAATCTCGGGAAGATCCTCCAGCACCAGGTTGAGGGTGTGGAGTCGGACCGATACACCTATGACACGCAGGGGCGCGTGGTTGAGCTTCGTAGGGGCTCTGGTTCGGATGAGCGAGTAACCCTGTTCAGCTACGATGTTCTGACCCGGCTGTCGAGTGTGACGAGTCCCCTGGAAAGAGTGCAGACAATTGAATATGATGCAGCGGGGCGTATGACAAAGCAGAAGCGAAGTGACGGCCATGAGGTTTCCTATACGTACGACGGGCACGGCAACCTGACATCTATAACCCCGTCGGGGCAGCCCGCTCACACGATGACCTACACCCCCGTTGACCTGGTGTCCAGTTACACTCCCGCAGGAGGCCTTCCGGTTACATGGACCCATAATACGGACCGTCAACTGACCGGCGTTACCTGTCCCGACGGCACAAGCCTTGACGTCACCTATGACGCTTTCGGACGGCGCGAAAAGCTTGGAAATTCTGTCGGTGGCTTTATTACGAACAGTTACGACCCAACCACTGGCCAGCTGCTGACCATGGCAAGCCCGGACGGCGAGGCAATTACTTTCACCTATGATGGGTCTCTTCCCACACGGACGGTCTGGTCTGGAACGATCTCCGGCAACATCGGTCGCAGTTACAACAATGACATGACCATCTCTGCCATGAGCGTCAATGATGGTTCCGCCGTCGAGTACATTTACGACCGTGACGGGTTGGCAATTCAGGTTGGGCAGATTAGTTTGAGCCATGATCCGAGAAACGGTTTCCTCACGGGAACGACCCTCGGAGGGATTACTGAAACGATTAGCTACAATCCTTTTGGTGAAATCCGGAGCCATACAGTTGCCTTTAATTCTGCAGATTTTTACTCTGTCCAGTATACGCGGGACAAGCTGGGCCGAATCACGGAAAGGACGGAGACGGTCAACGGCGGTGCTCCGGCGACATTTGAATACGCGTACGATGCCGGCGATCGCCTTGCTGAAGTCAGGAAGAACGGGACAGGAATTGCCACCTGCCAATATGACGGCCACGACAACCGGTTGAGTTACACAGGACTCAGTGGTGTTCCCGTGAACGCGGAATACGACAGCCGTGATCAACTGCTGAGTTACGGCGGTGCCGCTTACACTTACAACACCAACGGCCAGCTTATTTCCAAGACGACGGGTGGCGTGACCACCACTTATCAATACGACATCTTCGGGAACCTGGCCCACATTACTCTTCCCTCGGGGACAGAGGTTGCATATGTGATCGATCCCTTGGGCCGCCGGGTTGGCAAGAAGATGAACGGGTCCCTGGTTCAGGGATTCCTCTACAGGGACAACATTGACCCGGTAGCCGAGTTAGATGGATCGAACAACGTGCTCAGTCTTTTCGTCTACGGAAGTCGACCAAGTGTCCCCGACTATATGGTGAAGGCTGGCGAGACGTACCGGATTGTCTCCGATCACCTTGGGAGTGTCCGCCTGGTTGTGAACGCACAGACCGGGGCAATCGTCCAGAGGATCGATTACGACGAATTCGGAATAGTCATTTTGGATACAAATCCGGGATTTCAGCCCTTCGGTTACGCAGGGGGGATCTATGACCCGGACTCAGGCCTCGTCCGGTTCGGGTCCCGGGATTATGATCCGGAAACGGGCCGGTGGACGACGATGGATCCTTCCTTTGCAGCGGGAGGCGCAACTAACCTGTATGTTTATGTGTCAGCTGATCCCATCAATTTCCGCGATCCACTGGGCCACCTGAGGGTGGGGTCAAATGACGGGGAATCCATGATCAGGGTTTTTGAAGAGTACGGAGGGGAACCGCATCGTTTCCAGTATCGCACCGGTGGAGAAAAGGGAGCACTGGAGCATGTCGCGATCCATAAGGAATATGGGGCACACTACTCCTACAATCAATACCACGACTACCCATATGGAAAGAATCCCCGCATCGTTTACCCTGAGGAATATCACTTTGACGCGAATGGAAAGTGGTTGGGTCCAAAAGACATAACGAAGGACCCTGCGGGAGGAACGGTTTACAAAGAGGTCTCCTGGGAAACGCTGAAACGAGAGAGCCCCGAGGTCACCGAAAGATTATTGAAAATAAGAAAGACAGGTCTGATGAACGGAGCGAAAATGGCCGGCAAACTCGGATTGAAGACGCTGGGAAGAATCTTGGGAGGTCCCGAACTCCAGGCATTCCTGCTTGGATGGTCGATTGGCGTAGACATTAACAGCTGGAAACCGGGCGGACCCATGGGTCCCACGATGGGCGAAACCATTCAGGAATCCCTCGGATTCAACAGTTTCTGGAACTGGTGGTATGGCCGAAGGCATTAGCCAGAGCTGGAACAGCCGGAATGTATGTAACGGTTCAGTCTTCTTGCACGTTGGGGCTCCCTTCTTGCAACGTCAGCCTTACGAGAACCTCAGTTTCGGAAACACCGGTGCATCCTCCTGCCTGAAGAGCCCGAGGCCGAGGACGAAATCCCTCAGGGAGACATAGGCGGCCTCCTTTGAATAGCCGAAACCGTGGGCGAGGTAGGAGTAGTTCCTGGAAGACATGAGATCACGGAAACGGCCTTCGTGCTCCTCGAAGGCCCTCCCGAGCGGGTCCCCGAGAGCGGCGAGCAGCCGGTAACAGGCCGAGAGCGGCAGTTTCACCCTCCCGTCGCTGCTGTCCCTGTATCTTTGCGAGAACTCTTCGCGCAGCTCCTCGGGCATCCGTGCCGGCCTCGCGTCGGCAGGGTCGATTCCGTGGCTGTTACGCAGCCGCTCCTGGGCGCTCATCTCGACTACGCGGTAGAGCCTGAGTATGGCATCGTCGATCTTGCCCTCCTCGAACCTCCTCTCTGCATTCGCATAGAGGTCGAGCACGTGCGAGAACGTGAGCTTTCTCTCCATTGCGAGGGGCTCCAGAAAGTAAACCAGTCTTGAGGTTTCCTCAGCGAAACTCCTGATTATATTGTACTTTAGCTCTGCAAGGTCCTCAACCTTTGCCCTCTTGAAGGCCTCAAAAGCCTCCCGATGGCGGAAAAGGTCCCACTGGTAGTACCCGTCGATGGCCAGTCCGACTTTACGGTGCACATCCCTGCCCCTTACACCCCGCTGAAGGAGGCCTGCTATGATGTCCTTAGCGGCCTTGAAATGATTCTGGTTAAAGAGAATGAAGACTTTCTTCATCTCGTCCACTTCATAGAAATCCCAGGTGATGGGGCCCTCCGCCGGCGCTTCGGCCTGCAAAGAGGTCTTCCTTTTCTTACCTGCCTGCGTGAAGACAAAGCCGCGGTTCGTTCCCACAAGGGCGAGGGCCACTGACATGTTCTTCGTGCCGCCCGCGTAGTCGACGATGATTTCCTGCCGGCGGAAACTCTTCGCGCTTACCCTCTCAACCGCCTCCCGCACTTTTTCAAGACACTCCTGAGGATCATCGGGGTTGTCCACGAGAGAGACCTCGCTTCCGAAGGAAAGCCCTGCGCGCGCAGCTTCCGCCTTGATCTCTGTGACGTCGTCCAGACTGTCCTGGGAGGAGACGAAGGAAACAAAGTCGGGCTTGTGGCAGCACAGGGACTGAACAGTCGACGCGCTGTCTCCGCCGACCGAGACGATCATGGCCCTCCTCATCAAACCTCCGTCTTCTGCGTGCCCTGTCCTCTCCATCGAGTGGAAGGGAGACCGGGAAACCCCACGGACAGGCCAAGGGGACCCGCGAGATGGACCCGCCTTCTCACGGATCTTCTTGTGCTCACGGAGACATCTGCCCCCACAATGATCCCCCTTCGCCGCCCTCGGTCTTCGACCGGGAGATAAGTCCCACGATAGACCGCGGCTGGACGACATACGTCGAGTCGTCGATCATCGGGGCGCTGTCCCATCTCACTATGTCCTCAGGCGAATCAAGTGAAGTGTCGATCCACCGCCGCCAGGGATCCCAGGAATCACCCGGCACAGGCGGGATCTCAAATCTCAGGGGTTCCCAGTAGGCATTGATCATGGCGTGAGTGACGAACCTCTCCCTAAAACTCCAGACCGTCACGGCGATGCTGTGCGAGCTGTCATTCCAATCGGGCTGATTGAGCTTGACCCCGTGCCACTGCAGCCGGGCCTGTCCCAGCAACTGATTGAGAGTCAGTCCGGGGTCCTCGACGGCCAGGTCACGGCGGAGGCGTGCAGCAACAAGGGTCTTCACAAAACGATACACGTCACGGTGTTTCTCCAGGAGGCTCCAGTCGAACCAGCTGATCTCGTTGTCCTGGCAGTAGGCGTTGTTGTTGCCGCGCTGAGTGCGTCTCACCTCGTCGCCCATCAGGAGCATGGGAACACCCAGCGCCACGAGCGTGACAGCAAGAAAGTTCTTCACCTGCCGGTTACGAAGCTTTTCAATCTCCGGGTCGTCGCTCGGGCCTTCGACCCCGCAGCTCCAGCTCAGGTTGTCGTTGGTCCCGTCGCGGTTGCCCTCGCCGTTGGCCTCATTGTGCTTTTTGTTGTAGGAGACAAGATCGTTCAGGGTGAAACCGTCATGGCAGGTGACGAAGTTGATGCTCTGCTCGGGCTCGCGCTCCTGGTGGCCATAGATGTCGGGACTCGCGAGGATACGCGAGGCAAAGGCCGAAACAGCGCCGCCGTCACTCTTGAGGAATTTCCTCACATCATCCCTGAACCTGCCGTTCCACTCTTTCCAGCTGTCTCCCACAAAGCTTCCGACCTGATAGAGGCCTGCGGCGTCCCAGGCTTCGGCGATGAGCTTGATGCCTGCCAGCGCCGGGTCCGACTCGATGTCCCAGAGAATGGCCGGGTTCGCAAGGGGGGCCCCTGACTCGTCCCGGGAGAGGACTGAGGCAAGGTCGAAGCGGAACCCGTCGACGTGCATTTCCTCAACCCAGTAGCGCAGGCTGTCCAGAATCATGCGCCGCACCACTGCATGGCTCGCATCAAGGGTGTTCCCGCACCCTGAGTAGTTGGCGTAGTTGAACCGGCTCTGCTCCAGGATGTAATACGCGCCGTTTTCGAAGCCCCGGAACGAGAGCGTCGGGCCTGTGTGATTGCCTTCGGCGGTGTGGTTGTAAACGACGTCCAGTATCACCTCGATCCCTGCCCGGTGCAAGGCCTTGACCATGTCGCGGAACTCATTGAGAGGCCCGAGAGGGTCCCTGCGGGAGCTATACCCTGTGTGGGGCACGAAGAACGAAACGGGGCTGTAGCCCCAATAGTTGCGGAAACCAGGCGGGGCATCCTGTTCGTCGTAGTGGTACACAGGCAAAAGTTCCACGGCAGTGATGCCGAGGTCCCTCAGGTAGGGTATCTTCTCGATGAGACCGGCATAGGTGCCCCGCTTCTCCGGCGAGACACCTGAGTTCGGATTGGCCGTGAATCCCCGGACGTGCATTTCGTAGATGACCGTTCCCGAGAAGGGTCTCTTGAGAGGGGCATCACCTTCCCAGTCATACTCGCGGGTGTCAGCCACGACACTCTTCATGGCAACTGCCGTGTTGTCTCCGGGCCCGCTCCCCGCTAAACGGCTGTATCCCTTTGGCACCGCCATCGCCCGGGCATAGGGGTCCAGGAGGAGTTTCTCAGGGTCGAAACGGAGACCCTTCTCCGGTTCAAAGGGGCCATGCACCCTGTATCCGTATACCTGCCCCGCCTCGACGCCGGGCACGAAGACGTGCCAGTAGTGGTAGCTCCTGTTCCTCCGCGGGTCAAGAGGGATGACACGTGAAGGCTTTCCGTCTTCGGCGTCGTCGAAGAAGAGCACTTCGACACAGGTGGCGTTCTTCGAATACACACTGAAGTTGGCCCCACCGGGACAGAGTGAGGCACCGAGAGGATGACTGCTTCCCCGGTCAAACTCGCGGGCGGACCGGCAGGCATATGAAGTCGGCGATCGTGGTGTCATCTCATCTCCGGTTGGTTCCGCTTGCAGAAGATTCTCTCACTCGGTTTCAGTAACGGATCTCGTTCCCCAGATCTTCTCGGCATACTCCCGTATCGAGCGGTCCGAGGAGAAGGCGCCCATCCGGGCAACGTTCAGAACTGACATCCTCACCCAGGTTTCCCTGTCGGGGAACGTTGCGCCAACCCGGTCCTGGCAGTCGACGTAGGGCTGATAGTCCGCCAGCAGCAAGTAGTCGTCGCGGTTGAGCACGGAGAACATCAGGGGGCTGAAGACCGCGCGGTCGCCCCGGGAGAAATACCCCGAGGCGATCTGATCAACCACCTCGCGGAGGGTCGGGTTGGCGTCGTAGTAGCTTCTCGGGTTGTACCCGCCCGACTTGAGGTCCTGCACACCCTCGGCAGTGAGCCCGAAGAGGAAGAAGTTCTCAGGCCCTACGGCTTCGCGGATTTCGACGTTGGCGCCGTCGAGCGTACCGATCGTGAGGGCTCCGTTCAGGGAGAACTTCATATTGCCCGTCCCCGATGCCTCCTTGCCCGCCGTTGAGATCTGTTCCGAGAGGTCCGCGGCCGGGTAGACCCACTGGCTGTTCTTGACGTTGAAGTTGGGCAGAAAGACTACCTTGAGCCGGCCTGCCACCTCGGAATCGTTGTTCACCACGTCGCCCACCGAGGTGATCAGCTTGATCATCAGCTTGGCCATGAGGTAGCCGGGTGCCGCCTTGCCGCCGAATATGAAGGTTCTCGGGGTGATGTCGGCGCCCGGCTTCTTCTTGATCCTGTTGTAGAGGGTCGCAATGTGCAGCACGTTCAGATGCTGGCGTTTGTACTCATGGATCCGCTTTGCCTGAATGTCGAAGAGCGAGTCGGGGTCGACCACGATACCCGTCTGGTCCTTGATGAACGTCGCAAGCTGAACCTTGTTGTGTCGTTTGATGTCCTGGAACTCCCTCCTGAACTGACCGTCCCCGGCGTACTTCTCCAGGCCGGAGAGCACCTCCTCGATGCGAGCCGGCCAGCCCTCTCCGATGCTCCGCGTGATGAGGTCGGCGAGTCTGGGGTTGTAGAGGGCAATCCACCGTCTCGGCGTGACGCCGTTCGTGACGTTGAGGAACTTCTCGGGCCACAGCTCATGGAAATCACGGAGGACCGTGCGCTTCAGGAGCTCCGTGTGCAGTCCTGCCACCCCGTTGATGGCGTGGCTTCCGACGCTTGCCAGGTGAGCCATGCGGACGTATTTCTCATCCTGCTCATCGATGAGCGACAATCTCACGAGACGCTGGTCGTCACCGGGAAAGCGCAGCCGCACCTCATCAAGGAAACGCCGGTTGATCTCGTAGATTATCTCAAGGTGCCTCGGCAGCACGTTCTGGAAAAGCGGAAGGGGCCACTTTTCCAGAGCCTCAGGCAGCAGGGTGTGATTCGTATACGCAAAGGTACGGCGGGTCGTCTCCCACGCTTTGTCCCACTCAAGAGAGTGCTCATCCACGAGAAGCCGCATGAGCTCGGCTACCGCGATCGACGGATGGGTGTCGTTGAGCTGGAGAGCTACAGCCTCCTGCAGCCTTTCAATGGGGAGCCCCCGCAGCTTGTGAATGTGGATCATGTCCTGGAGCGAGCAGGAGGCAAAAAAATACTGCTGGCCAAGCCTGAGTATTTTCCCGATTTCCGGTTCGTCGTTCGGGTAAAGGACCTTGCTGATCGTCTCGGAGAAGATTTTCTCATCGACGGCCTTGTAGTAGTCGCCAACGTTGAAGGCCTGAAAGTCGAAGGACTCCACAGCCTCGGACCTCCAGAGCCTGAGCAGATTGACAAGGCCGCCTTTGTATCCCGGCACCGGGGTGTCGTGGGCAACACCCTTGACGACACGACCCGGATTCCACCTGACCCGGTAACGGCCCTGCTCGTCATGATACGGCTCGGTGTGGCCGCCGAACTTCACATAGTAGGCAATCTCAGGCCTCGCAATTTCCCAGGGATTGCCGAGCTGGAGCCATTTGTCGGTTATCTCCGCCTGCCATCCATCCCGTATCTCCTGGTCGAAGATCCCGAACTCGTACCGGATACCGTAGCCGATGGCGGGCATTCCAAGCGTAGAGAGCGAATCCATGAAGCAGGCGGCGAGCCGTCCGAGGCCGCCGTTCCCCAGTCCCGGCTCCTCCTCCTGATCGAGAAGGTCCTTCAGATCGAGCCCTAGTTCAGCGGCTGCCTGTCGGGCCTGATCAAAGATGCCGAGATTGACGAGACAGTTGCCCAGGTGCGGACCGGTCAGAAACTCCGCAGACAGGTAGCCGACAATCTTGACCCTCTCCCCCCGCAGGTGCTCCAGTGACCTGACCCATTGGCCCATCATCCGGTCCCGCACCGCATAGGCGTGGGCCATATACCAGTCATTGCGCGTTGCGAGCCGCGGGATTCTCCCGAGAACATAGTAGAGGTGTTCGAGGACGGCCTGCTTCAGCAATGCCGGTGTGGTGCCGTTCCGAACGTCCTTGCACTCAGCCCGCAATTCCGGGTTGGATGGGTAACCTTGCTCTTCTTTCATGGACCCTCGTTTCAGAATCTGTCAGTACCCCGCTGTCCGGCGGGATAGCCCTTTACAGGCTTACGTTACTCTACCTTATCGTTGAGTAACCAAACAAATGCAGGCAGGGCGCGAGAGCCGGAGACCTCACCGGCGATGCCGTGTCAGACCTGCGAGGCGTCTGTCCCCCCTGTCACCCACCGGCACTCCACACTCGCGTTCACGCTTACACCATTGGTCTCCACAATAATCTACTGGCTCCCGGATCCTCGAACCTTCTGTATCCGGTGTAGTGCGGATCTCCTTTTTCGATGACTCTTCCGCTTTCACGGCTTCAGGCTCAACGACTGTTCTATAATACGGTCAGGCGTGGGCTGTTTTTCCGCGCGGCCTACGGAGCCCGGGTCATCACACTGAGCGCGGCGGTATGTCACCGGCAGGACAACTGAAACACTTCAACTGCAGGTATTCATTGTCCCGTCCCGTGGGAAGCGCTGGCGAGACCCTGGCGCCTCAGGAGGACTAATGAAGAGCTCGAAACTGACACTGCCCGAAATCGGACTGATAGCCGGCACACGCATAATGCTGGGAGCAGGATTGGGACTATTGCTCGCTGACAAGCTCAACGATGACCGGAGAAAGTCCGTGGGCTGGACCCTTTTGACCATTGGAGCCGTGAGTACAGTCCCCCTGGTCGCAACAGTGCTGGGCAGAAGGCGGTAGTCGTTGTCCGTACCATAGCCCCTGTTGGGCTCAGGCACTGATGATCGGCCTGTGAAAGGTCGCGTGTTTGAAGGTGATCCATGACTGTGGCCGTCGTCCCCCCTGGCTTGACTGCCACGGACTCGGATCTCCGTAAATGTCGAAACCACGAAGCAGGCAAACGGCCAGGACGACCACGGGTCTGACCAAGCTAATCGCCGACTTTGGTCATCCTGTCAGCCATCGCTACCCAGCCACCCCCCAAGGCCTTGTAGATATTCACCAGTGAAGTAAAGAGAGAGGCGCGGTACTGGGCATAGTTAAGTTCCGCGGGGAAAAGCTGCTGCTCGGCCTGAAGCACCGTCGAATAAGGTGAATACCCTCCATCGTACTGGAGCCGCGCAAGACGCACATACTCGGTGGCGGCCCTCACAAGGCGCTCCTGGGCCATGATCTGTTCGAGAAGTTTCTTCCGGCTGACCAATGCGTTTTCCACATCCGAGAAGGCGTTCTGGATGGCCACCTCGTAACTGAACAGCGCAACTTTCTGACCCGCCTCGGCCTGCGTCACCTGCCCTGAGATCGCGCCGCCTGTAAAAATCGGCCCCGTGAGAGACCCTGCATAACTCCAGACGCGCGCGGGCCCCTTAAACAGGTTGGACAGATCGGAGCTCGCGAAGCCGAGTGCGCCCGTCAGTGAAATGGCCGGGAAATAGAGCGCCTTGGCAGCTCCAATCTGAGCGTTGGCAGAGATCAGGTTCTGCTCGCCTTGGCGGATGTCGGGACGGTTTGCGAGAAGATCAGAGGGTAGACCGGATGGCACTGCCGGCAGCATGAGTTCTTTCAAGGTCCTTCCCCGGCGGGCGACGGGCCCGGGATTGCGACCGAGCAGAACAGAGAGCGCGTTTTCTGTTTGCGCAATCTGCGATTCTATCTGAGGGATGGCAGCAGCAGCCGTCTCGTATTGCGTGCGTGCCTGCTCGAGATTCATCTGCGATACCTGTCCATACTTGAACTGCAACTCGAAAACCCTCACCGACTCGGCATATGCAGCGAGTGTGCGCTTCGAAACCGCAAGCTGGTCATCAAGTCCCAGAAGCTGGATGTAAGTGCTCGCCACCGAGGAAACAAGGGAAAGGACCACTCCCTGCTGAGCCTCCTGCGTAGCCAGCAGGTTTGCCCGGGCGGCCTCAGAGAGCCGGCGGATGCGGCCCCAGAGATCAACTTCCCAGCTTGCGCTGGCAAGAATCTGATATGACGCCGCAGGATTGGGCACGCTGGCGGGGACGGGCGTAGCTCCCAACTCAGTCGCCCGCTGCTCTTCTCCGCTCCCGCTATAGCCGACCTGCGGGAAAAGTGCGGACCTGGTCTGCTGAAGCACGCCCGCGGCCTGCTCGATGTTGGCGACGGCAATCTTCACGTTCTTGTTGTTGGCCAGGGCCTCTGAAATGAGCCCGTCGAGCACCGGATCGTGAAACTCCTGCCACCACGCGGTGTTGGCCGTCTCCCGCGTGTCCTTCTCCCCGTACAGGAAGGCGGCGGGCACATCGACCTTTGGCCGCACGTAATCGGGCCCCACCATGCAGCTGGAGAGCATGACAGCAAGCGCAACAGCAATGGGCCGCAGCATATCAGCCGTCCTTGTGCTTTTCGTCATGCGGGCCTCCCGGGGAATCCGCTCCGACAGGGATCTTCTCATCTGACACCGTCTCTTCTTTTTTCGCACGGGAGCGCTCGCTTAACCTGTCGAAGACATAAAACATGAGGGGAACGTAGAGCATCGCCAGCGTCGTCTCGCCGATCATGCCCCCGATGATGCCGGTGCCGATGGAGTGGCGGGCGTTCGCACCGGCGCCCATGGCGACTGCGAGCGGAAGGCAGCCGAAGGCAAAAGCGAGAGAGGTCATGATGATAGGCCGCAGCCTTTGCTCCCCGGCCTCTATCGTCGCCTCCATGATCGACCTCCCCTGTTTGCGGAGTTCCACTGCGAAAGAGACCCTGAGAATCGCGTTCTTCGCGCCGAGACCGATGAGCACCAAGAGACCTATCTGGAAGTAGACGTCGTTTTCGAGGCCCCGCAGCCAGTTCGCCGTCAGTGCGCCGAGGACACCGAAGGGTACCGCCATCATCACGGAGCCCGGCAGGGTCCATGACTCGTATTGCGCTGCAAGAACAAGGAACACGATGATCAAACCGAAGACGAAGGCTATCATTGAGGTGCCTCCGGACTTCTTTTCCTCGAAGGCAAGGCCCGACCATGCGAAGGCGTAGCCTTGTGGCAGGACTTCGCGTGCCACCTCTTCCATGGCCTCAATTGCCTGGCCTGAGCTGTATCCGAGGGCCGCGGTGCCATTGACCTTCGCTGCAGGGAATCCGTTGAAATGCGGCAGAAGGTCGGGCCCCTTCACCCATCTGGTGGAGACCACCGCCGAAAGGGGGATCATGTCGCCCTGGTTTGAACGCGTGTAGAGGCGCGTCAGGTCACCGGGGTCCTGACGGTATCTCGGCTCCGACTGGAGGATCACCCACCAGGCCCGGCTGAACTCATTGAACTGACTGACCGTCAGCGAGCCGAACTGCGCCTGAATCGCGCTGTAGACGTCCTGCACCGGGACACCGAGCAGGTTGGCCTTGTCACGATCGACATCGGCACTCAACTGCAGCGTGGTTGCCCGGAAAGTGGTGTTGAGGCCGGCAAGCTCAGGCCTTTGGGCTGCCCTGGAAATAAACTGCCGTGCAATTTCCTCCAGCTTAGCCGGCTCCCCCGCCGTCGTGTCCTGTATCCAGAACTCGAACCCCCCCGTGGTCCCGATGCCCGGGATAGACGGCGGTGCCATGGGGATCACCCGCCCTTCCTTGATGCTCCCGGCCTCCTTGTTCAGTCCCAGCAACACTGCACGGGCGTTTTCTGAGCGCGCCTTCGAGAGTGACGAGTAGCGCTCCTCGAAGGGCTTGAGCGTCACGAAGAACGTTCCAGCGTTTGTCTTGTAGCCGCTGTCAAGCAGGCTGTAGCCGTTGATCTGGGACCGGGTTTCGACACCGGGGAGTTTCTGAAGAATGGCGTCCACACGATCGGAAACCGCTTTGGTGCGCTCCATGCTTGACGCGTCCGGCATAAGGATCATTACCATCGCGTAGCCCTGGTCCTCGTTCGGCACAAAACTCGTCGGGAGTGCTTCGAAGAGGTGCACGATCGACCATATCAACGCTGCCAGGATGATAAAAGCGACGGCCATTCGCCTTATCACGAGCAGCACCGCGTCGCCGAAGGCCCGGGTAATGGCATCAACCCTCCGGTTGAACCATGCGAAAAAGCCCCGCTTGGGCGATTCGTCGTGCTTTAGCAATACCCCGCACATGGCAGGCGTCAAAGTCAGAGCGACAAAACCGGATACCGCCACCGAAATCACGATAGTGATCGCGAACTGTTTGTAGAGCTGGCCGGTGGTGCCGGGCAGGAATGCCGCGGGAATGAACACCGATGCCATGACCAGGACCACGGCAACAAGTGAACTCGATATCTCGCCCATGGCCTTGATAGTCGCTTGTTTGGGCGACAAGTGGAAGGTCGCCATATTGCGTTCGACGTTCTCGACCACCACGATGGCGTCGTCCACCACCATGCCTATAGCGAGGACAAGACCAAAAAGGGTGAGCAGATTGATCGAGAATCCCAGGGCGAGCATGCCCGTGAAGGTGCTGACGAGGGCGACGACTATGGCGACGACACATATGACCGTCGTGCGGACACTTTGAAGGAAAAGAAACACCACCAGCACCACGAGGAGAATAGCCTCGAAGAGGGTCTTCTTCACCTCATCGATCGAGAGCCTCACAAAATCGTTTGTGTCGAGGGAGATGACGTAGTCGATCCCTTCCGGAAAGCGCGCCTTCATCCCTTCGAGGGTTGTGCGGACCGCCTTTGATACGTCAAGACCGTTGGCGCCGGGCTGCTGATACACGGCGATGAACGTGGCGGGAACACCGTTCAGCCTGGAATCGACGATATACTGCCTCAGCCCCACTTCGACGCGCGCAACGTCCTTCAGACGCACGATGGCGCTGCCGTTCTGGCTCGCACGGAGAATGATATTCTCGTATTGAGAGGGCTGTGTAAAGGGCCTTTGGGTGACCACGGGAAACGTGAGTTGTACCGGCCCTGAGGTCGGCTGCTGGCCGATCTGTCCGGCTCCGTAAAGAGCGTTCTGCATCGCCACAGCCTGCTGGATGTCGCTCGTCGTGATCCCGAGAGACGCCATGCGGTCAGGGTTCATCCAAACACGCATTGCCTGGTCGGGCACACCCATTATCTGCGCCTGGCCGGCCCCGGGCACGCGCTTAAGCGCATCGAGGACATAGACATTGGCATAGTTTGCGACGTAGTCGCTACTGTATCGCTCGCCCTTGGAGTAGACGGCGATAAACATCATGATCGAGGAGGCCTTCTTCTGCACCGAGACCCCCTGCTGCGTCACTGCCTCGGGCAACTGCGGCAGAGCAAGGTTGACCCGGTTCTGCACCTGCACTTGGGCTATGTCAGGGTCGGTGTTGAGGGAAAAATAGACTGTCAGCGTCAATTGGCCGCTGGAGGAGCTCGTCGATGACATGTAAATCATGTTATCGACGCCGTTGATCTGCGCTTCGATCGGAGCGGCAACGGAATCGGCCAGCGTCTGCGAGTCGGCTCCCGGATAAGTGGCGGAGACCGTGACCTGCACGGGCATGATCGTCGGGTACTGCTCGATCGGCAGAGCGGTCATCGATACAATCCCTGCAAGGCAGATGATGATCGCCGTCACCGTCGCGAAGATCGGTCTTTCGATGAAGAATCTCGAGAACATTGCTTGGGGCTCTGCTATTCGCTCCCCTTCCGGGCGTCTCTCTGAGAGGTCTCACCTTTCAGAGGTGCTCCGCCGGCCGGCACAGCTTCCGGCCTCTGCTCACAGGGCTTCACTCTCACGGGCACACCGGAACGGAGAAGGCCGCCGCCATCGACGACCACCTGGTCGCCCGCCCCGAGCCCCTCCTGAATGAACCACTCCTCGCCGTGCCATGTGCCGACTTCCACAGGTCGCTGTTCGGCCTGATTGTCCTTGTTGATCACCCACACAAAGTGACCCTTCGATCCCTGGTGAACTGCGCGTTGCGGCAGGAGAACGGCATTGGGCTTGACGGCGCCCTTCAGGCGGACGCGTACGTACTGGTTAGGGCGGAGCACCCCCTTCGGATTGTCGACAGTCGCACGGATGAGGAATGTGCCTGTCTGGGCGCTGTACGACGGTTCGGCAAAGGTTATCCTCCCGGAATGAGGGAAACGTGAGCCGTCTACCAGGATCACCTCGACCTCGTAGCTCCCGTCTTTCGGCATGCGCAGCGCCCCCTTGGCAACCTGGTTGAGGTATCTCTGCATCTCGTTCTCGGAGACGCTGAAGTTCACCCATATGGGCGAGAGGACTGCCACCGTTGTGAGCAGGCTGTTTTGCGAATTGGCATTGATATAGGTTCCATCGGTCTGCAGCGCAGAACTGCTGATCCCCGTCACCGGGGAAGTGATTGATGTGTAGGAAAGGTTCAGTCTCGCGGTCTCGACCTGCGCCTTGGCCTGTTCGACTGCGGCAGCGGTCGACTCGTAGTGCCCCGTCGCATCGTCGAGGTCCTTTTGCGAGAGCGCATTTTGCTCCGTGAGCGGCTTCGTGCGCGCAAGGTTCAAGCGGGCAGTTTCCAGGGCTGCCTCCTGCTTGGCGAGGGTGGCCTTGGCCTGGTCAAGCTGGGTCTGGAAAGGCTTGGCATCCATCTGGAAAAGCAGTTGCCCTTCCTTTACCAGCGACCCCTCTGTATACACGCGTTTGTCGAGGAAACCGCTGACCCGGGCCTGGATGTTGACCAGGTGTGAACTCTGGGCCTGGGCAACATACTCAAAGGTGACAGGGACGTCCTTCGGGCTGACCTGCAGAACAACGACCTCGGGCACCGGGACAGCCGGTCCCTTCTGCTCCTTCTTGCAGCCTGCCAGGAAGAGAAGAGCCGTTATGGCCGCAGTCACGGCAAGGGCCGTGCAGAGGCGTCTCGGGGCCCTCTCAGCCAAGCTCTGGCATCGCCTGTGTTCCATTCAGTGCGTCACCTCCCCCTCACCTCGGTAACACTCCCCGTGCCTCATGGCAGCACCACTCTATTTCGTGTAATTGCTTAAAGCCTCGGGCATCAGCTTCTCAATGTCTTTGATCCGTTTCGAGTCCGCAGGATGGGTGCTGAGGAACTCGGGTGCTGCGCCGCCCTTTTTCGAGGCGGCCATTCTCTTCCAGAAATCGACGGCAGTCCGGGGGTCGTAGCCGGCCATTGCCATGAAGATGAGGCCCAGTCGGTCTGCCTCAGACTCCTGAAGCCTGCTGTAGGGCAGCAGGACGCCCACAGTCGCCCCCGCCCCGTATGCGGCAAGATAGAGATCGTTGGTCTGCGACGGATTCTGAGAAAGTGCAAGCGACAGCGCCATCCCTCCCATTTCCGCCAGAAGGGCCTGGCTCATGCGCTCGTCACCATGCTGGGCAACGGCGTGTGCAATCTCGTGTCCCATGACAACGGCGAGTCCGGTTTCATCCTTGGCAACAGGCAGAATACCAGTGTAAACGACGACCTTCCCTCCCGGCATGCACCAGGCGTTAATCTCCTTGTCCTCGACAAGATTGAATTCCCACTTGTAGCCTTTCAGACGGCCGGAGAGGTTGTGTTCGTGAAAGTATCGTTCCACGGCCTGTTGGATCCGCTGCCCCACGCGCTTCACCTTCGCTGCATCTTCCGTCTGTTTGACGACCTTGTGCTCCTTGAGGAACTTCGAATAGTTGTCGAAACTCATGGAGAGCACTGTTTCCGACGGCACCACGTTGAGCTGCTGCCTGCCCGTGATCGGAACTGTCTGGCAGGACTGCCCAAGGAACACCGCCAGTGCGAGCACGACGATAACCGACTTCATTGATGACATTTCACTATCCTCCACCCCTGTAATTGCGCCAGTGCCCCCCTACGTCCCTCCCAGGCAGACGGAGAGTTTGTCGAACTGCTCGCCTTTCACCCAGTTGTACTTCTCCCAGAAAAGCTTGTCGACTTTGAGGAAGGCCTTGCTCTTCTTGCGTTTGAGAAACTTCTGCAGCTGTCCGGGCCCGCCATTGTACATGGCATAGACAATCCGCGCAAGAGTGTCGTCATCAAGATTCCGTGATGCCGCGTTCTTCAGGGCATACCGCCTGAGATACAGGTCCAGGATCTCAGAGCCGGCCCGCATGTTGTACGGGGGATTCCAGAGCAGGCTCTCAGGCCGGTAGATGCCGCGCCAGACCCGCACATTGATCTGCATGAGTCCCACGGAAGTCTGGTTGTAGGAGATAATCGGGCTCAGCTTGCCCGCTTTCTGGATAAACTGGCGCCAGCAGCTTTCCTGCCACGCAGTGGAAAAAGCAAGCCGGCGGAAGAGGGTATTGTATTTCGGATTGAGCTTGCCTCTCCCGACGATGTCCTCACTGGCACTCTTCAGCGCCCCTTTAACCCTGTCAAGATAAGGCCCGCGGTCTCCACCCTTGGGCATGATCCAAGGCCTGACTTGTTCGAGGCCCTCCGCGCCGGGCTCGTCCGCACAAGCCACGGACGGCGCAGCGCCAAGCCAGGACCATATGCTGGCTGGAACTGTCTCACGCCGCGCCTCTTCATCCTTAAAGTCTATCTCCAGGAGATTGAAGGCAGGCCCGGCCTCACTCAACTCCTGGCCGAGACCGAAGAACGACCGGAGGTCGTTGTTCACCGCCAGCGAGTAGTCAAGGGCCGGCGCTGCCTGCGGGCCGCTGAGCAACGCGGCCAGTTGCTGCAAACCATCACGGCTGATCTGCGGCGAAAGGCCCAGTTCGGTTTTGCTAAGCGCCGTGAGGGCGTCAGAGGTTCCGAAGAAAGAGAGACAGTTTGCGGGTGAACTCGCGAGAGCGCCTGAAAGGTACTTCCTTATGATGGGGCCCAGGCTCTGCCAGCCACCGGCAAATTGTTGAAGGACGAGGTTCTGGCTGAGTTCCCCTTCGCTGGAGGCCCGTACGAACTGGTAACGTTTGTCGAGAAGCGTCTCGAAGGCGGCGCTCTTCTCCTGTTCCGCAACGGGGTGTCGCGCGAGAGACTGGATCTGGTGCACCATGAAGGAGTCCCAATCCTCCCACTCTTTGGTCACCCGCGGCGCGTCGCTCGCCGGCAGTGGAGCCTGAAGCCCTTCCCCTGGGGCAGCCGCGGCGTCCACGTCCATCAGCACATCAAGGTTGATCGTGTCCTGCTTCAGCTGGACGCCGCTGAGCCTCAGAGTGCTCAGCCATGAGCCGAAACGGTCCTTGTCCTGGGCGGAAACGAATAAGGGCAAGAGCGACTGCAAACCCTTGACAGCGCCTCCGAAGTCGAAGGCCACCTTGCTGAGATAGGGGTTAAGGTAAGACTGGATGAGATCCACAAGACTCTTGTCGATGCTTGTTTGCTTTCTATCGAGCCCCAAGGTCTGGAATTTCATCGGCTGTAAGCCCAGCCGCGAAGTCGCCTGGTCGAACAGGACCTGCTGCAGAACATTGATCCTGCCCTCCCATTGTGCAACGGGCACGCACGTGCGACCAATTGGCAGGCCTGCCTGAAGTTTGATCAGGCTACCCAGCCTGAGAAGAGACTTCTCAGGGCCCACTTCCGGGTCCCAGAGCTTCATTTTTGTGCAGCCGTCGTTTAGGTTGAGCGGAACGGCCCTTTCCCCGGGCTGGGTGTAGGCCTGGCGGATGAGGTTCGCGCGAATAAAGGAGTAATCGACGCTTATGGGGATGTGAATGGTCTGAGTGGCCGCCGGGACTGAAGTCGGCCAGCCAAGCAGCGTGAGCAACCAGATGACGGAGACTGTTATCGCCTTCATTGTCAGCTTCGAACTCACATTATGAACAATTGTAGCACGATTCCCCTTCTCTGGAACCAAACCCATTCGGACTCGTGACCTTAATCAGGCGCGCCGGGTTACATCGAGGGACCTTACGGCGCAGAGCACGCCCTGCCGCTGTCTGTCACATTGTTTCCCGCTTCGTCTCACGAGCCCCTCCCTGCGTTAAAATCCAGTGCCGACATGTCCGGGCAAGAAGCCACTCAGCCACGGGCACGTTCTTTCTGATAATCCGTCACCGATCTCTGTTCACAGCCTCACGAGTTGTGAAATGACCCCTTTTCCGGGTTATGATTTCAACCAAGCCAGCCGGCTCCTGGAGTATGATACAGGCGGAAGGAAACAGACCTGATGGACTATTCGATCTCTGCGATGAGACATGAAGACCGCGAAGCGATAATCGATATATTCAACTACTACGTAGAGAACTCCTTCGCCGCCTATCCGGAGAACAAGCTCCCCTATCAGGCTTTTGACATCTTCCTGGAAATGTCAAAAGGCTACCCGACCGGCTCAATAAGAGACCGCGAAGGCACGATCGTAGGGTTCGGAATGCTGCGCGCCCACAACCCGATGCCTGCATTTTCGCACGCTGCGGAAGTGACGTACTTCATACATCCGGACCACACGGGACGGCGACTTGGTACGATGCTGCTGGCCTGCCTTGAGAAGGGGGCTCGTGACAAAGGCATCACCACCATTCTGGCCGGCATATCCTCCCTGAACCCTGGGAGCATCGAATTTCACCGGAAGAAGGGGTTCACGGAATGCGGCCGCTTCAGAAAGGTCGGCAGAAAGAAAGGACACGACTTCGACACGGTCTGGATGCAGAAGATGCTCTGAGAGGGACCCGGTTAACTCGAAGGCGAGAAGTCTGGGCAGGCGAGGATGCACGTGAGCCTGATGTCAGGAAAGCTCGCGTGAACCCCTCGCGGTCAACGATGACATTCTCTCCTTCCCCGATACCCGGCTGATCGTCCTGTCTCACGATCCCGTCTGCGGGAATATTCTTTCAAGAATAGCTTTTGTAATCATGTAGGTCGGCCGGATCCCCTCGACACCCATGGGGCCCGCAGCCAGTGTCTGACCGCTTTTCATGGGGTTGTCAGAGGCATAGTACGCATATCGCACCTGGACATCTTTCGGAATGTGGCCCCTGATTATCGCCGCACCGATTGCACGCTGATAATGGCCGCCTTCCATTTCCAGCCCGACTGCCCTCCAGGTTGTCCGATGAAACATTTCCAGTATGTCCCGGTTCTGCAGTGACGTGCCGAGCACTGTTATGATCAGACCCTCATAGATGTCTACGCTGCCATCAAAATCCTCTTTCCTGAGGTCGTTGCAGAGTATGTAATTGTCCGCCCGCCCCTCGAGCACATGTGCCCTAGCAAGCATTATGTCCCCTTTTTCTCCCGGGAGGATACCGGCTTTGCACATTAAGCGTTCTGGTGACACCATCCCTTTCACAGGGCTGCAAGAGCTCGTCCATCAGCTCAAAAGCCCGGAGGCCAAAAGCATAATCCATGATGAGCAGCACAGGTTTTTGATCGGTGAACAGCGAGCTGTTGATTCTCATGCCTGGATGACAATCGATTCCGTTAAGTTGAGACGTATCTATTACCGAAATCCAGCGGTAAGGAGGACTCTCAAGGAGCGAATTGGTCTCTTTTGGTAACAGTTCTTGGCGAAATGCAGCGTTAAACAGCCTCGACTGTCTGAACCCGCAGGGTGAGTTTCGAGGCTGTAGCGGAATGAGCATAGAACAGTCAAAAGAGAGCATCTGAGCGGATGAGAGTTCTCCTTATCGCTAGATCTGGGTATTATCTGAATATTCGTCTGCGCCCCGCTCCTGTCCTCTATTTCGCAGGTGAGTCAAAATGTCATATATCTCACTCAGCCCTGTGGTGACCACAAAACTCATTTCGTTTTCACTTATGCGATACGAGGCCCTTCTCCTCTTGGGCGGGACAAGCTTTTCGAAGGAAGTGCCTTCCAGATCGTCTTCGACGGTCACCACAAAGCGGCTGCAGTCCTCGATCCCCTTCGGCAAGCGGTCCATGATGTACTCGATCCCTTTCAGCTCTATTCTCGCGGGCTCGTTCATGCTGCCGTAGATTTCAGGGCTGAGCGTCCTCAGCGAGGATTCAAGGGCCTGCCCCGAGTACCCTCCCATTCTGTAACGCCCCCTGAGAAGCAGGGCGTGAGCTATGACCTGAAAGGCCCTGATCGCCACTCTCCCCTGATGGGCCCTGTTCATCTCATACATCGCTCAGTCTCTTTGGATCATTAACCACCTGGCGGCGCCCCTGATCAGAAGTCCCCATTCTCATCGTCTTCGTTATCGTTATCGTTATCGCTCTCGTTGTCATCATCGTCGTCATCGAGGTCATCACCGGCGGGAACGTCGACCATGCAGTATTTCACTTGTCCTCCCACGTCGCACGGCTGGTAATAGGCGCCGTCCGCCAGGTAATAGGTATGACCAGCCCTGACGACAGCCACTGCATCCAAAGGCAAGAAAGCAACAACTCCTCGACGGGGTTCCTCAACATGTCCGCCGCCCGGAAAGGTCCCCCGTGGTTCCGCCTGCACCGATGGGACAGAGATGCTCAGCAAACCGGTGAGTGTAAGGAGGATCAAAAAGAACTCAGCTCTCCATAGTCTCATTGCGTGACTCCTTTCTTTTCTACCTGAGCCTCAGTCCGGCCGGTCGGGACAGACCTGCTATCCCTGGCGCCCGGCAGGGGTCTCACGTGTTCTGCTCTTCGCTCCTCTCGCCGCTATGCGAGGCGGGCACAGACCGTATGTGGACGTCGCGCTGCGGGAAAGGTATCTCGATGCCGTTGCTCCGCAGCGCCTGCTCGATGGCCATATGGAGTTCGTGTGTCAGCGGTAGGCGGTCAGCCATCTCCTGCACGAAGACATAGATCGTAAAGTCCAGTGAACTTTCCCCGAACCCGGTGAACCAGACCCTCGGTTCGGGGTGCTTGAGTACCAGAGGGTTCGCCCGGACAGTATCGAGCATTATCTTGTGGGCACGGACGGTGTCAGAGCCGTAGGCAATGCCGACCTTGATCGTCAGCCGCGTAATCGGTGAGGTGAGCGACCAGTTGATGAGCTGGCCGGTGATGAAACTCTTGTTCGGGACGATCAGGTCCTTGTTGTCGAAGTCCGTGATCGTCGTTGCCCTGATGTGAATGCGGGCAACTCTGCCGGTGAGGTCACCTATTGTCACGACATCGCCCACCCTGATGGGCTGCTCGAAGAGGATGATGATGCCGGAGATGAAGTTCGCAACGATCTCCTGAAGACCGAAGCCGAGGCCCACGCCTAGGGCGGCCACGAGCCACTGAATCTGGGACCACTCGCCCCCGACGGATTTGAAAATCGCGACGATACCGATGGTGACGATCGAGTACTTGGTCATCTGCTTGATCGCGTAACGGCTCGCGGGACTCAGGCGGAACCGCTGCAGGAGTGCCATGTCGATCACCCCGGGCAGGTTCCGCCACACCGCCACGGTTGCGGCGATCAGGGTCATCATCACCGCGAGACTCCACAGAGTGAACGGCTGCTGGACTTCCTTGCCTGCAAGCGTTGCCGTGTGCTGCCACAGGACTACCTGCTGAAGGATAGAGAGCGCCGGCAGCACGTCGGACCAGACCACGAGCAGGCCGGCGACAAGCCCGAGGCCTATCAGGAAGTGGAACATCCTCATGGTCTGAAGGCTCGAATCCGAAAGGTCCGCCTGACTTTGCCTCGTCTCTCCTTTGGCGGGACTGCCTCCGGCGTCAGCTGCGTCTCTTATGGCAGTAACCGCCTTGCTTTCATCTGCTGCGGCGTCGAGGCGGCGGTCGGCCAGGGAGAGCCACCTCAGCGTTAGTTCATGGACAATGACGGCCCCCAGGACGATCCACAGGGAACGGATCAGATGACTCGAAAACATCGCGGCAGTGTAGAGATAGCCGAAAAGCGCGAGACCGATTAGGGCCAGCGGCGCCAGGACAGCCCCGGGGTACCAGATATATTTCAATCTTGAGATCCACCCGGCCGGGTGAGCCTCCAGATAGTGCTCGACGGCGCCTCCCTTGAGCCTGAGCACCCGCTGAAGAAAAAAGGCCGTCGCACCGGTAACGGCCGTGAAGGGCAGCATCCCGCCCCTGGTCAGAAAAGCCTCTTCGATAGCCCAGTTCGCCCTGAGGATGAATACGGGAACGAGAAAGAGTATCGTGTACCAGAGCAGGTTGCGTCTCAGCAGTGCCGTGACCTGCTCAGGCCACCCGAAATGTACAGCGGCAACACCGCTTCGGCTGCAGCCGTGATAGAATGTTCTCAGGTAGAGCGCCGGAATGACCAGTCCCGAGAATCCCTGGCCCAGGGCTCGCGCGAACTCCGTCGCTTCAGGCGCCTCCTGAAGTCTCCAGCCGACAAAGCCGAACAGCAGGGGCAGAGGCAAGGCCAGGAGAACCGTCATCATCAGAGCGGAAAGGGTGAGGCTGAACCGGTCGGTGCCGGGGTCCCTTACCTTCACCTCTATCTGCGCGAACCGGTCTCTGAGTCTCTCTCTTCCCCAGAGCAGCCCAAGAAAGAAGGCTGCAAAAAGCGTCGCCGTCACCGGAGCACGGGCAAAATCAGCCTTCACTGTGTTGCCGACCTGTTTCCAGGCGGCAGAAGACCCCAGGAGTCTCAGGAGCTCGTGCAGCTCTTTAAAGGTTGCGCCGCTGAAAGGCGTGGTGCTCGGAACCCACAGGATCCATTCGTCGATGAGCCCCCTATACTTGTTGACCGTCTCCGCCATCGCTCTCTGACGGTTCTCAAGGTCGCTCAGCGTATTGAGATATGACCTGTAGGCGTCCACAAGCTTGAGGAGAATCCCCTGCTGGTCGGACAGGCGTTGACGTATCTCGCCTTCAATTGCCTTCAGTTCCGCAGCGGTGACGGCCTTGTCCACATCACGGCTCAGGATCGCTTCAATCTCCCGGTTCAGCTCTCCCGGCGATTTGAGCGACTCCTCTGCCTCGAGGAGCTGCAATGAGGCGGTGGCGATCTTCTTCTGTACCCTTCCGCTTTCCTGTTCGAAGCGCTTCACATCGGGCAGGCGCCGGTACTCCTCCACGAGTATATGCCCCAGAGCCCTGCTCCGTCCCGCCACTTCGACCTTTTGTTTCATCTCCCGGTAGTCCCGATCAAGCGAGCGGAGACTGTCCTTCGCAATAGTCAGGGTCTTCAGGGCCAGATTATTCTCTTCCAGCACCGAACTGAGCTGCCGGCCGAGTCTCGCGTTCTTCTCAGTCAGTCGCCCGACCGCCGGGTGGCCGCCGGCTCCCCGCTCAGCGCCGACTGACTCGGCACCTCTCTTATCAGCCTCTGCCTTCTGACGTGCGGCAACGATCTCCTGAAGGGCATTGACCTGATTCTGGACCTGCACGGCAAGAGCCGCCCTCAGATCACGCTGCGCAGTCAGCAGCTGAATGCGGGGGCCGTAACTGAAGAGCTCTCTGTTGAGCATTTCAATTTCCTGGAGCCGGGCCTTCCGCGCCGCCGAGAGCGCAGCACGCCGCGCTTCCAGGACCATGCTCTGCTCCTGAGAGACCGCAAGGCCTGCGGATTCTTTTTCGATCTCGCTGAGAGATTCCCGGGCTGCCCTCAACTCCTCCCTGATCTGGCCCGGCCGCATCTTCTGCTCTCGGAGCACGTTCTCGGTGGCATCCAGATCACCCCTGAGTGCGTCCGACTCGGTTCCCGCTACGGTCAGACGGAAGTCGAGTTCCTGAAGAGGAAGGCCGGAGTAAGTGTCTGCCAGGGGGGGTTCGGCCGACTTTGTCGCTTCAGCGATCTTCCTCTGCAGCTCCTTCAACTCCTCAGGCGCGGACTTGACTGATCTGACATAGGACTCGGCGCTGCTCTCAAAAGCGGCGGCGCTCTCGAGATTGCCCAGGGCCTGCTGGTAGTAACTGAGAACCTTGCTCTTCACGCCAGGATCGAGGTCCTTGTTGCTTTCTATCTCCTTCAGCCGTGCCTGGACCTTCTTCAGCGTCACATCCGTCTGCTGGAAAGTAGCTCTTCCACCGTGGACCTTCTGCTGAGCCTCAGCAGCAGGCGGTAGGAGACCAGCAAGCATCAGACATAGTGCAAGTGCCGCGACAGAGGACATTCCGTATATCGCCTTTCTCATCATCCCGTTACATACGTGGTTGACGTCTCATGAGTAGTCCAATGTTACGGATGTCATTCCCTCCCAGGCGGGTATCAGGACTCTCAGGCCTCTGGATGCCCGACTAAGACCTCGGGCATGACGGTTCTTTCAAGAGAACCAGATTTCTAAGACAGGCTTCACTTATCACCAGTCTCCGCCTTCTCAGCGCTGACCTCTCTCGCCCGCTCCAGGCCCGTGCGGCCCTCCTCGACATGCTTCTTTCGGTTCTGGACATAGGCGTCCCGCATCGACTCGTAGGGGTCGATGGCTGCATCCTTGAACGTCTCGTAGTCGCCGATCCTGAGGGAGGTCTTGTTCACCATGTCGAAGCCGAGGATTCCCATGGAAGCCCCGAAGCTGAGATCTCCAGCACCGATCCACGTGAGGGGAGTCAGGAAGCGGTCGCCGGCCAATCCGAAGGTGTCGCGAAGCGACGACGGGCCGAAAACAGGCCAGACGATGTAGAAACCGTGATTAAGTCCGTAGGCTCCAAGCGTCTGCCCGGTGTCCGCGTCATAATGGGAAATGCCCATCTCGGTTTTCGCGGGATCGCCGAGGCCGCCGACCCCGATCGTGGAGTTCACCACCAGCCGGACGATCTCATTCCCCGCCTCCTTGAACTTCAGCTGAAAGAGGCTATTGACGAACCTCACCGGTGTCGCGAGATTGCGGAAGAAGTTGTTGAAGGCGACCCTGAAGTCCTGCGGCACCGCGGCGGAATAGACCTGAGCCGTCGGCTTGAGAAACCAGAAGTAGAGCTTGTCGTTGAACTGGAACATGGCGTTGTTGAATCCCTGGAGAGGGTCCGGGACCGGCGGAGCCTCCTCTGCTGCCTCCTCCTCGGGTGGCTCCTCCTTAGCGGCCGGGGCAGTGACCCCCTTTCCGGTCTCCAGGGGGGCCGGCCAGGGAACCTCCTCGGCAGCCGCGGCGTGAGCGAGAACAAAGGTGCTGAGCGCAAGAGCAAGGACCGTCACGATAACGATTACTGAGCGTTGCACGACTGTTTCCTCCTGTTGACTATCATCTGAATTGAACGGTACGGGGATGCCGGACCGAGCGACTTCGGTATTCCCCGTTGCCGCTCTCGGCGACATGAAGCGACCGCAGCCGCTGCTGTCTGAGCCCAAAGAGTGAGTTCAGCGGCTGCAGCGGAATGAGCTTTACAGCGGCAGGCAAATACCGTCGGAGCGTCAGGCGGTGTCTCCTTACCGTAAACGTACCGACTTCCAACGGATCCCTTCACTGCTTCGCCTTCTCCTTCCCCAGCTCGCCGAAGGCGTACTTCCCGATGAGTTCGGTTAGATCGGTCGGGGACTCGGTCTCCCTGATCACCCCGCCGGGTTTCAGCACCTCTCCCGCCCCCCCGGGGTCGATGTACACGTACTTGTCGCCGATGAGGCCAGAGGTCCTGATCGACGCTATGGCGTCGTCGTACACCTTGGCGTCCTTTCTGATCCTCATATAGACGACCGCCGACTGCTCTTCCTGGTTCATGGCGAGCCGCCCGACCCGCCCGACCTCGATGCCGAACATCTCAATCGGACTGTCGACCCGTAGGCCCGACACCGATGTGAACTTGGCAGAAAGCGTGTAATAATCGCTGCCCAGGAGCTGGATCTTGCCCAGCTTTACCGCCATGTACCCAATGCACGCCAGGCCTATGACGACAAAAATGCCCACCGT
>Ga0316622_100000228_pt1 | contig 30276 bp, 26 predicted proteins | sample OWC_Aug_OW2_C1_D_FD_207646 | JGI IMG/M metagenome (GOLD analysis project Ga0316622, IMG submission 207646) | Wetland soil microbial communities from Old Woman Creek delta, Ohio, United States - OWC_Aug_OW2_C1_D5_C | ecosystem: Environmental > Terrestrial > Soil > Wetlands | place: USA: Ohio... | reverse complement strand
CGCGAGGAAAGCGAGACGGTCGAACGAGCGGGGCGAGCGCGACGGGTACACGATCCCTTCCCAGTCCCGGTAGTCCCAGCCCGCGACGCCGACGCGGATCACCCCCACGTGCACCGTCCGATCCGGCCTCCCCCGGGGGGGATTGTGGGCGTTCCCTGCGAGAGGCGTCAAGGAACCCGGGACGGGTGCTATTCTGCGCTGGGTCGCGTGGAGAGAGGTTCGCTGATGCAGCGCTCGAAGGCTCGATCCGGAAAGGACGCCGGTCGAGGCCGGGGCAGGGCGACGACCCTGGACTCGATCTTCCGCCCCAAGACGGTGGCCGTCATCGGGGCCTCCCGCCACGCCCAGAGCATCGGGCGGGAGATCCTCCGCAACCTCGTGAGCTGCGAGTTCTCGGGGGCGGTGTACCCCGTGAATCCTTCGGCCGAGGCGATCGGCTCGATGAAGTGCTACCGCTCGCTGCGGGAGGTCCCGGGCGCGGTCGATCTCGTCGTGATCACCGTCCCGCGCGACCGCGTGCTGCGCGTCGTGGACGAGTGCGGGCGGAAGGGCGTGCGCGGGCTCGTGGTGATCACCGCCGGCTTCAAGGAGGTCGGGAGCGAGGGCGCCGCGCTGGAGCGAGAGCTCCAGAAGCGGCTGCGCAAGTATGGGATCCGGATGGTGGGGCCGAACTGCATGGGCGTGATCAACACGGAGCCGGACGTGCGACTGAACGCCACCTTCGCGGCCACGCCGCCGGCCCGCGGCAACGTCGGGTTCATCTCCCAGTCCGGAGCGCTGGGCGAGGCGATCCTGGCCGATGCCGCGGAGAACGGTCTGGGCGTGGCGATGTTCGTCTCCATGGGGAACAAGACCGACATCTCGGGGAACGATCTGCTCGAGTACTGGGAGGACAATCCGGACATCCAGGCGATCCTCATGTACCTGGAGTCCTTCGGAAACCCGCGGCGATTCACGCAGATCGCGCGCCGTGTGACCCGCAAGAAGCCGATCATCACCGTGAAGGCCGGCCGCACCGCGGCCGGCGCGCGCGCGGCCTCCTCCCACACGGGCTCGATCGTGGGACTCGATATCGCCACCGAGTCGCTCCTCGAGCAGTGCGGCGTGCTGCGGGTCTCCTCGATGGAGGAGATGTTCGTCCAGGCCGCGGCCCTGGCCCATCAGCCCATTCCCGGCGGGGACCGCGTCGCGATCGTCACCAACGCCGGAGGGCCCGGGATCTTGTGCACGGACGCCTGCATCGGCCTGGGCCTCAAGCTCGCCGAGCTATCTCCCGCAACCCGGCGCGCGCTCGCGCGCGTGCTTCCTCCGGAGGCCTCCACCGCGAACCCGGTGGACATGATCGCCTCCGCGGACGCCGCGCGCTACGCGGCGGCCCTGCGGCAAGTCCGCCGGGACGACGCCGTGGACGGGATCATCGCGATCTTCGTCTCGCCGATCATGATCGACGCCTACGAGGTCGCCCGCTCGATCGCGGCGGCGGCCGACGGGTCGAAGCCCGTGCTCTCGGTGTTCATGGGGAAGCAGCGCTCCCAGGAAGGCCTCCAGGCGCTGCGCGAGTCTCGCGTGCCCGTGTACCGCTTTCCCGAGGAGGCGGCCTCGGCCTTCTCCGCCATGGCGCGATACCGCGATCTGCGGGACGCTCCCCGCGGGAAGGAGCCGCGGTTCGCCGTGGACTGCGCCCGCGCCCGGCGTGCCATCGCCGCTGCGCGCCGCGCGGGTCGAGCACAGCTCTCGCCACGGGAGGTCCACGAGGTCCTCGAGGCCTACGGTTTTCCGGTCCTGCCCTACCGGGTGGCGCGGAGCGCGGCGGAGGCGATCGAGGCGGCGATCGATCTCGGATACCCGGTCGTGCTCAAGATCGCCTCGGAGACAATCTCCCACAAGACGGACGTGGGAGGAGTCAAGGTGGACCTGCGCAACGCGGACGAAGTGGGCCGGGCCTTCCAGGACCTCCGGGCGCGTCTCGGCCGCCGGGACCGCGATTTCCGGGTGCAGGTCCAGAGGATGGTTCGCGGCGGCCGCGAGGTGATCCTCGGCATGACCCGCGATCCGCAGTTCGGGCCGGTCCTCCTGTTCGGCCTCGGGGGTGTCTTCACGGAGGTGCTGCGGGACGTCTCCGTGCGGATCCATCCCCTCACGGATGTCGGCGCGCGGAACATGATCGAGCGGGTCCGCGCCTACCCGCTCCTGGCCGGGTTCCGCGGGGAGAAGCCGGTCGCGCTGCCCCTGCTCGAGGAGGCGCTGCTCCGGCTCTCGCAGATGGTCACGGAGCAAGAGCGCGACCTCCAGGAGCTCGACCTCAACCCGTTCATCGTGACCGGCTGCGCGGAAACCTCGTTCGTTGTGGACGCGCGCATCGCGCTGATCCCCTGAACGAGGGCCGGTCGCACGCGTGTCCTGGCTAGGCGGCTGCGTCCTGCGTGTGGCGGCCGGCGAGTGGCGCGCAGTAGGCGGAGTGACAGTAGTCCGGAACCTCGGGAAGCGCGGGCGGCAGGGGGCCGTCGCGCATCCGGCTGTCATGCGCCGCGCACAGCGCCGCAAATCTGGGGCAGTTCTGGCAGCGAGGAATGCGGCTCAAGCCCAGGAGCCGCAGCGCGTCCATGTCGTCGCCGAGAATGAGCGGGAGGGAACGGGCATCAGCGTTCATCGAACGTCCCCCTGGGTCGTTCGCACGACCCGTCGCCATAGTGAAACGCGCCGACTGCCCATTCGGTTGCGAGAAGCCCGTGGCAAGCGCCAGCTTCCTGCGCGGCGTGGCTGCCTCAATCGCGGCGGATCTCCTCGAGGAGCACCCTACGGCCGAGCCGCGCGGAGAGCAGGACGGCCTCCGCCATCTCCACCGCACGCAGACCGTCGACGGCGCTGACCGGCGGCTCGGTCCCGTCCCGCAGCGAGCGCGTGAACGCGCGCAGCGTCTCCACGACCGTAGGGACGCTCGGAACGGGGCCAAGCTCGCTCGCGGACCTTCCCTCGATCCGCTGCAGGTTGCGATGGATGTGGTCGCCGCGCAGCTGTGCCTTCTCGCCCACGACGGTCACGCTTCCCGAGCGGCCGAGCGTGGTCCTGGCGTTGTCGATCGTTCCGAGGATGCCACCCGGCTCGAGCCGGACCACCGCCGCGAACTGATCGTCGGTGAACCGCGTGATCGCCCGTCCCGTTTCCGCCTGTACCGCGAACGGCTCGGCGCCGGTCAGGAACCGGAACAGGTCGAAGCCGTGGACGCCGGTGTTGAGCACGCAGCCCCCGGCACCGGGACGGTCGATCCACGGCCGATCGCTGGGCTCGAACCGCTGGTCGATCGTCACGATCCGCAGCGCGCCGATGGTCGATGCGCGCTCGCGCAGCGCCAGGATCAGGGGGTCGAAGCGAAGGGTGTGGGCCACCATGAGGGGCGTTCCGCTGGAGGCGGCGTCACGGACCAGGGCCGCGGCCGACGCGGCGTCCGGCGCCAGAGGCTTCTCGACGAGGACCGGTCTTCCCGCCGCGATGCAGGCGCCGGCGACCGCGGGATGGAGGTCCGGAGGGAGCGCGACCACGACCGCATCGAGCCCCGGGAGCGTTCCCAGATCCCGAGCGCTCCCGACGAAGCGGATCCCGCGCCGCGCCGCGAACTCTCGTCCCCGTCCCTCGTCGGACCGCGCTACCGCCTCCAGGACCGCGCCCGGAACGTCGCCGCGGAGGAGGTGCTCGGCGTAGCGCGCGCCGTGAATCCCCAGACCGGCGAGTCCGATACGCAGCGGAGCGCTCATCGCAGTCGAGTCTCCCGAAGAGCCCGTGGGCTCGGATGGAGGGAAAGGCTATCATCGCCGCCATGGCAAGGAGAGGGCTTCGGGTCGTTCGCACCCGCCGGGGCGCGCGAGTCGTGCAGGGGGGGACGGTTCTCAGCGAGGTCCTCGCGGCACCGGGGCCGACCCACACCCTGTTCGACGTGCTGGCTGCAGCGGTGTCCGCGCTCTCTCCCGGCCCGCGGGTCGCACTCCTGGGGTTTGCCGCGGGGGGGATCGTGGCGCCGCTTCGCGCCATGGGTTTCCCGCACGACCTGGAGGCGGTCGATCTGTCGCTCGAGGGGGAGCTGCTGTTCCGCATGCTGTCTCGCGGTTGGGCGGGTGCCGTGAGCCTGGCCCACGCGGACGCCGCCGACTGGCTCCGCACGCGCCGGCGCGCCTATCACCTGATCGTCGAGGACCTCTTCCTGGAGGAGGGGCCCGGGATGGCGAAGCCTCGGGCCAGCCTGACGACGCTTCCGGCGCTGATCCGCCGCCGGCTCGTCCCCGGCGGGGTTGCCGTCATCAACACCCTGCCCGTGCCGGGGCTCTCATGGCGCGAGGTCCTGAGGCCGCTGTCCGTCGCCTTCTCCGAGGCCCACGTCGTGCGCCTCGACGAGTACGAGAACCGGATCCTCGTGGCGGGGGATGATCTGGGAGGAGCGCACGGTGTTTCGCGCCGCCTGCGCTCGACTCTGCGCGCGATCCGCTCGAGGCAGGCGGAGCGGATCTCCGTGGACGCCTTCCGGAGAGGCTGAGCGGCGCGCGCGGATCAGGATCCCCCGCCCGCGAAGAGCCGGAGCGCCTCTTCGGACAGCACTCCGACCCAGACACGCTTCACCACGCCACCCGGACCCACGCGGATCGTGGCGGGGATCTCGTTCACCTTGTAGCCGTTCAGGGACTGCGCGCCGGAGACGAGGACCGGTCCGGGGAGGCCGTGGTCGGAGGCGAATGCCTGCGTCGCCTCGGCCCCGGCCGAGGACACGTACACCAGGCTCTCGCGATCCGGATCGTGGGCCGCCTGCAGCCTGCTCCAGCTCTCCAGATTCTCGGCGCACGCAGGGCAGTCGGGCGAGAAGACCAGCAGGATCGTGTCCCGCACGGGGTCGTTGTACGCGAGGCGCATGCTCTCCCCGCTCAGGGTGGGAAGCTCCAGCGGCTGCAGCACGTCCCCGGCCTTGAGGGAGGCGGCACTGCGCATCACGCCGAGCTGCTGCTCGAGAGCGGCGACGACGACCTTGAGGCTACGGTTCTGCCGCGCGAGCAGGACGAGCTCCACGGCCATGATCACGAAGACGGCGCTCAGAAGCCACAGGAATCGACGCTCCCCCGCGCTTCGCTCTCCCGGCTCGCTCATGTCCGCTCAGTGTACCAGCCTTTCCGGGGCGCGCCGCGGCGGAGGGCCGGACAGGCCGAAAAGACCCAGCAGGACACCCGCCAGCGCCCCTCCGACATGCGAGGCCACGGAGATGCGGGTCCCGCTCGCCGTGGCAGGAGTGAGAAGCGAAGGCAGGACGAGGAGACCGATTCCGATCACTTTCATCCCCGCCCGAGCGGTGGGAGGCGCATGGCGCGCCTCGCGCAGCGCCCGCACGAGCCACGCGCCGAACAGGCCGGCGACCGCGCCCGACGAGCCGACGGTCACGCACCCTTGACACGTGAATAGCGCGGCGAACCCTCCCGCCACGCCGCAGACGAGATAGATCGACACGGTCCGCGTGTAGCCCACGGCCAGAACGAGCGGGACCGCGAAGGCGATCATGGAAAGCCCGTTCCAGAGCACGTGCTGGGTGCTCGAGTGCACGAACAGCGAAGTGAGGAGGCGCCAGGGCTCTCCCGAAAGGGCGCGCTGGACGAGGCCGCCGACCGTGACGAGACGCGCGGGCGTGGGGTCCGGGCCGATCACGACCCAGACGAATCCGAGATGCAAGAGGATGAGGCCCAGGCAGGTGGCGACGGGGCCCCGCGGGAACCGCTGCTCCAGCTCCTCGCGGCGTCCCGTGGGCTCTTCCTCATCCTCATCGCGGGTGAGGGGGCCTGCGCCGAAGAACTGACGGACCACGGCCCTGGCCTCCTCGAGGCGATCGGCGGGGACGGCGAAGACGATCTTCGGCTCCGGCGTCGACTGGACTCCGGCTTGGTGGGGGATCGAGGCGCTCCTCAGCGCCTCCTCCACGACTCGCGCGATCTCCGCGCTGTCGGTGTCGAGCAAGAACGCATAGGCTCTCTCGCGTCGCTCCGGCATGGGGAAGAGGTTACTGCATCGAGGCGGGGGTCTCGACAACGTGCGAGGGACGGGGTAGGGTCCCCGGGTGAGCCTCCGCGCGCGGCTGGCGCTGGCGATGATGGTGGCGGCGCTCCTGCCCATGGTCGTCGTGCTGGGCGTCCCCCTCATGCGCGCCGGAGGCAGGGCGCGCGAGGAATCGTTGCGCAGGCTCGATCTGGCTCGTCGACAGGCACGGTTTCTCGTCGAGAGGGCACGCCGCGAGGCCGCATCGCGCGTGGAATCGGCGGCTGCCGATCTGGGCGGCAACCGGGCAACGCTGGAGCGGGTCCTGGGAGGGCCCGAGGAGTCCGCGCACGCGGTCGCCCGGCTGCTCGCGGAGCGGCACGGGCTCGAGCCTCTGGAGATCCTGGGTGCGAACGGGAAGATCCTGGCCACATCCCGGCCCGACCGTGCCGCGGGGACCCGGAGCGCGCTCGCTTCCGTCCCCGAGGGGGAGGCCGTCCTGCTCCCCGCGTCCGAGGACGGCGAGGCCCCTCTCGCCCTCTTCGCGCGCCGTGGCGTGGCCGACCCCCGCGAGCCGATCGCTCTCGTGGCCGGCCGTGCGGTCGGCCGCGAGCTGATCCAGGATGTCGCCGAGATCACGGGGGAGCCGGCGGCACTCCTCGACGGGAGCGGTCGTGTCCTGATCCGCGCCGGGGGGGACGCCGTTGCGGGAGAGCGGGTGGACGGCGACGTTCCGCTCGGGGAGGCCGGCTTCCGGATCCGGGTCAGCTCGCCCGCCGGAGACGTGCGGCGCGAGCGGCGGGACCTCTGGACCGCCTTCGCGGGGATCGCGCCCTTCGCGCTGGTGAGCGCGCTCTTCGTCGGCGTGCTCTTCGCCGAGCGCATCTCGCGGCCGATTCGGGCCCTGGCCGAGCGGGCCGACGAGATCGCGAGCGGGCGCGCCGGCTTCGCGCTCGTGGACCCCGAGCGGGACGAGGTGCGGCGGCTCACGCGCTCCTTCGAGCGGATGATCGATGCCCTTGGGGAAAGCGAGCGCGCGCGTCTGGCGGCCGAGCGCGCGGCGGCCTGGCAGGAGGTGGCGCAGCGCATCGCCCACGAGGTGAAGAACCCGCTCTCCCCGATCCGCCTCGCGGTGCAGAACCTGCTCCGGACCCGCGAGAAGTCGCCGCAGGATCTGGACCGCGCGCTCACGGAAGAATCCGCGACGATTCTCGAGGAAGTCGAGAGCCTGCGGCGCCTCGTGGACGAGTTCTCCCGCTTCGCCCGGTTGCCCCGTCCCCAGCCCATCTCCTGCGATCCGAGGCAACTCGCGCGCCAGGCACTGACGCTGTTCTCCCGCCGGATCGAGGCCGCGGGGATCTGGGTTCAGGTGGACGCGGAAAGTGCCCCCGATCACTTCCGCGCCGACCCCGACCAGATCGGGCAGGTTCTGAAGAACGTCCTGGCCAATGCGCTCGATGTTCTCGAGGAGGCGAGCGACCGGCGGCTCTGGCTCCTGCTGCGCGCGGAAGCGGGAGCGCGCTCGATGGTCCGGTTCGAGGTGCGCGACAGCGGGCCGGGGCTGACGGACGAGGCCTCGCGCAGGATCTTCGAGCCCTACTTCACGACCCGCGGGGAGCGGGGCGGAACGGGTCTCGGGATGGCGATCGCGTACCGGATCGTCAGCGATCACGGGGGCTCGATCGAGGCGAGCGGTGCGCCGGGACGGGGCACGACGATCACGATCCGGCTCCCCGTCGACGGACCTCGCGAGCCGTAGAGGGGGAGCGATGCCGACGGTTCTCATCGCCGACGACGAGAAGAACATCCGGGCCACGCTCGCGCGCAGCCTGCGGCTCGAAGGCTACGCCACTCGCGAGGCGGGCGACGGTGCGGAGGCGCTCGATTGTCTCGACGGCGGCGAGGTCGACCTCCTCATTCTCGATCTGCAGATGCCCAAGGTCGACGGCATCGCCGTACTGGAATCGATGAGGGAGCGGGGGATCGACGTGCCGACGCTGGTCCTGACCGCTCACGGCACGATCGAGAAGGCGGTGCGCGCCGTCCGGCTCGGTGCGCTGGATTTCATCGAGAAGCCGCCGACGGTCGAGCGGATCCTCCTGGCCGTGGCGAACGCGCTCAGGCTCGGGCATCTCGAGAGCGAGAACCGCAGGCTCGCGCGGGAAGTGGGACTCGGCGAGGAGCTCCTGGGCTCCTCGGCCGCCATGGCGGATCTCAAGGAGACGATCCGCCGCGTGGCCCCGACGAACGCCGCGGTCCTGCTCCTGGGCGAAAACGGGACGGGAAAGGAGCTGGTCGCCCGAGCGATCCACGCGGCGGGGCCGCGCCGCGCCAGGCCCCTGATCACGGTGAATTGCGCCGCCATCCCTGAGACGCTCTTCGAGAGCGAGCTGTTCGGCCACGCCCGCGGGGCGTTCACCGGGGCGAGCGAGGCGCGCCGCGGGAAGTTCCAGCAGGCGGATGGCGGAACGCTGTTCCTGGACGAGATCGGCGAGATCCCGCTCCCGCTCCAGCCCAAGATGCTGCGCGCTCTCGAGACGGGGGAGACCGAGCGCGTCGGCGGCCGCGGGCCGGAACGGGTCGATGTCCGTGTCATCGCGGCGACGAACCGGGACCTGGAGGCCGAGGTGCGCGCGGGTCGCTTCCGGCAGGATCTGTACTACCGGCTCCTGGTGGTGCCGGTGCGCGTTCCCGCGCTGCGCGAGAGGACCGAGGACATTCCACTCCTGGCGACGCACTTCCTGGAGACGGCGTGCAGGCAGAACCGGATCCGCCCCAAGCGCCTAGGCGACGAGGCGGTGCTCGCGCTGGTTCGCCATCCCTGGCCGGGAAACGTGCGAGAGCTTCGCAACGCCATGGGAAGGGTCGCGATCCTCGTGCCCCAGGAGAGCGTACGGGCGGAGCACCTCGACTTCCTCGCGGGCGCGCCGCTCCCCGCTGCGGCCTCGCCGCCGAGCGCGCCCTCCGCGGGGTTCGATCTCGCGGAGGAGATGACCCGGCACGAGCGGACGCTGATCCTGGCGGTCCTCGAGCGCACGCGCTGGCGGATGGCGAGGGCCGCGCAGGAGCTCGGCCTCGAGCGCAGCCACCTCTACAAGAAGCTCCGGGCCCTGGGGATCGAGAAACCGACCGAGGACTGAGCCGCGGGCGCGTGTCTGCCCAGACACGGATGGGGACGTGGCGCCACACGTTTCCGCGCTGCACGGCGAAAACACGCCGCAGGCCGCGTGATTCGCGCTGGCACGGCGTTCGCCGTTGCCTGCTTCCGGTCCCGGCACTCCCCGCGTCGGGGAGGCCCCCGGGTACAAGGAGGCCGCCATGAGAACCCATCGACGTCTCGCCATCGCCATCCTGCCCATTGCCGGCGCCGCGCTTCTCGCCGGCTGCTCGCGGCAGACGACGGAGCACGCCAAGCAAGTCGTCCCGCCCACGACCGAGAGCATCTCGACCACCGCGCTTCCACCCGACTCCGCGCAAAGCGCGCAGCCGATCGCTCCCGCCGTGCTGCCGTCGCCGGAGGAGGCGGAGGTCGCGCGCAGGGAAGGGGTCGCGCTGTTCCAGGCCGGCAGCCACAAGGCTGCCGCGGAGAGGCTCCGGATCGCCGCCTCGGTGCGGCAGGACGATCCCTACACCCACTACCTGTTCGGGCTTTCCCTCTGGAAGAGCGGGCAGGCGGAGCTCGCGGAGGAGGCGCTGATGCAAGCCGCGTCACTCGCTCCGGGCTCGAGCAAGACCTGGATCAACCTGGCGCGCGTGCGCCTGGACCTTGGGAAGGCCGAGCCTGCCCTCGAGGCGGCCGAGAAGGCGCTGGCTCTGGAGCCGGTATCCTCCGCGGCGCTTCACCAGAAGGGCCGTGCGCTGGCCTCCCTTGGGCGCTTCGACGAGGCGTTCGAGACACTCGAGAGCGCCCGGAGCGCCGATCCGGACGACGGCCAGATCGCCAACACGCTCGGCTACTGGCTCCTGCAGAAGGGACGCTTCCCGGAGGCGATCCCGGTCCTCGAGACCGCGCGGGACAGTCTCCCGGGCGTGGCCTACGTTCGGAACAACCTGGGCGTGGCCTACGAGAAGACCGGACGGAGCTCGGATGCCATCGCGGAGTATCGGGCTGCGGTCGAGGCGGGCGATTCCGGCGGCAAGGCCCGGGCCAGCCTCGCGCGGCTCGAGACGCGCCGACCGGAGCCTCTTCCCGCCGAGAGCGTGCCGGTCGCGGCGGCGACGCCGGAGGAGGAGCTTCCCGAGAAGTGATTTCCGTGGACACGACCGAAGGGTCCGCGACCGTGAAGGAGCCCGGGCCGCGCTGCGGAGCCGGGCTCCGTGTCTTGATGGGAGGACCCGTCGTGACTACTCTGGGGGCATGGCGGGTGACGACGAGGATCGAGGGCGACGTCGAACGCGAATGACCGAGATCCCGGACGTTCCGAGCGTCGGAGAGATGCGCGAGGCGTCCACGCGGCTCGCGGGACGGCTCCTTCGCACGCCCGTTCGGCTCTGGGACGACGAAGCGCTGCGGCGAATCGTCGGAGAGCAAACCGAGGTCTTCCTGAAGGAGGAGCTGTTCCAGCGCACGGGCAGCTTCAAGCCCCGGGGTGCCCTGACGGTGATGCTGGCCCTGCCTCCGGCGGTCCTCGCACGCGGCGTGACGGCCGTGAGCGCGGGAAATCACGCGATGGCGGTCGCCTACGCCGCCCGGGCGCTCGGAACCACGGCCAAGGTCGTGATGCCGGAGAGCGCCGATCCGTTCCGCGTCGAGTGTTGCCGCACGCTGGGGGCGGTCGTGGAGCTCGTGACGAACGTGCACCGGGCCTTCGAGCGGGCGAGGGAGATCGAAGCCGAGGAAGGGCGCTCCTTCGTCCATCCCTTCGAGGGCCGTGGCACGGCCCTCGGCACCGCCACGCTCGGGCTCGAGCTCCAGGAGCAGGTCCCGGATCTCGATGCGGTGATCGTGCCGATCGGGGGCGGGGGGTTGTGCGCGGGTGTCGCCACGGCCGTGAAGCTCCTCTCCCCGCGCTGCCTCGTGTACGGCGTGGAGCCCGTCGGGGCGGACACGATGCACCGCAGCTTCCAGGCGGGAACCCCGCAGTCGATCGAGGCGGTGCGCACGATCGCGGACAGCCTGGGGGCGCCGCATGCGGAGCCCTACAGCTTCGCCCTCTGCCGCCGGTTCGTGGACGACCTCGTGCTCGTGGACGACGACGCGCTGCGGGCGGCGATGCTCCTGCTCTTCCGCTCGGCCAAGCTCGCGGCGGAGCCCGCGGGCGCGGCGTCCACCGCGGCCCTGTGCGGTCCCCTGCGCGGGCACCTGGTCGGCAAGCGCGTGGCCCTGATCGTTTGCGGCGGCAACATCGCTCCGGCCACGTTCGCGCGGCACCTCGAGGCGGCGCGCCCTTTCTAGCCCGGCGCGCGATCTTCGCGCATCGTACGAAACCGTCCGACCTGCGAGCGCGTACTAGTGGATGTCGCGGGGGGGGCGCCCGCGTTTTCGGGCCCCGCCCCCCTCAAGGGGAGGCTTCCGAATCCATGGCAACCACCATTCCCGCCCCGAAGCGTCGCCGCCGCTGGCCATGGCTGGTCCTGGCCCTGGTCGTGCTGGGTGGCTCAGGGGTCGCGGTCGTCACGATCTCCGCCCAGAGCCAGGCGAAGCGCAAGCAAACTCTCTCCCTCGATGATCTGGACCTGCGCGTCGGAAAGTCGGCGATCTCGGACATCCAGGTGACCGTCAACGAGGTGGGGACGATCGAGCCCGCCGTGAAGGTCGACGTCAAGTCCACGCTGTCCGGGAAGGTCACCGACCTCCTGGTGCGCGAGGGAGACCGGGTCTCGCGCGGGCAGGTCCTGGCCCGGGTCGAGCCCGACGTGAACCAGGCGCAGACCCTCTCCGCCGTGCGCTCCGAGCTCAAGATGGCCGAGATCCGCTCCGCCGACGCCAAGAAGGACCTCGAGACCAACACGCGGCTGCACGAGGAGGGGTACGTATCGGATCAGGGGCTCAAGGACTTCCAGGTGAAGTTCGATACGGCCCTCGAGAGCCTCGAGGCCGCGCGCGCCAAGAACCGCATCGTCGAGGAGAGCGGGATCCCGCTGAGCGGGCAGATCTCCACGACCCAGCGCGTCAACATCGTGTCCCCCATGGACGGATACGTGATCAAGAAGAACGTCGAGGTCGGGCAGACGGTGACCTCCGGCGTGTCGTCCTTCAACGAGGGGACGATGATCTACACGGTGGCCGACCTGGGCTCGATGCTGATCAAGGCGGCGATCAACGAGGTGGACGTGGGCAGGGTGCGCCTGCAGATGCCGGTGGTGATCACGGTGGACGCCTTTCCCTACCGGCGCTTCGAGGGGACCGTGACCCACATCTCCCCCGCGGCGCGGCTCAAGGAGAAGATCAAGGTCTTCGACATCGAGGTGACGCTGCGCGAGCAGGTGCCGGATTTCCGCGCGGGCATGACCGCCAACATCGACGTCCGCGGCGACAAGGTCGAGAAGGCGCTGGCCGTCCCCGTGGAGGCGATCTTCAAGAAGAACGAGCGCGAGATCGTGTACGTCGTGAAGAAGGAGTTCTCCCCGCCGCAGGAGGGAGAGCGGAAGCCTCGCAAGCTCAACTCCGGCAAGTACGACGTTTCCGACGCGTGGCAGCGCTTCTTCGAGGAGCGCGAGGTGAAGGTGGGCCTCGCGAGCCTGGAGCGGGTGCAGATCCTGGGCGGCATCGAGGAAGGGGTCCAGCTGGCGCTGGAGGATCCCACGCGGCCGCGTCAGGTGGAGGAGGATTGATGGCGCACGCGGCCGGGTATCCAGCGGGGAGCGACGCGGGCGCGATCATCCGCCTCCAGGACGTCCACAAGGTCTACGACGCCGGGGAGAACGCGGTGCACGCCCTGCGCGGGATCGACCTGAGCGTGGAGGCGGCGGAGTACATGGCGATCATGGGGCCTTCGGGCTCGGGCAAGTCCACGCTCATGCACATCCTCGGCTGCCTCGATGTCCCCACGGCGGGAGAGTACCTCCTGGATGGAACGCCCGTCTCGCGCATGTCCTCGCGCGAGCTGGCTCGCATCCGCAACCGCAAGGTCGGCTTCGTGTTCCAGTCGTTCAACCTGCTCCCGCGGGCGACGACCCTCAGGAACGTGGAGCTGCCCATGCTCTACGCCGGGATCGGCCGCGGCGAGAGACGTGAGCGGGGCCTGGAAGCCCTCAGGAAAGTCGGCCTGGCCGATCGCGCCAAGCACCTTCCGGCCCAGCTCTCGGGCGGGCAGCGCCAGCGCGTGGCGATCGCTCGGGCGCTGGTGAATTCCCCCGCCATCCTCCTGGCCGACGAGCCCACGGGGAACCTGGACACGAGGACCGGTCAGGAACTGCTGGGGATCTTCGACGAGCTCCACGCTCAGGGACACACGGTCATCCTGGTGACCCACGACATGAATGTGGCGGCGCACGCCCGCCGGATCATCCACATCGTGGACGGCCTCGTGGCGGACGGGACCTCGAGTGCCCTCGAGGCGGAAGGAGCCGTGGCGTGACGATCCACGAGTCGGTCCTGGACGGGCTCACCGACGTCCGCAGCCACAAGCTCCGGACCCTGCTCCAGACCCTCGGCGTGGTCCTGGGCGTTGCGTCCCTGGTGGCGGTCCAGGGGCTCGTGGACGCCGGGCGGCGGCGGACCCTCGAGTTCTGGTCGGAAACGGGCGGGCTCACCAAGCTCCTGATCGTGAATCGCCCTCCGAAGGAATTGAAGATCACCGCACGCCAGCTCGCCAGCCGCTCGCTGACCTGGGACGACGCCCAGGCGATCAAGAATGAGGTCCCCTGGGCCCGTCTCGTGGATCCCATCGCGAGCACCCGGCTCACGGTCCGTTACGGCGACTACCAGAAGGCGCGGGACGTCTCGGCGGCGACACCCGACTATCCTTCGGTCTACAAGTTCTACCCGGCCCGCGGGCGCTTCCTGACCCAGGACGACCTGGAATCCCAGTCGCGCGTCGCCGTCTTGGGCGACACCGCGGCCCGGACCTACTTCGGGAACGAGGACCCCATGGGGAAGACCCTCTACATCGGGGACGTGGGGTTCACCGTGGTCGGAGTCATGAAACGCAAGGAGTTCTACTTCAACGACGGAGACCACAACGCCCTGGAGTGGATGAACCGCCAGACCTTCATCCCCCTGACCTCGCTGTACACTCGCTTCACGGGCGACGCGAGCCGCCGCGTCAACTACATCAACGTCGTCGTGGACAAGGCCGAGAACAACCGCAAGGCGACCGAGGCCGCCCGGGGGGTTCTTCTCCGGCGCCACGGGGGCGTGGTCGATTTCGAGGTGATGAACCGCGGGGACCGGCTGGCGCGGGCGGAGGAGCAGGGCCGCGTGTTCGACCTGACCTTCCTCGTGACCGGAATCGTCTCCCTGGTCGTGGGCGGCATCGTGATCATGAACATCATGCTGGCTTCGTTCCAGGAGCGCGTGCGCGAGGTCGGGGTCCGCAAGGCCATCGGCGCCAAGGGGACCGACATCGCGGTCCAGTTCCTGGTCGAGTCGATCCTGGTGACCTGTATCGGGGGGGCGCTGGGGCTCGTTCTGGGCGTGGGCTTCGCCAAGGGGATCACCGAGCTCCTGGGCGAGCCGGCGGTCATCACGCCGAAGATGGCGCTCGTGGGCGTGGTCGCCTCGGTGGCGACCGGACTCTTCTTCGGCATGTACCCCGCCTTCAAGGCGGCCCGACTGAACCCGGTCGAGGCCTTGAGGTACGAGTGAGCCCCGGCGAGGTCGTGCGCACGGCGCTGGCCGAGGTCCGCGGGCACAAGCTGCGCTCGGGGCTGACGCTTCTGGGGATCATCCTCGGGACCCTCTCCATCACGATCATGACCTCGTTCCTCGACGGGATCATCGTCATGGTCTGGAAGGGGTTCGAGGATCTGGGATACGACGGTGTGTTGTACGTGGCGGGGCGGGATGCCCGCGATCTCAAGGACGGGGAGATCTTCGCGCGCTCGCGGGGGCTCCAGCCCTCGGACGCCGAGATGCTCCTGGCCCGCGGCGCGCGGATCCGGGCGGTCGTGCCCGTGCAGATGGCGGAGGAGATCGTCCGCCGTGGAAGCGTGGAGCGGAAGGTCGACATCACGGGCACGACCTCCTCCTACGCGGTCGTGAGAAGTCGCAAGGTGGCGGCGGGGCGCTTCCTCACGGAACAAGACGAACGGTCGTTCGCACGGGTGTGCGTCTTGGGGCACCGTCTGAACGGGAGGCTGTTCGGGACCGAGGACTCGGTGGGAAAGACCCTCGAGATCGGCGGCAGGATGTTCCGGGTGGTGGGAGTCGGCGCGAAGCTCGGGAACCGCTTCGTGAACGACTCGGATTTCGACGAGGAGATGGAGGGGATGTACGTCCCGCTGACCACCCTCCGAAAATTCTACTCGGGCGAGGACCAGCCTCTGGCGTACATCGCGGTCAAGACGGACGATGTGACGCGACTGGGGGACGTCGAGGCCGAGTTGATCTCCGCTCTGCGGATCGCGCACCGCGGCGCGGAGGACTTCCGGGTCGAGAACATCGCGGAAGAGATGCTCCGGGAGCGGCAGCAGGTCACGGAGGTCATCCGGAGCTGGCGGATCGTCCTGGGCACCCTGGCAGGGATCTCGCTCGTGGTGGGCGGGATCGGTCTTCTCTCGGTCATGCTCATCTCCATCGGGGAGCGGTTGTACGAGATCGGCCTCCGGAAAGCGCTGGGCGCGAGCGATCTGGAAGTCTTCCTCCAGTTCCTCATGGAATCGGTGGCGCTGTCCGCGATCGGAGGGCTCCTGGGCGCCGGCGGCGGAGTCGCCATCACGAAGCTCGCGGGGAGCCTCTTCCCCGGCGGTCTCCCGATCCACTTCCTGGGCCTCGCCTTCGCCATCGGCATCTCCGTCGCGCTGGGTGTCCTCTACGGTATCTACCCGGCGCTGAAGGCCGCGCGCATGGAGCCGGTGGAGTCGCTGCGCTCGGCGGCGTAAACCGGGGGCGGGGCGCGCCCGTATCCCCGGCCGTCAATCGACCGATTCGGTCCCCTTTCCCCTCCCCAGCCGCTGCCTGACCGGGTATCCTGGGCAGGGATCTCATGGGGGAAAAGACATGAAAGCAGCCGTCTTCCACGGACCGAAGGAGCCACTTCGCATCGAGGATGTGCCGACGCCGGCGCCGGGACCGGGTGAGGTCCTGGTCAAGGTCGCCGCGTGCGGGCTGTGCCACACGGACCTGCATTACATCGACCACGGGACCCCGACCGTCAAGAAGCCGCCGATGATCCTCGGGCACGAGGCGTCCGGGACGATCGCCGGCATGGGTGCGGGGGCGTCCGGCTGGAAGGAGGGAGATCGAGTCCTGGTGCCGGCGGTCCTGACCTGCGGGCGCTGCCGGTTCTGCCGGGAGGGGCGGGAGAACATCTGCGAGTCGATGATCATGGTGGGGAACAACATCGACGGGGCCTACGCCGAGTACCTGGCGGTTCCGGCCAAAGACCTCGTGGCGCTGCCCGCCGACCTGCCGCTGGCCGAGTCGTCCGTGATCGCCGACGCGCTGTCCACCCCCTACCACGCCGTCAAGGTCCGCGGGGAGGTGCGTGTGGGGATGCGGGTCGTCGTCGTGGGCTGCGGCGGGATCGGCCTGAACCTGGTCCAGATCGCGACCGCCGCGGGTGCCGCGGTGACCGCGGTGGACAAGGTCCCGGCGCGTCTCGCGCTGGCCCGGGAGTTCGGGGCGCAGGCCGTCCTCGATCCGACCCAGTTCGAGCGGCCCGAGAAGGAGCTCCGGAAGATCACGGGAGGGGGCGCCGACGTGGCCTTCGAGGCCGTGGGGCACCCGGCCACGCAGCGCCTGGCCTGCGACGCGCTGCGCAAGGGCGGACGCGTCGTGCTGGTCGGGTATTCGCCGCAGGACGCGGCGCTTCCCGTGTCGCGCATCATGTACCACGAGCTCGAGGTCGTGGGCTCGCTGGGCTGCCGGCCGGTGGACTACGCGCCCCTGGTCGAGATGGTGCGGGCGGGTCGGATCCGCCTCGAGCGCGTCGTGACGGGGCGGGTCCCCCTGGCCGAGATCAACTCCGGCCTGGACCGGCTGCGCCGCGCCGAGGGCGTGCGCACGATCGTCGTCCCCTGAGGGCCGGGGGAAAAGTGGACCGGTTCCGTCCACAAGGACCGCCCCGTCCCATTGACGCCGGGCCGTTCCTGGACTAAAACATCCGTTCAAACTTTGAACCGGTGTTCAGGAAGGGGAGCCCGTGGGGACCAGCCGGATCGAGGCCCGCCGCGACCGCAGGAAGGAGGAGATCCTGCGCTCGGCCGCCAAGGCCTTCCGCAAGCGCGGCTTCCACGGAACCTCCACGGACGAGATCGCCGGCGCGCTCGGGATGACGAAGGGGAACCTCTACTACTACTTTCGCGACAAGGAGCAGCTCCTCTATTCCTGCCACGACCACTCGCTGAACCTGATGCTGGAGGCGCTGCAGCAGGCGCGGGGATCCCGGAACCGGCCGGAGGAGAAGCTCCGGACCCTCATCCGGAAGCACGTGGAGGTCATGATCGACGAGCTCGGCGGCTCGGCCATGGCCTTGGACTTCGGGTCCCTGTCCCCGGCGCTCCTCAAGCGCGTGATCGCCAAGCGGGACCGCTACGAGCAGGGGTTCCGGCAGATCATCGCCGAGGGGGCCGGAAGCGGCGCGTTCGCGGCGCGGGACCCCAAGCTGGCCGCGCTGGCGATCCTGGGAAGCATCAACTGGATGGCCCGCTGGTTCCGCCCCGAAGGGCGCTACTCGGCGGGCGAGATCGGCGAGGCCTTCGCCGACTTCTTCGTGCGTGGGCTCTCCGCTCCGGCGGGCGGAGGCCGTGAAGCCGTTTCGGGCCGGCTCAGGACCGGCCGGAGGACTCGGGCATGACCCAGATGTTCCCGTCCCGCCCCGCGGACTCCCTCGAGTTCCGGGAGGTGCTCTACACGAAGGCCGAAGGGATCGCCCGCGTGACGATCAACCGGCCCGACCGCTACAACGCCTACTCCACCCCCTGCCTCGAGGAGCTCGCGACCGCCCTGCGTGACGCGGCGTTCGACGACGCGGTCGGGGTGATCGTCCTGACCGGGGCGGGGGACAAGGCCTTCTGCACGGGCGGCGACGTGAAGGAGTACGCGGCGTCGTACACCCGCAGGCCGCGGGACTACTGGAAGTACATGGGGCTGTTCCGCACCTACATCGAGGCGATCCTCAACTCCGGGAAGCCCACGATCGCACGGATCAACGGGATGGCGGTGGGGGGAGGGAACGAGTCGAACCTGGCCTGCGACCTCGCGGTCATGGCGGAGCACGCCCACCTGATGCAGGTCGGATCCAGCGTCGGCTCCGTGGCCTGCGGCGGCGCCACGCAGTGGCTGCCGATCACGGCCGGCGACCGCCGGGCCCGCGAGATCCTGATGCTGAACGAGCCGGTGCCGGCGCGTCAGGCGCTGGAGTGGGGTCTCGTGAACCGCGTCGTCGCCTCGGTCAAGAAGAACGGGGTCTTCGTCGAGGGGGCGTCTCCGGCCGAGGTGAAGAAGGCGGAGAAGCGCCAGGAAGGGTACGAGATCGATCTCTCCCGGCTCGACGCCGAAGTGGACGCGCTGGCCCGGAAGCTCCTCGAGAAGTTCCCGGAGTGCGCGCGCTACACGAAGCAGCAGATCAACTTCTGGAAGGAGCTGTCCTGGCACCAGACGATCGGACACGCCCGGGACTGGCTGGCGATCCACTACGCGAGCTTCGAGCCCCTGGAGGGGATGAGCGCCTTCGTGGAAAAGCGCAAGGCCGACTACGTCGGCCTGCGGCGCCGCGCGGCGGCGGGCGAGGAGGTCGAGTTCATGTGGGGAGCCTACGCGGCGGAGTGCCAGGCCTGCGGCGCCAAAGCACTGCCGTCGCGCTTCACCCACTGCGGCGCCTGCGGGAAGCCGCTCGCGAGGAGCCAGCGGTGAGCGTCGACTTCCGGGGGCGCGTCGCCCTCGTGACCGGGGCGGCGTCGGGGATCGGGGAGGCGACCGCGCGCATGCTCGCCGCCTGCGGTGCCGCGGTCTGCCTCGTGGACCGGGACCAGGAGCGCCTGGAGCGCCTGGCCCGCGAGATCGGGGGAGAGGCGGGCAGCCGCTGCGCGGCGTTCGCGGCGGACGTCGGGGATCTCCCCGCGGCGTTCGCGGCCGTCGAGCACGCCCGTTCCCGGCTCGGGGGGCTGCACCTGGTGGTGGCCTGCGCGGGGATCAGCCGCGACGCCGTGATCTGGAAGATGAGCGAGGAGCAGTGGGACGACGTGGTGCGGGTGGATCTGAAGGGGGTGTTCACCTACTGCCGCGCCGCCGCACCGCTCCTGCGCGAGCAGCGCTACGGGCGGATCGTCGCGGTCTCCTCCATCAACGGGCTGCGCGGCAAGCTGGGGCTGGCCAACTACAGCGCGGCCAAGGCCGGGGTGCTGGGGCTGGTGAAGACCCTGGCCAAGGAGCTGGGGCGAAGCGGCGTGACCGTGAACGCGGTGGCGCCGGGGTACATCGAGACCCCCATGACGCGAGATCTCCCTCCCGCGGTCAAGGCCGCGGCGGAGCAGGAGTCGGCCGTGGGCCGGCTCGGGCGTCCGGAAGAGGTGGCGCGGGCGATCCTGTTCCTGCTCTCGGAGGACGCGGGCTACATCACCGGCGTGGTGCTGAAGGTCGACGGCGGACAGTACATCTGAAGGAGGAAAGGGTGAGCCTGGCTACGATCGTGGCGCGCGCCGAGGGTCTCTACCGGGACCTGGCGCTGCACTCGGTTCGCGAATGGAAGCGCCGCAGCGGCGGGCTCGCCCTCGGGTACATGCCCGTCTGGGTCCCGCGCGAGCTGCTCCACGCCCAGGGAGTCCTTCCGGTGGGGATCATGGGCGGAGGCGAGGACGTCGAGATCATCCGCGGCGACGCCTACTACCAGTCCTACATCTGCCACATCCCGCGCAGCACGATCGAGATGGGGCTGAACGGCAGCCTCGAGCCCCTGGACGGGATGCTGTTCCCGGCGATCTGCGACGTGATTCGCAATCTCTCCGGGATGTGGAAGATGCAGTTTCCCGGCAAGCTGTCGCGCTACCTGGACGTTCCGCAGAACTTCGATCCAGCCATCGGGGGGCGATTCTTCCGCGCCGAGCTCCTGGACCTCGCGCGCGATCTCGAGGAGCGCGGCGCGCGCCCCTACGCTCCCGAGGCCCTGCGGGCTTCCATCGCTGCCTACAACGAGAACCGGAGACTCGTCGACGATCTGTACGTGCTGAGGCGGCGTGCGCCGTGGAAGGTCCCCACCTACGAGCTGTATTACCTGCTCCGGGCCGGTCTCGTGCTTCCCGTCGAGGAGTTCTCCGGGATGCTCCGGGAATACGCCTCCCTGGTGGAAGCCGATTCCTCCCGCCAGCCCATGGACCAGGCGCGCGTTCTCGTGACCGGCTCGTTCTGCGAGCAGCCCCCCATCGGGCTCATCAAGACCCTGGAGCGCGCCGGCTGCTACATCGTGGACGACGACTTCGTGCAGGTCCACCGCTGGATCCGCGGCGACATCTCCCTCGAGGGAGATCCGCTCGACGCCCTGGTGCGCGCCTTTCTCGAGAACGCCGTCGAGAGCCCGGTACGCTACGTGGGGGACCGGGCGAGAGGGGCAGAGCTCGTCTCCCGCGTCCGGGAGTGCGGAGCCGAGGGAGTGCTCTTCTGCGCCCCGAGCTTCTGCGACCCGGCTCTTCTGGACCAGCCCATGGCGACCCGGGCCATGGAGCGGGCCGGGATTGCGTGGACCGCCTTCAAGTACGCCGAGAACAACGGACAGTTCCAGGTGATCCGCGAGCAGGCGGGCACCTTCGCCGATTCCATCAAGCTCTGGAGTGGAGTGTGACCATGGCGACACCCAGCCCCTCCTCCGCGCCCCCACAGAAGGACTCGAGCCAGCTCCGGCAGAAGACGATGATCGCCGAGCATTACTCGCGCCTGGCCCGGGCGGGAGAGACCGGCGACAAGAACGTGTACACCTTCGTGCCCGGGAACCTGACCGAGCTGCTGCGCGCTTTCGATCTGCTGCCCGTGCTGCCGGAGATCAACGCGCTGCAGTCGGCGATGCGCGGGAAATCCCGCGAGTACATCGCCCTCGCGGAGAAGCTCGGCCACTCGGAGGACGTCTGTACGTACGTGAAGTGCGACCTGGGCATGATGAAATCGGGGAACGTGGGACCCACCGGCGAGCCCCTTCCCAACCCGGACCTGCTCCTGCTGTCGTACACCGGCTGCTTCACCTTCATGAAGTGGTTCGAGATCCTGCGCCAGGAGTACGACGCTCCGGTCGCGATGCTCCACGTCCCGTACCAGGCCGAAGGGAAGATCACCCCGGAGATGCGCGACTACGTGGTGAGGCAGCTGCGCGACGAGGTGATCCCCGTGCTGGAGAAGATCTCCGGAAGGAAGTACGACGAGGACCGCCTGCGGGAGCTCCTGGCCAACTCGGCGCGGGCCGAGGACGACCTGGTGGCCGTGCTCGAGTCCGCCAAGCACGTCCCCTCGCCGATCGACGCCTACTTCGGCGGCGTCTACTACATCGGGCCGATCTTCACCGCGTTCCGCGGCACCCAGGAGGCGGTCGACTATTACCGGCTGCTGCGTGCGGAGGTCGCGGAGCGCGTCGCACGCGGACAGGGGCCGGTCACCCCCGACGGCGACATGGGGAAGGAGCGCTTCCGGGTCGTGGTGGAGGGACCGCCCAACTGGACGAGCTTCCACCAGTTCTGGCGCATGTTCGCCGACGAGGGGGCGGTGGTCGTGGCCTCGACCTACACCAAGGTGGGAGGGGTGTACGACATGGGGTTTCGCCACGACCCCGACCATCCGCTGGAGACGCTGGCCGACTACTGCATGGGCTGCTACACGAACCTGAACCTGCCCTCGAGGGTCGAGATGCTCGCCCGTTACATCCGCGAGTACTCCGCAGACGGGCTGCTCGTGAACTCGATCAAGTCCTGCAACTCGTTCAGCGCGGGGCAGCTGCTGATGTTGCGGGAGGTCGAGAGCCGCACCGGGAAGCCCGCGGGCTTCATCGAGAGCGACTTGGTGGATCCGCGCTACTTCTCGGCGGCCAACATCAAGAACCGGCTCGAGTCGTACTTCCAGATGATCGAGCAGAGGAGAACGGGGGCCGGGGCATGAAGGTCTACATCGGCATCGACCTGGGCTCGACCACCACCAAGGCCGTGGTCCTGCGCGAGGACGGCGAGGTCCTGGGACGCGGGATCACCAACTCTCGCAGCAACTACCAGGTGGCCTGCGAGGTGGCGCGGGGGGAGGCGCTCATCCACGCGCGCTTCAACCTCGTGGCCTCCGCGCTCGACCGGTCGGGGCTGGCGCCCGAGGAGGAGCGAAGGGTCCTGGCCGAGCTCGAGCGCCGCTTCCGCAAGCAGCAGTACTTGGCCCAGCTGGTGACTCTCGCGGACGCGCTCTCCGGCCGCGCGCGGGAAGACCTGCTCGCGCGAGGGCTCGAGACGACGCTCGTGCGGATCGTGGCGAAGATGCAGGCCGAGGCCGACGCGCTGTTCGCGCCCGGTGCTTCGCGCAAGAGCGATTTCTTCCGGGACCTCGCCGGAAGCCGCTACCTGCGCATCGCGGAGGAGGAGGCCCGCAGCCAGGGCGCGAGCTTCGACCGCTTGGTCGGTCTCTTCGACAAGGCGATCCTGGAGGTGGAGAACGTCCCTGCCGAGCAGGAGGCGTTCGCCGTCCACGTGCGGCACGCCCTCGCCGAGATGAGGGACGCCCCTGCCTGTCTCGGCGAGGCCGTGGGCGGAGCGGCGGACACGCCACTGGAGTCGGCGGCGACCGTGGGGACGGGCTACGGCAGGCAGACCCTTCCGTTCCCCAAGGAGCAGATTCGCTCCGAGATCCTCTGCCACGGTCTGGGCGCGCACGCGATGTATCCCGGGACACGCACCGTGCTCGACATCGGCGGCCAGGACACCAAGGCGATCCAGGTCGACGAGCGCGGGATCGTGACGTCGTTCCAGATGAACGACCGTTGCGCGGCGGGGTGCGGCCGCTACCTGGGCTACATCGCGGACGAGATGAACCTGGGCCTGCACGAACTCGGCCCTCTGGCGTGCGATTCGACCCGGCCGGTCCGCATCAACTCCACCTGCACCGTGTTCGCCGGGGCCGAGCTTCGGGAGCGGCTTTCCCTGGGAGAGAAGCGGGAAGACATCCTCGCGGGGCTCCACCGGGCGATCATCCTCCGGGCGATGTCGCTCCTGGCACGCTCCGGCGGGGTCTTCGACGAGTTCACGTTCACGGGCGGGGTCGCGAAGAACCCCGCGGCCGTCGACGCCCTGCGAGGCCTCATCGGGGATAACTACGGGGAGCGGGTCATGAACATCTCCCCGAACTCGATCTATACCGGCGCCCTCGGCGCCGCACTCTTCGCGCGGCGCGACGCGCTGCGCCTGGCGGCATGAGGGGGTCCGTCATGGAAAGCCGGAAAGAAGGATGGCTCGTCGCGGGGGTGGACGTCGGCTCCTCCGCGGTGAAGGCGGTGGTGATCGAGGACCGCGCGGAGGCGGGTGCGCGGCTCCTCGTGGGACGCTCGGAGCGGATCCGGCGCCGCGATCCGCAACAAGTCGCCGACTCGCTCTTCGACGCCTGCTTGGCCGAGGCGGGCATGGGCAGGAACGACCTGGCGTACGTGGCCACCACGGGCGAGGGCGAGGCGCTCTCGTTCCGCACCGGTCACTTCTACGGCATGACCACCCACGCGCGGGGCGGAGCCTGGCTCGTTCCCGAGGCGCGCGCCGTCCTCGACATCGGGGCGCTCCACACCCGCGCGGTGCTGATGGACCCCCGCGCCAAGGTCCTCGCCTACCGCATGACGAGCCAGTGCGCCTCCGGATCCGGGCAGTTCCTGGAGAACATCAGCCGCTACCTGGGGATCACCGTGGACGAGATCGGACCGCTCTCGCTCCAGGCGGACAACCCCGAGGCCTGCTCCTCGATCTGCGCGGTGCTCGCGGAGACCGACGTCATCAACATGGTCTCGCGCGGGATCTCGACGTCGAACATCATCAAGGGGATCCACCAGTCGATGGCGGGTCGCTACCTGCGCCTGCTGACCTCCGCGGGCGCGCGCGCGGACGTGCTGGTCACGGGCGGCCTGGCGCAGGACGTGGGCCTGATGGCGGCGCTCCAGGAGGCCGCCCAGGCGCAGAAAGCACCGATCGTCTTCCGCTCGCACGAGCAATCGGTGCTGGCGGGGGCGCTGGGCGCGGCGTTGTGGGGGGCGTTCCGGGCGCGCAAGCTCGCACGCGAGGGCGTGCGCTTCTCCGCCGGGGCGGCGTGAAGGGAAGGGGGACAGCGATGCAGGACAGCGAGAGCCGGACCGGAGTCGAGGTCGTCGTCCGCGGGCTCGAGCCGAAGGACATGGAGCGGGTGATCGCGCTCGATGCCCGGAACACCGGACGGCGCCGGGAAGAGTTCTTCAAGATCAAGCTCCAGCAGAACCTGGCGGAGACCGGGATCAAGGTGTCCCTGGCCGCGGAGATCGACGGGATCTTCACCGGGTTCCTGCTGGCGCGCGTCTACTACGGGGAGTTCGGTGCCCTGGAGCCCGTGGCTGTCCTGGACACGCTCGACGTGCACCCGGACTTCCGGCGCCAGGGGGTCGGCTCGGCGCTCATGGACCAGCTGCGGACGAACCTGTTCGGGCTGGGGGTCCGCCGCCTGCGCACGGAAGTCGACTGGGACGCGCCGGAGCTGATCCTCTTCTTCCAGCACGAGGGGTTCCGGCCCGCCGCGCGCATCTCCCTGGAGCTCGAGGTGCGGCCCCGGGACTGAGCGTGGCGAGGACGGCGCGGCCCGTCAGCGCAAGAACAGCACGACCACTCCGGCGATCGCCAGGAGCGCTCCTCCCAGGATGCGCGGCGTGATCCGCTCCCCGTGGAAGCGGCTCGAGATCGCGAGCGTCAGGATCGGGTAGATCGCGGTGATCGAGGCCGCGACCCCGGCCTCGGCGCGCTGGAGAGCGATCAGGGACAGCGTCACCCCCAGGAACGGCCCGCAGAACGCACCGCCGACCATGAACGCGCTGGCGCGCCGGTCCCGCAGCGGTACGAGCGAGCGGGACAGCTGCCCGCGCATGGCGGCGAGGAGCCACACTCCTACGACGGCAGCCGCCACACGCACTACGGTCGCGGAGAGCGGATCGATCCCGTCCCGAAGCGCGAGCTTCGAGATCACATACCCGGTCGCCTGCCCGAGCGCGCCCAGGACTCCGGCGAGGATCCCGGCGCCCATCGATCCCTCGGGGTGCTCCCCGGCCATCCGGTCCTCTTCCCCGAGCACCCAGTAGAGCCCGCCCAGGGTGAGCGCCATCCCTCCAAGCGCGACGGGGCCGAGCCTCTCGCCGAGGACCGGCACCCCCAGCGCGGCGGTGAACAGCGGCGCCAGCGAGGCGATCAGCGCCGCTCTTCCGGGGCCGAGGATGACGAGGGAGCGGAAGTAGTTGTTGTCGCCGAAGACGAACCCGATCAGGCCGCTCGCCGCAAGGAGCCCGATCTGGGAGGAGGTCGCCCAGGTGGGCCAGGGCGTCCCCCGCAGCACGAGGAGAGTGGCGCACAGGAACAGGGCCGCCACGCTGATCCGGAGCCGGTTCAGGGCCACGGATCCCATGCGCCGTCCCGCCGCCGCGAACAGGTTCGAGCCGCAGGCCCAGCACACCGCGGTTCCGAGCGCTGCGTACTCTCCGACGAATCTCATGGGGCTCGCGAGGTCCTCCGGCGACGAGCGCGCCTGGCTCCGGGGAGGGTACGGTAGGCCAGGAGGGCAGCCCGTGCCAGCCCGAGGCGGCGGAGCGCGACGGGCATCCTTCGTCGCGGTCCTGCGCGGCGAAGCGCGTTCCCGATCGGAACCTCTCCTCAGATCTGAGACCGTCTCTCGCGCGACGCCCTGGCACTGAACTCGCCGTCGCGCCACCCGGTGTGCGCCGCCGATCGCCCCGGCGGTGTCCGAGCCCGAGCCGCCGGCCCAGGAAGCTGATCCCAGTGTCGGAGGTTGCCGACTCGTGCGACGAGCACTCGCGAACGCGCCGCGTGTCCGGCCTATCCGCCTTCGTGGGCTGGCATGCGGTCGCGGCCGCCATGGGGCTGACAAGCCTCGCCGCCCGCCATCACGAATCCAAAGCGCAAGACGGGAAAGAAACGCGCGGAGCCCTGCGCGTGACCCCCGTTCAGCGCGGGATCGCGCTCCCCTACCGGCACCGCTTCCGACGAAGGCGCATCGGCCGTATATTGTCCCCCGTGGAGCGTTGCCTCCTGCCTGCGCACGGATCCTCTACCGGGACCTTCAGCGAACAGTGGACAGCTGTCGCATGAACGATCCGATCTGGGCTCTGCTCGTCCGCGCGATCCGCCCGCAGCGGACCGTGAGTGGGAACGCTGACCGAACCGTACCGGGAGTGCCGTGCGACGAAGAGTGGCGGAGGGGACCATGAAACCCAGAATCGCCGGTCCAGTGCTCCTCGGGGTCCTGCTCTGGGCCTTCGTCCGGCCCGGCGCGACGCCTGCCGCGGACCTGCTCGGAGGTGACGTGGATCCGTCGTTCGAGCCGCCTTCCTCCCTGTGGCCCGTCAACTCCGTACTGCTGCAACCCGATGGCCGGGTTCTGGTCAACGGCCAAGCCGGGATGGCTCGACTCGAGACGAGCGGCAGCCTCGGTACCAGCTTCACCACGGAAGGGAACGGCTTCCCGATCGCGCTGCAATCGGACGCAAGAGTCCTGCGCGGCCGCGTGATCGCCCAGCCGGTGCTCGTCCGGTTCGACCCGGACGGGACCCGCGACTCAGGATTCAACCCCCTGATTCAGCGGGTTCCTTCGGGTGTACAGGTCCGGGCCGTTGCCGTGCAGCCGGATCAGAAGATCGTGATCGGCGGCGGTTTCCAGTTCGTGAACGGCGTCAACCGTGTGAACGTCGCACGGTTGAACGCCGACGGCACGACCGACCCGACGCTTCAGGGCTCTGTTCAGAACACGGATCTCGTCTACGCGCTCGCGTTGCAGCCCGATGGAGGATTCCTGCTGGGACGCAATCTCGCGGTTTCGCGAATGAACGCCGATGGCGGCAGCGGGTTGGAGACTGCGACGGACGGCGTGACGTACGCACTCGCGATCCAGCCGGACGGCAAGGTGCTCATCGCGGGAACGCTCACACGAGGGATCGCGCGCTTGAACTCCAACCTCACCTTCGATGCGAGCTTCCTCGATGGGATGAGCGGCATCACGAGTTCTTCCGGCGGCGCAACGGTGTACGCGCTCGCGCTCCAGCCGGATGGGAGGATCCTCGTCGGCGGGTCCTTCGACACGGTCAACGGGGTGGCTCGAAGCAACCTCGCCCGTCTGCAGCCTGACGGCAGCCTCGACACCTCCTTCCTCGATGGGATGAGCGGCGCGAACGATGACGTGATGTCGATCGCCGTACAGGAGGACGGCAACGTGCTGATCGGAGGCGGCTTCACCCAGGTGAACGGGGTCAGCCGCAACGGCATCGCCCGCCTCATCGGCGCGGGCGCCTGCCCCGGGCCGGATCGCGACGGAGACCACATCCACGCTCCCTGCGACAACTGTCCCGACGCGTTCAATCCATCCCAGGGGGACATGGACCACGACGGCGTCGGCGACCGCTGCGACCTCGACGACGGGGAGGTCTTCGAATGGCGCTCCGACGCCACCACGATCCAGTGGACGCCCGAGGACGGCGCGACGCGCTGGAACGTCTACGTCGGGGACCTGGGTGTGCTGAAGCAGACCTTGACCTACACGCAGACTCCGGGCAGCAACCCGATCGCCTCGCGGCAGTGCGGGCTCGCGCAGACGTCCGTCGAGGATCTCGCCGTCCCGGACGCTGGAGGCGTCTCCTTCTCGCTCGTGACGGCCGTGACGGCGGGGATCGAAGGCTCGCTTGGCTACGCCTCGTTCGGCGAGCGCCCGAGCACGGATCCCTGTCCGTAGCATCCATCGTCCTCACCGAGATCTTTCTGATTTGAAACCTCAGATCGGTGGAGAAATTCCTTTCTTCTTCGCGCGACCAAAGGTCGCTGAAGGGCATCATCGATCTCTCGAGGCGAGAATCGAGGCAAGAGCCAAGGGGGCGAACCTCACCGAAAGCGCGATGGGAAGCGGATCGTGGTCCGGAGGAATGATGCGGGCATCCGGGTAGGGCGTCCGCGTAGGGTCGATAAATTCAGCCACTGTCCAGACGCCCCCAAGTCTCGCGCTCCTTTCCTGGTCAGCTCCCGTCGATCCCACAACCCGGACCTCTGCTTGACCACGCGTGCGCGTCGGCTTCGACGGTCCGGGAATTGGGAGACTCGCTCCAGATGGAGGCCTTCCGGCGGTAAGATAACGGCCTCAAGGCGGCACCCGATCCGTCGGGGGAAGCCCCCCCAAGAACCGCTGGCGCGCTGCAGGGGGATCAAATGCGAGTCGCAATTCTGGGGTACGGGTCGCGAGGCGACATTCAGCCCGTGTTGGTCGTGGCCGATGCTCTGAAACGCCGCGGACACGAGGTCCGGCTCACCGTCAACGTGAACTCCGCAGACTGGGCGAAGCGGAGCGGTATCGACGTTCTTCCCATGTATCCGGACGTCGAGGCTTTCTTGAGGTCGCCGAGAGGGGAGCAGCTCCTCGCGAGGGGCAAGTCGTCGACGCTCTTTCGCGGGCTTGCGGCCCTGGAGGAACGCCACAACGACGACCTGACCCGGATCTGTCGCGAGGCCTGTCGCGGAGCGGACCTCGTGTGCTCGACGATCGTGACCGTCTTTCGCGGCACCAGCCTCGCAGAGGCGCTCGGCGTGCCGCATCTATGTCTCGCCACGCTCCCGATGTTCAGGACGGCGAGCTTCGGGAGCTACCTGCTACCGATCCGAGACTACCGCGTCGGGTGGCTCAACCGGCTGAGCTGGGACCTGTACATCTCGGCGTACTGGCTCGGGCAGCGGCGCGTCTTCAATGCCGCACGTCGGGCCGTCGGGCTTCCGGAATGGAAGCGTCGCCCGCGCGTGGAGGAAGGCGTCTTCATCCACATGTACAGCAAGCACGTGCTCCCGATTCCGGACGATGTCCCTCGGTCGCACTGGCAGGGCGGCTACGCGACCGTCCCGCCGGAGCTTCGCGAGCGGCTGGGGGAGGCGGCCCTGCCGCGCGGACTCGACCAATGGCTGTCTGCCGGGCCTCCACCCGTCTTTTTTGGATTCGGCAGCATGCCCGTGCTGGATCCGGCTTCGGTGCTGCGTGACGTCATCCGGCTGTGCGCAGAACACTCGATCCGCGCGCTCGTGGGGGCGGGTTGGACCGAGTATGCCCGGGAGTCCCTGCCCGAGACCGTGTTCATCGCGCCTGCGTTCGATCACGATCGCGTCCTGCCGCGCTGTCGCGCCGCAGTTCATCACGGTGGGGCCGGAACCACGGCCGCATCGCTACGAGCGGGATTGCCGACCCTCGTGTGCTCGCTCTTCAGCGATCAGCCGCTGTGGGGTGACCGGGTCGCGCAGCTCGGCGTGGGGACGACGTTTCCGTTCCAGAAGCTCGAGCCGAGGCGTCTGTCCGCCGCGCTCGACGTCCTGCTGCGTCCGAAAGTCGCGGAGCGCGCTCACCGGATCGGGCAAGCGCTGACCGCCGAGAACGGAACGGAGCAGATTGCCGACCTCGTCGAGCGTTTCGCTCGCAGCCGAGGGATCTCCGTCGCCGCGCCCGAGCCGGAGGTGTGAAGCCCACCAGCGAGAGTTCGTGGCGCGAAACGGGGAATCGCCGGGACGAACCGCGTTGTCGCCGGCGCGCGGTGTTCGGACCTTCAGCGTTTCCGGCGTCCGGTAAGCATCATGGGAGGGTGGTATGCCGTGCTCCCGCGATCGTTCGGCCGGAAGACGGAGTAGCCACGTGCCGCGAGATGGGTCGTCAGCCACGAAGAGCCGGCGTTCGAGGCCGAGCCGGGCCCGCCGTGCGGGGTGACGACGCGATGTTTCACCCCCACGCTGTGCCGCCGGGCTCGTCGTCAACAGACCCTCGATCTTCGCCCCCTCGAGCTCGGTCCGCGACACGACCTCGATCGTTCGGCTGACGCAAATCCCCGGTAGGGGTATATTCGTGCCGTTGCGTGCCCCCGGGAGGAGATGCCCTGCGAACCGCGATCGCGGCAACGTTCCTCGGTGTGGCGTCCTGTACCTCGGCCTTGGGGGCGGGCGAAACCTGTGCGAGCGCCCCGCCGATCGTCGTCGCAC